>Ga0247840_10000714_pt1 | contig 67939 bp, 74 predicted proteins | sample LaCruzMarch2015__FD_192404 | JGI IMG/M metagenome (GOLD analysis project Ga0247840, IMG submission 192404) | Freshwater microbial communities from meromictic Lake La Cruz, Castile-La Mancha, Spain - LaCruzMarch2015_17m | ecosystem: Environmental > Aquatic > Freshwater > Lake | place: Spain... | reverse complement strand
AAACCCCTTCCCTTGAATCATACATCGCTGTTTTCCGAAAACACTACATTCTTGTTTTCCGAAATCACTACATCACTAATTACCGATTTTGAGACATTGTTATTTTCTGGTTACAATACCCTTTCCGTCCATGGGTAAAAGCGAATCTTATCAAAGTTTGGACCCTTGTTTATCCATACAATTTCTTGCTTAATCACAAAATCCGTCTTGAATAGCCATAAATACGGTGAAATCGATACCAGGTTCTTTTGGCGATTCTTATGGGAGTAGAATAAACTACCTTCTTTCTTCAAAACTCTGAAGCATTCCTGAAGTACGTCCACTTGCTTTTTTTGATAGACCTTTTCAGGAAGATTGTCCGCATAACATACGATCTTCTTTTTATTGTTATGATGGCTATTGCCAAGGTTATATGGGGGAGAAGTTAGTACAAGATCAACACTTTCTGTTTTAATTTTGTTTTTTAAAGTCCATAAAGCATCTCCTTTATAGAGTGTCCCATGACTATTTTGAAAAAATATCATTGTTCAGAAGTTAAGGTCAGTAATATTGAAATAATTTGGGTTTGATTATAAAAAAACCTGCTATCAGATTAGTGATAGAAGGTTCAAATATATCATCTTTCAGTACAAGTTTTCCTTTGGTACTGATTGTTAAATATGGGAAGTAGGCAATATTATTAAGAAGAAAATGGCAAAGTGCTAATATTGACACATTATTGGTGTCCTTAGTAAACAATAGACAATATTGTGACAATAATCACCAGCACGATAATTGTTGCAATAAATTATTTCATGAGTAATCCTCGAAATAAAGTAGTGGAAACCTTGGTGTTAAAACATATCCAATTTATTACCACTAAGAAGAAACCCATGAATACCTTTTTGGGATTCAGTCAGATACTGCTCAATTAGAAGTATATCTTCAGGAGTTCTTTCTATAAACTTTTCTGTCAGATACAAGGTAAGGTCTATATTATTGGTTCGGGAAGCCGAATTAATATTTTCAGCGGTTATAACGCATTGTTTCTCAACAAAGAACTTGACAATATCTGTATGCCCAAGCGCACAAGCAGTATCAAATGAATCAGAAATAATGGAGTTGTAAAGAATCTCAACTGCTTCAATGTTACCGCATTCAACAGCGTAGTCCATTAAATGCTCCTTTGTAATATCAATATCAGCATCTTCAAGTAGTTCTCGAAGAAGATCAAGGTCGTTTGTTGTTATGGCTTTAAGGAGTTCGCCGTACTCTTCATTTGTTGAATTGGTCATAACAGGTGGTATTTTGTTGGTTATTAGATTTCTATACATCTTTTTTTGCGAATAGCTTTTTATTGTCAGAAAGTCTTACTTCATTAATTTCAAACTTGAACTCTGTTTTCGTTTGTATCACTTTAATTTTAGTAGTTTCCCAAATAAATGCTTTTTCATCATTGAATATGGCTTTATTTAGCCACTTTCTTGTTTGGGCCTCTGAATTACGAAGCTCATTTGTCATTTCAGCGAAATCGTAGGTGGTATTATAGAACAATACTGGATAAAGCATTTTTTTATCTATTGAACCTTTAATTTTAAAAGTTCCATCAGTATTATCGTTTACTGAGTACCGTTCTTTGATAAATTCCAAATGTTGTTCTTTGCTTTTTAAAATAACTGGTGGTTTCTCTTCACCAGCAAATCTGTATCTATTTGACCATCCTACATTACTAATTTGAAATCTTATGTAATCCCCTTCTTTTTTTGCTTGAAGATATTCAGATTTGAAGGTAACTGCTCTAGGGTCCAAGAAGATTTGCTGTTCAAGTCCTATTCTAAGCTTCCGAATTGGAACATGATTCAAGCCAGATAATAACCCCAAGTCAACAAAGTGATCATAGCATTTAAACCAGGGTATATTTTCAATTGGGATTAATCCTGTTATTGAAAAACCAAGATTGTTGATGTTATAAACCTCCCACCTCTCTTTTAACTCCATAAAAAGATCGTTTACTGAATCATAGGTGGTTGATTTTTTTGTAGGAGATGGTTTCTTTATAGTTGTGGTTGAAGACTCCTCAACTACGTTTTCGATATTAATCTCTTGACTAACTGTGACTTCTTCAGCATAATCCTTCCCATTACCAGATATCTTAGCCTTGTCAACTTCATCTAAAACAAGTTCTGGAATAATAGCTTTTGGCTCAATAATATTATTGGATTCATAATCAGGAATGTCAACAATATCATCCTTAACAAATTTTTCTTTTGATAAAGCCCCATTTACAATAACCCTTTGTATTGTGATATCACCAAAAATGTACGGTTGTTTTCGCTTACTGACTTTATAATAGATCTTGGTTAATTCTTCCTTTAGTTCAGGGTAACGCTTTATCAATTCGATGATTGAAGTAAACGCTTCAATTCCAGCAGGTGATTGGTATAACACAACTCGACGGCTCATAAAACAGATTTTAACGATTATTGCTACAATATTGGTGATGATAGTCGGAAGTACGAATATGGTGTTAATGCTAGCACTATGGTAATTTTATTGGGTTGATTCAGTTTTACAGTAGCAACCTTTTGTAATCGCCAATATTGATATAATGCTGACAATAAAACATGAAGGGACTAATATTGTAACAATAGAGACAAATAATTTGCTTCAAGGGTTGTATGATTCCAAAATTTTCATCAACTCAAACCATTTGGAGGTTACTGGTGAAGGGTAGAATAACACAAATACCAGCATTTGATTACTAATAGGCTAGTATAGTAGCAATATTGGCAAATAATAAAAATTACTTATTGTAAATTAAACTACTAAATAACCTTTAATACTGGTAGGGGTATATTATAAACCATTAGTAATAAGCGTATTACTATAAATATAACTTAAATAATATAAGGTAGATTGGCATTCGTTTTGCAATTGGAAGATAGTTCTTAACTTTTAATCAATGATAACAGACGATCAAACCAGTATTTTGTACTTGTCAGGATTACTCCCGAAACGGTTTCCGAAATTCTTCGCTGAATTTGAGCTTATCCTGATAGAATATGGTATAAATTATGACCTGTTACCTGAAACCAAGGATATTTGGGTACGGGATTTTATGCCAGTCCAGGTAAATCCAAATCTTTTCATAAAATTCGTTTACGATCCATCGTACCTGAAGTTCAAGAAATGGGCTAAAACAAGAACTGATACTACCACAGTTTGTGATGCTATAAAATTAACAACACTGGTTTCTGATATTATTCTGGATGGTGGAAATATTGTCCGTTCTGCCAGCAAAGTTATATTGTGTGATAGAATTTTTGCAGAAAACCCAACCAAATCAGAAATGGAACTTCTTCATATAATTAAGAATACGCTTCAGGTTGATCAGCTTATTATTATACCGACCCAGCCAGGTGATATTCTGGGGCATGCTGATGGATTGGTGCGATTTTACAATGACAATACTGTGTTGGTTTCAGCCCTTTCTAAAGAAGATAAAACTTATCAACGTAACCTTTCTATGGCTCTGTATAATGCTGGATTGGAAACCTATACCATACCATATAATATCTACACCAATAAATCCTCTCTGGATGCGACAGGTTGCTACACCAACTTCCTACAGATGAAGGATATCATTATTATCCCAACATTTGGTCTTCCTGAAGATGCTATGGTACTGGAACAGGTTCAGGGTTTGTACCCTGGTATTTCTGTTCGCCAGATTGATTGTCGTGAATTAGCAAAAGAAGGTGGAGTGTTGAATTGTGTTACATGGACGACATGTGGAAACGATGAATATTAATAACTTTGTAGTTATATTCAGAAATACTCAGCGAAGTACCCACTAGGTTGATATCCCAACTATAAAATATAATAATCTCTAAAAACAAATACAATGAATTCCTTACGATTAAATGATATTCTAAAAATTAAACATCCCGAATCTTCAAATCTTTTCAATGAATTTCATAGGATTGCTGAACATTTGTTTAAGGAATTCAGAATAGCCAAAGATGATAAGATCTATCGACCCACCGAGGTAGAATTCTATTTTTTTAAACCTGGAATACATGATGATGTTCATGCTTATTGTAATGAAAGACAAAAAGAACTTGGACGATTGTTTAGACACCGAACAGGTATAGATATAACCTTTGGAACAAATGGATCTTTCGGTGGAATCCTGATTCGTGGGATTTCCGATATTACCAATAACAAGTATATAAACGGATGTTGGAATGTTTTAAAAGAACTTTCTGATGGTTATACCCAAATTAGTTCTGATGATCTTGAAAAAAAGGTTGATTTAATTGAAGCTAGTAATGAATTAGACATCATCTTATTCTCCACTCGCATTGGACTAAAGGAAAAAATCGAAGATACAGATAGTTATATTTCAAGAAATTACCGATTTGTCACTGAAATTAAAGTTACTAACAAATTCAAGGAGAAGGAAAAGGTAGCAGTAGTTGCCTATAAAACAGAGATTTTAAAGATAAATGGGATAAAAGAAAAATTTGGGTATATACCACACGATATCAAGGTACTTATGGATAAGAATTAATAATAAATTTGGATCCAATACTTTTAGGACCAAACTTCTTCTACCTACTATTAATATTCTCCAAAACCACATTTTCTGCTTGTTTTAACCCAAGCAATTTAGAAGATTATCAAGATTCTTTTACTACCAATTTCCTTCTTGATGTCACAACTTCAAATTAAGCAACTTTTGATATAATATACTGTTATCCAATTTAATACAAGGTTTATATGCGTCATATCTTTGAAGAAATAATAATTAAGCAAAATAAATAAAATAAAGAACTTTAAAATCTTTTTACTTTGAATGACCAAGTAAATCAATAAAGAAGAAATCCACTATCATCATCTTCGTCAGGGGGTGTATCTTCCCAGGGATCAATATCATCATCCACGTCATCTTCGTTATAATCATCAAAGAGTTCCTCATGGTCAAATAGCCGTTTCTTCTTGGGGAAGTTATAAAAGTTGTCTGGTAACTTGTAATCATTTATTAATTTTTTGAATGGGTCTTCTTTGGGGTATGAACCATCATCAAAGAACAGATCAATATTGTTAGTAGTAACTTTAATTTCTTCTATAACAGTTGCTTCCTCGTCAGTCAATCCAAATACATCATCAAAGTCGATGACAGATTTATCTTTCCTTACCTTTTTACGGGATTTTTTATAATATCCGTCATCATCAGGATCAAATATCAGGTTTCCATAAAGTTTGTTCAGTTCTTCTTTCCATATAGGCTGAACTTGATGTTCAAAGCACTTTTCATAGTATATAGCGTCGTGACATGTTATGATCTTTATACCTGGTATTTCCGAATAAAGTCTTTTACAGATCGTATTGAAGATAAATTGAGCTTCCAGGTTCTCCAAAATAAAGTATATACTATTACTTTCAGTCTTAGCCCCAAGAAATACAGCCATGATATCTGGGTAGTACCTGTCCATGACGTAGTTGATATCAGTGTTTGTTATAGCACCACTTGTGTTAACGTTCTTACCATTTAACCACACCTGGAACAGTTGTTTAGCATCATTTCTTTTATAGGGCTTTTTAGCATATTCTCTGTCAGGATTAAGGTCTTTATTGTTATTTAATTTCGTACACAAGTGATCATAAAATTCACCACAATTCAAGCCCCTGACAAATTCCTTTAGTTCAGGATTTTCTTTAGCTATACCCTGACTAACGACCCACAATGAAAAAAACAGGGGGAAAGATGATGGTATATCATTCGTGGTTAATTGGTCCTGACCAAAAGAAATATTATTTAAACGTATATTATCCGATAAACTAACGAAATTGGTATAAATTCGTTTGTTTGGATCAGCTATTTTAAAATATCCAGTTTTTCTAGCTATAGCGAAACAGTTTATACAATTTGTCAAGTAATTGCGGTAATCAATAAAACCATCATCTTTTAGTTCTTTCTTTATATCCCATGAGCATACTATAGCATCAGAATAATCCTTTTCCAATTTGCGTAAGGTATCCTTGGGTATAACAACTTTAGTGGTCACAAAACGCTGGAATTTCTTATTATCAGGAGTGACATCGGATATTATACTGTGTTTTTTAAAATAATCGGTCAAGTAATATGTTCTTGATTTTTCGCCAACCACATAGCTGGTGTTTATTAATATTATGCGCTTGTCAAGAAACAGCTGTAGGTAGATCTTATAATCATTAGAGGCTATCTTTTTAAACTTACTGTTATGAATTTCAAAGCCTTCAGAAACTTGGGTTGGATAAAGTACAACACCATCGTTTCCCACAATAAGTCGATTATTATACAAGTATTTAAGAACAATAACTGATAATAAGGATATAATAACTGAAACCGAATACTCCTTCCCGTTATAGGTGAATTTTCTGTCTTTTGTATCTATCCCGAACTTTTCCAAATTGAAATGAATTTTCATAAAATGTGATTATTTTCTTTCTATTATCACAAAAAGTATATTTTGTTTATTTTTTTCTTGTGATAAGCTGATGAAATGTCAATTTTTCAGCAAATAAGTGGCTGGAAGGCTGCTGTATTATCTATAAAATAATCGGGATGTAATTGACCAACACAGCCTAAGATATCTGTGCTAGACGACTTCGGTGTTGGTATATCATAATTGCTTTTATAAAAAGAAAGGACAGAATTGTAACAATAATGGTACTTATCTTGTGGATCAGAGAATATTTCTTTGGTAGAAACTGATGTGATTATTCGTAAGCCTCCATTCTCTGGTGTAAGGCCTGCTAAAATTAGGTGGGGATTTTTTAGCCTGTGTAATAACTCCACATTTACTTTGGTATCAGGGCGGATATACATACTAACCGCCTGAATTTGGCTGATATTTCTAAGATTTCTTGTTTGGTGATCCCGTAACCGATGGGTCAGGTAAATATTGGTGACTTCCCCCTCATATATGATATGGTGTGGTAGGTCTGCTATACCAAAGACCTTTTGAAAGCGATAGAATCTGTCAAATAGGTAGCATTCCATTTCAACCTTCTTTAGCCTTTTAAATATTGCTGTTCCCATATTTTTTACCTGTATATATAAAAATCCCTTCTTCGGTTTTTAATTAAAATCTCAGAAAAAGAATGTTCCGAAAAAGAATATAAATGAAATATAGCCTGAAATATTCTTTTAAAAAGGTATTTTAATCAAATAACAAGTTATTTTACGATGAATGTGTATTTATTTTTAAGTGTTTCTATTTGCTAGAGAATCAAGCATTGTAGCCAATATTCTATTTTGCGAAAATGTTTTAAAACCCTTGTAATAAACGTTTTTTATTAAAACTATAAACTTTTTATTATTTTCATCCTATATGACTTTAAGGGACACTTTTTTCCCAAATCAAAAAATAATAAAGTCATATGCGAAAGCTATTAAACAAGGTCTGGTACGACACTGAAAAAAATAGTACCAAATTATTCGGATACTGGAACAATTTACCAACCAGTGATTTCCGCTATCTATCTGAAGATTTTTACAGAACCGATGATGGTAAGTTCTTTTACAACTATCACGGTGGTGCTTTAACTAAGCATTGTATCTGGGTAGATCAACACACAAAATCAGAATCTAAAGGTTTGGCTGTGCTTTCAAGGGAACAATGTTATTGCATGCTATTGATGTACCAGAACCATCTGGGCGAATCTGAATTCGTAAATCTCGTGGACAAGTATTTCTCTGATCTGGTTGAAAAGATTGGTGACGAAGATGCTGAACAGATACTAGGACAACTATTCAATTAGGCTTCTTTGTGGGGGCGGGGTTAGTATGGATTCTTCCCCGTCCCCCATAGAAGTAAAAAAACAATAGACAGTAAATGATAAAAACATTTTTAATAATGAAGACCGACAACGTGGAATATTTTGAAATTGAAGCCCAGCATTTCCTTATGGAATACTTCGCAGAGGTTCCGATGATTCATTATACTATTTCTGAAGCATCTCCACTAACGGAAAGGTATGATGAAATACGTGAATTTATTGGTGATGATGATATCAGGGATCAATACAATAAAGTGAAGGCGGAGCTAAAGAAAGCAGTTTCAGCAGATGAAGATGATAACACCATATTATATAATGCTTACAAGTTGGAGGATATTCTTTTCAGAGAATACCACCCCCGACATCCTATATACGATATAACCAACCAGGGATTCTGTTTACCTGAATCACCTGAAGGATGGTTGGCGACTGAAGTGATGGTGGAATATCCACCCCAAGCAAATAACGAATAGTAACAATTTAATAATCAACAATTTTAAAACTACAATTTATGAAGAGAATTCAAACTATTTACACCCCAAAAGGCAGTGCGGGTCAGTACTCCCCATTAGGATTAAACCCTTATACGGGGTGCGATCATGGCTGTACTTATTGTTACCAGGCATCTATGATCCATCGATTCCAACCTGGTACAGATTTCAATATCATCCAGCCACGCCCAGAGTACATAGAATCACTTCTTTTAGATGCCCCAAAGTACGCTGGATGTGAACAGGTAATGCTGTGCTTCGGCTGTGATCCGTATAATCCAGTCAATGACCAACTACAACTGACCAGGCAGAGCCTGAAGATACTATTAGCCAATAAAATCTGCGCAGCTATTCTGACCAAGGGTGGTATGAAAGCTGCTGCTGATACTGATATTATCCTTCAGTTTAAGAAACATATTATGGTAGGAACCACGCCCACCTTTGTCAGAGATGCTGACAGTAGGCAACATGAACCTGGTGCAGCGTTGCCAAAGGAAAGATTGGCTATGATAAAGCACTTCCATGATTTGGGTGTCACAACCTGGACAAGTTTCGAACCAGTAATCGATCCTGTACAAAGCCTTGAACTTTTGGAAATGTATGCACCCTACACGAATATTGTGAAGCTAGGGAAAATTAATCACGACCCAAAGCTTGAAAGGCTGATCGACTGGGGTAAGTTCCTAGATGATGCTGTTGCTATCATGCGCAAATACAACAAGGCTTTCATTATCAAGAGTGACCTTTTGAAATACAACAGGGGAACTTTCTTAAACCCTTGGGAAACTAACCCAAGATCACTTGATGTTCCACCATTTAATATTGACTAATCATGAAAATTTATTCAAGCTATTTCGCTAACAGGGACCTACCCACTTGGTGGGTTCCTGTTTCAATCGCCCGCTATCCCCAAAGGTACTTCAAGGGTAAGCGGTTCCTCACTCTTGCCCCAGAAAAACACACCTTGAAATGGGTGTGGTCAGACTTTAGAGCCGCCTACCTTGAAAAGCTTGACAAACTTGATCCAAATGCTGTTCTCAAACAACTTGATGAATTGTCAGGTGGGAAGGATATCATACTGATTGGATATGGAAAATCTCCTGATAGGGATACTAGGGGTATAATCGCCAATTGGATCTTTGAAAAAACTGGGACTGTGGTAACGGAATTGGAAACAGAAGATCCTTATGATGGCTTTGGGATACAGATGACAAGTGAATTTTAAACAATAATAAAATATTAATATAGTAAAAAATATGAAAAAAGAAAACAATAACACATCAGAGCTAAAAATTAAAAACTGGAAAGTCCGTGATAAAACGAACGGGATGTATTTAACCGTTGAATTTAAAAACACAGATGCGGTTCATTCTTTCTACGCCTATTGCCGTAAAAAGGCTATTCTAACCAATTTTGGCGGCGACGAATATAACAACAATTCATTTATTAATCTATTGATAAATGGGGAACTCTACACCGTAAGTTCTCCTCGTGCTTGGTGTGGAGATAACCAGTGGTATAGTTATCCTGGAAAAAAATATGCTATAATTGAAAAATTACCTGACAATGAAATGTCTGTTGACGAATAAACAAACCATCCTAATAATGGATCTGTAGAAGAGGGCGAATACCGCATGAGGGACCATAATGAAATCAATACCCTGATCAATCTTTGGGGATAAAAAACAAATAAAAAAGTATGGGAAATTTAAAAGTAAGTGAATCCTTTCGGACAGCGGCTTTGAAAAGCAGACTGAAAGCGATTAGAGAAATGATGACATCGTATTCATCAAAGAATTATGGAAAAGAACTGGCATGGGCATGTGCAAACGGGCTACACAATGTTGTAAAATGTCTTGTAGAAAACGGTGCAAATATAGAGTATAAAAACGGATTACCGCTTTTTGAGGCGGTGAAGCACGATCAATTTCCTATAGTAAAGTATCTTGTTGAAAAGGGTGCTAACGTAAATTCGATTTGGGTTCCAATTTTTCAGACCGTTGAAAACAGAAGCAGTAGGGTAGCAAGATTTTTACTTGGTAATGGAGTAAAAGTATGTGCTGATGACCTTTTTATTTTCAATAGGGCTATACAATGGGGAGATGAAGAAATTGTTAAATCAATGTTCCGTAATGGAATATACCATCAGGAAGTTTTAGATTGTGCGCTTTGGGTTGCCGTAGAGGAAGGTAGATCAAATCTGGTAAAATTTCTTATATCATTGGGAGCAGATCCAGATAATGACCTTGCAATCAATGAAGCATTTGAGGGGGAGCAATATTCAATTTCAACGTACCTGTTGGATCTAGTATTTTCAAAAGACCCCTCATCAATCAAGAAATATAAAGATTGTCTAACAGGAAAGCAAAAGGTAAAATATGCGGAACTACTCACAACGACAGATTTCAACATGATTGAAAACTACCACCACCAGAACAGTTAATGAAATCACCGTTGAAAACCTACCCCCGAACTGGAAGTGGAAATTTCGGGGACCTCATAAGAAGCCAGGCTTATCTGGCTTTTCTGGTTAAATGGTAAAGATTTCTCAATAGAAAAACTTCACAGCGTACCATACTGCTACAAATTCTTGTATTGTCAGATTACCATCGAATGTGAACAAAATATCGGATCGGTAATTGGACGAACCATTATAAACCTCATTATCTTTCACAATAGCAACAATATCAGATGAATAACTCGATGTACCGCTATAGATTTTACCATCTGTTATGGTCCACAAAATATCAGAAGAATAAGATGAGGTACCTTTATAGACCTTTCCATCGGTTATTGAAAAAAGAACATCCGAAGAATATGTTGAAGTTCCCTTGTATACCATATCCCCATCAACATGACAGATTATATCAGAAGAGTATGACGAATTCTTTTTAAAAACTTCCGAATCTTCTACGGTACAAATTACATCAGAGCTGTAAGATGAAGTTCCTTTGTATACCCTTACCTGGGCTGTAACCAGTGAGTTTAAGGAAATGACTATTATTATTGAAACAAGGAGTGATTTCATGGTTAGTTCTGTTGAATGTCATTTAAGATAGTGCTTTCATAGTAATCGATAATATCTTTTGATTTTTCTTCATGAAGTTCGGGATCACTCATATACTTCTTGAACTCATTACAGGATATGGCTTTTGTTTCTATAGTCGAATCTCTGTTTATTTTCACGTAAAAATTGGGATTTCCCAAAAGTTTATCCAAGACTTCTAATTCTTTGGGCTTACATTTTAGGCTGTGTTTATTGATGACATTTTGTATAACTTCTTTATCAGCAACAATATATAGCTCATCCCACCAAATTTTACTAATGGTTATTGATCCGTTGATTTTAATCTTGTCCGTAAGCCACAATCTACCTTTATCGTCCTGGTAGGTTTCAAAATAGGACAGAAGTTTTTCAAAATGATATTCTACAGGAAGATTTATTATTTTCCGATTGCGCCGTCTTAGGTAGTACCGACCATAATAAGTAATGTCAGTCACATCTTTTTTAGCAATGATGTCTTCTGTAGTAAGATAATAAGGATCAAGGTACAACAGATATTGACCCCTATATTCAGAAAAGTAAAATTCAAAGGTCTTTTTACACATGTTTATTGATGTGAGTTTCTATAACCTATGATCATGAAATCAGTTAAGGGTTTAATCAATTTCTATATCCATTATGCTGAACGCCAGATAATATCCGTTTCTTGCTCTGTCGTATTCAATATCCTCCCCGATACTTCGCAGAAGATCAATGTCACGTTTAACCGTTTTTTCAGAAACATTGAAATGTTGACATAGATCGTTTATATAAAGGATGCTTCCTTTTTTCCACAGATTTTTAAGGATATAAATGAGTCGGAACAATTTCTTGTCGTATGATCTGTGGTTATTTACATGGCGCATCATAGCAAAGCGTTTGTTCAACATGTTTGTTTTGAGCCATTCACTGGTAATCACTTCTAACGGAAAGATGAAATATTTCCTGATAGAAGTTGGAATTTTAACATCAGGTACACTGGTGAGTAAAATCGCAAATTCCTTGGCGTTTTCATACTTAACGGTTTTTTCGAGATTTTGAAGGATTTCACTTGTCAAGTTCTTTCCGTCAATCACAGCAAAGAAATATGGTATCCCTAGCAGATCTTCTGGAATATTCAACTCCCAGATAGTAAGCTTTAGGGAATCGCAGATCTTTTGTACCATTTCCATTGTGGATTTATCATCCAACCACACCAGGACATTTGTTGTATCAAGAATATTCATGGGATATTTAATCTTGGGGTTCAGCCATCTTTAGCCATTTCTTTACCAGGTCATTAAGTTTCCAGTAAATGAACTGTTCATCAAATATTTCGTCACCTGTAACAACTTCTTCAGATAGCTTGTGGTTCGCAACATCATCTTCTCGTGAACCTGATTTCATTAATTCTCTGAACTTCAGTTTATCTGTATATTTTACCATCAAAATGATTTCATTGGAATCCGATGCTGGTGCGTAACCAATCAGGATAATAAAAGGAAGATAGGCTTTGTGTTTGAATGTGATAGATGAAGCGTCATAAGAAAACCCGTACTTGGTTTCTCCCTTTCCTGTGCTAACGCTGATATTATCAAATTTCTTCAGATAGTCGGTGTAAATTTTGATGTGGTTTTCCAGGGTCTTATTCAGGTATTCCAACCTGTAGATTTTCTTTTTTGAAAATGTGATACCGATCTCTTCCTTCCAGTCCTGTACTTCTGTGTTCATGATTTATGGTTTTGATATAGGACAAAAATACAACATGGTAAGGACAACGTGTTGACCTTGTTGGAAAATATTTTACTAGATTTTGAGATCTCATTGGTTATCGTAAATTTGTTCATGTCATATTGGTTTAAATAAAGTACTATGGAAGAAAATATTATTGTAAGTTTCTTGAAATATGTAAAATACAATCCAAAAAGAGCTGAATTAATAGCTTTAGATGAAAGTTGCAATGAATTGAAACTCATTTATAAGGCCAACCTTGGATCAGAATTTATTCAAGTTGAGGACATAACCGAGGTCAGTTTTCAATTCAAATTCGACATGGATTCCCTTGTTGATATTTATATAAAAAATATTCCTGATGATAAGGAATGGAAACGCAGTGACTTTGTTAATGCAATAAAGTGGGGTTTTGACTTTGTTGCTGAAATAATATTCGCCCACGATTATATTAGGCTTGCGGAAACATTATATAGAAAAAGAGGTGATATAAGTGGACGGGAGTTTGGTATTATATAGTTAACATCTTAACATAGAACGTCACCTAAATATCAAATTATGAATTTGTCATTTCAAACAAACCCAATTAGTTTCGCTAATGTTAATAAGAACATCCATGGCATTTCAAGTTCAGGAATATATGTATGGGGGTTCCTTGAAGATAATGGCGGTTTTTTGCCATATTATGTTGGGCAAGCAAATAAAATGAAAATTTATGATAGACTAATTGGACACTATAATGGGTTAGGTTATATCAGGTATACTTTATTTGCTCAATCAGAATTATTGAATTTCCGTGAATATATTGATGGGGAAAGGTGCAAAAACATCCTAAAGTACGATGACGCTATTAAAAACAATGCTATAAGTTATTTTAACATTGATCACCAAAAAGATAAAATATCCACACAAGAACGTCAGATGAATGCGGCTATTCAAAAGTCAGCTGATTTTTACCGTAACCATTTTTATTTCAAGTTTTCTGAAATAATCAGAGACCAAAATGAAAATGATAAAGACTTTGCACGCAAATTAAATTATGCAGAATCTTTTGTTAAATTTTATTTATTGGAAAAACGGTTTCCGACCATTAGTACTTGCCACTATTCGTATCATTCGTATAAAAAAAGAGATGAAGATGTCAACGTAGAAGGTCTCGTTTAAAATCTAATCAATTCAGATAAATCCACATTTCTCCATCCAATACTTCCAAATAATCACCATCGCCATAGTATCGAGTTCACAATACTGAAGAAGTAATTTTTTAAGATTATCCCTTCTTTCGGTATTATAAGCAGCTACACCGAACATCAGTTCATGGTACGCTCTCATAGCTCCTGTCCCGTCTTTTACAACTTCTTCCTGTTCCAATTCATTTATGGTTTTAGCCAGAGTATCATAGGGACTTATAGCAAGTTCTGATGTAGGAGCGTATTGTTTGAACCAGGGTATAGCATGTAACGAGGGATTATTGTTCCAGATAGCAGGTAGCACCTTTTTTATAGATGTTCTACCTTTCATTTCGGGGTGGAAGTAATATTTCAGACAGAAATCATTCAGATCTACAAAACGACCTGTTCTTTCCTTTTTCTTATCTGTGGTGATACCAAATAACCAATTTTTAAGATTATGGTTTTCATAACCAAATACTTCCATATGGTGTAATACAGTTCTTAACTGGGTGTTTTCATAACTCGACCACATTAGTGGTGTACCTGTTGTTCCAACTATATCCATAAGAGATTCTGCGAATCTGAAATTCGGGAAAAAGTGGTCATCATTCAGATACTCTGTATGGACAAGTTCACCATCTCTGGTGAGCGTATGACAAGACCACTGGAAGGTTACGACTTCATATGGTCGCATACCTTTATGGTGTGGTATAGCTCCAAGATAAGTTTCAAAATCGATAAAATGTAAAGGATAAGCCAGTTGTTGTAAAGCTTCCTTTAGATCTGGACTAATCCATTCAGTGTTACTTTTTGTATTTTCATATTGAATGACCTGTCTTAGACCTCGTGATCCAAGGTCGCCGTTGGCGTTCCTAAAGCGTTCTGTATCGAGGTCCCAGAAAGATACTTTTCTTTCGGCGATAAGTTCATCAAGATAGTGACCACCTATCGACCCACCATAATACAAATCAAAAATATGTGGCTTGGTATCAGTCAGATCACCCCAGCATTCTCTATAACCGTTGTTAATTTGTTCTTCACCTAAGTGGAATTCACAGTCCCGACAAGATTTGCTTATCGAATATTGTTCTGCTGTTATACCAATATTAAGTATATCCAGAAATTGGTCAGATCGGGTTTTAATTTCTGCTATAACAGCAGCAACCTCCATATCAACATTTACTGTAGTCAGGATATTATCGCTTAGAAGTTGGTCGATATATTTATCCCTGTCAGGATGGTTATCGTATACAAATTCAACTACAGGTTTTCTAAATCCCTTGGTATCACGTGCTGGTATGGAGTCAACTTCAAATTTTTCTTCTTCTTCCTTGGTTACAGTAAACCATCCAGCCAACCCATTTATGGTTGTGCGTTTTGCTTTATCTGGTACAAGCAGAAATGAATGGATCTCCAAAGCTGGATAACATTCTTTTACAACCAGGGTCTGAAAAGCCACATCTTCAATATGTTCTTTCAGTTTCTTTTTAGCATTTTCTTCTTCATCCTCACTATCAAATGATTTGGATTTTACTTCAATGATATTGAGGATATTACCTTTCTTTTCCAGGATATCCGTCCTGACAATTTTACTGTTTGATAAGAAGGTCGCTTCAAACAACACGATATCCTCTTGCTCCAAAAGCTTTTTGGTCAGGGAAAGCACAGCATCAATATCCGAACCAGTAACTTCAATACCATCACCATACATCAGCTGCGCATATTTAGCCACAACATGTCCCCCAGCAGCCAGCATTTCAAGATATTCGTTTTCGTCATTCTTTGTTTTATAGAATGATTTCTTGTATACCAGCTTTTTGGGACAGGATGAGGCTATTTTGAAATCGGATTTTGAAAGCATAGTTGGATTTGTTAATATCCTAAAATAAACCAATCTTGCCTACATAATTGTATAATTTTGAAGACATACCTCAATTTTGACAATAAAATAGGGGCGATGTTGTCATTGTTATAGTTTAAATTCCAAGTAATAATAAAACTGATCTAAACTATCAAGCGTTGCTTCATAAGTTAAATCTCGAATATTTAAACTTCCACGAAGCCACCATTTAGTTTTAGTGTTTTTAAAAAGATCTTTAGATACTCTCAAAGTAATTTCATTGCCATCAAGATCATCAATGTTCCTAATTTTAAAATCTTCTTGATTTTGAGCTGAAACAACTATCTTTTCTTGATCAAATAGAACCTCTGCTGGCATAGACATTCTACCACCAACTTGTTTTACAACATCTTCTTGCCTTTTAAAGTAGACATCAAATGGGGACATTGCTATCCTTGTTTCGTGTAACACAAAAGTTTTCTTGCAGGCATTTAGCAATGTGTCGTCTAAGGGTACTGGATAACAAATGGCTCTAATTTTGAATTTAAAGTCATCATAAGAAATCTTATTCTTTTCATGTTCAGTTTGATAAATGTCAAACGTTGAAAGGATTAGAACCAGAATTCCTATAAACACTAAATATCTTGAATTGTTTTTCCAATTATAGCTAGCAAGAATTGTCATTGCCAAGCCACAAATACATAGTAAAATTTTTATTATCACAAACGGAATATTAAATATTTATTGAAAGAAAAAGAAGGTTTCAGTTGTTTTTGGGAATTACAAGAAAGGATTAGGTAAATGGTTAATTGCTTAATTAAGGATCAAATTTAATCGAAGTTCAAAAGTGTTTCGTATTGTAAAATAGACCAACATCCAATTTTGCGATGTATATATTACGACTTAGAGATACTACTTCGACTTACTTCTCCTTGCCTTCTTCGGTACAGCAACTTTCTCCCGATCACCTTTCCCGAATACAAGAAATACCTTCCAGTTTTTCTTTGCCTTTGAACTTAAAATTTGAGAATCAACTTGGGCTTGTGTAATATAATTATCTGTCATATAAATAATGGCGATGAAATATGTCCAATCTTCGGTACCCTCATAAGCCATCATATCTTCATAAATTCCTCCAAGGAATTTTTTACATTCCTCGTCACTATCTACAAATTTATACTCAATTCCACATTTCAAATGTCGCACACCAAAATCAGGCTTATAATGTGTAACTTCCTGTGGAATAGGGAATTCCTTGATAGTGTCAGGAAAGACATGTATTAATGTATTGTAAACTATACGTTTGACATCAGCTTCACTAGAAGGGATAATGTTATTATCTTTAATTAATTTAGGGGTTCCTTTTAAAAAATTCTCCAAAAGTGACAGCTCTATCTCATTCTTTGGCTCCCCCTTTTCAGTGTCAGGAATAATACACGCAATAGCGTTAACATAATCTCGTAAAAGTCCAATTACTGGATTTACAAATATGTCAATATAGGGTATTAAGTCAAATTGATTGTAATTACCTTTGTATTTGGCTATCTTTTGGTTAAATGAATCCAAAAATTCCTTTAATTCATAGTATTCCAATACAAACTGGATTTTTAAAATAACCTTATTAATGTAGTCATGCAACAACAATTCATCAAATTGCTTCTTTTCATCATAAGATAATTCTTCCTCATCAAATTCATATCTCTGATAATTTTCAAGATTGGATACGAGACGGCTAGCTTCTTCAATATCTAAGTCAACACTTTTGTAGAAATTCCCTATTGGTTCCATTATCCATTAAAATTTGTTCATTTGTTATGAATCTGTATTTAGATGCTATATTAATTGCTATAAATTTTCATAAACCTCCCCAATTTCTTCTTCCCTGATCCCCAGGTAGATCTTCGTAGTACCAATACTACTGTGGTTAAGAATCTCTGACAAAAGTATCAAAGATCGTTCACTATTCTGATTCCTTTCAAAAACCCGTCGACCAAAACTTTTACGCAGGCTATGTGATGAAACAGCTGATCCATTTCTTGCTACTTTGTACTGTTCCATGATTTCCTTCAGCCGACGGTTGACATATTGAACAGTTATGACCTGTTTCCCGAAACGGTTTAAAAAGATAAGTTGGGTTGGATCTGGTGAATTCAAATTTTGATAACACCTATTCAGAATTTGCTTCAGTTCGGAATTTAATGTGATACGTCTGGACTTCTTCGTTTTCTTTTCCACAATATCAATTTGATCCTTTTCCAGAACATCTGACCACGACAAGGAAAGAATATCGGAAATCCGAAGCCCTGTATAAATACCACAAGCGATAACCAGCGCAAATTTATAATCCCCATCCCGTTCCAGTTTTAGAACTAGGGAAGTGATCGCATTCCATTCAACGAAGTCCGACTTTGTTTTTTGACCTTTTAATGACATAGTTTCAAAATTAGGGTTTTGTTGATAAAAGTGAAACATTATATTTGAAAAAAATATCTAAATTTATTTAAGTCGCATCATATCAATGGATTAACTAATTACATAAAGTATCACTTCCACAGAAAGTGAAACTTGACCTCTTCGGACACCACTTTTCATTGATTAGCTGATTTTTGATTAGCTATGATCCCCTTCAGCATTTCGTAATATTCGCCCAGAAACCCCTGGAACATTTTATACCCATTACTTTTTTCAAGATAACTGTGAATATAAGTCCAGAAAACAACAGGGTACAACACCAGTATAACCGTTATCAGAATACCCAGCAGTGCTGAAAATCCGAAAATCACCCAGATAGCCATAGGAATAATCATCACAACCACAAAGCACCACCAGAACAGGTACTTCCCCGCCGTGATAGTTCTCCACATCCACAATTGTCTTAATGCTGATTTATTTTCATCAATTGTCTGACCTAAAGCCTCTTGTCGGAAATCATCCAGTGAATATTCCTCTTCATAAACAAGGATCTTTAAGAAGTCGGGGTAAAAACGGTACAGCCTTCTCATACAATATAATGTTGAGTCGCTTTCTGGAAGGTATCAATAACAAACAAGCCAATCTGATCTTCATCAAGGTCAATAGCTGATCCCAGATCTTTTACTATTGGTTCGCAGTATATACAATTCTCTAACCAGTCAGGAGTACAACCCATATCCTTCGCCAACATTTCATCGAATTTTCTGTGGCTGTGGTTGGTTATTGAAACACTTAGGTCAACAGTTAATCCCTCATCTTCAGAAGTCCACATGAAATTAAATTCTACCAGGTCTTCATCTTTATACCTTATGGTAAATCCGTAGGTCAATATCGGAAATGAAGCAGTTTCCACAAATTTACCCCGCCGTTGGTTTACAGTGAAATCTTGAAATGTCTCGATTTCATTTTCTATGTTCTGTAGAATTCTCATTAGCTCACAATTGATGTAGCTGATATAAATGATAAGATCATGTGGTTTGCTTTTCGAAGACATGTAATCATTCAACTGTTTTTTCCAGATGCTCATATGTGGTTGTTTTGCGTTAAAAAGTCACGTTATGCTCTCAAAATGAGTGCCATAACTCAAAATTCAGACAATATTCGAAGGGATCATAGAATATCGCTGGTTATACCATAACCATTTTTAGTTATTGTGTTGAATTTTTCAATAAAATCTAATACTATGTCATCATAAGTGAGGTCCTGTGGAGTAAATACAGTTTCCAAAGTTGGTAATGAATCTTCGCCCATAGCAGCACAACGTTCATATTCATCTAACTGTTCCTGGGAGGTACAAAGAGTCTCATATCCCATTGTAAAAACAGATAGCTTATCATCAGGATCTTTACACAGGATGATGTCGTATGTAAAAATTGATAAATCATCTTTTACCCTTTCAACTTCAAGATGAACCAATATAATCCGCTCATAGAATCTCTTAGGGATGGGTAAAAATTGAATGTCTGCGTCCAATTCTGGGTAATTAGCCAATATTGTCTCAATATTGTCAACACCTTTTGTAACGGTTGTTAGAATATCTTCTAAATCATTCATTTTATGAATATTAGTTGGGGTTGATATTATGTATGGTTTGGATTACGGTATTGAACTTGTACATGATGTCAGCGACCAGAATTTCTGCGGTTAATTTTTTATCATAATAGGAGGTGGTAAGGTTGGGAACCTTCACATCATCTTTCCCCAATCGACAATTTTTCAAATATTGTGGCTCTTGTGCTGCGAGGTCTCTGGCGATGTCATAAGCTTTTATCACCACAGAAGAGCATCCACAAGGAAAACAATGAATGATGATATCACAATCGAATATTAAAATTTTACCTGAATAATCTTCGACTGCTATAGATCCAATCCTGAACCTTCGTTTAACCTTTGCTGGAAAGTCATAAAGCATTATATTGTAATTCTTTACACCTTGCTTGGATAATAAGTCACTAATCTTAATAAAGCTTTCATCTAAAACCTTTAAAAGGGCGGCTTGTGTGATGTAACTCATGTTTAGCTTGATTTGATTAATAATAAGTCTTTCGAATTCTTTAATGTTTGTACCACAACGGCGGTGTAGGGACTCGCCAAGTGATCTTCAGGTAGATCTTGAAGGGGAATATCTTTCTAATCAAACGGTGGGGGCGCAATGTGATGTTGTGTCCGATTGGATGTTTCCTCGTTTTACACCATAGGTATATCATAAACTGTTTTTTGAGTGGTCAACGGTTGGCGTATAGCCAGAAAAAGAAGATGCGATGTTTGAAAATGAAAATTCTGGGAAACGCTTTTTTAAGTAGCGATGAATTTCATATGTGGGCTTTGATACTCAAATATAAAACTAATATTTGGATAAAAAAAGTTTTTTTGAAAATAGTTGGGTATATCCTGTTAATAAGGAAGTTACAAAAATGATATTATTGAGTTTTTGTGAATATTAGGTGGTTAAAAATGAGGATTGTATTAAAGTAGCGAGTGAAGTTTTATGTTGGGAATAACAGTTCAGGGCTGGTATACACAACATAAAAGGTAATTATTGGTGCTGATCTGTTTGCCGTATATCTGAAACTTTTACTTAACTTTTAGATTTGTCACCACGACAGCTGCCTCATTAATACTATAACGTCCCATGTCGGCACAAACAGGCATTAAATGTCCAGTTTATGTAATAATATACTGGACATTTTACTGTCCTTGAAAAAAATTAGTCGAATAGAAACGACAGAATAACAGCTTTTTAAATCGAATGATTTCTTAGTGGTTAGATTTTCACCTATTAGGAATTTTCCGAAGAGGTGAAAGAAGGGAAGCTATTATCAAATCATTGAAATGCCGAGATCCTTATAGCTTAATTTTGCCAAACCTGATAAGAAGTAAAACTACGTTCTGGCAAAAGCAAGTAAGGGTTGGATATTTCCTTTATCACCATCATAAATTGCATTTAGATATTGTTTCCTGATATCACTTGTTTTGGATAGGTTAGTTTGTCCCCAGGTAAAAACAGGTTTATGAAAAATATTGGAAACAATGATATCAGCTATCAGCCTGGAATGTCGACCATTCCCATTTGGAAAGACATGTATTTTTACAATCCGATGGCTGAATTGCATAGCAATTTCATCTGGATCGAAGGTTTGATGTTCAATCCAATATTTACAATCATCAATAAGCGTTCTTAATTCAACCGTGATCAGGAATTTGTCGACCCCGATATTTTTATTGGTTTTCCTGATCGTACCCGCCCAATTCCAAACCTCGCCAAACATTTTCCTGTGGATCAGCAGGATAAAATCTTCCGACAGGATTTCCTCTTTATTAAAAGTGTTTTTCAATGTCCACTCAACAGCTTGCTGAATATTTGCCTGTTCAAACTCATCAAGTTCCTCCCTGGTCGAAATAGTTTTAATACGTAGACCTACTTTTTCATCTTCATCAATAGGTGTCTGACCATCAATATATTCCAATTTTAGTCCCATAAATATTTTGGCATTTCTTGTTTCAACTCAAAAGCTTTTTCTTGTATTGCTTTTTTGATACGGGATGAGTTGTTCTCCTGGTCTTCCAGCTTCATTGACTGTGAGGTACGACTAACGATATCTTTAGCCAATTCGTAAGCCCGTTGTTCTATGAGTTCTTCCAAACTCCCATGTTTAGGAATAAATCCATAAACCAGTTTCATTTCCAATGATTGACCGAATTGTTGTAAAACGTTAAGGGAAATCGTTCCATTTTTTTCCCTATCTTCCATATCTTTAACGCTCTGTGCTGTGATATTCAGCTTCTTGCCAAGTTGTCGTAGTGACATTCCTAAAGCTTGTCTGATGGCGTAGATCCAACCTGTAGGTGGTATAGTTAAGTCATCAATTTTTTTAAGTATTGCCAGCTTACGATCAATTTGTTCCAAAATTAAAATTTGCTTTTTCATAATACTATAGTATTAAAACGAAGGCGCAAATATATGACTATAACCTTAAATAAGCAAATTAATATTAAGACCACAGTCGTAAAATTATCTAATCATCGTGTTGTTCTTCGAATTCTTGATCTGTCTTTCGTGATGACATAGGATTAAAATAATCGCAACTATTTAATGCCAAGCAATTAAATACTTAAAAAATCATGAACGGCTTGATCAGAATTAAACTTACGATCCAAGATGCTTTTGCCATATTTTCAAATACTTGAAACCTTCGGCATTAACAAAATTGCTGATGTCGGATTCAATGATCATGTTCTTTTTACCACGATGAACGATGTTGGGGAAATAACCAGCGTTAACCCAATTAACAGTGGATTTACGATCAACACCCAAAATTTGCGCTAATTCGGAACAAGAATATTGGTTTTCTGCTTTTGATACAATATTAGCTTGAAGCTTTTCAAGTTCCATGAAAATCTTGCCTTCCATCACTGTTTTAAACTTGTGTAAGGAGTCGAGAAACTTCGTTAATTTTTCGACATCCCCCTGGAAGCTTTGTAGGAAACTGTCCAAGGATGCTTCATTAATAATATTGTTTTGGTCAGCTTCAAGAATTTGTTTTAATTGGACTAAGTGTCCAACTCCTCTGGCATCTGGTTTTGGTGATGATGAAAATTTACGTTCAGATTTAAGATCTATCGAGTAAAGACACTCCATTTTTGCCATGACATAAATTTTTGTATATTAGTATGACAAAGATAACATCTAAGAGTTCTCATTAAATAAGTGATGAGAAATTAGTGAGGAAAAGGGGGGTAATATCAGGATTGTTGGCACACTTTTGGCACTTAAAAAGCGAAAGCCCCTGATAATCAGGGGCTTTCTGTGGTGTCGACTGGATTTGAACCAGTGACACACGGATTTTCAGTCCGTTGCTCTACCAACTGAGCTACGACACCGCTTTGGTGCGGCAAAGGTAAGCCTAATTTCAGGATTTCCAAAAAAAAATTGCAAGGCCTGATGTTTTGGTATAATTGCTTAATTTTGTGCATCTTATTGTAATATGGAAAAACCCAAACTGATCCTGGATTTCGGGAATACCCGCTGGAAACTCGCTTTGTTCAAAGGGAAGGAAATGCTCGACCTCAAGCTTGTAGACAGTAACAAACCCGGGGAAGCCCTATCCTGGATACGTTCCCTGCCCGGATACGCTTATTGCATGCTCTCCAGTGTCGTGGAGATTCCACCCATGCTGCTTCAGTCACTGAAACAAACGGGCGGCTTTTTTGAACTCACGGAAGCAAGCGCATTGCCGATCACAAATCTGTACTTCTCTCCGGCTTCCCTGGGCAAAGACCGCCTGGCCGCCGCCGCCGGTGCCGCTGCCTTATTCCCGGGCCGGGATGTCCTGCTGATCATTGCAGGAACCTGCATCACCTATGAAATTGTTACGGCCAAAGCGGAATACCTGGGCGGCGCAATCAGTCCCGGTATCAACATGCGCTTCAGGGCTTTGCATACTTTTACAGGGAAACTCCCGTTAATTCCGTTTCAGGAAAAACAGATCATGGTGGGAAGAGATACCGAAAGTGCGATCCTGTCGGGGGTTTTGAATGCGTGTGTATTTGAAATTGAGGGCTTTATAGAACATTATCGCAAGATGTACCCGGCTTTGCAGCTGGTCATCAGCGGAGGGGATTCGGCATACTTTGAAAAACGCCTGAAAAGTAGCATCTTTGCGGCCCCGAATATCGTACTAAAGGGATTGAATGAAATACTTGACCACAATGTTTAAAAGAACTATCCTGCTTTGCTGGATAATCGTGTCTTTCCTGGCCGCCGGTCATGTTTATTCACAGACGTCCATCGGCTCACCTTATTCCCGTTATGGGATCGGAGATATGTTTCTCGCCAACAACACCCAGACGCTTTCTTTGGGTGGAGCCGGCCTCGCCTGGGGTAATTCCGGCCTCATCAATTACCTCAACCCTGCTTCGTATGCTGCTTTCGATACCCTCGCCTTTGTCTTTGAGGGTGGTATGGGTGCCAAATTCGGACAGATGAAAACTACGACCCTAAGCCAAAGGTCGGTGACTTCTGCCCTGACACACATGCTGTTCGGCTTTTCTGTGAACCGTAGACTCAAGGCCAGTTTTGGCTTGCTGCCCTACAGCCGCATGGGTTATAATATCGGCCAAAAGGTGATTGACGACACCGTAGGGAGTATCGTAAATCTATACACGGGTACCGGTGGTATCAACCAGGTCTACCTGGGAGGCGCCTATAAAATCACGGAGGATTTCTCTGTCGGTCTCAATGCTGCCTATCTTTTTGGTACGCTCAGCAAAACAACTGCACTTACTTTCCCGGATTCAGCAGCCATGTATAATTATAGGGTGAACCGCTCTACACGGATTTCGGATTTTCTCTTCACCCTGGGATTACAATACCAACGTAAACTCAGCTCTGCCTTTACCCTGGGTACTGGCCTGACCTATAGCAATGGAGCCAGTATCAATGCCTGGGAATCCATGCTCGCTGAAACGTATTCTGTTGGCTCTACTGGTACAGTCATTATCAGAGATACTGTGGATCAATACCCCGAAACTTCCGGCATCTTGAAATTTCCGTCATCCCTGGGTTTTGGACTAATCCTCAAACACAAAGACAACTGGCTGATCCTCATGGATTATAAATACCAGAACTGGAAGAATTTCTCCTACCTCGGCATCAAAGACTCCCTGAAAAACAGCTTCCAGGCCTCCCTGGGCTTCCAGATCACACCTGATTTCAGGCCAACTTCCTCCTACATGGAGAAAATTACTTACCGTGCAGGTTTCAGGTATACCCAGACCTATCTTCAACTCCGCGACAACCGGCTTACTGAAATGGGATTCAGCCTCGGACTCGCGCTTCCGCTCCCACGCAGCAAGTCGCACATCAACCTCGCCATGGAAGTGGGCAAAAGAGGAACCACCAATGATGGCCTCCTCCAGGAGAATTATGTGAAACTTTCTATCTCTGCTACGGTTTTGGAACGCTGGTTTATGAGAAGGAAATTTGAATGATCACAACAAGGTCCATACCATATTTCATTGTCGTTTTCCTGTCCTTCTTAATAGGGACCACTTCAGTCCACGCCCAGGGAAAACCTAAAAAGCGTGCCTATGGCGAGGATAGCCTGCTTTGTGTTAAGAACCTCAGCCTTGTCCATGACCTCTTGCAGGAAAATAAGAAGCAGGAGGCCATTCTGCCCTGGAAATGGTTGTTCAAGAATTGCCCTGCAGCCACAGAGAACATCTACATCCAGGGAGCCCAGATTTATAATTTCATGATCAGCCGCGAACAGGACTCAAGCCGAAAGCAGGCCTTTGTAGATACACTGATGATGATCTATGATCAGCGCATTCAGCATTTTATGCTCAAACAGGGTTTTGTCCTTGGCCGCAAGGGTGTGGAATTGTATCAATACCGCCCCTGGAGTGCAAAGGAAGCCCTTGACATACTCAAACAATCGATCGAACTGGAATACTGGAATTCACGACCGGCTGTCATGGTTCATTATTTCAACCTGGCCCTTGAATTACAGCATACGGGTGTTGTCGACACCATCAGGGTATACCAGGCTTATGATGAGATCAGGGATATCCTTGATTATAATGTCCGCCTTAACAACAAGGATAGTCAGTTGTATAGGGATGCCAGAACTGACATTGAACAGGCCTACAACGCATTCTCACCCTGCGATGAGCTGGAAGCCCGCTATGGCCCTGTTTTTATGCGCGATACTAACAATGTAGACCAGATGGTGGCCATCATTCATGCCTTTGAACAAAAGCAATGTATCGGAGCAAAGCTATACTTATATCTCATCAAAAGGATTTATGACATGAATCCTTGTCCGGCTACGGCGCTGATGACAGCCAGGTTTTATGTAGCATCCAGTCATCCTATACAGGCTGTGAAGTATTTACAAATGGTAACCAAATCCACGGATACTGCTTTAATGTATGATGCCTTTCTGGTGCTGGCCGACATCAACCTCAATTCTTTTCAGGACAATGCCATGGCCAGTATGGTATCAGAAATGGCCATTCAATTGTTTCCTGATCGTGTCGCGCCATACTTGGTTTTGGGAGATGTCTATGTCCGCTCTGCTGAAGGTTGTGGCGTGACTCCCCTGGATAAATATGCAATGTACTGGATTGCAGCTGATCAATACCTCAAAGTCAAAGCGCTGGATCCAAGCCTTGCTGTATTGGCGGACGAAAAGCTCAAAGATATTCTCAGTCATTTCCCGGAGGCAAGCTTTCTGGCAGAAAAACAGCTTAAAGTCGGAGATACCTTCCGGGTAGGGTGTTTTGTTGAGAAACCAACCACTGTAAAAGTAAAGCCGTGAACAAGAAAAGAGTCGTTTTGCTGTCTCAAAGTCAAGGAGGGAAAGGTCTGAGGTTGGTCATCCCAATGCTGGCAGGGCTTTTCATGCTGAGTCTGCTCTTGTCATGTGAAGCAGATTTGAAGACCATCGAAAAATTAAGTGCCCAGGACACACTTCTGCTGGAATCAGCAAAAGACATTGAGTTGTTATACAGTGACTCAGGCCGTTTGGCCATCCGCTTAACCAGCCCGGCCTATGTGCGTTATAAGGGGAAAGGCACTTTCCTTGAATTCCCACAGGGAGTTAAAGTTGTGTTTTACAAGGAACTGAAAGAAAGTTCTACCCTGACTTCCAAATTTGCCCTCATCAATGAAGAATCCGGTTTGATGGAAGCCCGGAATAATGTGGAAGTTACTAATATTGAAAGGGGTGAAAGGCTTAATACTGAGCGACTTATATGGGACGAGCGGAAGCGTAGGATATACTCCAACGAATTTGTTAAAATTACCACGCGCGACAAGGTTTTGTTTGGGAAAGGCTTTGAATCTGACCAGAATTTCGACAATTGGGTGATAAAAAAACCTACAGGAAATATAGCAATCAGTCCTGATCAATAAGAAAATTCATCTTCTTCACCTACCTTTGCATTTCTGTTAATTGAATGTCTTTTCATGAGTATTGGCCTAATTATCTTTATCAGCCTTGTTTTCTCAGCCTTTTTCTCTGGCGCTGAGATTGCCTTTATTAGTGCAAATAAGCTGAAAATTGAAGTTGATAAGAACAAAGGCCTGGTATCTGGCAGGCTATTGTCGGAATTGAATAAGTTCCCTTCACGTTTCATCGGATCTATGCTGTTGGGCAACAATGTGGCCCTGGTCATCTTTGGTATTGCCATGGCTGATGCCCTCAACCCTGTCCTGATGGCCATTTTGCCGGGTTTTATGAATACTGCTTTCTGGATTCTGATCATTCAGACCCTGATTTCAACATTGCTGATTCTCGTCGTCGGTGAGTTTATTCCCAAAGCACTCTTCAGAATCAACCCCAATTTCATTCTGAGGATCATTGTGTATCCGGCCTATGTCTTTTATGTGGTCTTTTATCCGGTCATCTATTTCTTCACAAGTGTCGCCGAGTCAATACTTAAGTCTGTTTTCAGGGTGCGGATAGTGCATGAAGAGTATACTTATACAACGGTAGACCTTGACAATTACATCCGTGAATTCACCCCATCACCCCAATCAGAAATAGAGATAGGCCCTGAGATACAAATGTTCCAGAATGCATTGGAATTTAAGAGTATACGTTTGAGGGAATGCATGGTTCCACGTACAGATATCGTTGCCATGGAGGATACAGATACCATCGAAACCCTCAAGCAATTGCACATAGAATCAGGACATTCCAAGATCCTGATATTTCATGATACCATCGACAACATCATTGGATATACACATTCCTTTGATCTCTTTAAAGATCCCCAGGCTTTGGCCGAGATCATCAAGCCAATCCCAATCGTTCCGGAATCCATGTTGGCAAATCCTGCTCTACAAATGCTGATCCGTGAACGTAAAAGTGTTGCCGTCGTTTTAGATGAGTTCGGAGGCACCTCCGGGATGGTCACCACGGAAGACATTATTGAAGAAATTTTTGGCGAGATAAAAGACGAATTCGATGTTGATGATGAAGTGGAAAAACAAATCAGCAAGACCGAATTTATCTTCTCCGGCCGTTTGGAGATCGATTATCTCAACGAGAAATACAAGCTCAACCTTCCTGAATCAGAAGATTATGAGACACTTGCGGGGCTTATCATACATTACCATGAGAGCATCCCTGACCACAGTGATGAAATCCTGATAGATCCTTTTGTTTTCACGATCCTTCAGGCTACCGACAACCGCATCGATCAGGTACAGCTTAAAATCAAGGAATAGGGCTTAGCCAATCAGCAGCAAGATCTGGCCTTCCATTACTGCATCCCCTTGATTCACTTTTAACTCAGCGACAACACCCTCTTTATCGGAATTGATGTTGTTTTCCATTTTCATGGCTTCCAGGATGAGCAGTTTGTCGCCTATCCTTACCGTGTCCCCGACTTTCACATGTATGGATAGGATGGTGCCGGGTAAAGGCGATTTCACCACGCCACTGCCTTTGCGATCTCCCGGAGGGCTGGTCCTGCTGGTGGAAGGGCTGGAATCTGTTGAGGGCACAGCAGGTGTCCTGACAAGCCTGGGCGTTTTTGAAGGCATCAGGGATTTGTCAACTTCTACGATCAGGGTAGTGCCATTTACCTGGACTTCAGCCTGGTTATCCTCGATGTTAAGGATTTCTACTTCGTAGGGGTTGCCCTGGATGTTAAATTTGAACTTTTTCATAGTATCGGGCAGTAAGTTAGTGGTTGAGTAAGGGGATTATCTGCGTGGAAATTTCACAGGTGGAGGCGTAATGTTGTAGATTTTCATACTCCAGGGGGAGCTTGCCGGCATCATTTTTTGCAGGGCTGCCGCGGTCTTTTCATAATCCTCCAGCTCCTTCAGATGGAGATTCAGGGCAAGTCCGATGGCAGCAGCAACTGCTGGATTTTGGGCAATGTCGGCAACAGTTTTTTCCTTTTTCTTTTTTATCCCTCTTTTGCTGTGTGAGCCAAGTTTCAGATGTAACATTTGCGTAGATTATAAAGGGATGTTGCTGTGTTTTTTAGGTGGATTGGCGTCTTTTTTGGTGGCCAGGGATTGTAAAGCACGGATGACTCTGTATCTTGTATTGCGGGGTAAGATGATGTCATCAATATAGCCATACTTGGCGGCATAGTAAGGATTGGCAAATTTTTCCTTGTAGTCTTCTTCATGCAGACGGATGAATTCTTCTTTCTCCGCGGGATCTTCAATTTCATTAAGCTTTTTCTGGAAGAGTACTTCAATGGCTCCTTTTGGACCCATTACTGCGATTTCTGCAGTTGGCCAGGCATAGTTAATGTCACCACGTAAATGTTTGGAACTCATTACATCATAGGCTCCTCCATAGGCTTTTCTGAGGACGATGGTTACTTTGGGTACGGTGGCTTCTCCATAAGCAAACAGAAGTTTTGCACCATGGATGATAATACCACCATATTCCTGGGCTGTGCCCGGAAGGAAACCGGGAACGTCAACCAATGTGACAACCGGGATGTTGAAAGCATCACAGAACCTCACAAAACGTGCAGCTTTGCGGGAAGCATTGATGTCAAGAACACCTGCAAGGTAATTCGGCTGATTGGCAACGATGCCAACTGAAATGCCTCCGAATCGGGCATAACCGGTTACAATGTTCGGTGCAAAATGCCGCATGACTTCCAGGAATTCACTGTCGTCAACAACCGCATGAATGACATCTTTTACGTCATAAGGCTTGTTGGGATTCTCAGGGATGATGGAATCCAATTCGGCTTCTTGTCTGTCAATCGGATCATTGGTAGGAACCATGGGTGGGTCCTCAAGGTTATTCTGAGGCAGGAAACTCAACAACTTGCGGATGAGCAAAAGACCTTCCTGTTCGTCTTCGGCAACAAAATGGGTAACACCGGATTTTGTGCCATGGACCATAGCACCACCCAGTTCTTCATCTGTAACTACTTCCCCGGTGACAGTCTTTACGACTTTGGGACCGGTAACAAACATATAACTGTTGGTTTTGGTCATGACAGTGAAGTCGGTGAGTGCAGGAGAATAGACAGCTCCTCCGGCACAAGGACCAAAGATGGCAGAAATCTGGGGTACGACACCGGAAGCCATGATGTTACGCTGGAAGATCTCCGCATAACCACCAAGACTCTTGACACCTTCCTGGATACGGGCTCCGCCACTGTCGTTGATACCGATTACAGGCGCCCCAACCTTCATGGCTTTGTCCAGGACCTTGCAGATCTTTAATGCATATGCCTCAGATAGTGAGCCTCCGAATACGGTGAAATCCTGTGAGAAGATGTAAACCAGGCGACCGTCAATAGTACCATAGCCGGTAACTACACCATCTCCCATGTATTGTTCCTTCTCCAACCCGAAATCATGACAGGTATGGGTCACAAACATGTCAAACTCTTCGAAGCTGCCTTCATCAAGCAATAACGCAATTCTCTCTCTTGCAGTGAGTTTGCCTTTTTTGTGCTGAGCATCAATACGTTTCTGGCCACCCCCTAATTTGGCTTGTATTCTTTTCTCTTCTAATTCACGGGTTTTATTCTCAAATGCCATATGCTTGGTTTTGGGTTAAAAGTATAAAAAATTTAGAGACTTTTATTTTCACATAATTCAGTTAACACACCAAAGGTCGATTTTGGATGAAGAAAGGCAATGTGAAGCCCTTCTGCACCTTTACGCGGTACGGTGTCAATCAGCTTCACCCCTTTTGCTTCAGTTTCTGCCAGGGCTGTTTCAAGGTCCTTTACTGCAAAGGCAAGATGATGAATCCCTTCTCCTTTTTTCTCCAGGAACTTCCCGATAGGGCCCTCAGGGTCAGTCGATTCCAGTAATTCAATTTTCGTCATGCCGATCTTAAAAAAGGCTGTTTTTACTTTCTGATCTTTGACTTCTTCTACCGCGTAGCATTTCAATCCAAAGATGTTTTCGTAATAAGGAATGCTTTCTTCCAGGCTTTTTACCGCAATCCCAATGTGTTCGATGTGTGTAGCTTCCATAAAGGTGTAGTTTTATGCAAAAGTAAGCCTATTCTATGGATAATAATACTGTCGTTCTTGTGCTTGTAATAATCTTATAAGCCCAGCATTTTCAGGTAAACCGGAGGCACCTGCTGCCCCAGCTGCTGTGCCTTCAGCACATCCTCTCTGGCCTTGGGGATGTTTTTCAATGCGTTGTAGCTATAAGAACGGTTCAGGTAATAGAAGCCTGTACGGGGTTGCATCGCAATGGCGGCATCGAAATATTGAAGACTTTCCTGGAAACGGTTGAGATTCTGGTGGCAAACCCCGAGATCTGAGTTAACCTTTTCATCATCAGGTTGATAACGAAGGTAGCGTTTGAAGTCTACAATGGCTGCCTCCCATTTCCCGGTAACCTCGTTGGTCAGGCCTCTGTTTAAAAGTGCACCGGTAAAGGTCGAGTCGATGGCAAGGGATTTGTCCAGGTAATAATAGGCTGAGTCGTAGGCAGCCCTGCGCCCGTAAATCGCCCCAAGATTGCCATACAGCTTTTGAATTTCAACCTGTTCATCTTTTTTCTTCAGGTTGAGCTTCATCGCAGCATTGTAATCCAGAAAGGCCAGTGAGTCTTTCCCCATATCAAAAAAGATGTTTCCCCGGTTCATCCTGGAAATCCCGTCATTCCTGTCAAGACTGATGGCATAATTGTAGTCTTCCAATGCCAGATCTGATTTCTTCGCTTTGCGATAGGAAGAGGCTCTGTTAGCATAGGCTTGTGGGATTTTTCCGGGATATTTTTCTATGACATCTGTCCATAGCGTTGTGCTGTCTTTCCAGTCAAGGCAACGTGCATAGGTATTGGAAAAGAAAAAGATGATCAGCACCAGACCCAGTCCTGTTACCATGGTCTGTCCTGATTTGTTGCGACTTGCATAGCGATAGGCAGCCCAGGCAGCCAGGAAGAAGATGCCCAGGTAAGGAATGTAGGTAAAACGATCGGCCTGATAAGCCTGTCCGGCACCCAGGATCTGCAGGAGAAACATCACATTGACAAGAAAAAATAATGCCCCGAAAAGTACGGCCTTGGTTTTCTTTACTGTTAGCAAAACCAGGGCTGAAACCCCAAGTAAAAAGAGTGGACTCAGGTAATAGATGAATGGAATCGATTCCCCCGGTTTGATCGGGTAAGGATAAAAAGCACTGAGCTTAAAGGGTGCTATCAGCTTGATAATGTAGGCACTGAGCGAATACAAGCCAAACAGTATGCGTTCAAATAGGGAGAATTTGTCATTGATTTCTAAAGACCCAACCCTTTGCAGAATGAAGTAGCCAGCAAGTCCAAAGCCCAATGAGAGGGCGAAAAACGGGATTTTCTCCCAAATGAGTTTCAGTTTCAAAGGACGGTCCAGCCAGTAATCAATCAGCAAGAGGCTTAAGGGCAATGAAACAGCCTGAATCTTGGAAAACAGTGAGAGGACAAAGAATAGTAAGGTCAACAGAAAAAACTTCAGCTTTCTTTCTTCTGTAAGGATAAACTTGATGTAGGTAATGATGGCGGATAAATAAAATACGCTGAATAGCAAGTCTTTACGTTCTGTCACCCAGGCTACTGTCTCAACACGCATGGGATGTATTCCGAACAACATGGCCCCCATGGCGGCATACAAAACCGGCAAACGCAAAAGCTTCAGGATAAAAAATACCAGCGCAGTACACAGCAGATGAAGCAAGAGGTTATTCACATGATAGGGCAGTGGATTCAAGCCAAATAACTTGTATTCCAGGGCAAAAGAAAGCAGGGGGATCGGGACATAGGTCCCGTTTTTCTGGGTGGTAAAACATCCTTTGACGGTCTCCCAGTTAAGCTGGGTGATCAGGGTGTTTTCTGTTACATAAACCCCATCATCCCAGGTTTCTATGAATTTGTTAGACAAGGTTGGCATGAAGGCAAAGAAGGTCACCATCAACACGATAATCAGGAGTGCGGTTTGGTTGTGAAAGAATCCATGCCCGGCTTTGATTGGCTTCCTGGAAGTAGAGGGTCTTTGTTGCGCTGTTACAGGCTTGTTCCCCTTTTTTGCTGTTGACTTTTGTCTGATCATATGGAATTCTTAAGAGTCAGCCAAATTACAAAAACTCGGCTATATTTTATAAAACAAGGAGGTTGCATCCCCTGACATCGCTGTTGTCGAACCTTCCGTTTACTTCAAAGCCCCCATCCGCATGTCGTTTCCCCAGGTCCTGGGTGGAAATAAAGGAACATGAAAAAACATTGGCAAGGTCGATGATGTTGAGTCCGCCACTGCGTTCTTCCGGAAGGTAAGTCAGGGGGTCATTGGGATCACGCACAAGGACTTTCATCCAGGATGGGGTATAAAACATACCATTCCCGGAAGAATATGCCTGGGAAAACAATTCTGTCATCCCATATTCTGAATGTATTTTTTCCAGCTGAAAAGCATGGCAAAGCCTTTGATGCAGATCCTCCCGGGTCATCTCCTCCCTGCGGCCCTTCATCCCGCCGGTTTCCATCAGGATCACATCTCCCAGAGGGCCGGGTTGTTGTTCTGCCAGGTCTAGCAAGGCAAAACTTACTCCCAGCAAAAGGGTCTTCCTGCCCGAAACCTGACTTTGCTTCAGATGATCTAACAGCATGTCATCCTGCCGGAGGTAAAACCCACTCAAGGGATTCTGGCTATCCTGTATGAGTTTTGAAACCATGTAGATCAGTGAAGAATTTCCTTTTTCCTGATAAGAGGGCAACAAAGCAAGGATGCTATAGTCTTGCGGATCTCCATAAAAATGATGAAACCCTTGCGTAAAACTCTGCTCATACCATGCCGGTGAACATACATGATGCTTCCCGTTCAGCTGGCCTGTGGTCCCACTGCTTTCAAAGATGGTCATGCTGGGTAAATCCCCGCTGACAATGCGATGTGTCTTAAACAGCTCAACAGGAAGGAATGGGATTTGGGTCAGCAACTGCACTGTGTCAGGTGTCCTGCCCAGACTTTTTGAAAAGAATTGATAAACAGGATTGTTGTGATACTGATAAGCAAAAATATCAAGGGCCAATGATGCAAATTGCTGTTCTGTTTTGGGAGAAAAAACAATCTCAGCTGCAGGGAGTTTAGGAATCATGTTTTTACCCTTGGGAATTTTGTAATTTTATGGCAGATTAATCGTTAACCTGAAAGTTTGCAAAGATACGTATGAAATTCCGCTGGCTAAAGCTTGTATTTGTTTTCTTTCTGTTTGCCGTGTTCAGCTCCTCCTGCCTGAAAAAGGAAGTGTATCCGGATGTCCCGGCAATCAAATATATTGGTTTTGCAAAAGTGCCGAATACTTCAAATGTTGATGAAAAGGGTAAGCTCACGATCTCCTTCACGGATGGGGATGGGAACATCGGCTTGTCCGACAATGACACCACACCTCCCTTCAATGTTGGCAGCCAATGGTATTACAACTTTTTCATAGACTATTATGAAAAGCAAAATGGAGTCCTGAAAAAAATAGTGTTGCCCTTTACCCTAAATTCCAGAATTCCGCCAATAGAGGGTAGTGGACCAAACAAACCTACCACAGGGGAAATAGAAATCGAACTCTATATCAACAACCCGATGTCGACTTTCGATACTGTTGTTTTTGAAGTCAGTATCTGCGATAGAGACTTGCAGCTCAGCAATGTTGTCAGGTCTGCTGAAATCATTATTAAAAAACACTAAAAAGGACTCCGGAAAACACTTACTTTTGCCGGCAATTCAATTTTCCTATCCGGATCCTTATGCAAAATGCCCACGCGAAGCGGAAATATGTCGTTTCAGCCATCTTTGTGGTTACGGGCTTGCTATTTGTACTCCGCTTGTTCTGGATGCAGATCATCGACACTACTTACCTGCTTTCCTCACAAAACAACGTGCTTCGCCAAATTACCCAGTTTCCGGCCAGAGGATTAATCTATGACAGAAACGGGAAATTGATGGTGTATAATGAGGCTACATATGACCTCATGGTGATCCCGACTCAGCTGAAAACTATTGATACCAATGAGTTATGTGGTTTGATAGGCATAGATTTGCTGGAGTTTCGTGCCAGGATAAAGAAGATCAGAGCCTATTCTATGTTCAGGCCCTCAGTTTTTGAGAAACAAATCTCCAAAGAAGCCTATGGCTACCTGGAGGAAAAACTCTACAAATACCCCGGCTTTTATGTACAGCCGCGTACACTCAGAAAATATGTCGCCGCTGTTGCGGCCCACACCATGGGTTATGTGGGGGAGGTCAGCCCTGCCATGTGTGAAAAGGACCCCTATTACAAATCAGGCGATTACATAGGAATCAGCGGGATAGAGAAGTCGTATGAGCCTGAATTGCGTGGTGTCAAAGGCTCACGCATCATCATGGTCGATGTGCACAACCGTGAAAAAGGCAGCTTCAGAGGAGGTGAATATGACACTACCGCTGTAATGGGTAAGAGTCTGTATACCAGTCTCGACCTGGAACTCCAGGAATATGGCGAGCTCCTCATGAAAAATAAAATGGGGAGTATTGTAGCAATCGAACCTGCAACCGGAGAGATCCTCGCTATCGTGTCAAGTCCTACCTACGACCCAAACCTCTTGGTAGGCAGAATGCGGAGCAACAACTATGGTATTCTTGCAAAAGACAGTCTTAAACCCTTGTTCAACCGTGCCATGCAGGCGCAATATCCCCCCGGATCTACTTTCAAATTGGTACATGCTTTAATAGGCTTCCAGGAAGGCATGCTAAACCTGAACACCCGGTATTCATGTTCTATGGGATACAATGGCGGGGGACTGCATGTCGGATGTCATAAACATGCTTCTCCGCTTGATCTTTTGCAATCCATTTCCCAGTCCTGCAATGCATATTATTGTAATGTGTTCAGAACGGTCCTCGACAACAAAGCCTTTCCCAACCAGGCCGAGGGTTACAGGGCATGGCGTAACTATGTAACCAGTTTCGGTTTTGGCAGCAAATTCAATTCAGACCTTCCCAACGAAATCTCTGGCTTTATCCCGAAAAATGAATATTTCGATCATTATTTCGGGAAAAACCGTTGGCGCTTCCTGACCATTATCTCCCTGTCGATCGGTCAGGGGGAGATCCTTACAACACCTGTCCAGCTGGCGAACCTTTCTGCAATATTGGCCAACAGGGGTTATTATATCACACCCCATGTTGTGCGTGCTATCAGCGACCCTAAGAAGCTGGAGCATAAGTTTGTTCAGAAGCACCAGGTGCCGATCGACAAGAAGAATTTCGACATGGTAGTTGAGGGCATGTTCCAATGTGTGGAAAATGGCACGGCACGTGCCTTTAAAATGGATTCTATCACCATGTGCGGCAAGACAGGCACAGCACAGAACCCCCATGGCAAGGATCATTCTATCTTTATTGCCTTTGCACCCAAAGATCAACCCAAAATCGCCATCTCTGTCGTGATTGAAAATGCTGGTTTTGGTGCAACCTGGGCCGCCCCGATAGCAGCTTTGATGATTGAAAAATATATGAACCGCAAGGTTACTCGTAAGGAAGTGGAAGAGAGAATGATGAATGGTAAAGTAGGATTGGTAGCAAAGTGAGAGAAGAAAAGAGCATATTTAAAAATATTGATTGGGTGATGGTACTGATGTATGTCGCCCTGGTCGGCATCGGCCTCGCCAATATCTATGCTGCCATTCTGAATGAAGAAAGACCGAGCCTGTTTGACTTCTCACAACGGTATGGCAAGCAATTGATCTGGATCGCTTCTGCCTTTACACTTGCCACCTTCCTCTTGTTCCTCGACCCCAAAGTGTTTCCTGCATTTTCATTTGTGTTCTATGCCGGTAGCATTTTGTTATTACTGGCTGTATTGGTGATGGGCAAGACCGTCTCAGGTTCAAAGTCATGGATAGATTTGGGCGGGTTTGATCTGCAACCCTCTGAGTTTGCGAAAATTGCGGCCGCTCTGGGTGTTGCCCGTTACCTTTCGACACTGGGCATCCGAATGGATGATCTGCGCACTAAGTTTATTACTGTTGGGCTGATCGGCCTTCCGGCAATTCTTATCTTGTTGCAGGATGATACCGGTTCTGCCCTCGTATTCGGGGCTTTCATCTTTGTCCTCTACAGGGAAGGCCTCTCCGGAATCGTACTTATAATTCTTGGCATTGTTATCGTTTTGTTCGTCCTTGCCCTCATGGTCAATAAGTGGATCATCATCGGTTTGTTACTGGCAATGGGGGCTTTCTGGCTTTTTATGATCAAAAAGAACCGTAAGGATGTCTTGTCACTGGTAGGAATCTTCTTGCTGATATGTGGTTTTGTCTTTTCTGTTGATTATGCTTTTCAAAACGTTCTTGAAGATCACCAGCGACAAAGAATTGAAGTCCTTATTGGCAAAGAAACCAATCTGAAAGGTGCTGGCTATAATGTAAATCAGTCTAAAATTGCGATAGGTTCCGGTCGTTTTTATGGAAAGGGATATCTGCATGGTACACAGACCAAATACAATTTTGTACCTGAACAAAGTACTGACTTTATCTTTTGTACTGTCGGAGAAGAATGGGGTTTCCTGGGTTCGGTCTCAGTAATTGCCTTGTTTCTGGCTTTGATTCTCAGGATTCTGAATTCTGCAGAACGACAGCGATCGCACTTTACACGCATCTATGGATATGGTGTTGCCTCTATCCTGTTTATGCACTTTATGGTGAATATCGGGATGACCCTTGGACTGGCACCTGTTATTGGGATACCCTTGCCATTCATCAGTTATGGAGGTTCCTCGCTCTGGGCTTTTACCATCCTGTTGTTTATTTATATCAGGATGGATGCCAATCGTTTGCATTTGCTATAAGACATAAATGAATTGTTTCCTCCGGTTTATTGCATAGCCTTGTATTTGGGGCTGTATGACCAATATCCATAGCCAGAGATTGATGTTAAACTGGATCTTGGTAAAAATGCGAAGCAATTCTTCATTGTATGCAGTAATACCGCTACGAACAGTATATTGGTTTTGTCAAACCTGTTTCATCGGCCTTATAAATAGCGATGCAGGAAGAACATAAGACATTTGTTTGTACCCTATACGGAGCATAAAAAAAGAGGGCAACTCAGTGATGAGATGCCCTCCTTCTTTTCAATCAGATAAAATCCTAGTAGAACCTAACCCTGTTGTCGACGAGTTTGGCCATTTTTTCCAATGTCTGGTAAGCTTGTCCCTGTACCCTGTTGGTAAAGGAGAAGGTCAGCTGACGCTGGAACATGGTATAATCTTTCGTTTCCGGTGCTTCTTTGATAGAATCAAGTGCAACAACATAAACGCCATTGCTGCCTTTGATAGGAGCCGAAATGCCATTAAGTTTCATGGTTGAAATAGTTCCGATCACTTCAGGTTCAGGACCAAATTTGGGCAGGTTGCCTGAGAAGAATACGATGTCACTCACGGTGTCAACTTTTGAAGTGATCTTGGAGGCTAGTGCATAAATGTCTGTGGTGCCTGCTTTCTTCATGTTGTCAATCAGCTTTTCAGCTTTCTTGTCGCGTCTGACCAAAGGCTCTATTTGTTTCTTTAGTTGCTCAAGTGGAGGAATACCCTTTACGCGTAATTCACGTACTGTGGCAACAACATAAGCACCTTCAATTTCAAAAACGGAACTAACAGCTTCTTTTTTGGTATCTTCCAGGAAAGCCCATTGGATGATGTTACGGGCACCTTTTAAACCGGGAAGGCTGTTGTCCATACTCCGCACATAATCAGCAACTCTCTTGTTGAGGCTCTTGGCTTGTGTAGCTTTACCGAAAGCTTCGAAAGTGGTGTTCTCTCCGGCAAACTCACTGGCTTTGGCATAAATGTCCTGGATTGTTTGTCCTGAAGGCTCAATACGACGGTCAAGAATGGCAACTTTGATTTTTTTGATCGGTGCTTTTTTGCCGGTGATCTGAATCAGGTGATAACCGAACATCGTTTCAACAAGTTTTACCTCACCGATGTTTCCTTTAATACAAGCTTCGTTAAAAGGTCCTACCATAGTGCCGTCAATAAACCAGCCAAGATCGCCGCCTTTGGCCTTGTTTGAGGCATCATCGCTGACAGTTGAGGCAATAACAGGGAATTGAGCCATGTTGGTTTTCAGGACGTTCATTAGGCTATCTGCCATGCGTTGTGCTTTTTCCTTGGTACGGGTGATCTTTGGGTCGTTCACTGCAGAGCCCTGGTAGGCAATCAGGATGTGACTGGCCATCATAGAATCCGGACGAAGCTGAACATCCAAAAGTTTTGCCATGGTATATTGATTATTCTCGATAAACGGAGGAATAAAGGTTCCTATGGCTGAATTGAACATAGCAGAATCAATTCTTGGTGACAAAGTATTTGCCTTTTTCCAGCTGCTGTCATATTTAACGTCAGAATTGGCGTTTACGTAATTGGCAACATCTGCAGTTTGGGTAAACTCCTGATAAATCTTGGCAACATCTTCGGCAATTTGCTTACGGTCTTTTTCTGATGGCTGTAACTCAAAAAGCACATAATCAAGGTCGCGGGTGGCTTCCTGGTCATATTGAGTTTTGTTCTCATCATAGTATTTCTTGTAATCATCCTCGGTGAGGGTGACAAGCTTGTCGTCGATGCTCTGGTAGGCAGCAGCAACAAGACGTGCATCATAGCGACGGTTTTTTTCTACATAATCCCTTTGAACAAAGGTCTTGGGGACATAATAGGATTTGCCGATGAGGTTGTTGTATTTCGTTTGAAGGCGATCGTCTTTAATCGCTTTTTCAAGCATCAGCCAGTTATTCTTTTGAGCAGGTTCTACCTTGTCAAGTTGTTTCAAAAAGTTAATGACAAGCTGCGGATTGTATTGTTTGGTTTCAGGATCCTGAAAATACTGAAGAATATACTGATGCGGGTTCTTGCCCTGTACCAGGTCATACAATTCATCGGTTGAAACTGCAACCCCAAGGTTCTCATACTGTTTTCCCATAACAACGTCCTTAACCATCTGGGTCCAGGTCTGTTGTCTGACATTGAATACTTCGTCAGCAGTAAGCTTGTCTTTCTTGTCACGCTGTTTTGTGTTCTCAATCTGTTCATCTACTTTCTGAGCAAAGTCAGCGTAAGGGATGTTCTCTCCGGCTACTTCCCCGATGTAATTGACCTGTCTGCCACTGCTGCCCGGTTTCAGGAAATCCCCGAGAACGAAAGCTGCTAGAGCAATACCAATGATGATTACAATGAGTCCGGAACGCTTACGAATCTTACCAATAATGGCCATCTTAAATTATGTTAATGCGGTTTTCTAAAAAAGTGTGCAAACGTACGGGTAATATTTGACTTATACAAATTTCTTATAGCGCCTTGATTTAGAGTGCCTGAAGATCAGATAGAATCAAATTTGCCCGGACCTGTGTTTTTTTTCATTTCCTTTGTCTCTGGTCACCAATGTTGCCTGGAATGCCTGTATACAGACTTACTGAAGACATAATTTTTCCTGATCCGGCCGAGGCAGAACCTGACGGTCTCCTTGCTGTCGGCGGTGACTTGTCGGCTGAAAGACTGCTACTTGCATACCAAATTGGGGTCTTCCCATGGTTCTCTCGTGGTCATCCCATCTTGTGGTGGTCGCCAGATCCCCGCTTTGTCCTCTTTCCGGGGAAATTCAAATTGTCCAAAAGCCTGGCCCAAAGGATACGGAAACAGGAATTCCGCTTTACTTTTGATACTGTTTTTGCTGAAGTCATTGAGAATTGTGCCCGGGTTAAAAGACAACATGAAGATGGAACCTGGATCACAGCGGGGATGAAAAAGGCCTACATCAAATTACATCAACTGGGATTTGCCCATTCTGCTGAGGTTTGGGAAAATGATGTGCTGGTCGGGGGATTGTACGGAATCTCCTTAGGAAAGGCCTTTTTTGGTGAATCTATGTTCCACACCAAAACAGATGCTTCTAAGATCGCCTTCTATTGCTTGCATGAGCAATTGCTTGCATGGGGTTTTCATTTTATTGATTGTCAGTTACATACAGATCATCTGGCCAGCCTTGGTGCCGAAGAAGTTCCCAGGATCGTCTTTCTGGAAAAACTGGAGATTGCCCTTGCCAATGAGACTATTCGCGGATTATGGTCCTGATAATCAGCGTTATATCTTTGGAATAGCCTTGATCAAACCCTGGGTATAGCTTGTTTGAGGATTGAAATAGACTTCATCTGCCTCGCCCATCTCAACGATTTTTCCATCTTTCATCACAGCAATGCGGTCTGACATATATTTTACAACCCCCAGATCATGGGAAATGAAAATGTAAGTAAACCCGAAATCCCGCTTGAGGTCGTTGATGAGGTTTAAGACCTGCGCCTGCACTGAGATGTCTAATGCACTGACACTTTCGTCGCAGATGATGAAATCCGGGTCGACTGACAAGGCCCTTGCAATACAGATCCGCTGACGCTGCCCGCCCGAAAATTCATGTGGATACCGTGAATAATGTGAGGCCTCAAGCCCGACTTTTTCCAAAAGCTCCATTACCCTCGCTTTACGGCCCCGCTTGTTCCCGTATAATTTGTGAACCTGCATAGGCTCCAGGATGCTGTCCCCGATAGTCTGTCGTGGATTCAGAGAGGAATAAGGATCCTGAAAGATGATCTGAAGTTCTTTCCGCATGCTGCGCATGGCAGGCGCTTTCATTTCCAGCAATTCCCGGCCTTTGTAGACAACATGCCCGCTATGTGATTCGATGAGATGCAGGATGGTTCTTCCCAGGGTGGTCTTTCCGCAGCCGGATTCTCCTACCAGGCCCAGCGTTTCTCCCGGAAAGATCTCGAAACTGACATCATCAACAGCCTTCATTGGGGACGCAGCTCCGAAAAACCCCGCTTTCTTGCCGGCGAACCAGGTCATTAATTGACTCACTTTTAAAACAGGTTCCTGTCCGTAAAGACCATCAAGATGCTGCTTGCGCTCCTCCCTGGAAATGCTCAGGCTGTCATCCTTGATTTTGTTGTTTCTTTCGGGATTATCAAGGAATTCAGCGACTGTCGGTAGTCGTTTGAGTCTGAGTCCATGAGGAGGCCGGCAAGCCATCAACCCCTGGGTGTAGGGATGTGATGGATTGGAAAAGATCGTATCGGCGGGACCATACTCCACAACTTGCCCCCCTTTCATCACTGCCACATGATGAGCCAGTTGCGCTACAACAGCAAGGTCATGAGAGATAAACAAAAGGCTGAGCCCATGCCTTGCCTGCAAATCTTTTAACAACTCCAGTATGGTTCTCTGTACGGTGACATCAAGCGCTGTCGTTGGTTCATCGGCAATCATCAGGGAAGGCTTGCAGGCCATAGCCATTGCAATCATCACCCTTTGCTTCTGACCCCCGGAGATCTGATGGGGATACGCACGATATATTTCTTCAATACGCGGTAATTGGACTTCTTCAAAAAGTGTCAGGGTCTTTTTTTTAGCCGCGGCAGAACGCAAACCTTCATGAAGGCTGAGGACTTCCGCAACCTGCCGGCCACAACGCATCACCGGGTTTAAGGAGGTCATAGGCTCCTGGAAAATCATGGAGACTTCTTTCCCCCTGAGTTTGCGCATTGCCTTTTCTGACAAGTTCAGGATGTCATACGATTCCCCGGCGTTGGGGCTGAATGTGATATTTCCCCGGCTGATCCGGGAGATTCCTTGTGGCAGCAATCCCATGACCGACAATGCAGAAACTGATTTCCCGGAACCGCTTTCTCCAACTATTCCCAGGGTCTTGCCTCGCTCCAGTTCGAAACTGACACCATCGACAGCGGTATTCCATCCGCTTTCATTGCGGAATTCCACAGCTAAGTTGTTGACACTGAGTAAAATGTTATTTTTCATGAAAATAATCCGGAATCTGTTTCCACTGAGGGGCCCTGTTTCCGTACAAATATATAGTAAAACTCCAATCTGATGATGCTCTCATTGTTGAATGACCTGCTTGGTTTGTTTTTCCCAAGGACCTGCCTGGCTTGTGGAAAGAATCTGTTGTCGCATGAAGACATGGTCTGTGAACCCTGCCTGTTCCATTTGCCCAGAACCCGCTTTCACCTCGAAGCCGATAATCCTGTCGTCAGGGCTTTCTGGGGAAAAGTACCTTTGATACATGGCACTGCATTTCTGTATTATGCCAAGGGAAATCGTGTTCAACGTCTGATCCATGCCCTGAAATACAAGGGTGAAACGGATTTGGGCCTGTTCCTGGGGAAAATTTTCGGGGAAGAACTCCTTGAAATGGATGTCTTTCCCGGAATTCAGGGCATCGTGGCAGTGCCTTTACATCCCTCCAGACTTAAAAAACGGGGGTATAACCAGGGCGAGTTAATCGCAAAAGGCCTTTCTGATGCCCTGGGAATTCCGCTCCTGACAGGCGTAATGGAAAGGTCAAGGGCAACAACAACACAAACACGCAAAAGCCGCTACGACCGATGGAAAAATGTCGAGGATATCATCAGGATCAAAAATGCAGATGCCATCAGCGGGAAAACATTGCTCCTGGTCGATGACGTACTGACTACCGGCAGTACCATGGAGGCATGTATTAGTGCCTTAATTCAGGTTCCGGGTGTCAGGGTAAGTGTCGCCGCTATTGGTTATTCTTCAAAATAGGGTAGTCATTGTAGCCCTTCAGACCCGGTGTATAATAGGTTTCTTTGTCGGGTTCATTTAATGGAGCTCCCGTCTCGAAACGTTCCACCAGATCCGGGTTTGAAATATACAAAGTGCCGAAAGCAATCATATCCGCATCCCCGGCAAGAAGTGCAGCTTCAGCTTTTTCATAAGTGTAGAATCCGCAACTGATAAGGGTTCCATGATAAAGCTTACGATAAAAAGGGGAGACATGTTTGAGATACCTTGGAAGGTGGTCTACCGGCAGGGTAGGCTCAACCAGATGAAGAAAGGCCAGATTATACTGGTTGAGCTTTTCAATCACATAAGAAAAGGTCCCGACAGGATCACTGTCTGTCATGCTGCTTTTGATGTTACTGGGAGAAAGACGTAAGCCCGTCCGATCTGCTCCAATGGCAGCAATAACGGCCTCCACGACCTCAAAGAGGAACCTGGCCCGGTGTTCCAGACTGCCGCCATAGGCATCAGTCCTTATGTTGCTCCCATCTTCAAGGAACTGCTCTATGAGGTAACCATTGGCGCCATGGATTTCGACTCCGTCAAAACCGGCTTGAATCGCATGCTCCGCGGCCCTGGCATACCAGCCGATGACCACCGGGATCTCCTCCAGACTCAGGGCATGGGGAACGACATGCGGCTGAGGACCCTGTGTCGTGGTAATGTTCCCATCAATACTTAAAGCAGAGGCCGAGATCGGAAGTTCCCCGTTTTCCTGTAATAGGGGATGGGAATACCTCCCAACATGCCAGATCTGCAAAAAAATCGTTCCTCCCTTAGCGTGGACGGCATCTGTAGTCTTTTTCCAACCCTCAACTTGTGCAGCGTTCCAGATGCCGGGTGAATTGGGATACCCCAGACCGGTCCTGTCGATCATGCTGGCTTCAGCAATGATCAGTCCTGCCGAGGAACGCATGGCATAATGGTCTGCCATCATGGAAGTTGCAACATTGTTGTCGTCGGCCCTGCGGCGGGTTAAAGGTGCCATAACGACTCTATTGGGAAGTAAGAGCTTCCCCATTTTGATGGGTGTAAGTAACATAAACGTTTTGTTAATAGTCTTTTGGGGAAAGTTCCCCTGAAATCACCCTGAGCCCATTCATGGCCAGGGCCCACATCTCGTCTTCTCCGGGATAGACCTGTACCGGCGCTATCCAGCTCACCATATTGGTAATAAATGAAGTAAAGGGCTTGCTATGCGCAATGCCACCGGTGATCAGAATTGCATCGACTTCACCTTTCAGCACTGTTGCCATCGACCCAACCCATTTCGCCACCTGGTAGGCCATGGCATCAAAAAGTAAAAGGGCTTGGGAATCGCCGGCATCGATCAGTTTCTGAACCTCTACCATGTCGTTGGTTCCAAGGTGGGCAACCATGCCACCTTCACCTTTGACAAGTTTCTTCATCTCTCCCAGGCTGATTTTCTGTGCGTAGCAATATTTTACAAGGTCGCCGGTAGGAAGTGTTCCGCTCCGTTCAGGAGAGAAAGGACCCTCTCCGTCAAGGCCCTGGTTGACATCTACCACCCGGCCTCTGCGATGGGCCCCGATGGTGATACCGCCTCCCAGGTGGACGATGATGAGGTTCATGTCCTCATATTTTCGCTTTTTTGAAGAGGCATAATTCCGGGCTACAGCCTTTTGATTCAAGGCATGGAAAATGGAAATCCTTTTGAATTGTGGCAATCCCGTGATTCTGGCAATGTCCTCCAGTTCGTCGACAACAACAGGATCTGCAATATAAGCCTTGGCATCAGGCAAGGAGCGGGCCAGGTCATCAGCAATCAATCCGCCCAGATTACTGGCATGTTCTCCCAAAGGACTGTTTACCAGGTCTTGCCGCATGCGTTCATTGACTTCGTAAACCCCAGACTCAATGGGGCGCAGCAAGCCGCCACGCCCAACGATGACTTTTAATTTGCTGAAATCAATGTTGGCATCTTCGAGCTCTTTGAGGATGATGGCTTTGCGGAATGCAAACTGATCCGTGATTTTGGTATAAGGCTCCAGTTCTTCTACACTGTGACGTATCGTTTTCACAAGAACTGGTTCATAGTCCTTGTAAACGGCGATCTTGGTAGAAGTCGATCCCGGGTTTATGGCCAATATCCTGATTCCTTTCATCCTCCTGACAATAAATCCGGCTTGTGGCTATGCCAGCAAGGCAGCGAGTGCGATAGAATACAATTTGGTTTTCATGCTATCACCGCGAGAGGTAAGAACACAGGGAACGCGGGCACCAAAGACACCGGCAGCAAGTTCCGCATTGGCGAGTTTCGTACAGGTTTTGTAAAAGACATTCCCGGCTTCAATGTTGTGGAAAAGCAGGCAGTCAGCATCCCCGGCAACTTCACCTGTTACTTTTTTGATCTGAGCAGATTCTTTGTCAATCGCAGTGTCCACAGACAAGGGTCCATCCACAAAAGCACCTTTGATCTGGCCACGATCCGCCATCTTGGCTAAAACCGCGCCATCAACACAAGCAGGCATGCCGGCCAGCATTTGTTCTGTGGCAGCAATGACAGCTACTTTGGGCTTGGCATTCCCCAGGGCATGGGCTGTGCGGATCATATAGTTAATCATGGCAATCTTTTGCTTCAGTTCCGGTGCAGGAATAATCGCAACATCACTGCAAATGATCAGCTTAGGATAGCCTGGTGTCTCAATTACACTGACATGGCTGAGAATGGCGCCCGGATCCATGAGTCCTTTCTCCTTGTCGAGTATGGCACGCATGTATTTGTCACTGCTCACCAGACCTTTCATCAGGATGTCGCCTTCTCCTTTGTTGACCAATTCAACTGCCTTGTAAGCAGCCTTTTGCTCATTCGGCTCATGAACGATGGTGAATTTTGAAGGATCAATGTGATGCGCCTGGCAGGTCGATAAAATGATGGCTTCGTCGCCTACAAGGATGCCATCCACGAGTCCGTGTTTGATGGCTTCGCTGACAGCTTCAATCGTGTGTTCGTCATTCGCATATGCGGCGACAATTCTTTTTTTGGTCTTTCCCTTCAAGACCTCAAACATCTGATCAAGTTTTGTAATCATCGTTCTAGTGATTGTAATGGTTGTTTTTTGAGTGAATGCTGCAATCTGAGCACTGAATTTGGGTGCAAAGGTAAAAAAAAATACCACTTGTTTGCGAATTAACAATAGATTGTGTGATCGTCTTCAGGGCATGACGACCAGGGGGGCTTACGCCATTTACTTACTTTTCGTATTGTTGCATGACTGCATCCAGGGCTTTTTTGCAAACAGGGCAAAAATCATTGTACCTGAGGTTCTTCATGGTGCATTCAAGGGAAGGTCTGTAAACTCCTTTGGGAACATAGCCTCCTCCTTCAAAAACACCTGTTTTGCCTTTGTAAAGCGCAGTCGCAGGCGTAGGTACCGGTGTTGTGGGATCTACCATGGATTTCCACTTGCTGTCGAAATTGGTGAGCGTCGTCAGGTTGGCCTCCCAGGGCTCAACGCCGGCCGGATAGAAATCCTGGACAGCGACATCGGATGTGTAATACTCATCACCCAAACCTCCCAGACTATGCCCAAACTCGTGAACCAGCACATAATTGCTCAGGCTGTTGTCGGCTGCACAAAGTGCATAGGTATTGTAAAAACCGCCACCCCCGTATTTTTCGGTGTTAACGATGATAATGATCTGGTCATAAGGTGTATTGGCTGCCAGGTCACGCATGCTTTGGTTGTCGAATGTAGTCAGGTAACGATCTGTACCGAAGGTGTTGAAACTGGCATTCATAATGGTTTTCTTCCAGATTCCGTTGTTCGGCTGATCGGTACCGCTTTCCTCAGATGGGGATTCAACGATCCAGAAGTTTATGTTATTTCTATTTTCCTTGTAAGGGGAACATTCCCTGATGAATTCTGTAAACCGATCGGCATCCTTGCGAAATTTGGGCATCTCATCCTGGGTGTACCCTTCAGCCAGGAAGGTGATATCCAGGCATTTGGAAGGATTCCCTGATTTTTGAATACACTTGCTCGGGTAGACAAGATGACGTTCAGGCAGAATCTGGTAAGAATCCGGGTTGACAAAAAATGTCCACACTGGTTTCCAGACATTGTTCTTATCCCTTGAGTAAAACTCGACTTTCAGGGTTTTTTTAGGAAAAGGCATAATGACTGACTCATGAAAGGCGCGGTGTGTCGTTTTGGCCTCTTCAGTTGTCTGCCATTCATTGAAGAGGTTGGCATAGTTGAACCTGAACAACAGTCGGCCACTGGCAGAATCTGAAGCCTCACAACGGTATTTCCCATAGTCAAAGGGGTCGATCAGACTTGTCGTGGACCGGCTCCAACTGGGTTCTCTGAGCAATTGTGAAATAGCAAATGACTCCTCCTTCTGGAATCCTGAATGAATATAGTCTATTCTCAGGGTTTGGTTGATGAAATCATCATCGAAACCTGCAATGGAAAGTAGAGGAAGGATGAGCAACAGCAAAATTGTCAGACATTTTTTCATGCGGCAATGATTAATGTGCAAAGATAATTATTTAGGCTCAAAGGGGGCAGGTTGCTTCATCTGACAATTTTTGTAATGTGTTGAAAACGAAAAAAATCTGATCAGATGGTGTTGGTTTTAAAAAAAACAATATATTTATCCCATAATTTCTATAAAATGGGTAAGACCGCCCTCCATCTTTCGTATCCTAAGCACTTGTTCTTAAACTTAAAGGACAGGGACGCACTTCATGTTTAGTCCCCCCAAGGTCTTTTTCTTTTTTTTCTTTTTTGTTTAAAATCAATTGTTACACATGGAACTACCTTTTGCTGAAAGCTATAAAATTAAAATGATTGAACCGCTGCGCCGCAGCACCCGCCAGGAACGTGAGATATGGATTCGTGAGGCCCGGTATAACCTGTTCAACCTGAAAAGCGACAAAGTCTTTATTGACTTGTTGACGGATTCAGGGACTGGCGCCATGAGCGACCGCCAATGGTCTGCGATGATGCTGGGTGATGAAAGTTATGCCGGTGCAAGCTCCTATTATAAAATGAAGGATGCGATCAAGGATTTACTCGGTTTTGAGTACTTCCTGCCTACCCACCAGGGCCGTGCCGCCGAAAATGTCCTTTTCTCTGTACTTGTTAAGGAAGGCGATTTCGTTCCAGGGAATTCACACTTCGATACCACCAAAGGCCATATCGAATTCCGTAAGGCACATGCCGTGGATTGTACCATCGATGAAGCCTTCGACACCACCCTCGACCATCCTTTTAAAGGAAATATCAATGTCGAAAAACTGGAAGACTTCATCAAAAAAACACCCATAGAGAAAATCCCCTTTATTCTGATTACGGTGACTTGTAACACCTCCGGTGGACAACCCGTTTCTATGCAGAACATTATCGAAGTCCGTTCACTTTCCAAGAAATATGGCATTCCTGTAGTCTTCGATGCTGCCCGATTTGCTGAAAATGCCTACTTCATTAAAATTCGGGAAGAAGGATATGCAGATGTACCCCTGCGTGAGATCGTAATGGAGATGTTTTCGCATGGAGATGCCATGACCATGAGCGCCAAAAAAGACGCCATCGTCAACATGGGTGGGTTTATTGCCATGCGCGACCAGGAGCTTTTCCGCAATGCCTCTGTCTATAACATCATGTTCGAAGGCTATATTACCTATGGAGGGATGTCAGGACGTGATATGAATGCCCTAGCCCAGGGATTGTATGAAGGCACTGAATTCGATTACCTCGAAACAAGAATTGGTCAGGTTCAATACCTCGGAAAAAAACTAGCTGAATTTGGTGTTCCTTTTCAGCAACCGGTCGGTGGTCATGCAATCTTTGTGGATGCTGTCCGCTTCCTGCCAAACTTGCCCAAAGAAGAGCTCATCGCTCAGTCACTCGCTGTTGAACTTTACATAGAAGGCGGTGTTAGAGGTGTCGAAATAGGAACCCTCCTCGCCGACCGGGATCCGATAACACGGGAAAACCGCTATCCAAGACTTGAATTCCTGAGACTTGCGATCCCCAGAAGGGTATATACCAACAACCACATGGATTATGTCGCAGTAGCACTCGGCAATGTCTATGAAAGAAGAAATGAAATCACCAAAGGCCTCAGAATCCTGCGTGAAGCACCCATCATGCGTCACTTCACAGTAGAAATGGAGAGGGCATAACTGCAGTAGCGTGGCACAAATCAGAATTACCAAAGAATTCAGCTTCGAAATGGCCCATGCCCTCAAAGGGCACGATGGGCCATGCCGCTACATCCACGGCCATTCCTATAAACTTTCTGTGACTGTGATCGGTGTCCCTGTCACCGACAACGGCTCACCCCGACTCGGAATGGTCATGGATTTCGGTGACATGAAGAAAATCGTGCAGGAAAACATCATCCGCATCTTCGACCATGCCCTCGTCCTCAACCGAAACAGCATGATGGAGGACCAGGATAAAATCCCAGAACTTTTTGAAAAAATGATGATGGTCGACTATCAGCCCACCAGCGAAAACCTTCTTCTCGATTTCATGCAACGAATCAGACCGCTCATGCCAGCCAATATCCGCCTCCACAACATGAGACTCAGGGAAACGGCCACCGCCTATGCGGAGTGGTTTGCTTCTGAAAATGAATAATCCATCAAGAACAAGGTGATAGACTTGCCTTGTTATTCCCCGTACAAGAAACACTTCTCTGCAAAGTCCCTTACTGATCTTAAGGTCAGGTCGGGGCTTTCTATGAAGCCCATATGTGCAGTGTCTCCTAATAACAAGATCTCTGCATGGCCGGGCAAAGCAGCCTGTTTCATGATGGTCTTATAAGGCATGCGGCTGTCTTGTTTCCCCAGGATAAACAAAACAGGCACTTTGGATTCTGCCAGCACATCTGTCCTGTCTTTGCGGCCTTTCATACCCTCCATGGATGCAACCAGGCTCTCAGGAGTAACTTTCTCAGCCTGAGCCTGTAGCAATGCAATAGCCTCGCCACAACGTTCACGGTTTTGCTCAGCAAAAAGGTTGGGAATAAACTGATGCAGGAAATTATACCGGTTCTCCTTGATCAGGGCAATGGTCCTTTCACGATTAAATTTGCCCTCTTCTGAATCTGCAGCGGATTGGGAATGGAACAAACCAAACCCATTGAGCATCTCAGGGTATTTCTCTGCAAAAGCAAGTGTGACATAACCGCCCATAGAATGACCGACCATCACGCATTCCTTTACAGCTGCATGATCCAGGATGGCCTTGACGGCTTCTGCCATTAATTCCATGCTATGAACTTCGCCCAGCATCCCACTCTGTCCATGCCCGGGTAAATCAATGCGGATGACCCTGAAATGCCGGGTCAGCGTTCGTGTAAAGTCTTCCCAGATAGCGATGGATTCAGGAAAGCCATGGATCAAAACCAAAGCCCGTCCGCTACCCTCATCTTTGTAATGGAGGTTTTTCCCTTTTAAATATGCAATCATAAATATCTATTTTGCCATAAGGGCTTCGATCTCTTCAACTTCGATGGGAATGTCTGCCATCAGGTCGAAAGGAGCCCCTTCTGTAATCAGTATGTCGTTTTCAATCCTTACCCCAAGGCCTTCTTCAGGGATGTAAATACCGGGTTCACAGGTAAATACCATGCCAGGCTGGAATGTCAGCTGTTTATACCCAATGTCGTGAACGTCCAAACCCAGGAAATGGGTGGTGCCATGCGGATAGTATTTCATGAAAAGTGGCCTGGCCGGATCCTGGTTTTTCAGGTCTTCAGCTGTAAAAAGTCCGAGCCCTACCAACTCTGCTTCCATCAGTTTACATACCGCTGCATGGTAGGTATCGATTGTGGTACCGGGACGAAGCATCTGTATAGCTTGTTTCATTACCCTCAGAACAGCATTGTAAACTTCCTTCTGCCTTGGCGTAAACTTCCCGTTAACCGGGATGGTGCGGCTCAGGTCAGCTGCATAATTGGCATATTCACAACCAAAATCAAGTAATAACAAATCGCCATCTATACATTCCCTGTTATTTTCAATGTAATGAAGAATGCAGGCGTTTCCACCGGATGCGATGATGGGATAATAGGAATGGCCATCAGCACGGTTCCATAAGAATTCATGGGTGATTTCGGCTTCTATCTGGTATTCCATCACCCCAGGCTTGGTAAATGCCAACACTCTTTGAAAGGCTTTTGCTGTGATATCACAGGCATTCTGAAGGAGCCCGATTTCGATTTTCGATTTTATTGTCCTCAATTTCAGCATGATGGGTGCTGACCGCTGGATGGTATGATTGGGGAATTTCTCCTTCAGGTCTTTGCTGAACCGAAGGTCACGATCCGGAACCTCAGTGGCGTTTCTGGGGTTCTCATTGGCATTGAGATAGACATTTCCTGCATGCAGCATCAATTCTTTTAACACTGCAGGAAAGGAATCAAGCCACAAAACTGTCTTTATCCCGGAAGTGCTCGTGGCCTCATCTTTGGTGTATTTGTGGCCTTCCCAAACAGCGATGTGATCATTGGTTTCCCGTAAAAACAGGATCTCCCGGTATTTCTCCAGAGGGCTGTCAGGGAAAATCACCAGGATGCTCTGTTCCTGATCGATGCCACTCATGTAAAAGAAATCCGAGTTCTGGCGGAATTTGAAGTTTTGGTCCCCGTTCCTGGGATATTCATCGGCAGAATTGAAAATTGCCAGGGAATTGGGTAGGAGATGTGACCGAAACCTATCGCGATTCTCTATGAACAACTGAACGTCAATAGGTAAGTATTTCATAAGAATATGATTATTATTTTGAAATGATATAAATTAACTTGGGATGATGCTAAAAATTGTAAAAAACCTACATTTGCTTTACCATCACAAACCTACGGGAAATTTTGCTTGATTTGGCGCTCAAACGGGAAAATTGACACTATGGTATATGGATTGTAGCTTTTATAAACCCTCTTCTTATGTCTGAAACAACAACTACTTTTTCTTCTATCACCAAGAAATTTTTCATGGCCATTGCCGGCCTGTTCCTTATCGTGTTCCTGCTGGTTCACCTGGGGATCAACCTTTTCCTCCTGCCCTTTGTAAAAGATGATGGTGGCGAATGGTTCCGCGCAGCGGCAAGCTTTATGGCCAACAACTGGGTCGTCAAAGTCTTTGAAATCTTCCTTTTTGGTGGCTTTATCCTCCACATCATCCTGGGCGTTATCATCCAGGTTCAGAACTGGATGGCCAGGCCGGAACGCTACAAAGTGGAGGGATATTCACATACTTCATTCTTCTCGAAGTTTATGATCCATACAGGGGTAATCGTGTTCATCTTCCTGGCAATCCACATGTGTAACTTCTATTTTGTGAAACTGGGCTGGGTTGCCGTTCCTGAGGGAGTTCAGGACAAGCACGACTTTTATGTCATGACCAGGTTATTGTTTGCCAATACAGGCTATTCTGTTTTCTATATGGTATGTATGGTTTTTCTCGGCTTCCACCTCAACCATGCCTTTCAATCTGCTTTCCAGACCCTTGGATTCAATCATTCCAAGTACACGCCTGTCATCAAATGCATGAGCAACATCTATTCTATTATTGTTCCTCTCGGATTCTTTATTATTCCCCTTTATTTCCTCCTCACACAGGTGTAATCAACTTTAGATTTGCATTTATTACGGATGGACATCTATTGGATATTATTCCAGTTTGTCTCTGGTATGCTGGAGGAAGAACTTCTTGAATTAAAAATCCATTCCACCCGGGGATTCATGTAGACAGCCAAACATTTTTGCTGTAGCTTTGTTTTCTCTTCAGCCATAACATCCACATCATGAAGATCATTTTATTGGCATTCAGTTGTTTGCTTTTTTTAACGACGATCGGATTTGCCCAGAAATACAACAAACGCGCCATTGATCCCAAGAATCAGAAGGAAATGCTGGTGGGTCTTTGTAACCGCCATGGCCTCGAATCTGCCCCGTTTTCTGAATGGTTTAACAAGGAGTATACTAATTATCAACCTGATACCCTGACCTTGGATCTTTTGAAAGACCAAATGAAAGGTGTCCGCATTGTCCTCGTGATGGCAAGTTGGTGCGGCGACAGCAGACGGGAAGTCCCACGCTTCTATAAAATCCTGGATTACCTCGATTTTAAAGCAAAAAGAATGAAAGTGATCAGCACTGATCGTGAGAAAAAAGCCGGCAAGGTACCCGTCGAAGAACTGAAAATTCAGCTGGTCCCGACATTTGTTATCTACAAGAATGACAAAGAGTTAGGTCGCATCATTGAAAGTCCTGCTGTAAGTCTGGAAAAGGACTTGCTGAAAATATTGTCGAATAAATAATCTCCCCCAATTATTTACGTTTTCCGAACTATGTTAACAATTCACACAATTGCTGAAGTTAAGACACAGCTTGACACTACCTTCCATGGTCTTTCCTCGGGTTTTGTTCCTACCATGGGTGCTTTGCATGAAGGGCATCTGGCCCTGATCAGACGTGCTGCCCGCGAGAATGACTTTGTTACTGCCAGTATTTTCGTTAACCCTATACAGTTCAACAACCCGGAGGACCTGGCAAAATATCCCCGTACCCTTGAGGATGACCTCGAAAAGCTCAAAAAGGCCGGATGTAACCTTGTGTTCGTCCCTGAGGTTGCAGAAATGTATCCCGAACCCTCCACCACAATTTATGATTTCGGCATGCTCGACAAAGTGATGGAAGGAAAGTTTCGACCGGGTCACTTCAATGGCGTTGCTGTGGTTGTGAAACGACTTTTCGACATCATACAGCCTGGCAGGGCTTATTTCGGCGAGAAGGATTATCAGCAGCTTCAGGTGATTAAAGCGCTTGTCAGACAACAGGACCTCGAAGTACAGATCGTCCCCTGTGCAACCATCAGAGAACCCGATGGGCTTGCCATGAGCTCCCGTAATGTCAGACTGACACCGGAGCAAAGAGAAGCTGCGCCCTGCATCTACCAGGCACTGAAAGACATGCGGGAGTTTGCTTCCCATCTGTCTGTGGCGGAATCTTGCATCAGGGCTGTGAAACAAATTGAAGCAGAAGGTGTGCTTACAGTTGAATACCTCGAAGTGGCAGATGCCTATACTTTATTGCCTGTCAATCATTGGACAGAGGCTTCAAAAGTTATCGCCTTTATTGCAGTGCATGCAGGTTCGGTCCGTTTGATAGACAACTTATTGATAATTTCGTAATTTTGCGGCATGATGATGATAGAAGTTTTAAAATCTAAGCTACACAGGGCCACCCTGACCGACGCCAACCTCAACTACGTTGGCAGTCTCAGTGTTGATGAAGACCTGATGGACGCTGCAGGCTTTATCGCCAATGAAAAAGTCCATGTCCTGAATATTAACAATGGAGAACGACTGGAAACCTACCTTATCAAAGCTCCACGGGGCTCAGGTGCCATTGTCCTCAATGGTGCAGCTGCCCGCAAAGGCATGCAAGGCGACCTTGTGGTCATTGTTTCTTATGCCATCATGGATTTCGAGGAAGCCAAATCGTTTACGCCCACTGTTGTTTATCCAACTGCCGGCAATAAATTACCATAAGCCTTGAAAAAACCGGTACTTTCTATTCTTCAGTACCTGATTTTCCTGTGCATAGGCCTGGGATTACTCTGGCTGGTGTTCCGGAAAATCGACCTTGGTGTTGTTGGTCATGAACTCCGGTCCATCAATTATTTCTGGATCTTCCTCACTTTCATCGCAGGTTTTTTTGCCCATATTGCCCGTGCATTGCGCTGGAATCTGATGATCAATTCTATGGGTTACCAAACCAACACCTGGCGTACTTTCTATGCTGTAATGGTGGGATACCTGGCCAATACCGCCATCCCCAGACTGGGCGAAGTGACGCGTTGCGGGATTCTCAGCAAGACGGAGAAGATCCCGATGAACGCACTCATCGGCTCTGTCATCTCTGAAAGGGTGTTTGATATGATTGTCCTGCTAATGCTTACAATCACTGTTATCCTTTTTCAAATCGAACTTGTGGGCGGCTTCGTCGGGCGTTACCTCCTGGAGCCTTTGGCAGGGAAAGTGCCTGGTGATTATACCTTATATTATATCCTTGTCGCTACCGCAGCCTTTCTCCTACTTTTGGCCCTGTTTGCCTGGTTTTATCTCAGACCACGCATCCGTCACCTGGGTTTATACCAGAAAGTAAAGTCTCTTGTCGCAGGCTTCCTGGAAGGGATACTCTCCATCATGAAACTCAAGCAAAAAGCATATTTCCTGCTTTTGACAGGCGTAATCTGGACTTCCTATTTTATGATGACCTATCTGTGCTTCTTCGCTATGCAGGCTACCTCAGGCCTGAGTTTAATGGACGGGCTGACTGTTCTCTCAATCGGGAGCTTCGGTTTTGTCGCCCCTGTTCCGGGTGGGATTGGCGCCTTCCATTTTATCGTCAAAGCCATTTTATTTGAACTATACGGTGTGAATCCTGCTTCCGCTGCCTCTTTCGCTACGATTTCACACCTTTCTCAGACCCTTTTAATCCTGGTGATGGGAGGCTTGTCTTACCTCGCAATTGTTTTATTTCTTAAAAAGAAGGGTTATGACAAAAATAGCACAAATCCAGTCTAAAATCCTGGTACAGCCAGGATTGAATAATACCTTGGCTTTGTGGCGGTTTAAGGGAAAAAAGATCGTTTTTACAAATGGATGCTTTGACCTCTTACACCCGGGCCACATCGACTATTTATCACGTGCCCGTGACCTGGGCGACATCCTGGTGCTGGGTCTCAACAGTGACGATTCTGTGCATCGGCTCAAAGGCCCAAGCCGCCCTATCCTGGATGAGAAATCCAGAGCCCTGATTCTGGCTTCATTGAGTTTTATCGATGCCGTGATCCTGTTCGATGAAGATACACCAATAGACCTCATTCGCACTGTAATGCCTGATGTACTTGTAAAGGGCGGTGATTATGTCGCAGAAAAAGTTGTCGGTTATGAGTTTGTTACCCAACATGGTGGACAAGTTATCATCCTTCCTTTTCTGGAAGGATTCTCAACAACATCCATAGAAAAGAAGATCCTCTCCAATGGCTAAAGCCAAAACTGTATTCTATTGTCAGAATTGTGGGGTTCAATCTCCCAAATGGCAGGGAAAATGCCCCTCCTGCAACGAATGGAATACCTATGTCGAAGAGGTGGTCCGCCGGGAAGAGGAGGATGAAAGCTGGAAAAAACTCAGCAAGGAAGTAGGCAAGGGAAGACCACACGCCATATCAGAAATCGCTTATGATCAGGAGATTAGGATAGATACCTTCAACCATGAGTTGAACAGGGTGCTAGGTGGGGGATTAGTTCCAGGCTCTGTCATTCTGATCGGTGGTGAACCCGGGATAGGGAAATCTACACTCATGCTCCAGGTCGCCCTGAACATGAAAGGGACCAAAGTCCTCTATGTCTCCGGTGAAGAAAGTGAACAGCAAATCCGCATGCGGGCTGAACGTATTGGGATTAAAAACCAGGATTGTTTTATCCTTACGGAAACATCAACTGATAATATATTTCAGATAATCAGTCAGTTAAATCCGGGTATGGTGGTGGTGGATTCCATCCAGACCCTGAATACTGCTGTCATCGAATCTTCAGCCGGTAGTGTCTCCCAGATCCGCGAATGTGCTGCAGAATTGCAACGTTTTTCCAAAGCCACCGGTATCCCGGTATTCCTCGTCGGCCATATTATTAAAGATGGTAGTCTGGCTGGTCCCAAGCTCCTGGAGCACATGGTTGATACTGTCCTGCAGTTTGAAGGCGACAGAAATTACGGCTACCGTATTCTGCGCTCTGTCAAGAATCGCTTCGGATCTACGTCAGAATTAGGGATTTATGAAATGCAGTCGAATGGTTTAAGGGAGATAGACAATCCCTCTGAAATCCTGATCTCTCATACTGATGAAGATTTAAGTGGGGTAAGCATCGGTTCCACCATGGAGGGCCTGCGCCCATTACTTATTGAAGTTCAGGCACTTGTCAGTACTTCTGCCTATGGAACTCCCCAGCGCTCTTCGACAGGTTTCGACAGCAAACGATTGAATATGCTGCTGGCTGTCCTCGAAAAACGAGGTGGCTACAGGTTGGGAGCCAAGGATGTCTTTCTGAACATTGCCGGCGGAATTCGTGTGGATGATCCTGCACTGGACCTGGCTGTAATTGTGGCCATCATATCTTCTTTGAATGATCTGCCGGTGAATCAGAAGTTCTGTTTTGCTGCCGAAGTTGGTTTGTCAGGCGAGATTCGCCCTGTGAGCCGCATAGAACAAAGGATCTCTGAAGCAGAGAAAATGGGATTCGAGACAATCTATATCGCCAAAAGCAAGCTTAAGAAATCCGCAAGCGGGATGTCCACTATGAGGGTGGTTGGTCTAAGTAAAATTGAAGAACTTATTGAGGTTCTTTTCAGTGCTTAAGCCCAAAAATTTGTTGATAAACTTGTTAATAAGGAAAAACGGACTACCTTTGCAGCCTTGCAGAAAAAGTGGTGGAAAGCGCTGTTAAGGGCGGTTTTCCTGATTTTCCCGGTATGATCTGCGTGTATTTGAAAGGAGAGATGGCCGAGTGGTCGAAGGCGCACGCCTGGAAAGTGTGTATATGCCAAAAGCGTATCATGGGTTCGAATCCCATTCTCTCCGCAATAGTCGGAGAATATTATCGTTACAATATCGATTCCAGGTATTGTTTGGAAACAAGGTGATGTTACTGACTGCAATCTAGAGTGAAGGGAACTCCATGTTTGAAAAGATCATGCTGTATTTTGGGTTCTTCATGGTGGCTCTTTATATAGGGCTGGGTATCCTCTTTATTTTTTTCCCTGTCTTCACCTACCTTCCCGCCAATGTCAAAGGGGTTTTCGGAGCCTTTTTTCTCTTGTATGGAATCTTCCGCCTTGTTCGTCTTATTCAGAAGGTTAAAGAATTCTAATCGCACAATTATGAAGAAGCTGGCTGTCAACCTGGGATTGTTCTCACTGCTTACATTGTTACTTTTCTCCTGCGATGGAAACCCCTCCAAACTGGCTGAAACGCCAACCAGAGGAAACATAAAAATTTCCTGTGATGAGTCTATGGAGCTCATTATCAACGCGGAAGTAAATACGTTTCAATCACTTTATGCCAACGCTAAGGTGACGCCCTATTATAAGCCTGAAGGGGAAGTTGTCGAAGATTTTCTGAATGACAGCATCCGTACAATTATCATCACCCGTAAGTTAACCAAAGCTGAAGAAGCTGTGCTGGCCAGAACCCAGAACATCGCCCGTACAACGAAATTTGCCCATGACGGGATCTGCTTCATCACCAACAAAGAAAACCCTGATTCTAACTTACGCTTCGACCAGATTGAAGCCATCTTCTCAGGGAAACTGAACAATTGGGCACAAATCGACGCAAAATCCAAACTTGGCGACTTGCTCGTGGTCTTTGACAACGCCAGGTCTAGCAATTTCCGATACATTCAGGATACATTTATGAAAGGCGGCTCACCACCTGCTTATTGTTTTGCAGTGAAGTCAAATACGGAAGTATTGGCCTATGTGAAAAATAAAAAAAATGCCATCGGTGTCATTGGCCTCAATTGGGTCAGCGACAAAGATGATACGATCTCGCACCAGTTTTTGTCCGATATACGGGTCATGTCGATTGGTGCACCGGGCGATACAGAAGGTACCGGTGAATTCAGAAAACCCTACCAGGGTTATGTCGCAGATGGGTCTTATCCGCTAATTCGCGATGTTTATGTGATTTGCAGGGAGTCTTTTGCAGGACTTGGCTCGGGATTTGCTTCCTTTGTAGCAGGAGATGTTGGACAGCGGATCATCCTGAAGTCAGGTCTGGTTCCGGCAACAATGCCACTTCGACTGGTACATGTTAAAAAAGATTTCTAAAAAATACTACGAAAGGAGAAATACTCAATGACAAAAATTTTGAAAATCCTGATCACCATGAGCGCAATTGCTTACGCGCTGAATTTTACTTTACCTGCAAAGGCTCAGGATATTAAGACAGCTAACAGGTTGACAAACAGTGAGCAATACCAGTCTTCCTGGGCGATGTTCGACCAGCTGATTGCCAAAGAACCAACGAATTCTGACCTTTATTACTATTATGGTGAGAGTTTCCTGAAGTCATATTTTACCGACACAGCCGGTGTCGACCTGGCCGAAATGGTGGCCAAATCCAAAGTGAAATTCCAGAAAGGCATCGAAGTTGATCCTGCAAACCCTCTGAACTATGTCGGGATGGGAAAAGCTGATCTTTATTCTAAAGAATATACCACCGCTGAAGGATTTTTTGCGAAAGCCAAAGAATTGCTGCCAACCAGGAAAAACAAAATTGTTTTGTCGCAGGAAAAACACATCGTGACCTATCAGAAAATCGCGGAAGCCTACATCAAAGGACCCAGAAAAGATACTGCCATCGTTTTTGCTGCTTTGCGTGAGGCCGACAAGATCAACAAAAAAGATCCTGAGACTTTTCTCTTTAGGGGAGATGCCTATCTGTTCATCCTTAATGATGGTTCCAATGCCATTATCAATTACAAAAGAGCACAGGAACTTGATGCCCGCTCTCCGATGGCGAAGCTCAGACTGGGCCAGCTTTGGGTACGTGCCAAACGTTACCAGGATGCCCTGGCTTACTACCAGGAAGCCATCGGGATTGATTCTACCTATACCCCGGCTTACCGTGAACTTGCCGAATTGTATGCCATGGCAGGTCAATACGACAACGCAAAAAAGAACTATAAAAAGTTCCTCGACCTTTCTCAGAACAACCTCTATGCAAAAGTTCGTTATGCTTCTTTCCTCTTCCTGACAAAAGACTATGCCAATGCGGTCTCTCAGATTAATGAAGTCATGACCCAGGATAAATCCTACAATTTCCTGAACCGCCTTGCCGGCTACTCAAACTATGAAATCGGGAAATACGATGACGCCAACAAGGCCATAGAAACGTTTTTTGCCCAAACAAAACCGGATAAAATCATCCCTTCAGATTATTCCTACAAAGGCAAGATCTTAGCCAAACTCCAGAAAGACTCTCTGGCGATCGAGAGTTTTAAGATCGCCTGGAAACTCGATACCACCAACCTGGACCTTTTACAGGATATGTCCACTTCTTATAATAAGATGAAGAAATACCCTGAAACCGCCAAGTTGTATGAATATAAAATCAAGATTGGAAAAGCCACTACCCAGGATTATTATTCTTTGGGTAAGACTTATTACAACTATGCCGCCTGGGGTAAAGCAGATACTGCACTATCTTATGTCATCACCAACAAACCCGAATTCCTTCAGGCATATCTTTGGAAGGCAAGGGTTTATTCCAACCTGGACCCTGAAACCAAAGAAGGTCTGGCAAAACCACATTACGAGAAATTCATCGAATTGGCCAGGGTAGATAGCATAAAAAATACCAAGGAACTCATCGAAGCCTACAATTACCTGGGCTATTATTTCCTGAAGTCTAAGAAATATACAGAGTCACTTGGATACTGGGAAAAGATGCTCGCCCTCGATCCTGCCAACGAAAAAGCTAAAAACACCATCAAGGATTTGAAGTCCAGGGGTGCCGGAAAGTAATTATTACGATTCTAAATTAGAAGTAACAGCATAAGAAACGCTTTTAATTTATAAATTTGCAGTCCTTTTGAAATTAAATTAATCATTTATAATAAGTTAACAGATTTCACTCACAAAAATTAACATCCAATGAGCAAGAAACAACAAGCCAGCGGCGAATCTCTCGGGAACGTATTGCGTTCGATGTTTGCTACAAGCACCATCTTAATTGCTTTGGTGATTGCCTTCCTTATCTTTAAATATGTAATGGGCAACGCAATCAACTTTGAAGGTGGTAATCCAGAAGGTCAGCCAATGCCGGGTAATTACCTGGGAATGATCTACAAAGGGGGATATATTGTACCTATCCTTATTTCCCTTATCCTCATCCTGCTTACTTTCTCTATCGAGCGTGCAGTTACCCTGCGCAGGGCAAGAGGCAAAGGCAAGATCAATGTCTTCGTTAAAAAATTACAGAGCCTTCTGAATGCAGGCCAGATCAACGATGCTATCGCTGAGTGTGACAAACAAAAGGGTTCATTAGGCAATGTTATGAGAACCGGTCTCATGAGGTATAAAGAACTTGAAAGCGACACTACCCTCGAGAAAGATCAGAAGATCATCGCATTGCAACAAGCTTTTGAAGAAGCAACTGCACTTGAGCTTCCGATGTTGTCAAAGAACCTCGTTATCCTTTCTACCATTGCTTCTGTTGCCGTACTTTTCGGACTTTTAGGAACTGTTATGGGGATGATCCGTGCGTTTGCCGCTTTGGCTCAGGCTGGTGCCCCGGATGCTTTGGCCCTCGCTACTGGTATCTCTGAAGCGCTTATCAATACCGCGTTCGGTATCGGTGGTTCTACAGTAGCTATCCTCCTTTACAACTATTTCTCAACCAAAATCGACGCTTTTACTTACAAAATTGACGAAGCCGGCTTCAGTCTGATTCAGACATTTGCCGCCAACGTTAAAAAGTAATTGATTAAGATAAGGTAAGGATCCTAAACCGCCCCTGGCAAAAAAAAGATAAGCTATGCCAAAAATTAAAATGCCGGTTAAATCTCCGCACATCGACATGACGCCGATGGTGGACCTCTTTTCCTTACTACTGACCTTCTTCATGCTAACCACTTCTTTCCGCCCACAGGAAGCTGCCTTGATTGATACTCCTTTCTCTGTTTCAGATAAAACTGCTCCGGAAAAGAACATCATCATGGTGCTCATCGATAAAGACAACAAAGTTTTCTTTAACATGGACAATGGAAAGGATTCTACAACCCATTACCGCAAAGAATTATTGCAGAAAATGGGTGAAAGATACAGCGTGAAATTCACTGAAAAACAGGTTGATTGGTTTTCAAAACTGAACTCCTGGGGTATGCCCATCGCTTCCATGTCGAAATGGTTGAATTCTGATGATCCCAAGGAAAAGGAAAAACTACAGACAGGAATTCCAATGGATTCTCTGGACAATCAATTGTCGATGTGGGTACGTTATGCCCGTTTGACTAACCCACAAGCCGATGCTGTTATCAAAGGTGATGGCGGCGCCGACCTCAAAGTTGTGAAAAAGGTGATGGATATCCTCCAGGAAAACAAGGTCAATAAGTTCAATCTTACTACCAGCCTCCAGTCGGAGGTTGCTACACTCGACCAGATTAAATAAGGGATTTAACCTTAAAAATATTATACAATGGGTGAAATTATTCAAGCTGAAGGCCCCGAAAAAGGTGGCAAAAGAAGGCCCAAAAAGCATTCGACCAACATTGACATGACGCCAATGGTCGACCTTATGTGTCTGCTTATCACCTTCTTCATGCTTACCACAGCCTTTGCAAAACCTAAGGCTATGGAAATTACCATGCCTGAAAAGAAAGACACGCCAACAGATGGAGTTAAAGTAAGTGATAAAAGAACCGTCAATGTTATTTTAACAGAAGATGATAAAATTTATTACTACCTGGGTCTTGCAGATCCAACGAAACCACCACTTCCTCAGCTTATTAAAACAAATTATGGACCGGATGGTTTACGTCAGTATTTGCTTCAAAGGAATAAAAATACTTTCCGCCTGATTACCGAGCTTAGAGAAAAAGTCCTTACCGGGAAACTGGTGATGGCAGATACTGTCTTAGCACGCAAAATCAGGGAAATCAAGAAAGCTGATGTGAACTCCCCAATCGTCCTCATCAAGGCAAACGAAAAAGCAAAATACCGCAACCTGGTCGATGTTATCGATGAGATGGCAATTACCAATATTGCTCAGTATGCTGTTGTTGACATCAATTCAGTTGAGCTGAAGATGCTGGAAACAGCACCGAAATAATGATTGGATAGCCTAGCGTTAAATTTAAAAACACTAAAACCATGGCAAAGAACAAGGAATTCGTTGAAAGTCTGGACGAACTCGTGTTTGCAAACAGGAATCAGGAGTACGGCGCATATGCGATCCGTAAGTCCTATCCACGTTATGTGAACCGTGCAGCAACGGTTTCTATTATTCTTATGCTGATTGCCGTTACTGCTCCGCTGATCGCCAGCTATTATAACCAGAACCGCATCATCAAGGAAGATAAAACCGTAGGCGCTGAGTTTACCAATATGGAAAAACCACCGGAAGACGCACCACCACCACCACCACCACCACCACCAGAGGAAATGGAGCAGAAAGCGAAATTTGTGCCTCCTGTCGTTACCACCGACTCTGTTGTTGAAACCAATGCCCTCAACCAGGATGACCTCGCCGTCACGGCTGTCAATACAGCCATCGATGAGAACCTGAATATCGAGGAAAAGGTGGAGGAAAAAGTCATCGAGGAAGAGGATAAGTCACCGCCCTTTACGGTCGTAGAAGAAATGCCTTCCTTCCCCGGAGGTGAGGAATCACGACTGAAGTTCCTGCAGGAAAATATCCAATATCCGCAGGTTGCCAAAGAAAGCGGGATTCAGGGAACGGTTTATGTTTCCTTTATCGTCGACGCCAAAGGCAAAATCAATGAGGTGAAAATCCTCAGAGGTATTGGCGGCGGTTGTGATGAAGAAGCTGTCCGCGTGATCCGGATGATGCCGGGTTGGAATCCCGGAAAACAAGCTGGTAAGTCTGTGAAAGTACAGTTTACCATGCCAATCAAGTTCACACTGAACTAAAATTCTTTCTATATTTTTTACAAAAAGCCGTCTCCAAAGGACGGCTTTTTGTTTTCCTGTACAATTTGGTAATTTTTGTTGGTATTATCTGGAAATACTGGCTTTGCAGCGAAATATCCAGGTTCGGATTTGCGTTAAAACTCAAAACCCTAACGCCATGAAAACCAAGAAAGAATCTTCTGAAAGCCTGGACGATTTAGTTTTTGCCAACAGGAACCATAACTATGGTGCCTATGAGATCCGGAAATCTTACCCGGGATTTTTAAACAAGGCTGCCACTGTCTCCATCATCCTCTTATTGATTGCCGTTACTGCTCCCCTGATCGCCAGTTATTATGACCAGGGCCGTATTCTGAGAGAAGGCAATACCGTTGGGGTTACGATCATCGATATCGCACCTCCTCCTGAAATGCCAGAGCTGCCGCCACCACCACCACCCATTGCTGATCTGGAGAAACAGACAAGGTTTACAGCACCCGTTGTAGTAGACTCTGCAGAAGCACCTGCTGATCCCGGCCTCGATGCCCTTTCCCAGGCAAGTTTTAATGCCCCAGTTGATCCTGAGATTGCTCCCGTTATTGTTGAAACACCCAGTACGATTGAAGCCACTCCGGAACCACCTGTTCGTACCTATGTTCCTGAAATGCCTTCATTCCCTGGTGGAGAAGAAGCCCGCCTGGGTTTTCTCAAGGCAAATCTGCATTATCCCGCCCTGGCCAAAGAAATTAACCTGCAAGGGACCGTTTACTTGTCTTTTATCGTAGATGCAAAAGGGAAGATCGTTAACGTTACCCTTTTGAGGGGCATCGGCAGCGGTTGTGATGAAGAAGCCATCAGGGTCATTAGCATGATGCCCGATTGGAACCCGGGAAGACAAGATGGTACCGCCGTGAAGGTAAAATGTACGACACAGATTAAATTTACCTTGACGGAGTAGGTTCTATTTTGAATTCTGAATTTTGCATTTTGATTTCAGAATTCAGAATTGCGAATTCAGAATTCAGAATTCAGAGGTTGGGAAGGCAATCTATCCCTTGTAACTCGCCAAAACATCGACAGCAAAACGACGGTTATCAGGGTACTGAGGAAATACGCCCAAACACCCGGAGCCTCCCCAAGGTTGTTGTAGTTGGATTCAGAAAGGCCCTGTTGAAAGAAGAAGGCAGCCATCACCGCCAGGAAATTGTTCAGAAAATGCGCTGCAATCGGGTACCATAGGTTGCCACTCCAGGCATAGAAATACCCCAGGAAAATCCCCAGCATGAATCGCGGGAGGAAGCCAAAAAACTGCAGGTGCATCGCACTGAAAAGAAAAGCAGAAACAAAGACGGCAACATGAATATTGTTGCTCCACTCAGCAAAGATGCGTTGCAATACACCCCTGAAAAGGAATTCCTCTCCAAAAGCCGGGATGATCACGATCATCAGGATGTTCAGTAACAATCCCCAGATCGAGGTGGTGCTGAGAAATGCTTTGGTGAGGATATCAGCACTTTCTTCTGCCTGTTTCATCCAGGTCTCAATGTCTGCCATGAAGGCAGGAAGTTTCATTAGCTGATTCAACTCAGAAACCCCGTTAATCAAGGGTAGACAGACGACGCTGATCATGCCTGCAATACCCAGTGGTATCAATGCCGGACTAATGTTGATGTGCAGATATTTTCCCATCGTCTCACCCGTAAACAGGGCAAAAAACAGGGTAGGGAAAATGAAAAGTCCAAGTTGGCTCACAATCTGGAAATACTTTACAAAAGCCAGGTATGACGGGTTGTTATAATCAGGATTACTGAGGAAGCTGACTGCATTCATTCCCCAGAAAGGGATGGCCAGAACCACACCCAGGACCATGGTGATGGTGAGAGAAGTGACAAGCAGGAACATGAAAATCAGCAGTTTCCTGGGCGCTGAGCTGCCATTTATCCAATTGCCGGAGGCTGAGAAGGACATGTGATGATATTTTAGGTGAAGATATATTGATTTTTGGAAAAAACAGAAGCATTTTTCCTTTAGAAGCAGGAATCTCGGGCGGAACACCCGGCCAATGTTGGCAAAGCTGTTCATCTGCAGTATTAATTATTACCTGTATTTTTGCCAAATGAACATTGGCAAAATCCTTCTCCCTGACCGCCCGCTTTTCCTTGCTCCCCTGGAGGACATCACCGATCCGCCTTTCCGTTCCCTCTGCAAGAAATACGGTGCAGATGTCATGTACACAGAGTTTATCTCCTCCGAAGGACTGATACGCCTGGCCGGGAAGAGCACCCGGAAACTTGAATTCGATTCGTCCGAGCGCCCCATCGGCATTCAGGTTTTTGGCAACAATGCTGAGTCCATGCGCAGGGCTGTGGAGATTGCAGAAGAAGCCCAACCCGACCTGATTGACATCAACTATGGCTGTCCGGTAAAAAAAGTCGTCGTTAAAGGAGGAGGTGCTGCCCTGCTGAAAGACATTCCCAAGATGGTCTCCCTGACAGAAGCCGTCGTAAAAGCCACAAAGCTGCCCGTGACAGTGAAAACCCGGCTCGGATGGGATGAGCAGTCAAAAAACATCATGGAAGTGGCAGCGCGGCTGCAGGACGTCGGCATTGCCGCCCTCACCATCCATGGCCGGACCCGTTCCCAGCTTTACAGTGGCAAAGCCGATTGGTCACTCATCGGTGCCGTGAAAAACAATCCCGGGATACACATTCCCATCATTGGCAATGGCGACATCACCAGCCCTGAGCTTTGCCGTGATATGTACGACCGCTACGGCCTAGATGGCATCATGATTGGCCGTGGCGCGATTGGGAATCCCTTTATTTTCAGAGAGATAAAATGGTTTCTGGAGCATGGCGAAAGGATGGCCCCTCCATCATTACAAGACCGTATCCAGGTATGTAAAGAACACTTGCAGCGATCCGTACTTTGGAAAGGGGAAATCCCCGCCGTCCGCGAGATGCGCAAGCACTACGGCGCCTACTTCAAAGGGCTGTCCCATTTCAAGCCTTTTAAGCTGCGGCTCGTTGGACTTGGCAGTGAAGCAGAATTGTTGACAGTACTCGACGAGATACTTTTAAGTTATCCTGAATCGTGAGTCGTGAACCGTGATGCCGGCATTCAC
>Ga0247840_10000713_pt1 | contig 68150 bp, 70 predicted proteins | sample LaCruzMarch2015__FD_192404 | JGI IMG/M metagenome (GOLD analysis project Ga0247840, IMG submission 192404) | Freshwater microbial communities from meromictic Lake La Cruz, Castile-La Mancha, Spain - LaCruzMarch2015_17m | ecosystem: Environmental > Aquatic > Freshwater > Lake | place: Spain... | reverse complement strand
ATTTATAATTTTATATTTTAATTGTACGCCAAAAAGCACTTTTTGAATTGGCTTGCTTTGCTATGCCCAAAAATGTGGTGCATTTTTCAAATAAAAACAGTGGCGCACTTCTGAGGTAGTATTAACACATGGCTTGTTGACATCGGAAAATGGATGGCAGCACATCCAGAAACTTTAGAAAAGTTAGGCAAAGGACTTGCTTATGTAGCATTGGCAGTTATGGGATATAAAAGTTTGAAGTGGTTAGGTGATGTTACTGGAGTTAGTAAGTTGGTAGGTTGGTTATGGAAACTTTCGGGTGCTTCTGATGCAGTTACTGGCTCATTTAAAAAGAAAAATAAATCTCTTGATACTCAAACTCAAAAAACACATCTGGAATGGTTGAAGGTTTTATCATTAGCCGGGGCCTTTGGTTTGTTATTAGATGGTGTAAGAAAAGTAAAAGATTGGCTCGATAAAAACCCTTTGAAGTTTCCAGATTTTAAATTCCCAGACTTCAATCCTGCACCCATCCCTGTTCCAATTATTAATCCGCAGTTAGTTCCAAATTGGGTAATGCCTATTATTCCAATTATCAGTACATTATTGTTACCAATGATTATCCCGCAAATGGATTTTTCGGTAATCACTAATAAAACAAATGAATTATCTACAAATTTACAAACAAGTTTTGAAGTTATTAGAATTACAGTTAGTAATAAAGTAGAAGAATTATCAGATAACCTAAAAACAACTTTTGATACTATTAAAACTAATGTGACAATGAAAACAAATGAACTTGCTACTAATTTATCTAATTCTTGGGAAACAAGTAAGATAAATATATCTACCAAGGTTGGAGAAATACTAACAAATACGCAAACCTCATTTGAAACGCTCAAAGTCAATGTATTAACAAAAACTACAGAGCTTTCAACAGGCGTTGCTACAGCATTTGACAATATCAAAAGCAATATAGGTACTTTTACGGAAACAACAAGGGTTTCTATTGAAAATTGGTCAACGAATGTTGCAACCAATGTTTCTACCAGTATGAGTAGTGTTGCTACAAGTGTTTTCGATGGTTTAAATAATGCAGGTAATAATATGAACACTTGGATTAATAACACGTCAAGTAATTTTGCAACATGGGGTGTAAATGTAGTAGCAACTTTTGCAGAAACAGCAACAAGTTTTTCTAAAAGTTTCGCACAAGGGTTATCAAACTCATGGGATAATTTCACAGAATTTTGCAAAGCAACTGGTACAGCAATAAGCGGTTGGTGGAGCAATAACTGGCAACCAGTTACAGCAGCGTTAGCAGTAACAGGAATTGTAGCGGGTGCTATAGCACTTGCACCATATACTGGTGGATTAAGTCTTGGGGCCTTAGCTTTTGCAAATGGTGGTTTCCCAGATGAAGGTCAGATGTTCATCGCTCGTGAAGCGGGTCCAGAGTTGGTAGGTTCTATTGGTGGAAGAACAGCGGTTGCTAATAATGACCAAATCGTACAATCTGTTTCAAGCGGTGTTTATCAAGCTGTTGTTTCTGCTATGGGTAATAAGAATTCAAGTGGTGGAGATTTTGAAGTTAAAGTATATCTTGACGGAAAACAAATAACAGCAAACGTGGAAAAACATCAACGTGAACGTGGTGCTACTATCTATAAAGGAGGGAACGCATATGCCCTTTGATGCCTTAGTAACAATCGGCAACTTCCCTCTCCCAGAACCATCTGAGTACACTGGAGAAACCGCTACAATCGTAGATAGTGCCAGAAACTTAAATGGTGTTATGATTGGTTCAGTTATTCGAGATGATATTTCTAAAGTTGAATGCTCTTGGAAATTCTTAACCGTAGAACAATGGGCGAACATTAATAAACTTTTTATAAAATCAGCAGGTGGTAACTTTATAAATAGTGTTACATATTTTGACCAGACTTTCGGAGAGTTTAGAACCAAGGATATGTATGTAAATGATAGAACATCTGGGTTGTGGAGAAGGAATCCAACGAGTGGTGAAATAATGGGATGGGTTGATTGTAAGCTAAATTTAATTGAAGTGTAGGTGAAAAGTATGCAATCCGTATCAAATAGTTGGAAAGAAAATCAAAATAAAAATGTAGTAAATGAATCATTCGTGGAAGTGTCGCTAACAATATGCGACCCAGAAGCTGCAAGTGATGCACAGGCTATAGATAACGGAAGCGTATATTTTTCTAATACTTCTCAAACAACCAATAGAATTGATAAAAATATTAAAAAGTATTCCACATTAGAAAAGGATATATGGTCATTAGATGGTTCTTTATCTACTATACCTTCATCTAATTATGGTGATAATGGATTCATAGGCTCTGAAATTTGCAATGAAAACAATATTTTTGTCAACCATCCCATTATTGATATAGAATTTTCACAAGTACATACACCCATTATCCCCGGTTTAACGATTGTCTGGGGAAGTGCTTTCGATGAATATGCAACTGATTTTAATATAGTAGCATACAACAACGGTAATATAGTTACCAGTGAAACTGTAGTAAATAATGTATCACTAACGAGTGTAATTTACATTGATATTGAAAACTATGACTTAATAAGAATTGAGATTATTAAATGGTGTAAGCCTTTCAGAAGGTCAAGGATTTCTGATATTTACATTGGAATTTTCAAGACATACAAAAAAGAGAATTTGACAAACTTAAAACAAGAACAAGAAGTAAGTCCTTTATGTTTATCTCTACCAATAAACTCTTTAGAATTTTCAATTGATAATTCACAAAATGAATATGACCCTTTTAACTATAGCGGTTTATCGAAATATCTAATCGAGCGACAAGAAATTAAAGCCAGATATGGTACAAAATTAGATAGTGGTACAGTTGAGTATATTCCAAGTGGTGTATTTTATTTATCGCAATGGGATGCACCTCAAAATGGACTTGAAGCGACATTTAAGGCTCGTAATTTAATAGAACTTTTATCTGATACATATTACAAAGGATTGTATTATTTGAATGGTATCAGCTTATATGATTTAGCAGAAGATGTTTTATTGGATGCGAATTTACCACTAAATAATGATGGTACTGTTAAATGGCTGTTAGATGATTCTTTAAAAGTAATATATACATCTGCTCCATTGCCTTTAATAAGCTATGCTGAGTGCTTACAGTATGTTGCACAAATGGCAAGGTGTGTAATGATGGTAGACAGGCAAGGGATTTTGAGAATAAAACCTCGCTCTACTACTATAAATACCGATTATGTGTTGGATAATACCAATTGTTATTCTCGCCCAGAATTATCATTCCAAAAGCCATTAAAAGCCGTATCTGTAAATATTTATAATTACTCTACTGCTGCAAGCGTTTCAGAATTATATAGAAGTACTGTAGCCATTACTGGTACAAAGCGTTTGATAATTAACTATAAGTCAACCGCAACAAATGTAACTGCAACAGTTACTAATGGCACACTAATCTCAGCTACATATTATACAAATTCTTGTGTCATTGACTTATCAGCTTCTGGTGATGTAGTGATAGTCATTCAAGGTAAAATTCTAACTGTTTCTGAAACAACATTTATGAATACCAGTAATAGTACAGGTGAAATAGTTGAGGTTTCTAATCCTTTAATAACGAGTTCCAGTGTCGCTACAGCTATAGCGGTATGGATTATAGCATATATGAACAACCGAAAGATTTTAAGCACTGATTGGCGTTCTGATGTGAGATTGGATGCTACAGATGTTATAAAAATATCAAATGATTATACCACCGAAAATATGATAATGAATCGGGTGGTATTTGAATTCAACGGAGCATTTAAAGGAACTGGTGAAGGCAGAGTGTTAGAAAACTAATATCGAGAGGTGATAGTGGTGGCTTGGGTACAACCAATAATTGATAGAACACAAAGCGATGTAGTGAGTAAGACCACCAAAGGTTTTATTAACAATTCTGACTTGAATAGGATTAATGAAGATATATCATATTTAAAAAGTGTACTATGGGACCAGGGTTATTATTCAACGGTTGATGCAAAAACAAATTGGATAATGTCAGATTTTCCTACAAAGTTATTGATGGATAAGTGCATACAAAACATAAATAATCTGATTAATTGTTTTACAGTAATAAGTACCACCCCTACACTGCCTTTGGATTTTGAAAATATGACTTATGATAAACTCAATGCTTTAGAACAAAATTTACTTGATATTTACACACTGCAAAACAATATGCAACAAACATATAATTATTGTGGCGATTGCATTATGGGAGGTTAAATAATGATTAATTTTAAAGATAGAGTACCAACTCAACCTAATAGAAGAAAAATTACACCAGAGAGCGGTAGTCCCTATTATGTAACTATAGAATATGCAGATAATCCTTCTGAAAGTGGTACAGCGTTGAACAAAGTATTATTTAACGATATACAAAAACAGTTATTAATTGGGGATAATTGCGTTACAGTATTTAATGTAGATGGTAGTATAACACAAACATATGGCACATTATACATAATGACTACTACATTTCCGTCATCAACACAGGTCATAGAGCAGATAAAACAGCAGAGCAATAATGTAGTTATTGGCACAAAAACTACTACTTTTAATGCAAATGGAAGTATTTCGGAGGTGATTTCATGAGTTGGGCAGAAGTAAAAAAAGTAAATAGTAATATGAAAACGCCATTAAATACTCAGATAGCTAATGCAATGTATCAAACTGCATTTTTAATCACAACTACACAAACTTGGGTTGTTCCCAAGACGGGCTTATATAAAATTATATGCGTAGGTGCCGGGGGAAGTGGTGGAAATTATAGTACTCAAACAGGCACTGGAGGTGCCGGGGGTGTAGCAATAAAAAATATTCAATTAACTCAGGGCGATTCATATAATCTAACAGTTGGCTCAACTGCATCGTTTAGTAATATTTGTAGTGCCACATCTGGCGGTGGTAATTCATGGACAGGTGGTACTGGTGGTATAGCAACAGGTGGGGATACTAACTATACTGGTAATAATGGTAATACTATAAATGCTTATACTACAGTACTTGGTGCATCGGTAGGTTGCTTTATACAAAGCTTGAGCAATTTTTATACAGACAGCAGAATATATAGTACATTTACTGCTACAATGCGAAGTGGATATGGACTATTAGGATTAGGGCAAAGTGGTGGCGCGGTGAACCTTACAAGTAATACTGGAGCTTTATTTTTCCAAACCTCTGGTGGTGCGGGTATCATCATACAAATGATTGAGGAGGGTTAATATATGTATGCTTTAATAATGAATAACCAGGTTGTAGATATAGAAAAAAGAGAAATAAACTTAAGCGAATATTATCATATAGACTTAATCCCACATTTTATAGAATGTGATGATACCGTTGAAATAGGTGATACATATACTGATGGTGTTTTTAGTAAATCTATAATTCAAGAACAATCGGAGGTCGGGTTATGATAAATGTTATTGATAGACAAATTGTTATACCAGACGATGAAAAACCAATTGGCTTATCTGGTGATAACAAAATTGAAACCCGAATATTTGTTATTAGTGATTTATCTTTACAAGATTTTAATTTCAAATTAAATATTAGGAACAAAAACAATGATATTGATATTATTGATTTAATTAAAAGCATCGAAAATGATGAAATCAAACTCGTTTGGGAAATTACTGAAAGAAATGTTTCGGTTAATGGGTATTTGTATGTACAGCTAAGAGCATTTGATAACACTGAACTTAAATGGCACAGTGAACTTGAATATTTTGAGGTAGGAGAAAGCATTAACATTAATGATTATTTTTCATCTCCACTTCCATCCGAGTTTGAACAAATGGAAAAACGTATAACAGATATACAAACTAATTTAGTTGGGGATACAAATGCAGCAACAGAACGAGCAAATGCAATCAGTGAAGATTTAGAGCAAAAGGTATTAGAGGATTATTACAGGGGCGAAACTGGATATGGAATAACAGATGTTGTTGTAGACAGTAATGACCATTTGCAAATTACATATTCGGACGGTGTAATTGTTGATGCAGGTTATATTGGATTAGGCTTTACACCTCAGAACATAGCTGAAAAAGGTGCAAATAATGGTTATGCGGGTTTAGATGGCGGTGGCAAGGTTTGGCTATCACAACTACCCAGTACACTAATAAAATATGTAGGCGTGTGGGATGCTTCAACTAATACTCCACCATTGACAGCCAATGACATAACAAAAGCGTGTAAGGTTTATAATGTGTCCGTAGCAGGAACTCAATTTGGCATATCATTCAGCTTAGGTGATTGGGCTATATATAATGAAAATGGTGATATAGAAAAGTCTGATAATTCTGACGATGTGACCAGTGTAAATGGTCAAACTGGTAATGTTTCGTTAAATTCAAATGATGTGCCAGATTCTAACAATAAACGATATATGACCGAAGCAGAGCGACTTAAACTTAGTCAAATAGCAGAAAACGCAAATAATTATACACACCCAGATTCACACCCTGCAACAATGATTGACGAGGACGATACGCATAGATTCGTAACAGATGAAGAAAAGACGTTGTGGAACAGCACAATTGAGTTATTAAATGAATCTATTGCTACATACTCTGTTACCGACCTTATAAGTGGTGTTTCTGCTGAATTCAAGGTACAACCTTTAGCACCATCAAGAGCATTATCAAGATATGCAATTTTTCTTGACACCCAAGATATTAGTGGAAAGCTCAGCATAACACAAGCATTTACAACAATTCCTATTACCTTTGAATCTGATAGAGTTAGTATTGCATTTTATGATGAACGAAATTATAACACTCCGGGAGTACAGCCAACCATCATTACAGAGCTTGTTAAAACGCAGAATAACGTATTTTTTGAGCTTGGTATATTAAAAGTTAAAAATTAGGAGGAAAATCAATGGTTAAAATTAGTAGAAAGAAAAAAGTGGTGGCAACAGTATCAAGCATCGCTATTGCAGTATCACTGGCAGTTGGTGGCACATTGTTAAATAATAAGCCTGTAGTCACTACACCTACCGATGATGCAGTTGTATCACCAATTGTTAGTGTAACACCACAGCCGACTATAATACCATCAAAGGCCCCTGTTCCAACCAAGACACCAATCCCTACCAAATCACCAAAGCCTCCTGCAATACCCACTGTAGCACCAAAAGTATTAGAGGTCACAGAGGTTACTCCTGCACCAGTTGACACGTTCGAGTTATTTGGTATTAGTGGCGAAATAACTGTTGATGGTACATATGCTGTTAAAAAAGTAGATAAAAATAAATCGGAGTTTAGCATCGTAGTTCCTGCTAAATTAAGTGCAGATATGTATGAACTTTATTTAAACAGGCAATTTGTGGACAAACAGCTACTTCCGAATGGCAAAATAGTAGCACCACCCTTGCTATTCACAGTACCAGAACTCTTAGAAGTTAGAATTATAAAATTACAAAAGGTTATAGGCATTGGCAGATTTAAGGATGGCAAATTTACTATCTCAGTAAAGGACGGTGTAATCAGTGAATAAAACAATCAAAAAAGGTTTTTGCTTCTTACTTATTATTGGTATCATCATTTCAATGTTTACATTTGTATCAGCAAGCACCGTTTCGTATAACGTCAATTTATACGAAGGTGGCAGAATAGATATAACTGGGAACTTATCAAGTGGTGCAGGACAACAAATAACCATGTTAGTAACGCTAAGTGGTGTGCCTGTTAGTAGTACAACCATTAAATATATTGACCAACAGCCAACTACTACAAATGGTTCATTTCTATTTAGGTTCACTCTACCGTCCACACTCAGAGGAGCTATCCTTGATTTTACAGTAGGTGCAGCAGATTTAACAGCTCCACTAAAAAAGACATTAACTATACCAGACTTTCCAATCAACATAAATAGTGTTGAGAATAACAGTGTTAGAGTTGGCTTAGATGCTTATCAAATGGAATCAACATATTACACAGCAAATAATGTTGTAAATTCACTCATTCAAGGTGGCAATACTATTTATTATAAGATTGGTGATAGGTGGTATAATTTATTGGATTCAAATGCAACATCCGCATCGTTTCTGATTCCTGCAAATGCTGTAAACACCTCAACGGTCAGTGCGTGGTTACTTGACACTTGGTATCCCAGAGGTGGATTTGGTTTAATGAAGTTTGACCCCATATTATTATAGAAAAGAGTGAAATTTATGAATTATTTAACACCAGAAAACCTAAACATTATCAGTACAGCAGTGATTACACCGCTTATTTTGGTGGTAGGAAAGTATATTATCACCTTTTTTGACATTAAGACTAAGCAGCTCAAAGAGAATGTGAAAAATGAGAAAATGAAAAAGTACCTTGAAAAAGCAGAGGATGCAGTGGAAACAGCGGTTATTGCCATAACACAAACCTATGTTGAAGCATTTAAAAAAGGTAATTTGTTCACAGAAGTAGAGCAGACGAAGGCATTTAATGATGCAAAGTCCAAGGCAATAGCTATCATGGGTGAAAAGACAATGGCTGCACTCAAAGAAGAATTGAGTAGTGGGGAAATTGAATTATGGATTGATGCGAAGATTGACAAATATGTGCAAGTCACCAAAAAAGCATAAGGACAGGATGAAAGACTACATAATGAGGATGGTGTATAAATGGAAAATCCAGTATTATTAATAGGCATAATATCGTGTGGTATAGGTATTCTGACTTATATAGGTGGTATAGCACAAAAGGCAAAAAATGATGGAAGATTAGAGCAAAAAATAGATGATTTAAAAGTGCAAATTGAAAAACTTGATAAACATTCTGACCGTATAACTGTATTAGAGCAATCTGTAAAATCTGCTTGGATACGAATTGACGAGATTAGTTTAAATATCAAATCAGCAAGCGAACTGTTAAATGAAATTGAATTACGATGTGCTAAAACACACGCAGGAAAGCAGGTGTAATAATGTATAAAGAAATGCTGCTAACAAATAATAGACCGGGGAGAAAATTAACTCCCAAAGGAATTGTATTACACGATACCGCCAATATGGGTGTTGGAGCATATAACCACTATTTGTATTTCAATAAGCCAGAAACAGGTGCATCCGCTCATGCTGTTATTGATTGGAAAGATATAATACAGCTTATACCATTTAACGAGGTTGCATGGCACGCAGGTAGAACTGCAAATAACAACTACATAGGTGTGGAAATGTGCCGAGCAACCACGCAAGAGCAATTCGATATTGTTTATAAAAATACTGTTGATTTCTTTGCAGATATTTTAGTAGAAAATTTGGGTATTACAGAAGTTACAACCGATAATATTATGAGCCATGCCGAAGTGTCATTAAAATGGAAAGAAACTGACCACACCGACCCTAAAGCATATTTCAAACAATTTGATAAGTCAATTGATATTTTTAGGTTTGATGTTCAACAGGCAATAAATAAAAAAATGAATGGAGGTACGGAAATGTCAAAGATAACAGTGATAGGCGAAGGTAAAGATATTAAGGTGTTGGTGGACGGTAACGAGATTGATTCATCTGGATTGATTGAATGTAAAGGTGTTACTGTATGCTTGAATTTTGCTGATACGTTGAGAGCAATAGGACATGATGTAAGTTGGCAAGCTGAATAGAATAATTTTATGACAAAATAAAAACACCACTCAGCGATTAAACTGGGTGGTGTTTAACGGTGAATCCGACTACCATTCCTATAATAAAAATGTTCGGATTATATCCTGTTGGTGACCCATCCGCGATTCGAACGCGGGACACCTTGATTAAAAGTCAAGTGCTCTACCGACTGAGCTAATAGGTCATATTTAATTACAAATGGCTGGGCTGGCTGGACTCGAACCAACGAAATGCCAGAATCAAAATCTGGTGCCTTACCAACTTGGCGACAGCCCAACATAATGGGTTTAATGCTTTAGTGGGGTGGATAGTCGGAATCGAACCGACGACATTCAGTACCACAAACTGACGCTCTACCTATTGAGCTATACCCACCATAAATAATTTGCAGCCAAAAACAAAATTTGCAATTACCTTAACTGCACAAAAGTAGTGTATAAAGCAAGTGGTACGCCTGAAGAGAATCGAACTCCTGACCCACTGCTTAGAAGGCAGTTGCTCTATCCTACTGAGCTACAGGCGCAAATAAGATGCGTTTTGTTTTTGGTCAACATACGTCAACATTTAAAAAAAGCAACTGTTTGAAAGTAATGGAGCGGGTGATGGAATTTGAACCCACAGCCCGACCGAGAACTTTTTGTTCCAAAAAGTTTAGAAGGGTTTGCCGAAGGCAAAGGTTCGTAAACTAATTGTTGTAATGGAGCGGGTGATGGGAATCGAACCCACGCGATCAGCTTGGAAGGCTGAAATTCTACCATTGAACTACACCCGCACACTGGCTCCAAACTTGTTTACTAATCATGCGGACTTTTAAAAGTATAGCAGTAAAACATTTGTTTGTCAACACTTTTTTTTAAAAAATTATTTTTTTATTATAAACCATTCAGAAATGTTGTTAAACATATTCGTTCTAATTGGCTTTATATCGCCAGATACACGGTTATTATATAGCAATGCTGCGGCATCAAAATAAAGTGGAATTTGTGGTAAATCCTCTGCGAATTTATTTTGAAGTGCAAAAAATGATTTTTTTCGACCCTCATCGTCAACTTGATTTTGCAGGTCGCTAAGTAGTGGCTCGAAATCAGGTAAACCTTTTAAGGCATAGGCTGGGTTTATTTCTGGCGAATAGTTCATTTCGCCTAAATACATATCATAAGAACCCTTTTCAATTAGAAAATTAAATTCATCCCAATTTGCAAGGCGAAGGCGTGCATCTATCCCAACATCCTTTAGTCCTGCTTTTATTATATCTGCCACACGACATTTTATTTCGTTTTCAGAGCATACTAATAGCTCAATTGTAATATTTTGAGGTTTTATAGCCAAAGCCTCGAATTTTTCACGAGCAAGCTTAGGGTCGAACTTATACTGCGTTGTTTCGGCGCTATATACCCACCAAGCAGGGCTTATAAATGTTTCGGTTATCCTGCCATGAGATAATAAAACCTCATCAAATATGCGTTTTTTATTTATTGCATTAGCAATTGCAATGCGTATTTCTTTAGTCGACAAATATTTATTTGTTAGGTTTAATCCTATAAAATTATAGTTTCCTGATGGATACTCCACGATTTTATTTTCAGCATTACCAGAATATCTGCCCCAATTTTGCATATCAGTAGACACAACATCAATCTCCTTTGCCTCGTAAGCAAAAATTGAAGTATTTTTATCTGGTAGCAAATGAACTTCAATGGAGTCGATATATGGAGTATGCTCTGCCCCCCACCAATTTTTATTGGCGCTTAATGTTATTATTTTGTTAGCTTGACTATCGTAAATATAAGCGCCAGTGCCAATTGGCGAAAAATCGTCCTTTAATGGTGTTTTAGTTTGCTTAATCATTGGTATGTCAAGTAGGTTGATAAAGTTTGTCTGTGGAGTTTTTAAGGTGATTTCTATCGTGTCTGAACTAAATGCAGTAACTTTTGCAACATTTTGAAGATTTTGTGCATAAATTGTGCTAAAGTTTCCACTTTTTATTATTTGCAGGGTGCTTTCAACGTCATAAGCGGAAAAATCTGTTCCATCATGCCATTTTACGCCTGTTTTTGTTGTTATTGTCCAAACAAGTCCATCACTTGAAACATCAAAATTACTTGCAAGAACAGGGACAGGCTTTTGGGCTTCGTCACATTTAATTAAGCTATCGAAAACAAGACGAAGCATTTGCTCATTTGCTTTGTTTTGAGTAAATATTGGGTTTAGAGTATCTGGATTGTATGAATGTATTTTTAGAACGCCACCAGCAGTTGGCATTTGCTTATTATCGGTATTATTATTTTTGTTAAGGGAAGGGCTACCACAGCCACAAAGTAAAATTACAACTGCAAGCCAAATGGATAATTGTTTAAGCATTGTTTTCTCCTTTTAGTTCCATTATCGAAACCATACTGCCTGTTTTATGATTATCGCCACGATATGAATAAAATAAATCATTATTGCAAAAGGTACATATATCCGTAACTGTAATATTCTCGTCTAAAATTCCTGCATTTATAAGCTGACTTTTGCACAACTGCCATAGGTCAATGTGTGGCTTATCAACAGTAATTATATGCTTATCTCCAAACATTTCGTTGAATTTATCCGCAACATCCTGCCCCACCTCAAAGTGGCACGGGCCAATAGATGGCCCGATTGCAACTATTATATCAGCAGGGTTACAGCCATACTCGCTTTGCATTTTTTCTACAGTTTTTTGCGCAATATTTAAGAGCGTGCTTTTCCAACCAGAATGTGTAAGCCCAATTGCTTTTTTGTCCTTATCAAGAAAAAAGAGTGGCATACAATCTGCATGAAAAGTACAAAGAGGAATATTTGGAATATTTGTAACAAAGGCATCAACACCTTTAATATCATTAACTTTTATAAGCCCTTTGCCAATGTCTTTTTCTGTGACTGCATATACAAAATTTTCGTGAGTTTGGTTTGTCAATACCAATTTTTTATAATCAACGCCTAAAACACCACAAAAAAGCTCGAAATTTTTAACTATGTTTTCACGAGTATCTTTTCTGTTAAAACCAAAATTCATAGTACCTGCTTCACCTGTGCTAACTCCACCCTTACGAGTGCTAAAGCCATGTCGCACAAGCCCACTATCTTCAAATTTTGTTATTGTTAAAAACTCTATATCATTTATTTTATTATGCTTAAACATATACTCACACCCTTTATATAATTTTACACTTTACTTTAATTATAGTCAACTATGAATAAATAAATTTCCAAAACAAATAATATATTCCGAGGTGATTTGATGAGAGCAACAAAAAGGCTGGGAAAACAAACATTGCATATAACGGGTGATGTGAAAATGATTGGTTATGCAAGTGTTGCAGGAAAAAAGGAAGAGGAAGGGCCTCTTGCGAATACATTTGATATATTGATGAATGATGGATACTGGGGAGAAGATTCTTGGGAAAAAGCAGAGCAAAAAATGCAAAAACAAGCAATAATTAAAGCAGTTGCAAAGTCTAACAAAGCTATTACTGATATGAATATCATTTTTGCTGGTGATTTACTTAATCAATGTATTGGTTCAAGCTATGGAATAAGAGATTTAGATGTTCCGTTTTATGGTCTTTATGGAGCGTGCTCGACTATGGCAGAATCATTAAGCTTAGGCGCAATGGCAATAGACGGTGGGTTTGCAGAAAATGTAGTATGTGGCACGAGTAGCCATTTTTGTAGTGCCGAGCGCCAATTTAGGTTGCCTTTAGAATATGGTGGTCAGCGAACATTTACAGCACAATGGACTGTTACAGGCTCTGGAATGGCAGTCCTTTCAAACGAGGGTACAGGTCCATATATAACACATATTACAACAGGAAAGATAGTTGACAAAGGTATTAAGGACGTAAGTAATATGGGCGCAGCAATGGCACCTGCGGCAGTTGATACAATTCTTACACATTTTAGTGATACAGGCAGGAAACCGAGTGATTATGACCTTATTGTGACGGGCGATTTAGGCTCACTTGGACATGATGTTGTTTGCGACTTGTTATTCGAGGAAGGATTTGCCTTAAATGACAACTATACTGATTGTGGAATAATGATATTTGATGCTAAAAAGCAAGATGTTCACGCAGGTGGAAGTGGCTGTGGTTGCAGCGCAGTTGTACTTTGTGGGTATATTCTAAGCGAAATGGCAAGGGGATTTTTAAATAGAGTATTGTTCGTTGGAACTGGCGCACTTATGAGCCCTACAAGCACACTACAAGGCGAATCTATACCATCAGTAGCACACGCAGTTGTTATAAGCAACACAAAAGAATAGGAGAAAGTTATGATATATTTTAACGCATTTTGGGTTGGTGGACTACTTTGTGCAATTGGGCAAATTTTAATAGCAAAAACAAAGCTAACACCTGCAAGAATACTTGTTGCTTATGTGTGCGCAGGGGTACTGCTTACTGCGATTGGTGTATATGAGCCAATAGTTAAATATGCAGGGGCAGGCGCAACTGTGCCAATTTCAGGCTTTGGATATTCACTTGGTAAGGGCGTAATGAAAGCTGTGACAGAGCAAGGCTTTATAGGGGTATTCACAGGTGGTATCGCAGGAACAGCAGCAGGGCTTGCCGCCGCTATGTTTTTTGGATACTTTTTTGCCCTAATATTTAAACCGAAAGAAAAATAGACTTGAAAAAATACTGTGATGTGGTATAATTAGACCAAATAGTTAAAGGTGGTGTAATTATGCTTTGTAGCAAATGCAACAAGAATATAGCAGTCGTTTTTGTGACAAGAGTCGATGGTGACGTTAAGAATAACGAAGGATTATGTATGTCGTGCGCCAAACAGCAAGGCGTTGGGCAGATTGATGATATAATGAAACAGATGGGTATAGATGAGGAACAATTTGATGAGCTTAACAGGGAAATGATGGAACACCCTCCGGAAATAACACCAGATATGTTTCAAAGTGTAATGCCTATGATGAAGAATTTTTTTGGTGGTGGCGATAATCAAGATAAATTTGAGGATAATAGCGACAAAACAACCAAAACAAAAACTGCCGAAAAGCCTCGTAAAAAGAGGGTAATAGACCAATATAGCACAAATTTAACAGCAAAGGCACGCAATAATGAAATCGACAGAGTAATTGGCAGAGAGGTCGAAATCGAACGTGTAACCCAAATTTTAAACCGCAGAACGAAAAATAACCCTGTTTTAATTGGTGAGCCTGGCGTTGGTAAAACTGCCATTGCAGAGGGGCTTGCAGTTAGAATTGCAAATAAGCAGGTGCCACATAAGATAATGGGTAAGGAAATATATCTTTTAGATTTTGCTGCAATTGTTGCAGGCACACAGTTTAGAGGGCAGTTTGAATCCCGTCTTAAAAATATTATAGACGAGGCAAAGGAAATTGGAAATGTTATTTTTGTAATTGATGAGCTTCATAATATTGTTGCAGCTGGTGATGCAGAGGGCGCAATGGGTGCTGCAAATATATTAAAACCTGCCCTTGCAAAGGGTGATATTCAAGTTATAGGCGCAACAACGCTTGATGAATATCGTAAGCATATTGAAAAAGATAGTGCGTTAGAAAGACGTTTTCAGCCTGTAATGATTGAAGAGCCATCTATTGAGGATACCATTGAAATAATTAAGGGTATTCGTGATTATTACGAGAAGCACCATTATGTAAAAATTACAGACGAAATAATTCGTATTGCAACGGTTTTAGCCCAAAGATATATTACTAATAGATTTATGCCAGACAAAGCAATTGATGTTATAGACGAGGCAGGCTCGAGGGTAAACCTTAATAATACTATTCTTATCGAGCTTGAAAAGCTAAAGCGTGAGCTTAAAGAGGTTCAAGACAAAAAAGAAAATGCAGTTGAGGCAGATTCAATAGAGGATTATCAAAAAGCGGCAGATTTAAAAATACACGAATGTAGGCTTTTAGATGATATTGCAAAGGTCGAGAGCAAATGTAGAGATATTTACCTTACACCTGATGATATAGCCACAGTAATTGAGATGTGGACGAAAATTCCTGTTAAGAGGATAAGCGAGTTTGAATCAAACAGGCTTATGAATTTGGAGGAGCGCTTGCATCAAAGGCTAATCGGACAAGCCGAGGCTGTTAATGCAGTTTCAAGAGCAATTAGGGTTAACAGGGCAGGAATATCAAATAAAAAGCGACCAGTTTCGTTTATTTTTGTAGGTCCAACAGGCGTGGGTAAAACAGAGCTTGTGCGCCAGCTTGCAAAGGAATTATTTGATGATGAAAATGCACTTGTGCGCCTCGATATGAGCGAGTATATGGAAAAGCACGCTGTGTCAAAAATTATCGGCTCGCCTCCTGGTTATGTTGGATATGATGATGCAGGGCAGTTAACCGAGAAAATTCGTCGCAAGCCTTATTCTGTAATCTTATTAGACGAAATTGAAAAGGCTCACCATGATATATTTAATGTGTTGTTGCAAATTCTTGACGAGGGCAGAATAACTGATAGTCATGGTAAGGTTGTCAGCTTTGAAAATTGCGTTATAATTATGACATCTAATGCAGGCTCTGACCTAAAAAGTGGTTCGCTTGGGTTTAACGCAACAAGGGGCGTTGGCATTAGAAACAAGGTAGATACTGCTCTTAAACAAATATTCCGTCCAGAGTTTTTAAATAGAGTTGACGAAATAATAGTTTTTGACGAGCTAACAAGACCAGAATTATTAGATATATGCACTCTTATGCTTTCATACCTTTCAGTTGGGCTAAAAGAAAAAGGTATTTCAATCGAATATACTGATGAACTAAAACAATATATATTAGAAAAAGGCTTTGACGAAAAGTACGGTGCTAGACCTATGCGAAGAGTAATTACAAAAGATGTTGAATCTAAAATAGCTGAAATGTTTATAAAAGCAGAAGTAGTAGCTGGTGAAAAACTAATAGTTACTGCTAAAAATAATGAAGTAATTGTGAGTAAAAGCTCTTAAAACTATTGACATTACAAACCGCAACTGCTATAATATTATAGCAGTTGCGAGAGTGGTGGAATGGCAGACACGCACGCTTGAGGGGCGTGTGGATTCGTCCGTGTGGGTTCAAATCCCATCTCTCGCACCAACGAAAGTTTTGGCTTTTGAACCTTTGCCTTCGGCAAGCATGATGGCGTAGGTCGCTTTTCCGAAGGAAAAGTGATTAGCCTACCAACTAAAAAACTCTAACTCTATATAATCAAACATTGCCGGATTGTGTAAAGGTAGCACAAGTGACTCTGACTCACTTTGTCTGGGTTCGAATCCTAGTCCGGCAACCATTAACCCCCTACAATTAATTGTAGGGGGTTAATTTATTTAATTCTATTTATACCAGTTTTTTCTATCAATTGCTTCATCTCTAATTTCTTTTCTTAAACCGTCAAGTGCATCAAGTCTTCTTTCGTTTTTTTCTTCCAACGCTTTTCTATTATTATCGTCATCGGTTTTGGGTATTATTTCATCTGCCATTTCAATATTACGAATGGTTCTGTTAATATTTTTCTGTATTCTTTCTACATTATCCTTGCGGTCGTCTGGATTATGCTTCATAATTAATTTCTCCTTTGTTTAAATTTTTACATATTTATTGTTTGGAAAAAAATATGTTTTATGCATTTAAATGTTTTATTATTTTAAAAAATATGCTATTATAATATGTAAAATAAATTTTTTGGATGGTGGAAATAATGTTGCATGAATTTTCAAGAGAAGAATTATTAATAGGAAATTTTGGGCTTGAGCGCCTTAGGAATAGCAAGGTTGCGATATTTGGCATAGGTGGAGTAGGAAGCTTCGCTGTTGAAGGGCTTGCACGGGCAGGTGTCGGCAAATTTGTGCTTGTTGATGATGATTGTATTTGCCTTACTAATATTAACAGGCAGATACACGCTACAAGAAAAACAATTGGGAAACCAAAAATAGAAGCAATGAAAGAAAGAATATTAGAAATTAACCCCAAGGCAGAGGTTACAACTTATCAGACGTTTTATATGCCAGAAAATTCGGGCGAAGTTCCAATTGATGATTGTGATTATATAATTGATGCTGTGGATACAGTAACGGCTAAATTAGAGCTTATTATAAATGCAGGAAAAATTAATATTCCAATTATAAGCTCAATGGGTACAGGAAATAAATTAGACCCAACACGTTTTGAGGTTACAGATATTTATAAAACCTCTGTATGCCCACTTGCAAGGGTTATGCGCAAGGAATTGAAAAGCAGAGGCGTAAAATCGTTAAAGGTTTTATATTCTAAGGAAGAACCACTAACGCCAATAGAAACCTCAACTTCGGCGTGTAGCGAGAACTGTATATGCCCAAAAGGAACAACGAGAAAGTGTACAGAAAGACGACAAATACCAGGAAGCATTTCTTTCGTTCCGTCTGTTGCAGGGCTTATAATTGCAGGTGAGGTTATAAAGAGTTTGATTGTGTAAGGCTAATTGCCTTTACTCTAATTCCTTTTTGAATTAAACCCTCAATTAGCTGTGTTTCAGTAATGCTATCTATAATTTTCATATTATCATCAATTATTTTTATAATATAATACTTGTTATAGTTAAGCAATTTAAGTGCCCGCCTAGCAGGTTGATTATGCATTATTGCGATTAACCCTGCACGTTCTGTGCCACAGTCTACAAGCTTTTGCCTGCTATATAATATTTCACGCATCATTATCATTTTATTTCCACGTTGCTCTGAAATGGCATTTGCAACTAAAAATGCGCCAATTAGTAGTATGGAAAAATTAAATTTAGCGTAGATAATAATAATTATTCCTATGATGATTATAATCACTATTGATATTTTCGTTATAATCATTGTAAAGTTAAAAGACTTTACATATCCCCAACGCATGGTTAGTGCAGCTTTCATAACCCTGCCACCATCGAGAGGGAGAGCAGGGATAATATTTATAAGTGCAATTCCTAAGTTAGCCATTATAAGAAAGTTTGCCAAATCCTCGCTTATAATTCCATAATGTTTTAGCCCAAGCGAAAAAATGCACATTATAATATTACTAATTGGGCCTGCAATTGCAATAATTATCTCATCTTTTGGGGTTTTGATATAATGCGAATGGATACGCATTGTAACACCAAATGGCAAAATTTCTATTTTGTCCAGCTTTACTTTTAAATAAAGTGCAGTTGAAATATGAGCAGCCTCGTGTATAATGACTATTGCATAAGTAATTAATAAAGAATTTGTAAAATTAAAAAGAACAGCGAAAAAAATAAGCAACAGCGTTGAAATATGTATTTCAATATATTTAGAAAGCTTAATTGGTTTGAACATTTTGGGCATTTTCCTTTGCAGGAGTATTCCACGGAAGTGGTATAGTTTTTGCTATGTTAATCATTTGCTCGGTTGTTGCCTTGAAATCAACTGTATAATCAAGTGTATTACGTGCAGAAATAGCAATGTTTTTAGTGATTGGTGTATTGATTAGTGTAATTGCAAAAGAAATTGCAATAATAATTGCACAAACAATTGTTTGTTTAAGCGTCCTTTTCACAAAAGACATTTCGTTATCGTTTAATCTTGAAGGTCTAACTGGGCGTAGCCTTTGCCTTGCTGTATCCATAATATCTCCCCCTTATCATTACTATATTATGAAGCAAGTCCACAAAATATGTTGCTATTTTTTTTATTATATTGTATTATAATTATACCAAATGGAGGTTGAATATATGAATGACATATCGTATTTTTTAGATAAAGTTGAAAAGCCAGCACGCTATACGGGTGGCGAATGGGGAAGTGTTATTAAAAACCCTGCTGATGTAGATGTGCGTTTTGCGTTTTGTTTTCCAGACACTTATGAGGTTGGTATGAGCCACCTTGGAATGAAAATTTTGTATGGTGCATTAAACGAGAGAAATGACACTTATTGTGAGCGTGTTTTCGCACCTTGGGTAGATATGGAACAACAAATGCGTGATAGAAATATGCCTTTGTATGCGCTTGAAACAGGCGATGCTATAACTAATTTCGATTTTGTAGCATTTACTCTGCAATATGAAATGAGCTATACTAATATATTAAATATGCTGGATTTGGCAAATATTCCACTGCTATCAAAGGATAGAGGGGAAAATTCGCCAATAGTGTGTGCAGGGGGACCTTGCGCATATAATCCAGAGCCTCTTGCAGACATTGTAGACTTTTTTATGATGGGCGAGGGTGAGGACATTATAAACGAAGTTGTTGATGTGTACACCAAATGGAAAAAAAGTGGTGGAACAAGGCTTGAATATTTAGAGCAAATTGTAAAAATCGAGGGCATATATGTTCCCCAATTTTATGATGTAGCATATAACGAGGATATGACGATTAGTGCAATAACTCCTAATAATGCGAATGCCCCAGCGAAAATAACAAAAAGAATAATAAAAGATATGGACAGCACATATTACCCAACAAAGTTTATAGTGCCAAATATAGATATAGTGCACGATAGAATAATGTTAGAGGTTTTTCGTGGTTGCACAAGAGGTTGTCGTTTTTGCCAAGCAGGTATAATATACAGGCCTGTGCGTGAGCGTTCAGCGGACAAGCTTTTATCTCTCGCAAAAGAGCTTATAGAAAATACAGGATATGAGGAAATTTCCCTGACATCGCTTTCAACCTCTGATTATACCGAGCTTGAAAAATTGTGCAATGGGCTACTTGAAATAACTAAACCAAAAAATATAACACTTTCATTACCCTCACTTCGCATAGACAATTTTTCCCTTGAACTAATGTCAAAGGTACGCAAAAAAGGCTTAACCTTTGCACCAGAGGCAGGAACACAACGCCTTCGTGATGTAATAAATAAAAATATAACGGAGGAAGACATAAAAGCATCAACACTACAAGCATTTAATGGTGGGTATAGTGGAGTTAAGCTGTATTTTATGATGGGACTACCTACTGAAACTGATGAGGATATTTTAGGAATATCTGCCCTTGCAACACTTGTTGTAGACCAATATTTTGCTGTACCAAAGGAAAAAAGGGCAAAAGGTCTTGGTGTAACTGTCAGCACGTCTTGTTTCGTCCCAAAGCCTCATACTCCATTTCAATGGGTGCCAATGGACACTACTCAGAACTTAAAGCGCAAACAAAAACTACTACAAATGGCAATAAAACAACGTGCAATTAAGTTTAATTGGCATGATGCAGAAATTTCATATTTAGAAGGCGTTTTTGCTCGTGGAGATAGACGATTAGCAAATGTTTTGGTGCAGGCACAAAAAAGTGGGTGCAGGTTTGACGGTTGGAGTGAGCATTTTAACTTTGAGCGGTGGATGAAAATATTTGAAGAATGTAATGTAAACCCAGATTTTTATGTGACACGAGGACGAGAATATGATGAAATATTACCGTGGGAGCATATAAATGTTGGTGTTACAAAGGAATTTTTAATGCGTGAAAATGAACAGGCAATAAAAGAAGTTACAACACCACAATGCAGGGATAAATGTAGCGCTTGTGGGGCAGATACGTTTGGGGGTGGCATTTGTGTCTAATAAACTAAGAATAGTGTTTGAAAAGGGTGAGGGGATAAGGTTTATTGGTCACCTTGATATACTACGCACATTCATTCGTGGGCTTAAAAGAGCAAATATGCCAGTGAGATATTCCGAGGGCTTTAACCCTCACGCAGTAATGACTTTTGCGCTTCCAATGGGAGTTGGCGTGACAAGTGAGTGCGAAATTATGGACGTAACCTTTACAAATAATATTCCAGCTAATGAAGTAATTGATGGTATAAACTCAAATATGCAGGAGGGCTCGATACGAGTAATTAGAGCAGAATATACCGACGAGCCTATGCCTGAAATAGAAAAGGCAGAGTATGTAATAGATATACTAAATGATGGCAAATTAAACATTGATGATGTGAAAAATGCATTAGCGAAAACTGAAATTATGGTAGAGAAAAAGAGCAAAAAACAAGTAAAACAGATAAATATTATAGAGCATATATTTGAAAGTGAAATATTATCATATAATGAAAATTCATTGAAAATTAGAATAGTAATATCTGCTGGAAATTCCTTTAATGTAAAGCCATCTGTCGTAATTAGTGGGCTTGAAGGAGTAGCTGAAACTTTTAACCCAATTGGAATAAAGGCGCATAGAACCAAATTTTTGTTTAAGGGGTAATAACAATGCACATGGCAGATGCTTTAATATCGCCTGTTGTAGGTGGTACAATGTGGGTTGCAAGCTTAGGCGTTGCAGCCTACTCAATAAAAAAAATTAAAGATGAATTAGACGAAAAGAAGATTCCACTAATGGGAGTTATGGGAGCTTTTATTTTTGCCACGCAAATGATAAATTTTTCTATTCCAGGTACAGGCTCAAGTGGTCACCTTGGTGGAGGATTACTGCTTGCTATCCTTTTAGGACCGTATGCAGGTTTTATAACTATGTTTTCAATTCTTACCATTCAAGCGTTGTTTTTTGCAGATGGTGGACTATTAGCATTAGGGTGCAATGTGTTTAATCTTGGCTTTTTCGCCTGTTTTATTGCATATCCACTTATCTACAAACGGATTATGATTAAAGGCTTTTCGCCTAAAAGGATTTTTATTGCATCAATGCTTTGTGGGATTGTAGGGCTTCAGCTTGGAGCATTTGGTGTAGTGCTTGAAACGCTATTTTCTGGGAAAACAGAGCTACCGTTTAATACATTCGTACTACTTATGCAACCAATTCACCTTGCCATTGGAATAGTTGAAGGGCTTGTAACAACTGCCATTGCTACATTTGTTTGGAAATCACGCCCAGAAATAATTGAAAACGATAATTTGAAAAGTATTTCTACAAGAAAAGTTATTGTGTTTCTTATTGTTGCTACAATAATTACAGGTGGTATGCTATCATGGTTTGCATCGCAAAACCCAGATGGATTAGAATGGTCAATGTTTAAAACCTCTGGCGTCGAAGAACTGGAAACATCGGATACTGTTCATAAAAAACTTTCTGATATTCAAAGCAAAACAGCAATTTTGCCCGATTATAATTTTAAAACCACTCAAAACAGTGAGGAAGTATACCCGAATGTTAGTACAGGTAGAAGCTTATCTGGAATTATAGGAAGCGCTATGACGCTTGGGTTAGCAATAATTATTGGGCTTGTAATTAGTATTATTAGAAAGAAAAAAGTAGCTTAGGATTGGACTAATTATGTCGAATTTTATTAACTTGGTAAACAGCATAGGGCTTTTAGACGATATGGCTCGCCAAAAATCATATATTCACAAATTACACCCATTAACTAAGCTGGCAACAACACTTGCTTATTTAATTTTTGTTGTGTCGTTTGATAGATATGAAATTATAGGTTTATTTCCACTTTTGCTTTACCCTATTATCGTGCTTACTCTTGCAGATATACCTACAACATTTATACTAAAAAGGCTACTTTTTATTGAGCCTTTTATTATTGGCATAGGAATATTAAACCCTTTGCTTGACCATCACATAATAAATATATCAGGCTTTGCCATTTCTGGTGGTTGGGCTACGTTTATTTCTATATTTTTAAAAAGTGGGTTTACAGTAACAGCGGCAATTTTGCTGATTGCGACAACTGGAATGGACAAGCTTTCGTATGCGTTTAGAATTCTAAAAATTCCTCGCTCATTCGTGTTACAATTACTGCTTACATATCGTTATATTTCTGTGCTTATGGAGGAATTAGGGCAAATACTAACTGCATATTCACTTCGTGCGCCAAATCAAAAGGGTGTAAACCATAAAGTGTGGGGTTCGCTTGTCGGTCAGCTTATAATACGCACGTTTGAAAGAGCATATCGTGTGTATCAAGCAATGTGCTTGCGTGGCTTTACAGGGGAATATAATAATGGTACTTCTGAAAATTTGAAATTTAATGATTTGATATATTTTTTAATTTGGGTTTTATTTTTTATTATAGCAAGGCTTTATAATATTCCAATGGTAATTGGTTCTCTTATAATGGGGGTGGGAGTATGAGTCATCATAAGCTTGAAGCAAATAATTTGCATTTTATATATCCAGATGGGCATAAGGCTATAAACGGCTTGAATTTTAAAATTCATCATGGGGAATCAGTTGGTATTATAGGTGCAAATGGAGCAGGTAAATCCACACTATTACTACTACTTATGGGCGTTCTGCTTCCAAGTGATGGAGAAATTATAGTTGGCGACATTCCGCTAACAAAAAAGACATTATCTATGATTAGGCAAAGAATGGGAATGGTTTTCCAAAACCCTGATGACCAACTTTTTATGTCAACAGTTTATGATGATGTTGCATTTGCCCCACGCAATTATGGGCTTGATGAAAAGGAAGTTGCAAAGCGAGTAACAGATGCTTTAGATATGGTTGGTATACAGCATTTAAAGGATAGAGCACCTTTTAAATTATCTGGTGGCGAAAAACGTGCCGCCGCAATTGCAACGGTGCTTTCCACTCAGCCAGATATTTTAATAATGGACGAACCCACTGCCTCGTTGGACCCTAAATCACGAAGAAAGGTTATGAGGATACTTGAAAGCTTTGACCATACCAAAATAATAACAAGCCATGATTTGGATATGGTTTATGAGCTATGCAAGCGAACTATTGTAATTAAAAATGGCGAAATAGTTGCAGATGGTGCTACAACTGAAATTCTTTTAAACGAGGAATTAATGAATAAATGTGGGCTTGAACTGCCACCAACTATTCAAAGTTGCCCTGTTTGCGGAATATCAAAAAAAGCATAAGCCAAGGCTTATGCTTTTCTCGCTATTCCACAGGCAATTCTTTTGCCAGAATTACCAGCTGGGTCTGTTCTAAAATCGTCAGGGTTTTCGTGTATAATAACACTTCTGCCTAAAATATCAGATGGTCTAAACCTATTCGTATAAAATTCTAATTTTGCAAATCCATTACAAGAAAGCAAAGACGGAAAATCCCCTGCATGCATTCCATGAGCCTCACCAGTTGGGTTATAGTGCCCACCAGCATCACTAAAATCCTTAGTTATGTCGCAAATTCCGTTTTCATGTAAATGAAACCCGTGAAATGAGTTTCCATACATTGGTGGAAGCCCATAAATATTTGCGCTAACCAAAGTGCCCTCACCCATTGGTCTAAAAATTACTGTTCCATAAATGCTTGGATTTTCAAGCCCACCATTTATAATTGCAGTTGCAATATTTGTACCATAATCCATACATAATCACCTCAAATTATTATATGATACTTGACATATAACTGTTACTTTGCTAAAATACAGGGTAGAAAAGGAGTGATTTTAATGAACGCAAAAGGCAATATAGAAGTACATACACAAAACATTTTCCCTATTATTAAAAAATGGCTTTATTCGGATAAGGATATTTTTCTAAGAGAGCTTGTAGTTAACGGTTGTGACGCAATAACCAAGCTAAATAAGCTAAAAGTATTAGGTGAATCAAATGTTGAAGAAAATGATTTTCGCATTAAAATAACCTGTAACAAAGAGGAAAAAACTATAACAATAACCGATAATGGCATAGGTATGACTGAGGAAGAGGTTACCAAATATATAAATCAAGTTGCTTTTTCTGGCGCAGAGGAATTTTTAGCGAAATATCAAGAAAAAGATGAACAAAGTCAAATAATTGGTCACTTTGGTCTAGGCTTTTATTCTGCATTTATGGTTGCAGGAACTGTTGAAATTGATACAAAATCACATACTGGCGCACCAGCTGTTCATTGGAAGTGCGAGGGTGGAACTGAATACGAACTATCAGATAGTGATAAAAGTGAGCGTGGCACATCAATAACTCTTCACATTTCAAGTGATGGAGAAGAATTTTTAGAGCCACACATGCTCCGTTCTATCTTGCTTAAATATTGTGGTTTTCTGCCTTGGGAAATTTACTTAGACGAAGATGAAAAGCCAGTTAATGACACAAAGCCACTTTGGACAAAACAGCCAAGTGATTGCACAGACGAAGAATATAAGGAATTGTACCACAGAATTTTTAGTGATATGAACGACCCATTATTTTGGATTCACCTTAATGTTGAATATCCGTTTAATTTAAAGGGCATATTATATTTCCCAAAGCTTACTCACGAGTTTGAATCTGCACAGGGGCAAATTAAATTATTTAATAATCAAGTGTTTGTAGCAGAAAATATTAAAGAGGTTACACCAGAATTTTTAATGCTTTTAAAAGGTGTTATCGACTGCCCAGAGCTTCCACTTAATGTATCTCGTAGCTTTTTGCAAAATGACGGCTATGTAACTAAAATTTCCGCACATATAACCAAAAAAGTTGCAGATAAGCTAATTTCAATGCAAAAGGACGAGCGTGATAGCTTTAATAATTATTGGACAGATATATCACCATTTATCGAATATGGCTGTATGCGTGATGAAAAGTTTTATGACCGCTTAAAGTCTATTCTTCAAGCAAAAACAACTGATGGCGAGTATGTAGGGCTAACTGAATATGCAGAAAAAAGTGATAAATCCGTTACCTATGCAACGGACGAACATCAGCAGGCACAGTATATTAAAATTTTAAAAGAGAGTGGGAAAACTGCTCTTATAATGCCTCATGTAATTGACACTCATTTTATAACCTTCCTTGAAGAAAAAGAAAAATGGAAGTTTGTAAGAATTGATACAGTTCCAGAGGAAACAGTTGACAACGAGGAATTAGTGACATTATTTAAAACAGCATTAGGAAAAGATGATTTAAAAATAACTACATCAAGCCTAAAAACCTCGCTTCCTGCCCTTATTGTTCAAGATGAAGAATCTCGCAGAATGAGTGATATGACACGAATGTTTGGAAAAGGCTTTAATATGCCACAGCTGTTTACATTGGTTCTAAACACCGACAGCAAGGTTGTACAAGCATTAGCAAATGTTACTGATGAATCTGAAAAAAAACTAATTTGCAGTCAAATATATGATATAGCAAGAATTTGCCACGCTCCACTTTCAACTGATGAAATGTCTAATTTCGTTGAAAGAAGTGCAGAACTTTTAGAAAAGCTTGCAAAATAAAACTCATTAAAGGGTGAATTAAATTGACTTTACTTGAAATTGCAAAGGATATGCAAAGTAAATCGTACGCTCCATACTCTGGATATAAGGTTGGTGTGGCATTATTGTGTGAGGATGGTACAATAATAACTGGGTGCAATGTTGAAAACATTTCGTATGGTGCAACAATTTGTGCAGAGCGTACAGCCTTTGTTAAAGCCATTTCAGAGGGCAAAAATGGGTTTTCCAAAATTGCAATATCTGTTAGTGGTGATGAAATAGGCACCCCCTGTGGAATGTGTAGCCAATTTATGAGTGAATTTGTAGATGCTAATTTTGAAGTGATTTGTGGCAACAACAAGGGTGAATCTAAAACGTATAAATTCTCTGAAATTATGCCAATTGCTTTTTACTCTACTTCTGTAAATAAGGAGATGCTGTAAATGGACGAGCTTTATCATATTGGTTTGAAAGAAAACCCAAATGCTAAATATGCTATTCTGCCTGGTGACCCTGGCAGAGTAGAGGAGATTGCTAAATTTTTGGATAGTCCAAATTTCGTAAATACCAACAGAGAATTTACAACATATACTGGAAAATTAAACGGAGAAAATGTGCTTGTAACATCAACTGGCATTGGTGGTGCATCAACTGCAATTGCTGTTGAGGAGTTATATAAGGCAGGTGTTAGGACGTTTATTAGAGTTGGCACCTGTGGTGGAATGCAAACAGATGTTATGGGTGGCGACCTTGTAATTGCTACGGGCGCAATCCGTGCGGAGGGAACTTCAAAAGAATATACACCAATTGAGTATCCAGCGATTGCTGATTTTGATGTTGTTACTGCATTAGTTCAATCTGCAAGAGGATCCCACCTACCTCATCATATTGGAGTTGTCCAAAGTAAGGATTCGTTTTATGGACAGCATAGCCCAGAGAGAATGCCAATGTGTTATGACCTTAAAAATAAATGGAACGCATGGATTACAAATGGCTGTTTGGCGTCGGAAATGGAATGTGCCGCACTTTTTACTGTGTCAAGTGTGCTTCGTGCACGAAGTGGTGCTGTATTATCTGTTTTTTGGAACCAAGAACGTGAAAAAATGGGAATGTCTAACCCTGAAATATTAGATTCTACTAACGCAATATTAACTGCAATTAACGCTATTAAAGTGTTAATTGAAAATGATAAATAGTAAAGAACATATTAAATTACAATAATTTATAAAAAACAACTATTTTTTTATATTTATTTGTGATATAATTTAGAAAAGTTTAATTAAATAATTTTTAAATAGGTTGAAGAAATTCATTAAAAGGGGAAGATGGGTGAAATGCCCACACAGTCCCGCTGCTGTAAAAAGGCGTATTGCCTTTAAGTCAGAATACCTGCCTATTTGCATACCGAAACTCTACGAGCGATGGAGGGGTATATCTCATATAAAAATGCGATATGCCAGTCTTTTAGACGGGCATATTTTTTTGAAAAGAAAGAGGAATAACCTTTATGATTTCAATAGACCACAATGCATACTGTTCGAGGCTTAGAAAAATAGATCCAGTAATTAAAATTATAACTGCATTAGTGGTGCTTTTTATAAGTCTAATTGCAAATTCATATTTGGTTAGCTTAGTAATTATTTTAGTAGCAAGCATTACTATTGTAAAATATAGTGGAACCTCGCTACAAATATTATTAAAGCTTATGATGTTGCCAATTTCGTTTTTAATATTAAGCATAGTTACTATAATATTTCAAAGCTCGGATAACCCAAATAATTTGTTAATGCCTATAAAAATTTCATATATGTATTATGGCTTTAATATATATAATTTAGATTTTGTAGGAAGACTAATTTTTAGAGCAATCTCAGCAATTTTATGTATGTATTTTATAGCTTTAACCTCGCCGATGACTGAAATTTTCTGCGTTTTAAGGCGTGTAAAGGTTTTCAAGCTTATTGTAGAGTTAATGGAATTAATATATAGGTTTATATTTGTTCTTACCGAAACTGCGAATCAAATATATATAGCGCAGTCTTCAAGGCTTGGTTATAATGGGCTTCGGGCAAGCTATAAATCCTTAGGAATATTAGCCTCAATGCTTTTTGATAGGTCATACAAGCGTTCAGATAAAATATACATAGCACTTGAATCAAGAGGGTATGATGGTGAGCTTAATATAATTGATACAGAATATGACCGAGGCTTTAAATATTATTTATATAGTGTGATTTTTATTTCTATTTTGATAATTATTTCTTTGCTTGAAAGGTTGGTAATATGAGCATTATTGAAACACAAAATTTATGTTATACATACGATGATGGAACAAAGGCACTACACGATGTTTGCATAAAAATTGCAAGTGGAAAAACCACAGCAATATTAGGTGGAAACGGTGCAGGGAAATCCACTCTTTTTTTAAATATGAATGCTGTATTAACGCCGACCACTGGGAAAGTTTTGTATGAGGGACAAGAAGTTAATTATAACAGGAAGAACATATTGGAAATGCGCAAAAATATTGGCTTAGTGTTTCAAGACCCAGACGATCAGCTTTTCTCTGCAAGTGTAAGAAGCGATATTTCCTTTGGTGTTTCAAATATAGGTTTGCCTCGTGATGAAATTAGTGCAAGGGTTGAGGAGGTAATGAAACAGACAGGCGTAGATGGCTTTGCTGATAAACCAGTTCATGCTCTAAGCTTTGGACAAAAAAAACGTGTAGCTATTGCAGGTGTGCTTGTTATGAAGCCTAAGGTAATTATTTTGGACGAACCAACAGCAGGGCTGGACCCAAACGGTGTTAGTGAGCTTATGCACCTATTACTTAAAATAAAGAATGAAAACGGAGTAGCAATTGTTATAGCAACGCACGATATTGACCTTATACCTATTTATTGTGATTATGCGTATATTTTAAATAGCGGAAAAGTGACGTTAGAGGGCACTCCGGAGGGCTTATTTGCACAGCCAGATTTATTAAGGCAAAATAATTTAAGGCTTACAAGAATTGCACATTTAATGGAAATACTACGTAGCAAAGATAATATTGAGTTTGAAAATAATGCAACGACTATATCCCAAGCAAGAATAGAACTTTTAAAAGTTATAAAAGGGGACGTTACTTTTGAAAATTAAAATGATTGGAATAGATTTTAATAAAGCAAGCTTGAAAGAGCGTGAATTGTTTGCCTTTTCAGCTTCACAAATTAAACATTCCCTGCAAAATATATATAACAAAAAATATATTAAAGGGTGCGTTATTATCTCCACCTGTAACCGTACAGAGCTGTGGATTAGTGTGGAAAAAGTGAGTAATTACAACCTAATCGACATTATGTGCGAGGAAAAGGGCATATCTAAAAGCCAATTTGAAAAGCTTTTTATTGCAAGAGAGGATAATGAGGCAATTCTACACCTATTTGAAACAGCGTGCGGTATGCGTAGTCAAATTTTAGGTGATGACCAAATATTATCACAGGTTAAAAGCTCAATTGATATGGCAAGGGAAAATAATGTAGCCGATGAACTTCTTGAAAAGCTTTTTCAAGCGGCTATAACCTCGGCAAAGAAAATTAAAAGCACAGTTCATATAACTACTGCCGATACTTCTGTTGCTTACGCCGCTTTTGTACGGGCAAAGGAATATTATGAGGATTTAAGTGGGGTTAAGTGCCTTATAATTGGTAATGGCGAAATGGGGAGGCTGACAGCGAATTTATTTGTGAAAAATGGCGCTGATGTTTCAATCACACTTAGAAACCATAAAAACGGAAAAAATATTGTGCCAGATAATTGTAAAACCATAGATTATGACACTCGAATTCAAAAAATATATGAATATGACATTATTATAAGCGCCACAATAAGCCCACATCATACTATTAAAAAAGAAGAAATTAGCGCTATAACCTCCATAGATAAAAGCTTTCTTTTTATAGACCTTGCAGTTCCAAGGGATATTGATGAGGATATAAGGGAATATAAAAACGCTATTTTAATTGATATGGATAACATAGGAATACAACTTTCTATTGATAAAGTCGCTCTGCAAAAGGCAAATGCGATTATCCGTCAGCACAAGGCAGATTTTCATAAATGGTGTATTACAAGGAAATATCTAAAAAACATAAATAAGTTTACCTATGATGATTTGAAAAATGATATTGACAGTTTAAGCCTTAATATTTCTGAAAAGAGTAGCTTGAAAAATAAAATTATTGCTATTTTACAAAATGCAATTTAAAAGTGAGGGCTGATTTATAAATGCAAAAAAAGGTTATAGTAGTTGGAAGTCGTGAAAGTAAGTTAGCTGTTGTTCAAGCAAATTATGTTATAAATCAAATAAAGCTATATAGCCCTGACATTGATGTTAGGCTTGTTACTATGAAAACGACAGGGGACAAAATATTAGATAAAACCCTTGACAAAATTGGTGGCAAAGGCTTGTTTGTGAAAGAGCTTGATTATGCACTTATAAATGGCGATATTGATATTGCAGTACATAGCTTAAAGGATATGCCTGCTGAAATTGATGAGGAATTACCCATTTTAGCATATTCAAAACGTGAAAACCCAACTGATGCTTTAGTGTTACCACGAGGCGTAGCAAGCCTTGATATGACAAAACCAATTGGCAGTTCAAGTGCAAGGCGCAAAATTCAGCTTGAAGCGTTATATGAAAATGTAGTTGTAGAGCCTGTGAGGGGAAACGTAATAACGAGGCTACAAAAGCTTGATAATGGAGATTTTGGAGCTTTGGTTTTAGCGAGCGCAGGGCTAATACGATTAGGACTTCAAGATAGGATAAGCAAGACCTTTGAAACGGGTGAAATGATTCCATCAGCAGGGCAAGGGATACTTGCAATACAAGGTCGAAAAGACGAAAATTATAGCTTTATTGAACATATAAATGACACATTGTCGCAACATTCTGCAACAGCAGAAAGGGCGTTTACTCGAACCTTAGGCTGTGGTTGTACTGCCCCTGTGGCAGTGTATGCCGAGATTAACAATAACGAAATGTGCTTAAAAGCATTATATGTGGACGAGGCAACAGGCAAAAAGGCTTCTGGAAGCATTTGTGGCAGTATAAATGATGCTGAAATATTAGGAATAACCCTTGCGCAAAGGCTATTAAAAGAGGTGGGAATATGAAAAATGGCAAAGTAATTTTGGTTGGAGCAGGGCCATCAGATGCAGGGCTTATAACCATGAGGGCAATAAATGCAATACAAAGGGCAGACGTTGTGGTTTATGATAAATTAGTTGGCATTGAAATATTAAATATGATTCCATCATCAGCTAAAAAAATTGATGTTGGCAAAAGGGGTGGAAATCACCCTGTTCCACAGGAGGATATAAATAAAATTTTGCTTTCCGAGGCGCAAGAAGGTAATTATGTAGTTAGACTTAAGGGGGGCGACCCTTTTATGTTTGGACGTGGTGGCGAGGAATTAGAATTATTATGCGAAAACAATATAGACTTTGAGGTTGTGCCAGGGGTAACCTCTGCTATTGCTGTACCAAGCTATGCAGGAATACCTGTGACTCATAGAGATTATTGCTCATCACTACACATAATAACTGGGCATACAAAGGCTACGGACAAGCCTGAGATAGATTTTGATGCACTTGTTAGGCTAAAAGGCACGCTTGTGTTTTTAATGGGTGTTGGCGCAATAGGCACAATAAGCAGTGGGCTTATAAATGCAGGAATGAACAAGGAAACGCCAATAGCTATTATTGAAAAAGGTACAACTGCAAGGCAAAGAGAGCTTGTAACCACCCTTGAAAATGTAGTAGCTGATGCGCAAAAAGCAGAGGTGAAAGCACCTGCTGTTATTATAGTTGGCGAAGTTTGCAAACTGCACGATAAATTTGCTTGGGTACATAAAAGACCATTAAATGGGAAAAGAATTGTTATTACTCGCCCAAAGGATTTATGCTCATCATTTAGCGAAAAAATAAGGGAATTAGGTGGCGAGGCGATAGAGTTTCCTTGCATAAAAACCAAAGCGCTTAATGATTTGAACATAGTTAAAAGCGTTAGGGAATACAATTGGTTGGTATTTACGAGTGCTTTTGGGGTGAAAGCATTTTTTGAAGCGCTTAAATCAGAAAATTTAGATGTTAGAATTTTATATAATATAAAGATTGCAGTAATTGGAAGTGGTACGAGTGGTGAATTCGAAAAAATGGGAATTAAGGTAGACTTAATGCCTGAAAACTATAACGTAAAAGCACTTGCTATGGAGTTAGTGGCGAAGGTTAAGAAAGATGAAAGGGTACTTTTGTTTAGGGCAAAGGAGGGCTCGAACGATATAAACAAAATATTTGATGAAAATAATTTATCGTATAATGATATTCCTGCCTATGAAACCGTTTATGATACCGAATTTTGTGAGTTTTCAAGTGATATAATAAAAAGTGGTGATTATGATTATGCGGCATTTACAAGTGCATCTACTGTAAAAGGCTTTGCTTGTAGCCTGCCTAATTTAGATTTTTCCAAGGTTAATGCCCTTTGCATAGGGGAGCAAACTGCAAACGAAGCTATAAAATATGGAATGAATGTTACAATATCAGATAAAGCTACTATTGAAAGTATGATAGATAGCTTAATAAGGTTAGGTGAACAAAATGCTAAGTAGACCAAGGCGATTAAGAACAGATTCTATTATGCGAGAGCTTACACAGGAAACACGAATATCTAAACAATCACTTATATATCCAATATTCATTAAGGAAGGTAAAGATATTTGTGAGGATATTGCATCACTTTTTGACCAAAAGCGATATAGCCCAGATAGACTTCCGTATATAGTAGAGAAAGCGCTAAATGCTGGGGTAAACAGTATTTTGTTATTTGGAATTCCAAATAGTAAGGATGCTATGGGGAGTGGGGCTTATGAAAAATATGGAGTTGTTCAACAGGGTATTAGGGAGATAAGAAAAAACTTCCCTAATGTAAAAATTATAACTGATGTTTGCCTTTGCGAATACACAAGCCATGGGCATTGTGGAATTATAAAAAATGATAAGGTTGAAAATGATGCAACCCTGCCATATCTTGCGAGAACTGCATTATCACATATTGAAGCGGGGGCAGATATTGTTGCACCGTCTGATATGATGGACGGCAGAGTTAAGGCAATTAGAGAAATGCTTGATAATAACGGTTATTATGACAAAGCCATTATGTCATATTCAGTAAAATATGCCTCATCATTTTATGGACCGTTTAGAGATGCGGCAGGCTCTGCGCCATCATTTGGGGATAGAAAAAGCTATCAAATGGATTTTCACAATAAGCGTGAGGCAATTAAAGAGGTAGAGCTTGATATTGCAGAGGGGGCAGATATTGTTATGGTAAAGCCTGCACTATCATACCTTGATATTATTTCTATGGTAAAGCAAAGTACAAATGTCCCTGTGGCAGCGTACAGCGTTAGTGGTGAATATGCAATGGTAAAGGTGGCAGCACAATCAGGGTTAATTGATGAAGAAAATGCTTTTTGCGAAATAGCAACCTCAATATTTAGAGCAGGCGCAGATATTCTTATAACCTACAACGCATTAGAGCTTGCAAAATGGATAGACGAGGGGAAAATATGACGTGCCCAAGAATTATGATAGCCGCAATATCAAGTGGAAGTGGCAAAACAACTATAACCTGTGCTATTTTAAAGGCGCTAAAAGATGCAGGGAATAATGTAGCATCCTTTAAATGTGGGCCAGATTATATTGACCCAATGTTTCATAGTGAGGTTTTAGGTGTAAATTCGTCTAATCTGGATTTATTCCTAACAAGTGAGAACACCTGTAAATACCTTTTAAGTAAAAATTCAATAAATGCTGATATTTCAATTATTGAGGGTGTTATGGGCTATTATGATGGAATATCAACTGATACGCTTTATAGCTCATACCACCTCGCTAAGGTAACTAATACGCCTGTTGTTTTGGTTGTAAATTGTAAGGGTATGTCATGCACGGTAGGTGCTATTATAAATGGAATGGCGAATTTTAGAAATGAAAGCAACATAAAGGGCGTAATTCTTAATAATACAAGTGAAAAAATGTACCCAATATATAAGGAAATAATAGAAAGAGAAACTAATGTAGCAGTATATGGTTATATGCCAAGCCTTCCAGAATGTAATTTTGAAAGCAGACATTTAGGGCTTATTACTTCGCAAGAATTGCAAGACATTGATGTTAAACTGAAAAAGCTTGCGAATGTTGCAGGTGAAACAATCCATATTGATGGAATTATAAAGCTTGCAAATACTGCGCCAAAGCTTGAATATGATGACATAAAAGTACAAAATAAATATAGCGTTACAATTGCAGTAGCAAAGGATAAGGCGTTTTGCTTTTATTATAAAGATGCACTTGAACTGCTTTCAAGGTTAGGTGCGAAAATTATATATTTTAGCCCTCTTAGTGAAAAAGAAATGCCAAAATGTGATGGCTTTATATTAGGTGGTGGCTATCCAGAAATTTATTTAGAGGAACTCTCGAAAAACCAGTCAATGCTTGCTGATATAAAGGCGAAAATTGAAAGTGGAATTCCGCATATTGCTGAATGTGGTGGCTTTATGTATTTATTTGATGCTATTGAGGATTTTAATATGGTAGGTGCTATAAGTGGTGAAGTTTTTATGACTAAAAAATTAAGCCGATTTGGTTATGTAACGATTACTGCTAACAGAGATAATTTGCTTTGCAAAAAGGGTGAAACAATAAATGCGCATGAATTTCACTATTCAGATACAACGAATAATGGAAGCAATTTTACAGCAAAAAAGCCATACGGTAATAGGTCGTGGGGCTGTATTATAGCAGATGAAAAGAGGTTTGTAGGCTACCCACATATACATTTTTTAGGAAATATAAAATATGCCGAAAACTTTTTAAATAAGTGCCAATCTAACAAAAGGAATGACAAAAATGGCTAAAAGTATAATGATACAAGGAACTACATCTAATGCAGGAAAAAGCCTATTCACAGCCGCATTGTGCAGAATTTTTAAACAGGACGGTTACACGGTTGCACCTTTTAAATCTCAAAATATGGCGCTTAATTCATACATAACAAAAGAGGGCTTGGAAATGGGCAGGGCGCAGGTGGTTCAAGCAGAGGCAGCAGGAATTCCGCCAAGTGTTATGATGAACCCTATACTTTTAAAGCCAACAAGTGATTGTGGCTCGCAGGTTATAGTAAATGGCGAGGTGCTTGGGGCTATGACTGCAACAGAATATTTTAAATATAAGCATAAGCTAATTCCTGATATTATGAAGGCATATAATTATCTTGATGAAAATTTTGATATAATTGTTATCGAGGGGGCAGGAAGCCCTGCTGAGATTAACCTTAAATCTGAAGATATTGTAAATATGGGTATGGCAAAAATGGCAAAGTCACCTGTTTTGCTTGTAGGAGATATTGACCGTGGAGGTGTTTTTGCCTCAATTTATGGTACTATTATGTTACTTACAGACGAAGAACGAGGAATGATGAAAGGCACGATTATTAATAAATTCCGAGGTAGCGTGGAAATTCTGCAATCTGGGCTTGATATGATTGAGGAGCTTACAAATGTGCCAGTTGTTGGAGTTGTTCCATATATGAATGTTGATATTGACGATGAGGACAGCTTATCTGAAAGGATAACAAGTAACGGAAAAACAGGGCTTATTGATATTGCAGTTATTCGATTACCTAAAATTTCTAATTTTACAGATTTTAATGTATTTGAGCGAATACCACACGTTTCGCTTAGGTATGTAAAGTGTGCAGACGAATTAAAAGAGCCAGATATGATTATTATACCAGGCACTAAAAATACTATGGACGACCTTATGTGGATTAGGCAAAATGGACTTGAAGCACTTGTAAAAAAACAAGCGTCAAATGGAACTGTAATATTTGGTATTTGTGGTGGATATCAAATGCTTGGGCAGGAAATTTCAGACCCTCACCATGTTGAACACGGTGGGAAAATGTCTGGTATAGGGCTTATTGATGCTGAAACAGTTTTCTATAAGGATAAGGTGCGAACGAGAGTAAGTGGTAGGTTTAATAAATTAAATGGCGTTTTATCAGGTTTAAGTGATGTCGAATTTGATGGTTATGAAATACATATGGGGAAAACAGAAATAGGAGAAGAAAGTCATATTTCAACTGTTGTGGATACTGTGAAAAGAATAAAAAGCACCGACGGTTGTCAAAACGGAAATGTTTATGGCACATACGTTCATGGTATATTTGATAATATAGCGAATACTATTATTGAAAGCTTGTTAAAAAACAAGGGAATAGAAATTACTAATTCTGAAAGCGAAAGTGCTTATGATTACAAGGAAAAGCAGTATGATTTGCTTGCTGACATAGTGAGAAAATCTGTTGATATGAACTTGATATATAGTATTTTAGAAAATGGGGTGTGATAATGAATATCGAAAATGTTCTGCCACAGGAAATTGAAAAAAGAAGCTTTGAGATAATAACAGAGGAATTAGGAGATATAGTATTAGATAGTGCTAATTCAGATGTAATTAAAAGGGTAATCCACACAACTGCAGATTTTGAATATGTAAATAATTTGTGTTTTTCAAAGGATGCTGTTAAAATTGCCAGAGAGGCAATACAAAATGGCGCCTCAATAGTAACAGATACAAAAATGGCGAGCGTGGGCATAAATGTAGGCAAATTATCAAAATTTGGTGGCAAGGTTTATTGCTTTATGTCAGATGATGACGTGGCAAAAATGGCGAAGGAAAATGGCACAACAAGGGCAACTGCGTGTATGGAAAAGGCTTGTACAATAGACGAGCCACTTATTATCGCAATTGGTAATGCACCAACTGCACTTATAAAGCTTGATAGTTTAATAAAAGAGGGTAAAATTAAGCCAAAGCTAATAATTGGTGTGCCTGTTGGCTTTGTAAATGTGGTGCAATCAAAAGAGCTTATTATGAACTTAGGTATTCCATATATAGTTGCAAAGGGTAGAAAAGGCGGAAGTAATGTTGCGGCGGCAATTTGTAATGCCCTTATTTATGGAATTGAGTAAAGGACTGATTACTAATGGAAAGAACCATATTGCATTGTGACCTAAATAATTTCTTCGCTTCTGTAGAATGCCTATATGAGCCAAAGTTAAAGGAAGTTCCAATGGCTGTTTGTGGAAGCTCCGAAAACCGCCATGGGATAGTGTTAGCTAAAAATGAAATTGCTAAAAAGTATGGAATTATTACTGCCGAGGCAGTGTGGCAGGCACGAAAAAAATGCCCTGCGCTTGTTATTGTTCCACCTCACTTCGACAGATACTATAAATATTCTATGCTTGTTAGCGAAATATACGAACGGTTCACTGATATGGTTGAACCTTTTGGTATTGATGAATCTTGGCTTGATGTAACAAACAGTATGCACCTTTTTGGAAGTGGCAAGGAAATTGCAGATAGTATAAGGGAAATAATTAGGAACGAGCTTGGACTTACTGTATCGGTTGGTGTTTCGTTTAACAAGATTTTTGCAAAGCTTGGTAGTGATTATAAAAAGCCAGACGCAACAACTGTTATAAGCCGAGAAAACTACAAGGAAATAGTATATCCTATGAAAGTTTCTGATTTGCTTTTTGTTGGTAAATCCTCGGTAGTTGTACTTGATAAGCTTTGCATAAAAACAATTGGTCAGCTTGCAGAATATAATAAAAAGGTTTTAAGTGATAAGCTTGGCAAAATGGGGGAAATGATACACGATTATGCAAATGGCATTGATAATAGCCCAGTAGAATTTGCCCATAGCGAGAGAATGGTGAAATCCGTAGGAAATGGTATGACTTTTAAACGAAACCTTGTAGGGCTTGAGGATATTAGCACTGGTGTGCTTGCACTATCAGATTCTGTTGCTACTCGCCTTAGGAGGCATGGGCTTAAATGTCAAGGGGTGCAGGTTACAATTAAAGACCCAAAGTTTAAATCGATTTCAAGGCAGAAAAAACTGCCAACCCCAACACATTTATCAAAAGAAATAAGTGATATTGCGATTGAAATAATAAAAGCATCGTGGAATTTAAAAGCCTCAATTCGTATGCTTACAATAACAGGAATAAACCTTGCCCCTGAAAATTGCTCCGAGCAATTATGCTTGTTTGACGAGGCTGATAACAAACAAAGAAACAAGCAAGAAAAAATAGAGAAGGCAATAGATAGTATCCGCCAGCGATATGGGAAAAGTTCTATATCTTTTGGCTCGAATGTAGATAATGACTTGGGAATAGATATAGGAAGTACAGATGACGAAGAATAAGTAGATTAGGAGGTGGTTTTATTGTTTAGGCGCAGTAGTGGTATGCTTTTTCATATTTCATCATTACCAGGGAATTTTGGTATTGGTTCTTTTGGCAAACAAGCAAGAGATTTTGCAGATTTGCTTTCAAATATGGGTTTTTCAGTTTGGCAGGTATTACCGTTTGGACCTGCTGATGAATTTAACTCACCATATAAATGTTATTCTGCTTTTGCTGGTAACCCATATTTTATAGACCTTGAAATTTTAGCAGATAAAAATCTTTTAACAAGCGAAGAATTACAAGAAAATATGCGAGTGGATAGCCCATACCTTGTAGACTTTAGTTGGCTTGCCAAAACAAGGATTGATGTACTTAAAAAGGCATTTTCTCGTATAGATAACAATTATATCGGAAAAATTAAAGAATTTGAAAAAAAGAATTTGCATTGGTTGCCAGATTATGCACTATTTATGGCACTTAAAAAGCGTTATAATGCTTTGGTATGGCAGGAGTGGGAAGATGCTGAAATTCGTCTGTATAAAGAAAAAGCTATTGAGCTTATGAAAAAAGAATTAACTGACGATATTTTGTTTTGGGAATTCATTCAGTATGAATTTTTTAGCCAATGGTTTGAATTAAAAAAATATGTAAACAGCTTAGGAATAGGGATTATTGGTGATATGCCAATATATGTTTCAGACGATAGTGCTGATGTTTGGAGCAGGGGTGAATTATTCTTACTTGACAAGCAGGGGAAACAAAAAAAGGTTGCAGGCGTTCCCCCTGATTATTTTTCGGCTGACGGACAACTATGGGGGAACCCTTTGTATAACTGGGCAAGAATGAAAAAAGATGATTATTTATGGTGGGTTAAGAGGATAGAGCAGTCACTCGAAATTTTTGATGCTGTTAGAATTGACCATTTTAGAGGGTTTTCTTCTTATTGGTCAGTTGATGCTAAGAGTGATACTGCAAAGGAAGGTAGATGGGAAAAAGGGCCTGGTATGAAGTTGTTTAACATAGTTAAAAGGACCTTCGGCAATGCCCCAATTATCGCCGAGGATTTAGGCGATATTGACCAAGAGGTTAGAGATTTCCTTTGGAAAACAGGCTTTCCAGGTATGAATGTAATGCATTTTGGGTTTTTAGGTGGCGAAAATAGCTCTCACTTGCCACATAATTATATTCAGAATTCAGTTTCATATACAGGAACGCATGATAATAATACTACGCTTGGCTTTCTGTGTGAAGCAAACGATTATATTCGTGACTTTGCACTTAAATATTGCAGGTTTAACCGTTCAAATAGTTGGAGTGATGGTGGTTTTTATAGTGACTCTGTGCGTGCAGTTATTACAACACTATGGCAATCATCCTCAAACCTTGCTATAATACCTATGCAAGATTTATGTGGTTATGGCAATGACACAAAAATGAATACCCCAGGTGTTGCAAAAGGTAATTGGGCATTTAGGGTTACTAATGATGTACTTAGTAGTATTGACAAAGAATGGATTTCACAGCTAAATAAAACCTATGCAAGAGATAATAAATTTTTGTTGATAAAATAGTATTATTGTGGTATAATGTTTAAAACTTAATAATTATCTTCAGGGAGAGGTGTAATTCCTTACCGGCGGTAGTCAGTTTAGCTGAAAGCCCGCGAGCCATTATGGCAGACTCAGTCAAATTCTGAGGCCGACAGTAAAGTCTGGATGAAAGAAGATGAAATTTGCATATTTGTATGCAATTTTATAGACTTTTTCTAATCTCTGGATAATTATCCGGAGATTTTTCTTTGTTAAAGCAGGAGGTTTTATGGACGAGCATACGCAGTATATGAAAAGAGCTTTTGAATTAGCAAAGCAGGGCTGGGGAAGGACAAATCCAAACCCACTTGTTGGTGCTATTATTGTAAAAAATGGAAAAATTATAGCCGAGGGTTTTCATGAAAAAATTGGTGGTGCTCATGCAGAAGTGAATGCTATTAGAAATGCTAAATGTGATGTTAGTGGTGGCACGATTTATGTTAGCTTAGAACCGTGCTCTCATTTTGGAAGAACACCACCATGCACGCAGGCAATTATTAATGCAGGGTTAAAAGAAGTTGTTATAGCTATGGAGGACCCTAACCCAAAATGCAATGGCAATGGCATTGCTATTTTAAGAAATGCTGGAATTACTGTTGTGGAAAATGTTTTGGAGGACAAAGCAAAAAAAATAAATGAAATATTTATTAAATATATTACTCAAAAAAAGCCATTTGTTATTATGAAATCAGCAATAACATTAGATGGCAAGATTGCAACGAGTACAGGCAATTCAAAATGGGTAACGGGTGAGAGTGCAAGAAATCATGTGCACCTCATTAGGGATAGAGTTTCTGCAATTATGGTGGGTATAAATACTGTGCTTGCTGATGATCCAATGCTTACAACAAGGCGAGATGGTGAAAATGGCGAGGATGCAGTTAAAATTATAGTCGATAGCACAGGTAAGCTTCCGCTTAGTAGCAGACTTTTAACCACAGGGAAAACTATACTTGCTACTACTTCAAAAATAGACCAAAACAAAGAAAAACAGCTTTTAGAAAAAGGTGTAATAATATTAAAATGTGATAGCGAAAATGGCAGCGTAAACCTTAATACTTTAATGGATAAGGTGTATGAATTAGAGATTGACAGCGTGTTAATTGAGGGTGGTGGAACACTAAATTGGTCTGCATTAAAAAGTGGAATTGTAGACAAGGTTATGTGTTATATAGCACCCAAAATTATTGGTGGCAAAAATGCACTAACGCCTGTTGAGGGAAGTGGAATTCAGGTTATGAATGATGCAATTAACCTAACAGATATTGAAGTTCAAATGTTTGGCAACGATATTCTTATCGAGGGGTATATAGCGAAATAGATGGCACTTCCCAGTATGAAACTTAAATTTTAATCACGTTTTAGAGATGGGTTTTTCTTAATATAGTTGAAAGCCAATCGTGCCTTTTGATTTGCTCATAAACCATCTTAAATAATGAAAAATCGTATTATTTAAGATGATATAATCACAAATAACTGGAATTTACTTCATAACCTTAAAAACCAAGGTTATGAAGTGCATCCTAAAATAGGAGGGGTATATGTTTACAGGAATTATTGAGGAATTAGGCAGGGTAAAAAATATATTTAGAGGCGCAAATGCAACAAATATGACCGTTGAATGTACGCAAATATTAGAAGACACTAAAATTGGTGATAGCATTGCAGTTAATGGCATTTGCTTAACGGTAACAGATATTGGAAGTCAATCATTTTCAGCAGATATTATGCCAGAAACTGTTAGGAAAACAGGGTTTAAAGATACTAATATTTTAGACAAGGTAAACCTTGAAAGGGCGCTAAGACCAACGGACAGAATGGGTGGGCATATTGTAAGTGGGCACATAGATGGCACAGGGGTTATTTCAAACATAACAAAAGAGAGCAATGCCATTTGGGTGACTGTTACAGCAAATAAAGATATTTTGCGTTACATTATTATGAAAGGCTCTGTCGCAATTGATGGCACAAGCCTTACAGTAGCTTATGTAGACGAGGTTTGCTTTAAGGTGTCACTAATTCCACTAACGGTTGATAAAACAGTTATAGGGCTTAAAAAAAGTGGTGATGTGGTTAATATAGAGTGTGATATGATAGGAAAGTATGTTGAAAAGTTTGTGAATATGCCTCATAAGAAAGAAGTTACAATGGATATGCTAAAAGAAAATGGATATATATAAAAAAGGAGGGGTTTTATGTTATTTAACACAATTGAAGAAGCGTTATTGGATATCCAAGGCGGAAAAATGCTTGTAGTTGTTGATGATGAGGACAGGGAAAACGAGGGTGACCTTTTAATGGCTGCCGAAAAAGTTACCCCACAAGCAATAAATTTTATGGCAACTTATGGTCGTGGAATGATTTGCGCACCGTTGTCATTAGATTACGCTAAAAGGTTAGACCTGCCTATGATGGTACAAAGGAACAATGAAAGTATGCAAACTGCTTTTACTGTATCGGTTGACCATTCAAGCTCGACTACTGGAATTTCTGCATTTGAAAGGGCTAAGACTATTTTAGAGCTTTCAAACCCTAATTCAAAGCCGACAGATTTTAATAGGCCAGGGCATATTTTCCCACTAATCGCCAATGATGGAGGAGTTTTAAAGCGTGCAGGGCATACCGAGGCGGCAGTTGACCTCGCAAAGCTTGCAGGGTTAAAGCCAGCAGGGGTAATTTGTGAAATAATCAGTGATGATGGCACAATGGCAAAGGGTGAACAGTTAATTGAATATGCGAAAAAGCATAATTTGAAAATAATCACTGTTGCAGATATTATAAAATATCGACGTAAAAATGAAATAATGGTACACAAGGTTGCAGAGGCAAAAATGCCAACTCAGTATGGTGATTTTAATATAGCTGTTTATGAGGACTTATTAAGCTCAGGAGAGCCTCATATTGCTCTAATAAAGGGTGATATTAATAATTCAGATGAACCGTTACTTGTTCGTGTACATTCAGAATGCCTTACAGGAGATGTTTTTCACTCAGAGCGTTGTGATTGTGGCGAACAGCTTAATTCGGCAATGGCACAGATTAACGCCGAGGGTAGAGGAATAGTCCTTTATATGCGCCAAGAAGGGCGTGGAATCGGGCTTGCAAATAAAATAAAAGCATATGCCCTGCAAGATAAAGGCAGTGACACCGTTGAAGCAAACATAATGTTAGGCTTTGCGGCAGATTTGAGAGATTATGGAACAGGCGCACAAATATTATGTGATTTAGGCGTAAAGAAAATTAAGCTAATGACGAATAACCCTAAAAAGGTTGTTGGACTTAGTGGGTATTGTATTGAAATTGTAGAAAGAGTTCCTATTCAAATGGAAGAAAAGGAAAGCAATGCATTTTATATGCAAACCAAAAAAGAAAAAATGGGACATATATTATAAAAAGGAGATATGAAAAATGACTATTAAAACAAACGAAGGCAGTTTAATATCAAGTGGAGCTAAATTTTCAATTGTAGTTGGTAGGTTTAATGAATTTATTGGTAGCAAGCTTTTAGGTGGAGCGATTGATGCACTATTAAGGCATGGCGCAACAGAGGAAGATATTGAAATAACTTGGGTGCCTGGTGCTTTTGAAATTCCACTTATTGCGCAAAAGGTTGCACAGTCAAATAAATTTGATGCAGTAATTTGCCTTGGCGCAGTTATAAAAGGCTCTACACCACATTTTGACTATGTTTCTAATGAAGTTTCAAAGGGAATAGGAAAGGTTACACTTGATACTGGCGTTCCAGTTATATTTGGAGTTCTAACAACTGATAGTATAGATCAAGCAATTGAAAGAGCAGGCACAAAAGCAGGAAATAAGGGCTTTGAGGCAGCAGTTACTGCAATAGAAATGGTTAATTTAATTAAAATATTATAAAAACTATTGATTATTAAAAGTAAACATAGTATAATAGTATGTATAATGAAAAATAAATAAAAATATGGGGGATTATAAGATGAATGAAAGATATGAATTAAACAAAAACCTTGCACAAATGTTAAAGGGCGGGGTTATTATGGACGTTACAAACGCAATGGAAGCAGAAATTGCTCAAAAAGCAGGAGCAGTTGCAGTAATGGCATTAGAAAGAGTTCCATCTGACATAAGAAGAGATGGCGGAGTTGCAAGAATGTCTGATCCTAAAATGATTAAAGACATTATGAGTACAGTATCAATTCCAGTTATGGCTAAGGCAAGAATTGGGCATATTGTAGAGGCACAAATTCTTGAATCTTTAGGAATAGATTATATAGATGAAAGCGAAGTTTTAACACCTGCTGATGATAATTTCCATATTGACAAGCATTTGTTTAAAATTCCATTCGTATGTGGCGCTAAAAATTTAGGCGAGGCACTTAGAAGAATTGGTGAAGGTGCGGCGATGATTAGAACAAAGGGTGAGGCTGGAACAGGTAATGTTGTTGAGGCTGTTAGACATATGAGAACTATAATGGGCGAAATTAGAAGGCTTCAAAACCTTCCAAAGGAAGAGCTTATGTCAGCAGCAAGGGATATTGCAGCACCGTATGAACTATTATTGCAGGTTGCTGAAACAGGAAAGCTTCCTGTTGTTAATTTTGCAGCTGGTGGTATCGCAACCCCTGCTGATGCAGCGCTTATGATGCAACTTGGTAGTGAGGGCGTTTTTGTTGGCTCTGGCATATTCAAATCAAGTGAACCAGAAAAAGTAGCAAGGGCAATCGTTAAAGCTACTGCATATTATAATGATCCTAAAATAGTAGCAGAAGTATCAGAAGATTTAGGCGAAGCAATGAAGGGTTTAGAAATTTCAAAAATTGCACCTGAAAATATATTATCTAACCGAGGATGGTAGTTAAGTCTGAAAGAAACTTTCAGACTTAACCCTTGAACTTATTGCACCTGCGATATTTTCGCCTTAGGCGAAACGCAGATGTGCATATGACCATTTATACGCCTTATCTGGCTCACGATTTGGAGTAGGTCAAAAGTTTCATAAAATTCTGTGAGCCTGAAAGGCTAATGGTCATAAATATGTTTATAATTGGAGTATTAGCCCTGCAAGGCTCTGTAATTGAGCATACTGAAATGTTAAATAGCATAGATGGTGTCGAAGCTGTGGAGGTAAGAACCTGTGAGGATATAGCTACATTATCTGGCATTGTCCTGCCAGGTGGCGAAAGCACCACTATTTCTAAGCTGCTTAATGATTTTGAAATTATGGAGACTTTAAGGCGAAGAATAAAAGAGGGTATGCCAGTATGGGGTACCTGTGCAGGAATGATACTTCTTGCTAAAAATATAATTGGCGAGGAAAATTCACATCTTGGGCTTATGGATATAACCGTTAAACGCAATGCGTATGGTGGTCAGCTTGATAGCTTTAAAACATTGATAAATATTCCTGCGGTATCAAATGAAGAAATTCCACTTATTTTTATTCGTGCACCGTGGGTTGAGAGCGTAGAAGATAGTGTTAACATTCTTGCAAGTATTGATGATAGGATAATTGCAGTTGAGCAAGATAATATGCTTGCAACTTCATTTCACCCTGAATTAACTGCTAATTTATCATTCCACAAATATTTTGCTAATAAAGTTATAAATACAAATTAAACAAAACCCCCTTGCAAATTAAATTTGCAAGGGGGTTTTAATACTAATTTTCGTTTGAAATGCAATTAAATTTTGAGTGATAATTTTTTGTTAGGCTAGGCGCAGGTTCTCGGCAATGGTTTGTCCATTGCCGATGGTTCTGCAACAACGCATAACGGAAAATTAGCCGAAAAATAAATAGCCATTTTAACGAAAATTAGTATAATATAAAATTTATGGTAAAAGAGTTTCGCCCATAAGGTATAGGTCACAAGCTTTTGCTGCGCCTCTACCCTCGTTAATTGCCCAAACTACAAGGCTTTGTCCACGTCTCATATCTCCTGCTGCGAAAACGCCATCAACATTTGTTGCGTATGTGCCATATTCAGCCTTTGCATTTGAACGCTCATCACATTGCACGCCTAATTTAGTAAGCATTTGTTCCTCTGGCCCTAAAAAGCCCATTGCTAAAAGAACAATATCAGCCTTCCAAACCTTATAGCTGTCTGGGTTTTCAACAGGGATAAAACGTCCATTATCTTGTTTCCACTCAACATTTACAGTATGAACCTCTTTAATATTGCCATTTTCATCTCCAACAATTTTCTTTGCAGAGATTAAATAAACACGAGGGTCATCGCCATACATTTCTGCTGCCTCCTGCTGACCATAATCAACAAGAAGTTTTTTAGGCCATTGTGGCCATGGGTTATTTTGCTGACGTGTTTGGGGTGGTTTTGGCATAATCTCGAACTGGGCGACATTATTACAACCATGACGTATAGAAGTTCCAACACAGTCAGTACCTGTATCGCCACCACCAATTACAATTACATTTTTGCCTTCTGCTGAAATGTAATTATTATCTGCAAGCTCGGAATCAAGAAGGCTCTTAGTGTTTGCCTTAAGGAAATCCATTGCAAAATAAACACCATTTAGGCTACGTCCTTCAATGTTAAGGTCACGAGGTTTTGTAGCACCACCACAAAGAACAACAGCATCAAATTCGCTTTTAAGCTTATCAACAGGGTAATCATTGCCAACCTCGGTGCTTACAACAAATTTCACACCCTTTTGTTCCATAAGCTTAACACGTCTGTCGATATATTTTTTGTCTAATTTCATATTAGGAATTCCATACATCATAAGTCCGCCGATACGGTCTGTACGCTCAAACACAGTTACACTGTGCCCTGCACTACTTAATTGGTCAGCAGCTGCAAGCCCAGAAGGACCAGAGCCAACAACAGCAACCTTTTTGCCAGTTGATACAGCAGAGGTTTCAGGAATAACCCAACCCTCTTCAAAAGCCTTTTCAATAATGCTATATTCAGCATTTTTAATAGTAACAGCTTCACCATTCAAACCACAGGTACATGCACCCTCACAAGGTGCAGGGCATACCCTGCCAGTAAATTCTGGGAAATTGTTCGTCATAGAGAGTCTATTATAAGCCTCACGCCATAATCCTTTATAAACAAGTTCATTCCATTCAGGTATCAAGTTGTTAACTGGACATCCCGAAGCCATACCGTTCAATAAAATTCCTGAGTGACAAAAAGGAATTCCACAATCCATGCAACGCGCTGCTTGTTCTTTAAGCTTTATTTCAGAATGATGAAGATGAAACTCTCCCCAATCTTTTTTGCGTTCCATTGGTGGACGGTCAGGCGGCAGCTCTCGCTGAAATTCCATAAATCCTGTTGGCTTTGCCATCTTATTTCCTCCAAACTATAATATAGTAATTTAATTTAATTTCTATACTAATCCAAAGTCAAAATACGACTAATTTTCGGTAAAATTTCCGTTATGCTGTGTTGCCAGAACCGCTTAATAAATAAATTATTAAGCGAACCTGTCGCCTTGCCTAACAAAAATTTTCCTCGAAAATTCAAGTCATATTTTAACATTGAATTAGTATTAGTTTCCGCCTGCTCTTGCAGTATTTTCAAAGTTTGCCTTAAATGCAGCCATCAAAGCTTCATCTCCGCTTAGTCCAGCGTTATGAGCCTCGTTGATTTTTTCAAGCATTCTCTTGAAATCCTTCGGAATAACCTTAACGAATTTTGGTAGCATTTTTTCAAAGTTATCTAAAATATCTTGTGCAAGTGTACTGCCAGTATATTTTATATGGTTTTCAATCATAGTTTTTAATTCGTTAATTTCAGCCTCGGTTACAATTTTTTCAAGCTCAACCATTTCAAAATTACATCTTGAACTTAGGCTACAATCTTTATCAAGCACATAAGCGATACCGCCAGACATACCTGCAGCAAAGTTACGACCAGTAGGACCAAGAATAGCAACACGTCCACCTGTCATATATTCGCAAGCATGGTCGCCAACTGCTTCAACAACAGCAGTTACACCACTGTTTCTAACACAGAAACGCTCACCAGCAATACCTCTGAAATATGCCTCACCACTTGTAGCACCATATAATGCAACATTACCGATGATGATATTTTCCTCTGGAATAAAGCTTGAGTTTTTATTAGGATATACAGCAATCTTACCACCTGAAAGTCCCTTACCAACATAATCGTTAGCGTCACCCTCAAGCTCAATTGTAATACCCTTTGGCATAAATGCGCCTAAGCTTTGACCAGCAGAACCATTTAATTTAAGGTTGATTGTGTCCTCTGGAAGTGCGTCTGCACCATAACGCTTAGAAACTTCATTACCTAATATAGTAGCAATAGCACGGTCAGTATTTTTAACAGAAAGATTTGCAAACACTTTTTCTTTGTTTTCTAATGCAGGCTTGCAAACATCTAAAAGAACCGTCATATCGAAAACATTTTCAAGACCATGGTCTTGCTTTTGGCAAGCATACATTTTTGCGTCTTTCGCAATTTCAGGCGCATAAAGTAGGCTTGAAATATCTACTCCGTTTGCCTTCCAATGGTTAATTGCATCACTTGGTTTTAATTTATCAACGTGACCTATCATTTCGTTAACAGTTCTAAATCCAAGCTCTGCCATATATTCACGCATTTCCTCAGCAATAAAGTGAAGAAGATTAACCACATATTCTGGTTTTCCGCCAAAAAGCTTGCGAAGTTCAGGATTTTGAGTAGCAACACCAACAGGGCAAGTATCTAAATTACAAACTCTCATCATAACACAACCAAGTACAATAAGTGGTAATGTAGCAAAGCCAAATTCCTCTGCACCTAATAGAGAAGCAACTACAATATCACGTCCTGTTAACATTTTGCCATCTGTTTCAACAACAATTCTATCACGAAGGTTGTTAAGAAGTAGTGTTTGATGTGTTTCTGCAACGCCAAGCTCCCAAGGAAGACCTGCATTTGCAATACTTGTTCGTGGTGAAGCACCTGTTCCACCGTCATAACCACTAATAAGAACAACATCTGCTTTACCCTTTGCAACACCAGCGGCGATAGTTCCAACACCAACCTCGGAAACAAGCTTAACATTTATGCGTGCCTCACGGTTAGCATTTTTCAAATCATATATAAGCTCTGAAAGATCCTCAATTGAGTAAATATCATGATGTGGAGGAGGAGATATAAGACCAACACCAGGGGTAGTTCCACGAACCTTTGCAACCCAAGGATATATCTTAGCGCCTGGTAATTGTCCACCCTCACCTGGTTTTGCGCCTTGTGCCATTTTAATTTGTATTTCTTTTGCATTTGAAAGATAATGGCTTGTAACACCAAATCTACCAGATGCAACCTGTTTAATTGCGCTACATTTTGAATCGCCATTTTCCATAGGAATGAAACGAGCAGGGTCTTCGCCACCCTCACCAGTATTGCTTTTTCCACCAATTCTGTTCATTGCAATGGCAACTGCTTCATGAGCCTCTTGGCTTATTGAACCATAGGACATAGCACCAGTTTTAAAGCGCTTGCAAATTTCATCAACTGATTCAACCTCGCTAAGTGGAATTGATTTTGAAGAGTCAACCTCAAATTCAAGTAAGCCTCTTAAGGTGCAAAGCTTTGTAGATTGGCTATTGATAAGTGAAGAATATTCTTTGTATAGCTTATAATCATTATTGCGACAAGCTATTTGAATTTTGTGAATTGTTTCAGGGTTGAACATGTGGTATTCGCCATCTTTACGCCATTGCAAATCTCCACCAATATCTAAGGTGTTGGTGTTAACAGCACGCTCGCCAAAAGCATTATTATGACGGGCTTCAACCTCTTTTTCAACTTCATTTATGCCAATACCTTCAATTCTTGAAGGTGTGCCTGTGAAGTATTTATCCACAAATTCTTGTTTAAGACCAAGAGCCTCGAAAATTTGAGCGCCTTGATAACTTTGAGCAGTGGAAATACCCATTTTAGAAATAACTTTAAGAACACCCTTTACAGATGCCTTTATATAATTTTTGATTGCTTTGTCATAATCCATCTCTAATAAGCCTTGACGAATCATATCGTCAATGGTTTCATAGGCAAGATAAGGATTAATTGCAGAAACACCATAACCAATTAGTAGTGAGAAGTGATGAACCTCACGAGGCTCGCCAGATTCAAGAACTATACCAACATTAGTACGAGTTCCCTCACGAATTAAGTGGTGATGTAGACCTGCAACTGCAAGTAGTGCTGGAATTGGTGCATTTTCAGCATCCACGCCTCTGTCTGATAGTATAATAACATTAGCACCATCTTCAACAGCCTTGTTTGCCTCTTTAAACATTTCATCAACTGCATTTTCAAGCCCTTTGCCACCCTCGGCAAGCTTGAAAAGTATTGGAAGAGTAACAGTTTTAAAGCCATTTCTATCAATATGGCGTAGCTTTGCAAGCTCTTCATTAGTTATAATTGGGTTTTTAACCTTTACTTGGCGACAGCTTATTGGCTGTGGATTAAGCAAATTGCCCTCTGTTCCAATTAACAAATCAGCAGAGGTAACAATATCCTCACGAATTCCATCGATAGGAGGGTTAGTAACCTGTGCAAAAAGTTGCTTGAAATAATCATAAAGAAGCCTTGGCTTTTCTGAAAGAATAGCAAGTGGAATATCTGTTCCCATTGCTCCTAATGGGTCAACACCAGTTTTAGCCATAGGACCAATCATCATTCTTAAATTCTCATAATTATATCCAAATGCTTTTTGTCTATGAAGAACTGTTTTATGGTCTATTTCAATAGAATGTGGCGTATCTGAAAGCTCTTCAAGGTCTATAAGGTGCTCTTTAAGCCACTTTTTATAAGGCTGTTCGCTTGCAAACTGTTGTTTTAATTCCTCGTCGTTTATAATAGAACCCTTTTCCGTGTCAACAAGAAGCATACGTCCTGGTTGTAATCTTCCTTTATATAATACATTTTCAGGATCAACCTCAAGAACACCTACTTCAGAAGCAAGTATAAGCCTGTTGTCCTTTGTTACATAATATCTTGATGGACGAAGTCCGTTTCTATCTAATACTGCACCAACTTGTACACCATCAGTAAAGCCCATAGCAGCAGGACCATCCCAAGGCTCCATTAAACAGCTGTGATATTCGTAAAATGCACGTTTTTCCTCGGACATAGATTCATGCTTTGACCATGGCTCTGGAATCATCATCATAACTGCATGAGGAAGAGAACGACCTGAAAGTGAAAGGAATTCCAAAGTGTTATCGAACATAGCGGAGTCACTACCATCTTCGTTTGCAATAGGGAATACTTTGCTTACATCGTCGCCGAAAATATCTGTGCTTAGGGTAGCTTGGCGGGCACGCATCCAGTTTACATTTCCACGCAAGGTATTAATTTCACCATTGTGAACGATGTAACGGTTAGGATGAGCACGCTCCCAGCTTGGGAAAGTATTTGTACTAAAACGTGAATGAACCATTGCAAGGCAAGTGTCAACATCAGCATCAGAAAGCTCTTTATAGTAAAGGTCAATTTGGTCTGCTGTTAACATTCCTTTATAAACTATTGTTTTGTATGACAAGCTTGAAATGTAGAAATATTCCCAACATTCCTTGCCAGAATAGCGAATTGCATTTTCAGCACGCTTACGAATTACATACAGCTTACGCTCGAAAGAGATGCCACTTTCAACATTCGCACTGCGTGCAATGAAAACTTGGCGCATAAAAGGCATAGCAGCTTTAGCAGAGTTTCCCAATGAAGAATCATCAACAGGAACTGTCCTCCAACCTAAAACAACCTGACCTTCTTCTGAAACTATTCTTTCGAATTCCTTTTCACATTCGGCACGTTTATCTTCTTGTGGTGGTAGGAAAACCATACCCACTCCATAATCTCCGAATGCAGGCAAAGAAAACCCTAAATTCCCACACTCTTTAGCGAAAAATTTATGAGGTATTTGAATAAGAATACCAGCACCATCACCAGTATTTTCCTCACTACCACTTGCACCACGATGGTTAAGGTTTTTAAGCACGGTAATTGCTTGACCAACAATATCGTGCGACTTCTCACCGTTAATATTTACTACAAAACCCATACCACAAGCATCATGCTCAAAGCGTGGATCATAAAGCCCTTGCTTTTTAGGTAAACCAAATTGTTTCATAAGACGCAACCTCACTCATAAAATTGTATTCATGAATATGCAATTTATATATTAAAAATAGACATAATTCATTCTTTTTGACCTTAATCTAAAATATTATATCACATTTCGAGATATTTTGTAAAGATATAAATAAGTTTTTTAGTTATATCATATAGATTTTATGGGTTTCTCTTAGTTGTATATATTCATTAATAATAAAAGTATGACCTTATTATATTGTAATTCTTGGTCAATGTTGGTATAATGCTATAGTAAACATCAGCTTACAGTTAAAATATTGTGGTCGTTTAAAACGAATGGAGGAAATAAGATAATGGTTAATTTGCCTAATTGCCCAAAATGTAATTCAGAATATACTTATGAAGATAGAGGTCTTTTAATTTGTCCAGAATGTGCTTATGAGTGGAATATAGAATTAGAAACCGAAAAAGGAAATTATAAAAAGATTGTCAAGGATGCAAATGGAAATGTATTGAATGATGGTGATTCTGTAACAGTAATAAAAGACCTTAAAGTTAAGGGGAGCTCATCATCTATAAAAATAGGAACAAAAGTGAAAAATATACGGTTGGTTGATGGAGACCATAATATTGATTGCAAAATTGATGGTTTTGGGGAGATGAGTTTAAAATCAGAGTTTGTTAAAAAGATATAAAAGTGTTCTAATATAAACAAATAGAGTATATCTATCATTTTTTTAAGCCATTAGGATAAGCCCATCAAAGTTGGTCATTTTTAATACTCCATTGGCTACATCATTAGGGCTTATTACAGTTTTTGTGGCGCTAAATTTTTATTAACTGTATCTGTAGGTACAAGCATTATTATTGTTGGTAATAGCTAAGTGACTAAAAAATATGCTCTTTATAATATTCCGTTGAAATGTTGGAAACAGTAGAGAATTTAAAGGGTCAAATAAGTATTAAGGAGAATAATTGTGGTTATTGGGTTATTGATTGTTTTGGTTTTGCTTTTGACACTTCCGTTTTTGTTTCGCATAATTGAGCATAATCTTGAATACTTTCTTTTTACAATGGGGACTTTGGCAGCTATAATATCAGGTGTTTTATCAATGCATTTATTGCAGGAGATATTATCAAACAACCTTATATATTATATAGCGGCGGCTGTACTTATTGCTGGGTTTGTTTTCAGAATTTCTGTTAATAAATTGAAACATTTAATAAATTACCTTTTAGTAAAAACATCTTTGAAAATATTTATATTTTCACTAATTTTAATTTTAGGTCTAATTTCAAGCTTGATAACAGCGATAATTGCTGCATTGATTTTAGTCGAGATAGTTCACGCGTTGCCATTTAAACACAAGAACAAAGTTTTGCTTACTGTTATATCGTGCTTTTCAATAGGTTTAGGTGCAGCCTTAACGCCAATTGGAGAACCGTTAGCTACAATTGTTGTTTCATCTTTGGAAGCAGATTTCTTTTATATTTTTAGAGCAATTGGAATATACGTTATCCCCTGTATTTTTGCATTGGCAATTTTTGGAGCCATTGTTATTGAAAGAGCGCATAAAAAAGAGGGCTTGATTTGCCAAGCAGATGAGGATAATTTATGCGCAGAGGAAGCTTTGGAAATTATTGAGATGGAAAAACTATCTGAAGTTTTTATTCGTGCTTTCAAAATATTTGTTTTCGTAATTGCATTGGAGCTTTTGGGTAAGGGGTTCAAACCTCTTATCGATACCTATATAATAAACTTGGATAGTAGAATTTTGTATTGGTTCAATATGTCTTCGGCGGTGCTCGACAACGCTACTTTAGCTGCTGCTGAGATAAGCCCAGCCATGAGCCAAAGCCAAATACGGTCTGTTTTAATGGGATTGATATTAAGTGGTGGAATGTTAATCCCTGGAAACATTCCAAATATAATTTCAGCAGGCAAGTTGGAAATAAAGAGCAGAGAATGGGCAAAAGTAGGTTTGCCAATAGGTTTAGTGCTTATGGTAATTTATTTTTTAGTTTTAAATGTAAGATTAAATTAGAGTAGATTAACTCATTTAGTAAGGGTATATCATAAGATAAATTTATGATATGCCCTTTAATCAGAATTATGAATTTCCTATTTCGTTGCTTGTGGAGTTTTAGTATCAACACCCTCAACTAAATCAATGCCATCAGTAGGCGAAAAAACTACACTATCTCGGTTTCTTTATTTAGGATATGCAAATTTTAACGAGTTATACAAGCACTAAAAGGATTTGTATTATATTCGCATTAGTAGAAGGGGTGATTTTATGATTACTAATTAGTATTAGCACAATGTTTTCATTTAAAATAAAAAACCCACAATCAGGCACAAGTGGCGCAGATGGAATAGAATTTGTTATAAACACAGCAACAAATAACCTTGGGGAATATGGTGGAGGAATTGGCTATTCAGGTATGGTAAACAGCGTTGGTGTTGAATTTGATACATTTGATAATAATTCAAGCTATGGGGATAGTTCTTTATACCCTAACCATATTGCTATTAATATTAATGGTGATACAACACATCCAATTGCAAAAAAATAAAGGAAGCAGATATAGAGGCACTATATGGTGCTGAGAGTGGCAAATTCAATAATAATGGAGTTAAGGTAGCTGTTTGTGATGTAATACCTATTAGCAAGGTAGCTCGTCTTTTCAATGGCAGGCGACGAGCGATGATATTTCTTATTCGAATATTGCAAATATATGTCTTAATATTACCGCAAATCATACTCCTGTTGCGTGTAATTCTTCTGTAAGTACAAATATCAATACTTCTGTTATCTGATTTCTAAGGTTTACACAAATTTTCCTGCACTTTCGAAGCACTTACTACCCTTAGCTTAAGTTTTATTATATCACCCAAAGAATGATATAACTAAAAGTAACCACTATATTTATTTAATCTTTAATAATGCTTTCAACGTATTGTTCCATCATATCAGCAACCATTTTAGAATACATTACAGCTTCAACTACTGTTCTGGCTCCACTTACAACATCGCCAGAGGCAAATACTCCTTCTCTTGTTGTTTTCCCATTTTCATCTGTAACTAGTAGCCCCTTATCATCTATATCAATTCCCCTTGTAGTTGATACAATATAGCTTCTCGGTCCCTGGCTTATTGATACAATTACACTGTCCGACTTATAGAAATGTTCCGTACTTAGTATTTCTTCATAACCAATGACTCCATCATCATTTTCAATAAGTCGTGTATTAGCAAAAATAACTCCTCCATCATTTATTTCTATTGGTTTCTTGAAAAATTCGAACCTAACCCCCTCGATCTTTGCATATTCGATTTCCGTTCTGCTTGCCGTAAGTTGTTCTTCACCCATCAAAAAAAATACTGTTACATTTCTTGAGCCTTTTCTTATCACTGTTCTAGCAACATCCATTGCTGCATTTCCAGCACCGATGATTATAACATTTTGTCCAAGATTATACACATCAGGGTTCTTTAAATAATTTATGGCAAAGTGAACATGTCCAAGACTTTCGCCTTTTATCCCAAGTGAGTTTGGTTTCCATACACCTGTGCCGATAAATATAGCCTTGTAGCCATCCCTAAACAAGTCATCAATCACAAGCCCACCATAACCTATATTTGTGTTGGGTCGAATTTTTATGCCCATACTAATAAGTTTGTCTTTATACCTATCGAGAGCTGCTTTTGGAAGCCTAAACTCTGGTATACCATATCTGAGCACGCCCCCTATTTGTTCCCTTGCATCAAACAATGTTATATCATAACCTCTTTGAGAAAGTAACATTGAAATTGTTAAGCCAGCAGGTCCTGAACCTATTATTGCAATTTTAGCTTTTTTATTTTTACTAGTTTTTTTAATTGGAAGATTAAAATAATAGTCAGATATATAGTTTTCAATAGAGCTAACATGAATAGATTTACCGCTTTTTGACAATATGCAGTTGCCCTCACATTGTTTTTCGTGATTACATACAAACGAACATACAAATGACAATGGATTGTTGTTAAACAATTGCTCTCCAGCTTTGTCTATTTGCCCACTCAATAACAATTTTATCATCTCAGGAATAGGAGTCCTAATTGGGCATCCCTCTACACATTTGGGGCTTTTGCAAGCACAACACCTTTTAGCTTCGTCTATAATATGAAATGCCATTATTAAAAAATCCTCTCTTTGTTATAAGTTTTAAAATCACCATATTATAAATTTGAAATAATTATAGAAGGCTTTTTGCACACCCGCATACATTGGCAATTTGTTGCAATGTACGGTTTTGACTCAGTCGAACTTTTTTTATTCTATCCCAATATTCATATATGTAGATTCCTTCCTCGCCATTAATGAGTTTATTTTAAATCAACTTTGTTAAAATGTCAATAAAATATATAAAATAGTATTATGATTAAACTCTTTAAGTGTCACCCATCATTGACACTTAAAGAATAAAGATTTAATAATCATACAAATAATAGTTGACATATTTAGGAATTTATTATATTATAATTATATATGTAAAAAGTAACATTGCCGAAAGGCAATTACACAAAGCTAAAGGGTCTAAATCTTAAATGATATGACAGCCAGCTACCGTTTATTATACCGTAATATGTAGAGAAATCTTCATATATGGTTTATAGGCGGTTTTTTTATTTTGCGAGCTAATTTTAATAATAATGAAAAGGTATATTTAAAAAGGTGATTTTCAAATGAATAAATTTTTTAGAAGTGCTGTGTCTACCATATTAATTATAACTCTTTTAGGCTTAACACCGTTGACCTTTGCAATAGCTTCGGTGCCTGATGTTTCTACTGGCACAATCTATGTAAGTGCTATGCTTAGTGGTACAAAAACTGGAACAACAGTTATAGTTAATAGCGAAAATGCAACATTTGGAACAAATGCTTTCGATACAATTCAAGCTGCAATGACCATGGCTAAACCGAACAACACTATCAGAATCTTGCAAGGCACATATACAGAGGAAGTAATAATTGACAGACAATTAACGGTACAAATATTAGGTGATATTGCGACTACACTAACGTTTTCAGTACAATCACCATCTGTTATAGAGGGTGTTGCAAATGCGCAGGGTGTGTATCCAACGATAGACCTTAAGTGGCTTTCTTCAAAGACTTGTGGTATTAGCATTCAAGCAGACAATGTAACTATTAAAAATCTTAACATAATAAACTCAACGCAGTATGCAGTAAGTCCACAGGCTAAAGCTGGTGGTGTCGCTATACAAAATCTTAAATTTGAGAATTTGAACATATTAAATTCTGCAAAAACAGGGCTTGAGCTTAATGGTGTAAATAATGCAACGATTAAAAAGGTATCTGTTAAAAATACAGTAGTTGGTACTGGGTTTTCTTTAACAGACTGTAACAATATTGTTTTTGATAATGTTGTAACTCAAAACAATGCATGGGGTGGAATAGCTATATATACTGGTGCATACGCAGAAGTACAGGGTTGTGATGGTGTTGCATTTGTTAATATGACACCGTCTAATCAGATAGAAACTGTGCCTATTTATTCACAGCAAATATCCCCTTCTATTATAAAAAATATATATTTAGATAGTGTATATACATATAAAGTTATAGTAAGTGCAACTAATAATGCTACAGGCAAAAATGAATTATTTACAGCATATTTTGAAACATTATCGGGGGCAGAATCTTATTCAGCGTTATATAATTCGCCTTATATTTTGGCTTATAGTGCAATAAATAAAGAAATACAAAAACCAATACCTGCATCAACACCAGAGCCAACTCCCGCACCAATAATTGAGCCAACATCTACTCAAACGCCAGCTTATACAAATACCCAAGCACAAATTAACTTTGATTATGCATATTTGTATGGTTATGAAACAGGCAATGTTGGGGCGGAAGATCCAATAAAGAGAGAAGAGGCATCTGCATTATTATATCGATTGCTTAAGCAAAATAATAAATTAGGTGGTTTTATCAAGCCATCACAACCAACTTTTTCAGATGTGATAACAAATAGATGGTCGTTTAGCGCAATTGAGTATATGACATCAATCAATGTATTTGATGAAACTCTCCAAAAAGTAAATCCAACTGCTGAAATTACTCGTGGTGAAGCCAGTAATATTATTGCTTGCGCAATGAAAATTCAGCCAGATGATAGCAAAACGAATAGCTTTACCGATTTAAAGACGGAAAATACATATTATAGTTCTATAAAAGCACTTGTGAATGCAGGAATTCTAAAAGGGTACAGCGATAATACAATTAGACCAAGTAGACTATTAACAAGGGCAGAGTATGTTACAATGATAAATCGTCTTATTGGCAGAGATAGTAGTTACAATATAGATAATCAAGCTAATTTATATCCAGACATCACTAAGCTACATTGGGCATATAAAGAAATAATGAGAGCATCACTTGGGTTTAGCGTTGATGGAACAGGTGTGTATAAGGTTGATTCAGCAAAGAAACTAAAAAGAAGTGAAATAGATTACAACTAATAAAAAAATAACTCCTATAAAAAAGAAGGGTTATGATAAAATAAAAAAGCGACAATTTACCCCGGAATTCAAAGCCAAAATCGTACTTGAGATTTTGCGAGAGGAAAAGTCAATCAGCGAAATCGGTAGCCGAGAGGAAATCGCTGTAAGTCAGCTCCACGGTTGAAAAAAAGAGTTTTTAGAAAACTCTGCTCGGGTATTCTCTCAAACAAAAATCGAAAGAGAAGCAAAACTAAATACTCGTGAGCTTGCAGATCGTGAACAGGCACTTATGGCTAAGGTCGGTCAACTCACTATTGAGAATGACTGGCTCAAAAAACTTGGCGGAGCCTGCGGTCATATAACAACGGTAATGCTTGCCATCATTACAAAATGGCATCGAGAAAATTCCGTCCTGAATGCAGTTAGCAAACAGTATGATACAAAAATCAGGAATTTACATATATGAAAAATCAAAATAAATAAATTGAGAGAAGGTAATACAATGAAAAATCAAAAGGTAGTAACATTAGTTGGAATAATAATAGTTTTATGTGCAATTTTTACCTCTTGCAAAACTGATCCTGTAAACACAGACTTAATGAGTTATGTTAATGAAAAATTGCCTGCAATCGCTGCATTAGAGACAACAATAGGAAAAGATTATGAATCTGTTACAGGAGAAAAGTTTGTTGATGATGATACTTTGAGTAAAAGATTAAAAGATGTGATTATTCCTAATTCATCTAAGTTAATTGAAAACTCAACAGCAGTTATACCTGAAACGGAAGAAGTGAAAAAAGTTCATGCAAAATACATATCATCAATTAAAACACAGCACGAAGGGTTAGTTTTGCTACTTTCAGGTGCAGAGAAGCATGATAGTGCTAAAGTGGATGCTGCAAATGAAAAATTAGGTCAAGCCTCGAAAATATCGGAAGAATATAATTCAGACTTAAATGCATTAGCAAAAGATCATAACGTGGAGATTGGAAAAAAGTAATACAATAATAGATAACTAAGCGTACCAAGAGGGCAAGTAGTTGGATAGACAGTCCGTTTAAAATCAAAAATTAGAGGAGTTAATTAATATGCATAAAAAAAGCTTGTTTGCAACCGGACTTATTTGTGTATTAACAATTTGTTTATCAGTAACTTGCTTTGCAAAAGTTGAAATTTTTGTAGATCTTGAGAAAGTACCAACAGATACACCGCCACAAATTGTTAATGACAGAACCATGGTTCCTGTAAGAGCAATTACCGAAATGATTAGTTGCCGTGTTGAATGGATAGAAGATAAACAGCAAGTTGAAATTTATAGTGAGGGTAGTAAGATTCCAACTATTATTATGCAAATTGGAAATGAAAAAGCCTACTATACTAAATTTGATGCTGAGTCAAAAGATGGTGTTGGAGTTGAGACTACATTAGATGCTCCACCAATTATTATTAACGAGAGAACCTTTGTGCCTCTCAGATTTATTTCAGAAGCTATTAACTATACGGTTGATTATAATGTTGATAGTGCTGATATTTATATTTTTTCACCAAGATATTTGGAGAATCAAATTGGTGAGGGTAAAGGTAATGACGAAGGTATAGGAGAGGTTACACCAATCACAGAAAAAGAAATAAATTATCTTTTGAACCTACGAACAAAAAGTTGGCTTGCATTAACAGATGAGAAAAAGCAAAACGCTATTTCCTTAATAGCACGTTGGTTTGAGCAGGTTGATGGATATGTTGTAGAAGATTTTGATGTAATGCTACAGGACTTAGATCACCAAATGGAAACATATTTTAGAAATAATGTAGATGCAGGCATATTTGAAACAGCTTGTGATATTTATAAAATAAATATCAGCAATTACATTAAGGGTTAGGTGAACACTGATCTTGATTGCCACATTAAATCAGTGATTTCTTAGAAAAGATATTTAATTAGAGGAGAACTTATTGTGAAAAAAAGAATTTTAGCATCTATTTTATCTCTGTGTTTTTTAATTTCGACATCACCAACCTTTGCGGCAATAAAAAACTTAGAGGTAAATCAAGGACTTAGTTATTATATGGACAAAAGCAGTGGCAAAATCAGTTTGATTGAAACTTTTGTTGCGGAAAAAAATACAGTTATTTTAGTTGAAGTTGATGAAGAAATTGAAATAGACCCGCAAACACAAATGGTTGAAATTATAAAAGACGGTGTGGTTATTACTACACTATTGCCTAATGGTAAGGGGAAAACAACCCTACTTGAATTTTTACCAAAGGGTATCAATGAGGTAAAAGGATGGACTTCAGGTACATATGAAATTAAAGCAACTATCGGTGAATGGACAGCTACAAGAACAGTGGAATTTAAAAATACAGAGCCGCTTAATATTTTAGTAGTTCCTGTTAAAGCTAATTATGGTGGAGCAATTAAATCCTGTAATGGTTTATATAAAACTGCAAGAACATTTTTAGAGCAAACCTATCCTGTTGCAGAAAAAAATATAAATTGGGTAGTTGGTAAAGAAATCGACCTAAGTAGTGCAGAATATGATTTGATAACAGATGATGGACAATATGCTGTTTGGGATGCGGCTAGAAATTTACAGGCAAAAGGTAAAGATGGCAAAGACACCTACGATTTGATTTTAGCATTTGTTCCCGACCGCCAAGGTGCCGAAAGCAATCTGCAAGGCTATACATTCGGAAAACCCGCAAATATCATCACGGAAAGTGACGAAGATATGCAAGCGACGGTTGCTCACGAAATCGCACATTGCTATAAGATTGGCGATGAATATGCAGGTGGCAGCTTTAACCCCATTGTAAACGACCCACCACTTGGTATGACTGGCAGAGATTTCAACACAGGTGAAGGTAATATTGTTGGCAAAAACCCAATTTTTGTTAGCGATGAATCTCTTGGTGAGGGAAGCGTAATTGATAATCAGTTAAGACCATATGAATTTGGCGGCAGAGGTATTATTAAAACTAATACGATTAGTTATATGGGTAGTGGTGGTGCTCAAGCTAATTATTGGACTACACCGATTATCTATGAATACTTGTATAATGAGTTTTTATCCAAAGCACCCGAAATAACAAATCCTGCTGAAAATATCAGGCTTGTAGAAATTTATGGTGTAATCAATAAAGACGGTAGGGTGGAAACAGACCCGCTTTATACATTTTCAGGAAATAAGACCGATGTAGAAAATGTTGGTACATATACATTTGCGGCATTAGATGCAAACGGGAAAATATTATCTTCAAATAGATTTGAAGCAAGCTTTTACAATCCTTCAATGAACGAAACCTTAGAATATGCATCTTTTGGATTTTATGGTGAATTCCCCGAAGGTACAACCTCATTTGCAATTATGCAGGGTGAAAAAGTTATGCACAAAATAATGGTAAGTGCTAATGCTCCAACAGGTGCTTTTACGGTTAATCCAAAAACATTTACAGGCGAGCAGACATTTAAATGGGAAGCAAGTGATGCAGACGGTGATAAGGTTGTAGCGCAAATTTTATACTCACCTGATGGTGAGGAATTATATGTTTTAGAATATGATTACACTGAAAAAGAAATCACATTAGACTTTGATGGCTTGGAAGGTAATAAAAACGCATACCTCTGGATTTGTTTATCAGACGGAGTAAACTCATATAATGTCTTTAGCAATGAACAAAGCACAGAAGTAGAGGAAAGTAAACCGAGTGATTGGGCAGTTAATGAAATTAATGCAGCAATTGAAGCAGGTATAACATTTGATGAAATTTTAGATAAATATCAACAAAATATCACAAGAGAAGAATTTTGCAAGCTTGTTGTTACGCTTTATGCTGCAACGGGCGGAGAAATTTCAGCAGATGTCCCTGCTTCACCATTCGCTGATACAAATACCAAAGAAGTTATTGTTGCAAATGCCTTAGGCATTGTCAAAGGTGTTTCGAAAACGGAATTTGCACCATATGCAGACATAACAAGAGAACAAATTGCGACTATGATGAATAGAATGATGGACTTGGTTGTGGAAACTGAAGGATCAAACGATTTAAGTAAATATTCAGACTACAATCAAATATCACCTTGGGCAATGGAAAGCTTATCATTTTTAAATCAGCTTGAAATTATCAAAGGTGTATCCGATACAGAGATTGCACCTAAAAACAACACTACAAGGGAACAGGCAATATTAATTTCATACAGAGTACTTAAAGCATTGGTAGAAAACTAAAATACAAATGCCACAATGGTGAGTAATAGGGATAACACCTTTGAGCACGTTCGCTTATACCACTTATTAAAAGATGTACACATCAGATAATGTGAACAGTGTTAAACAAGTGGATGATAATTAAAATATAAACCCACGAGAAGACTTTATATGAAGACTTCTATGTGGGTTTTCTTTTATTAAAAAACCAGTAACACTGGACTTTACTAGCTTTGAATACTGGTATTGAAGATGAAAATGGTACTCAACGAAAAGGCGCAAAATACAGTTCAAAGAAGTGAATATGCAAAATAGCCTAATCATAATTTGCGGATTGATTAGATAAATATACTCTCGAAACCGCATAAATGCAGGTTTTTTGCTATAAAATTAAAAAGTCTAAAAAATGCCTAAGTATAAGTTAATATTTTTTCTGCTCTTATACGGTCACTTTTGCTTGTTTTGTCTTTTTCTTGAATATTTACAATTAAATCTTTTATTGGCTCTTTGCCATTTTTATCTTCGTAAAATTCAACCTCATACATAATATAGTATTCCCCCTTACAAATATAATTATAACAAATTCGTTATAATGTGTCAATAACGAATTTGTTATATTATTACCAATATCTTCACAAGCTGACTATATGTTTAATTCTATAGTCAGCATATTATATTTACAATTGAAAATAGTTATTGACATATGACCGAAAAGTGCTATAATTAATTCAATTGGGTATATGTCAATAACTATATTGCAAATAACCGTTGATAGGTGGTGAATATTTTGTCAAGACCAAGAAAATGGAGAAAAGTGTGTTGTATGCCTCGAAATAATTTATATGGTCCTCTTAATGTGCATGATATCGAAGATACTCTTATAACTATGAGTATTGATGAATATGAAACAATCAGATTGATTGATTTGCAGGGGTTTATGCAAGAAGAGGCTGCACAGCAAATGAATATAGCTCGTACAACCGTTCAACGTATTTATAATGATGCAAGAAAGAAACTGGCTGAATCGTTAGTGAACGGAAAGGTGTTAAGAATTGAGGGTGGAGATTATACGCTTTGTGATGGAATTGAAAAATCCTGTGGTTGTGGTGGTTGTGGAAGACACGGATTAGGTGGTGTGGGTTAAAAAGCAACTATAAATTATAAATAATAATAGCGAAGGCGAGGATAAAAAAGATGAAGATAGCAATACCAGTAGATGATAAATCATTAGAATCAAAAGTATGTATTTCGTTTGGGCGTACGCCATATTTCCTTATCTATGAAACGGATACAAAGGAAAACTTGTTTTTAGACAATAGCGCAGCAGCAAGTCAAGGTGGTGCAGGTATAAAGGCGGCACAGGCAATTGCTGATGAGGGAGTTGTTGTGTTAATAACTCCACGGTGTGCATAATCTAAATATGGTGTATGAGCTTGTAAGATTGTTTAACAAATCATTTGGTGTAATAAAGCCGGCATTATACAGAAAACAGCTCTAATTCACAGGTGTTTAGAGCTGTTTTTTTGAAAATATGAATAGGAAAAAAACAACCGTCAAATCCAGTAGTTCTTATGAGCTACCACGTTTGACGGTTTTAATATTAATTTATTCAATGAAATTTATAAAACACATTGACATTATTCGATTTAAGGTATATAATGCAATATATCTAATAAAATGAATATGAGGTGAATAAATTGAAAAACAATTATGAAGAAAACGCAAAAGTGTTTAAGGCTTTTTGCGATGAGAACCGTCTGATGATTCTTGAAATGCTTCAAAGTGGTGAAAAATGTGCTTGCAAAATATTAGAGGATATGAGTATTGTGCAATCAACATTGTCACATCATATGAAAATATTAGTTGATAGTGGTATTGTATCTGCTCGTAAAGAAGGCAAATGGACGTATTATTCTTTGGATGAAATTGGAACTAAGTATGCAAAAAAATTATTAGATGATTTAACTGCTATACTAAAGTAAAAGAATAATAATATGTATAATTTTAAAAGGAGCGTGGTTTAAATGTTTTCAGCTATTGATTGGCTACTAAATAAATTAGCTAATATTTTTAGCTATGGGTTTACTGTAGCGATTAGGTGGATATTGAATTTATTGAATGTAAACACCAATGTTTTGGATGCGAAGCATTATAAGGGTGCGGTAGAGTTTTTCTTCTATGACACAATGAAAATATTTTTAATGTTATCCATAATTATATTTATTGTTTCTATTATTAGGAGCTTTTTCCCTCCCGAGAGGACAAAAAAACTTTTGGGAGAAGGAAAAGCAAGAGGATTATTAGGGAATGTATTTGCGGCACTTTTGGGAACCGTAACACCATTTTGCTCCTGCTCTGCTGTACCTGTATTTATTGGTTTTGTAGAATCGGGAATTCCGCTTGGTGTAACTTTTTCATTCCTCATATCCTCACCAATGGTCAATGAAATTGCTATTGTTATGCTTTGGGGGCTATTCGGCTGGAAGATTGCTCTTTTGTATATTTTGACAGGCTTGGTGATAGCTATTATTGCAGGTATCATAATTGGTAAATTGAAAATGGAGAAATATGTTGAAGAGTATGTCTATGAAACTAAAATGGGTAACGTGGAGATTGAAAATCTTTTGTGGAAACAAAGAATAATGGATGCATGGCAATATGTTCTTGAAATTCTTAAAAAGATATGGATTTACGTTGTAGTTGGTATTGCAATAGGTGGAATTATGCACGGCTGGGCACCAGAAGGATGGCTTGCAAAATACGCAGGAAAAGATAATCCGTTTTCGGTATTCCTTGCAGTAATAATTGGTATTCCGTTGTATTCTAACGCCGCTGGCACAATCCCTATTGTGAAAGAACTTACAAGGCTTGGAATGCCAATAGGCACAGCACTTTCATTTATGATGGCAGTTACAGCTCTTAGTTTGCCTGAAATGATTATTTTGAGAAGAGTATTAAAGCCAAGGTTATTAGCTGTTTTTATTGGTATTATGGCAGTTACTATTATTATCATAGGATATATGTTTAATATTATTATTCCATAAAATATAGGAAGAAGATGATTAAAGTGTCTAAGAAATGGTATCCAGTTATAATGAAGATGTATACCACGAAAGATACAAATAAACACGTTTATACTGCACATCAAGGTGGATTAACAGAAGAACAAATAATGGCAGTATTAGCTGAAATGGGTGCAAATTAAACTAATAACAGTATAGTTAGAATTTTAAATACAAAATAAAGAGGAGAATGATTATGAATATAAAAATTTTAGGTTCAGGATGTGCAAACTGCAAAAAGCTTCAAGCAGTAACGGAGGTAGCTATAAATGAATTGGGCGTTTCTGCTACAGTTGAGAAGGTAGAGGATATTCAAAAGATTATGGGCTATGGCGTTATGAGAACACCCGCCATTGTTATTAATGAAAAAGTAAAAGCGTTTGGCAGAATTCCAAGTAAGGATGAAATTAAAAAATATATTAATGATGAAGAATAAAAAGGATAATATAATGAGCAATCATGATGAACACGATCACGAGCATGGACATGGTCATAGCCACGACATTACAGGTGTTAAAGGATTAAATCTTATTATTGTTGTGCTGCTAAACTTTTTAATAACAATTGTACAGGTAATTGGAGGTTTATATGCAGGAAGCTTGTCTTTAATCTCTGATGCACTTCATAATTTTAGTGACGGCATAGCCATTGTCATTAGCTATTTTGCCATAAAAGTATCGGGCAAGGAAAATGACGAAAAAAGAACTTTTGGTTATAAGAGAGCAACTATCTTGGCGGCATTTATTAATTCTGCCGTTCTTATAATAATTTCTATATTCCTTTTTAAAGAAGCATACATTAAGTTTATTAATCCACAGCCTATTAACGGTGGCATTGTTATATGGGTTGCTTTAGTTGGCTTAATAGCCAATATAATAGGGGTTATGTTACTTCAAAAAGGCTCTAAGGGTGATATGAATATACGGTCATCATATCTGCATCTTTTGAGTGATGCCTTGTCTTCTGTTGGAGTTGTGATAGGTGGTATAGTCATATACTATTTCAATTTGTATTGGATAGATCCAATATTAACAGTAGCAATAGGGCTTTATGTTTTGAAGGAAAGCTTTGAGATTATCAAACAAGCCTTTAATATATTAATGCAGGGTGTACCTGAACACATTGATATTGATGAGATTGTGCAAGAACTTCAGACTATTGATGAGGTTGAAAATATACATCACATTCACGTGTGGAGCTTAGACGAGAATAATGTAAATTTTGAGGCACATGTTAATATCAAAGATATGTTAATAAGTGAAACAAAAATGGTTTTAGAAAAAATAGAACATGCTTTAAAAGAGCATCATCAGATAAACCATATAACTATTCAGTTCGAATATAATGGCTGTGGTGATGATAGTATTATAAAAAAATAATAGTAAAACCATAAATATTAAAAGAGGTGCGAAAATGATTTATAATGAAAGTAAAGAAAATGGCTGTGGTTGTGATGCAGGCTGTTGTGGTTCAAATGAAAAAAGTACCACTAACAAAAGGTGCATAAACATTGATTTTTTGTACTTGGATTTAAGTGTTTGTACACGCTGCCAAGGGGCTGACACAAGCCTTGATGACGCTTTAGAAGATGTTTCTGTTACTGTCAAGCAAAATTCCCTACTTTATGGCAAACAAAATTCCCTACTTTTTCTCCTAAATTATAGGTTAACGAATATATCCTTATGATTCGCCCTGCGGTAGCCATCGCCAGAAAGACCAAC
>Ga0247840_10000712_pt1 | contig 68169 bp, 65 predicted proteins | sample LaCruzMarch2015__FD_192404 | JGI IMG/M metagenome (GOLD analysis project Ga0247840, IMG submission 192404) | Freshwater microbial communities from meromictic Lake La Cruz, Castile-La Mancha, Spain - LaCruzMarch2015_17m | ecosystem: Environmental > Aquatic > Freshwater > Lake | place: Spain... | reverse complement strand
TTCCTAATTGGGGTTTAATATGTCACCAATTTTTAATTAACTTTGCAGATAGATGTAAAGTTAAAATATAACTCTCTATTTGTGTGTTTACACAAAATAATTTACACTCTCCAACTCCTATCATCTTACTTCCAACATCTGTCATCTTTCATCCAATACTCGACATCTTGCTTCCAATATCTGACATCTTGTTTCCAATTCCTGTCATTTAGCTTCCAACACCTGACATCTTTCTTCCAACCCCTGACATCTTGCATCCAACATCCGACATTTTACATCCAACACCTGTCACCTTACTTCCAACACCTGATATCTTACTTCCAACTCCTGACATCTTGCTTCCAACACCCGACATCTTGCTTCCAACTCCTGTCATCTTGCTTCCAACCCCTATCATCTTGCTTCCAACACCTGTCATCTTGCTTCCAACATCCGACATCTTACATCCAACACCTGACATCTTGCATCCGACGACTGACATCTTGCTTCCAACACCTGATATCTTGCTTCCAATATCTGACATCTTGTTTCCGACGACTGACATCATGCTTCCGACACCTCTCACCCTGATTCTTTGTCGCAAAAATGTTAATAAGTTTTTTAATACATTGTGTATATATTTAGTAGCTTTGTCATCTTTTAAATAAAATTTATTCAAATAAATATTGAGCAAGTTTTAATTAGCGAAGCAAATAAGAAAACTAAGGATAGTAGGGATAAATTTGGGTTATTATTTAACGAAAAGAAATTGATATCAAACAAAATAAAGTGGAGGTCAGAAACCACTTTCGGTGGTTGAGCCTGCCGAAGCTAAACGAGGCGAAACCGAAAAGCCTTATGAGTAGGAAGAAAAAGAAAATTATAAAATGAAAAAGAAAATTACAATTGTTACATTGGCATTACTTATTACTACATCCTTGTTTTTGAAAAGCAACTCTTATGCTCAAGATGGTTCGTTAGACCTTAGTTTTGGAACAAATGGTAAAGTTATTTCTAATATTGGGAGTTTGTACGACGAAATTACATCCATAGCAGTGCAAAGCGATGGCAAAATTGTAGTAGCAGGATATAGTTATCCATTAGTATATCCTGATTTTGCATTGGCACGCTATCTTACCAATGGAACTCTCGACAATACTTTTGGTATTAACGGAATAGTAACTACCTCAATTTGTAGTCTTCATGATTATGGAAATTCTATGGCAATACAAAGCGATGGAAAAATTGTAATTGCAGGTACTACTCAGGATAGCATTAAGGGATATAGTGTGGTAGCGGTAGCTCGGTATAACAGCAATGGTACACTTGATATCAATTTTGGGAATAATGGGATAGTAACTACATCTGTTGGAAACTTTAACGATTATGGAAACGCTTTAGCACTTCAAAGCAATGGCGACATAACAGTAGCGGGTACTACAGAAATAAATAGCAATGGTAATAAACAAATGTTTGCTATCCGATACCATAGCGGTGGTGTCCCTGATTTAGCTTTTAATTACGATGGAATAGCTTTAAGCAATTTTGGTGATAGTTCAGCTTCCTGTTATTCACTCTTAATACAAAATGACAATAAAATTGTATTGGCTGGAAATAGCGTAAATAATAGCAATCCAAATTTTGCTATAGCCCGTTTTAATACCGATGGAAGCCTCGATAACAGTTTCAATTACGATGGAAAAGATACTGTATCAATAAGTACAACGATTAATTACTGTTTGTCTGTTGCTTTACAAAGTGATGGTAAAATTGTAATGGCAGGATATAGCCATAATGGGTTTAATACCGATTTTACATTAGTCAGATACAACACCAATGGAATCATCGATAGCACTTTTGGCACAAATGGCAAAGTAACTACTGCTATTGGAAATTCAGAAGACCAAATTTCATCAATTGTCATACAAAGTGATGATAAAATATTAGCAGCAGGATATAACTACAATGGCAGTAATTATGATTTCGCTTTAGCCCGTTATAATAGCAATGGAAGCCTCGACAATACTTTTGATTCCGATGGTAAACTCACTACCGATTTTAGTAGTCATGTTGATTTTGGAACTGCCATAGCATTACAATCTGATGGCAAAATTTTAGTGGCAGGAAGCAGCAAGTATGCGGGTGATGCGGATTTTGCCTTAGCACGATACAATAATACAATTACCAGAATAAATGAGATGAATAATCAAATTTGGCTATCAGAAATATATCCAAATCCAGCCACTGAAATGATAGTGATAAAAGCAAACTCAAACTTATCAGGTATGTATTATTCCATATTCAATATACTGGGTAAAGTTGTAATTAAAGGAAAATTGAATTCGGAGGCTACATCTATTAATGTTAATAAGTTAAATTGCGGCTTATATTTCATTCAAGTTGAAGGGCAAAACCAACAGTCCCTTAAATTTATCAAGGAATAATCCAATCTATAATTTAGTTGATTTCTCAATCAATAATTCGTTGAAAAGAAAACTCCCTAAATCATAATATCACAAAATAAGAAAGCCACGAATATATCTTTTCGTGGCTTTCTTTTTTATATTTAATTTGCCAAATGGTGAAAAATAAACTTTACAAAGGCATTATTTTTTTTATTGAATTGTAAAGAAAATATCAACCATTTTTGCTTATTTTTTCTAACTTTTCAGCATTTATTATTGATATTTCCTTACCAGCTTGACTGATAATTCCATCCTGTGAAAACTCAGTGAGAATTCTACATACACTTTCGCGGGAAGTGCCTGTTAAATCGCCCAATTCGCTTTGTGTAAGAGGAAGATTAAAAGTTTCGTTTTGAAAAATATGATGAGATATACAGCAAAGGGTTTCTGCCATTCTACCATTTACATTTTTTTGCGATTGATTCACCCATCGTTGGTTATCATTGATTTCATTTCGACATAATTCGGCAATTATTTCCAAAGCAAAATTACCATTTGTAAAAATAAATTTTTGAAAAGCATTGAATGAAATATAACAAGCGGTTGAATTTTCGATAGCTGTAGCAGAATATTGATTGATTTTATCACCAAAAACAGAAGGCAAACCCAAATAAGAGGGTGCTTTTACTAATCTTAAAATCAATTCTTTATGTGGTCCTTTTTTGTGAATTTTTACCAAGCCATTTTTAATATAAATTACGTTTGAAGTAAGTGTTCCTTCTTTAATAATACTTTCTCCCTTTTTAAAATCAACTTCATTACAACTTCTTCCAAGCTCCTCTAATTCATCAATACTAAGTATTTCCTCTGCTTTTGATTTTACAGAACAGTGTTTACAGCTATTTTTTTTCATGATTTTATATAAGAATACAAAGATATATAAAATGTGATGAATATCACAAAATTTATTACCAATCTTCACATAAGATACTATCTTAAAAACTGCATATAAATTTAACTTTGCTTCAAATTTTTTAAAAAATTAATATCTGTGTTTTTTTTGACGGGACAATTACACATTCAAATAAGAAATTATGACAATTATTAAGTCTTTACTCTTTACATTACGTCTTGCCGGAATTTTGCTTCTATTGATAATAGTAGTGACTTCTTGCAACAATAACTCTAAAAACAATGAAAAATCTGAGCAACATCCTGAAAATCCACTTGAAGGACGCTTGTTGCCTCACTTAGATCACAGTGCCTATTTCAAGGATTCGATAGTTTCTCCGCAGCAAGTGACCCGTATGTGCATTAAATGTCATCCAAATAGTGCTAAGGAAGTAATGCAAACCGCACATTGGACCTGGATCAGTGGTGATGTCGAACGAAATGGGAAAACTGTTTTTCTTGGAAAGCGAAATCAGATAAATAACTATTGTATCAGTGTGGTAGGTAATTGGGGCTCTTGTGTAATATGTCATGCTGGATATGGCTGGGGGGACATGAGTTTCGATTTTTCAAAAGAAGAAAATGTGGACTGTATAGTATGCCATGATGGCTCTGGAACTTACTCAAAAACAAAACTCGGCATGCCAAATAAAAATGTTGATTTACGTTTAGTTGCTGGAAGTGTTCGCCGTCCTTTTCGTGAAAACTGTGGCATCTGTCATTTCAATGGGGGAGGAGGTATGGGTGTAAAACATGGCGACCTTGACGAATCTTTACTGAATGCTAATCAGGAACTAGATTATCACATGGGAAAGCTCAATTTTCAATGTATTGACTGCCATAAAACGCATAATCATGTTGTTTCTGGTAAATTGAATACAACGTATACTGAAAAAACCAAGGCAGTCCGTTTTGGATGTGAGAATTGTCATACAGAGAAAGCTCATAAAGATCAGCGCCTTAACGAACATGCTGTTCGTATTGCCTGTCAGACCTGCCATATTCCTGAGTTTGCAAGAAAGTTCCCGACAAAAATGACTTGGGATTGGTCAAAAGCAGGTGATTCTACCCGAAAAGACAGCCCTCATGAATACCTGAAAATTAAAGGTGAGTTTCATTATGAGGAGGATGTTGTTCCTACTTATGCTTGGTACACAGGTAAAATGGATCGCTACGTCCTTGGTGACAAGCTTGATTCAGAAGCTGAACATTTTATTAATCGTCCGATTGGTTCACGTAATGATTCAAAGGCAAAGATATGGCCATTTAAAATACATCATGCCAGCCAACCTTATGATCCAATTAATAATATAATTATACCACCATTAACCAGTGGCGAAGGTGGATATTGGACTAAGTTTAATTGGGCTTATGCCATTAAAAAAGGTGCAGAAATCAACGGTTTGCCTTATAGTGGTAAGTATGCTTTTACGCATACAAAGATGTATGGGCCAATTACTCACATGGTTTCAATAAAAAAGAATGCATTGTCATGCGAGCAATGCCATTCTAAGCAAGGTCGTTTGAACTGGAAAGAACTTGGATACGATCGTGATCCTGTTCAGGTAGTTAAGAAATAAAATAATAATTAAAGAAATTATACAATGAAAAGGATACCAAAAAACGTCAAAAATCCATATTTTGCTGGAACTATTCTCGGTGTAGTTCTTTTTGCCGCTTTTGCATTAACTCATAGTGGTTTGGGAGCCTCTGGAGCAATTAGTCGTATTCAAGTTGCAATTACAAAATTGTTTTGGTCATCACATGTTGACAGTGTCGGTACTTTTGCTTCTATGGGAGCAGGCAAAAGTAATGCTTTAGATCACCCAAGCATTCTTCTTTTAATTGGAACATTTGCAGGTGGATTAATTTCGGCATGGCTAAATGGTAGATTAAAAATTGAAATATACAAAGGATCTAAAATATCTAATATTCAACGACTTTTCTTTGCAATATTAGGAGGAATTATTATGGGGTATGGAGCTCGATTTGCACGTGGGTGCACATCAGGGCAAGCATTATCAGGTGGAGCAGTTCTTTCGCTGGGAAGTTGGGCTTTTATGTTTAGTGTATTTATTGGAGGCTATGCAGTTGCATATTTTGTTCGTCGTCTTTGGGCTGATTAATTTATAAAAAAGGAGAAATTTACTATGTTACCTATTGATATTATTACAGAACTTGGAAAAGCCGGCGGATATGCGGTTTTCTTTATAATTGGTGCTGGTTTCGGTATTGCTTTAGAATTAGCAGGATTTGGCGATTCACGTCGTCTTGCTGCTCAATTTTATTTAAAAGATATGACCGTATTAAAAACAATGTTTACAGGTATTCTTGTAGCCTGCCTTTTGATTTTTCTTTCATCAGCCTTAGGATTGCTCGATTTTTCTCAACTCGTTGTAAACCAAACATTTTTATTGCCTGGTATTGTTGGAGGACTCATTATGGGTGTTGGCTTCATTGTTGGTGGTTATTGTCCCGGAACTTCGCTTGTGGCAACTGCAAGTTTTAAAATCGACGGACTTTTCTTTCTTGTCGGAACAATTATAGGTGCCGGTCTGTTTGGAGAATCCTTACCTGGGTTTGAAAATTTCTGGAATTCTTCTTTCACCGATCGTTATCTGGTTTCCGACTGGTTAGGTATATCAATTGGTGCAACAGTATTTATTGTTACAATATTTGCTTTAATGATGTTTTACGGTGCAGAGAAAGTGGAAGAGTTTTTCAAAAATAAGGAAACAGGTAAAGCTATGTCGTGGAAAATTACAAAGCGACCTTATCTTTACGGTGCTGTTGTGTTAGTTGCAATTGCAATATTGGTTTGGTCTATCGGGCAACCTGACCCAATTCGTAAATGGAAAATTATGGAAACCAAGTATTCAGGACAACTTTCATCAAAAGCTGTTTTTATTCATCCATTGGAATATGTAAAAACTAATTACGAATCAACAATAAAACTTATTACGCTGGACTTACGTCCTAATAAAGATTTTGACAATTTTCATTTGAGTGGTTCAGAAAATGTTAAACTAGTCGACTTTTTAAATGCTAAGTTTGTGGCTCCACTTGCTCAGCTTCCACCTCAGGGAGTTGTGGTGCTTTTAGCTGATAACGATTCAATCTCTATCAAAGCGTGGCAATATCTGAAAGTTCAGGGAGTAGTAAATTTATATATACTCGAAAACGGTTTACATAACTGGAATAGTCTATTTGCTGATAAAAAAATTCATGAGAAAGCGATTAATCTTGCTTCTCCTCCAGCAGAAGTACTTCAATTATTCTCAAAAAATGCATATGTTCCTAAAATTAAAATAGGTTCTAAAAAACGATCAGGAGGACTTTGTAGCTAAATTATATTAAAACGTATGAAAAAATTGACTTCAACATTAAAAATAGTAAGCTTATTACTAATTTTTAGATTGGTAACATTAGTAGCAATAGCACAAACTCCTTCAATTTTAGCTTCATCAAATTCGGAGTGTATAAGCTGTCACGAGAAAAATATTTCTAATCATTTATACAATACTTCTGTTCATCATTCGCTTATGTGTACTGCTTGTCACATTAAAGATGAAACTAAGAAGCCTTTTGATAAGGAATTAATTGGAAAGAAAGTATGTGTTGTTTCATATAAACCGATGGATTGTAGTAGTTGCCACAGTTCAATGGTTAAAGAACACGAAAAGAGTATTCACAATGGTCAACGACTGCCAATAACTTGTGCAAAATGTCATGCCGACATTCATAATATTACTTCTATTAAAAATAACAAGTTAGCTACTGCTAAGTTATGTGGACAATGTCATCAGAAACAATCAGCTTATTTTAAATCTATACATTATCAAGCGCTTGTTAAAGGGAATAATGATGCACCTACTTGCACTGACTGTCATGGTCTTCATGCTATTAAAAAAATTGATAATGATGCTCAAGGACGATCTTTCCATACACAAGCATGTTTGAAGTGTCACTCAGATGCGGAAATGATGGCACGAAATAAAGTGACTACAATAGCACCAGAAACCTATTTTGAAAGTTATCATGGTAAGAACATGAGACTTGGCTATCCTGAAAAGGTTGCTGGCTGTTCAGATTGTCATAGTGCACACAATATTCTTCCGGAAAAGGATACCAATTCAACTGTGAATTCGGCCCATATAGCCAATACCTGTAAACAATGTCACAAGTACTCTAGTAATAAATTTACAAAGTTTATTGCCCATGCAGAACCCACCAACTACAGTAAGTTTCCTCTGCTTTTCTGGATTACCATAAGCATGAATGCTCTATTGATTGGAACCTTCCTGTTCTTTTGGATTCATTCAATACTATGGGCATATAGAGGTTTTGTTGAAAAGAAACAAATGCGCAATGCGGCTTTCTTTTCTAAATCAGCAACAAATTTAAAAGAAAATCAGAAATTTAGAAGAAAAGTTTACAGACGTTTTCGTCATATACATATAATTCTTCATTTGTTTGTTGTAACTAGTTTCCTTGGATTGGCTTTAACTGGTCTTCCATTGAAATTTAATCAAACTTCATGGGGTAAAGTTTTAATGGATTTCTTTGGAGGAACCACCAATGCTGGCTTAATTCATCGAATTTGTGCCATCATTACCTTTGGATATTTTATTGTGGCTCTTGTGATGAGTAGTCGCTTTCTATTTTCTAAAAAAACATCAAATGAAAGCTTCTTTCAACGACTATTCGGTTTTGATTCCCTTTTTCCTAATCGAAAAGATTTTCGTGATATGAAGGCAATGTTTCGTTGGTTCTTTTTCCGTGGACCAAAGCCAAGCTTTGACAGATGGACTTATTGGGAAAAATTTGACTTTTTAGCTGTTTTCTGGGGGGTAGCTGTTATAGGTTCCAGTGGATTACTTCTTTGGTTCCCTGAATTCTTTGGAAAATTCCTGCCAGGATGGTTTTTTAACGTTGCAACAATCATTCATTCAGACGAGGCATTGTTAGCTGTTGGTTTCATTTTTACCATCCATTTCTTCAACACCCATTTTCGCTCTGAAAAGTTTCCTATGGACTTTGTAATTTTTAATGGTCAAATAACTGAGGAAGAAATGATTCATGAACGAAGCGAACAATGGGAACGCTATCAAGAGCAAGGGATTACTCAAGATTTTGAGGTAAAGAAACCCAGTCCGCTATGGTTAGATATCACATTGCGTTTGTTTGGACTATTTGCTGTGCTTATCGGTTTGATTTTAGCATTATTGATAATCTATACTTTTATTAGTTAGCTATATTCTATTTTTTTTATTATATAAAATACTATTTAATGACCGATGACTTTTTTATATTTTAGAGAAATATTTTTAATAATCTTTTTAAATTCTATCTGCATTTGTCCTGAATAAAGAATGAACAGAATAAATATGATGAAAATTGCAAAAAAAATATTTGAGTTTTATTTTCAAGGGTTTAAAAATATGACAGTTGGAAAAAAACTATGGATAATTATCCTTATAAAATTGGGCATCATTTTTTTGATTTTAAAATTATTTTTTTTTCCAAATTTTTTGAAATCAAATTTTGATACGGATGATGAAAGAACAAATTATGTAATTAAACAATTAACTAAATAATTTTTAAACATTAATGTATGGAACATGTAGATTTTTCACTCGTTGATTGGTCGCGGGCTCAATTTGCACTCACAGCCATGTATCATTGGTTGTTTGTACCTTTAACCCTGGGTCTTTCTTTTATTATTGCTTTTATGGAAACCCAGTATGTACGTACTGGTAATCCTGAATGGAAACGAATTACCAAATTTTGGATGACACTATTTGGAATTAATTTTGCAATTGGTGTAGCAACAGGAATCATCCTTGAATTTGAATTTGGCACAAACTGGTCAAATTATTCATGGTTTGTTGGTGATATTTTTGGTGCACCATTAGCAATTGAAGGTATCATGGCATTTTTTATGGAAAGCACCTTTATTGCAGTCATGTTTTTTGGATGGAATAAGGTAAGTAAAAAATTCCATTTAATCTCAACATGGTTGGTAGCCATTGGTTCAAATTTATCTGCATTATGGATTTTAGTTGCCAATGCATGGATGCAAAATCCTGCCGGAATGAAATTTAATCCAGATACTGCCCGAAATGAGATGCTTAACTTTTGGGACGTATTATTTTCTCCAGTAGCAATGAATAAATTTTTACACACTGCATTATCTGCTTATGTATTGGCTGCAGTTTTTGTAATTGGCGTAAGTGCATGGTATTTGCTGAAAAACAGAGAAAAAACATTTGCTAAAAAAAGCATGAAAGTGGCAGCAATTTTTGGTCTTGCTGCATCATTTCTTACGATTGTTTCAGGAGATGGATCTGCCAGAAACATGGCAAAATTTCAACCCATGAAATTTGCTGCAATGGAAAATCTATATATCGGACAACAAAATGCACCTTTGGTAGCCATTGGCTTTTTGCAAAAGAATAAAACCGAAATGGATCCCAAAGAACAAAACTTTGTATTTAAATTAGAAATTCCAAATATGCTTTCATATATGGCTTTTTTAAGCCCTAATGCTTATGTTCCTGGTATTTATGATTTAGTTAAAGGAAATGCAGAACATCATATATTATCTTATAAAGAACGCAGTGAAAAAGGGAAAATTTCTATTGAGTCACTTGCGGAATATAAAAATGCAAAAAAAGCAGGAAATGATAGTATTGCAAAAATAGCACTTGCAAAATTTAATGAGAATTATGCTCATTTTGGATACGGATATTATGCAAATAGAGATGTAAATGAATTAATTCCAAGCGTACCATCAACATTTTATTCATTTAGAATTATGGTTGGCCTAGGATTTCATTTTTTAGCTTTATTTCTGGTTGTTTTACTTTTAATTAAGAAAGATAAGATAGATAAAAAACGATTTATTTTGTATACAGCACTTTGGACAATTCCATTGGCTTACATTGCTTCCGAATTAGGGTGGATTGTTGCTGAAGTAGGTCGCCAGCCATGGGTTATTCAGGATATTTTACCAACCATTGCAGCCGTTTCTCAAATTAAACCTGCTTCTGTACAATTTACTTTTTGGTTGTTTTTAGTAATTTTTACAGGATTACTCATTGCTGAGATCAAAATAATGGTTTCACAAATTAAAAAAGGACCAGACTCAGAAGATGCTGATCATCATACAAATAACGAATTAATTAATTCTTAAAAAATAAAATTATGTTTGAAACATTTTCATATATCACATTGCAGCAATATTGGTGGATCATCGTTTCCCTTTTGGGTGCAATATTAGTATTTCTTATGTTTGTACAAGGTGGGCAAACATTGATTTACACGCTTGGAAAAACCGAAGACGAACGCACAGTTTTGGTTAATCTTTTGGGCAGGAAGTGGGAATTTACATTTACCACTTTGGTTACCTTTGGTGGTGCCTTTTTTGCCTCTTTTCCTTTGTTTTATTCTACAAGTTTCGGCGGTGCTTATTGGGTTTGGATGTTGATTTTAATTGCATTTGTAGTACAAGCTGTTTCCTATGAATATCGTAAAAAACCAAATAATTTTTTTGGGAAAAGAACTTATGAAACGCTTTTATTTATCAATGGATTATTGGGTACAGTATTAATCGGGACTGCAGTTGCAACATTTTTTACAGGTTCGGCTTTTTCTGTTGACAAAATGAATATAACCCGGTTAATAGGTGATAAAATGCCTGTAATTTCAGAATGGAAAGGGCTGGCTTATGGTTTGGAAGCTGCATTGAATCTGCATAATTTAACTTTAGGTTTAACTGTTTTCTTTTTAGCCCGTGTATTGGCTTTGCTTTATTTTATGAATAGAGTAAATAATACTGAAATAATGGTACGGGTTAAAAAACAATTAATTTATAATGCGATTCCATTTGTGATTTTCTTTCTGATTTTTACAATCTGGCTGCTATTATCAAAGGGATTTGCTGTAAATCCAATATCAAAAGAAGTTTATATTGAACCTTACAAATATTTACACAATTTAATTGCAATGCCTGTTGTAGCCGTCATTTTTGTTTTAGGCGTTGCAATGGTGTTGTTAGGAATAATAAGGCCTATTGCATGTTTTGTAAAATGTAGTACGAAAGGAATCTGGTTAACAGGTATAGGTACAATTCTAACTGTTTTCGCTCTTTTTCTATTAGTAGGATTTAATAATACTGCTTATTATCCTTCAACATTTGATTTGCAAAGTTCGTTGACTATCGAAAATAGTTCATCCAGTTTTTATACATTGACAATCATGAGTTATGTATCATTATTGGTTCCTTTCGTATTAGCTTACATTTGGTATGCATGGCGTTCAATTGATAATAAGAAGATTGACATAGAAGAAATTAACACAGACTCTCACGTTTATTAAAAGCATATCAAATTTAATAGATTCTCAATTTAATAACTAATATTTTAATTTTTATATACAATAAAGCAAAACCCATTTGCTGTTTTTGGATGGTTTAATACAGCAAATGGGTTTCGCTTGTAGCATATTAATTAAATCATATAAATTGTCCTTAGTAAAATGGTCATTCCCATAATTCAGCGAATTGTATTAAACAAGTTTTTCAACAATCTCTTCAAAAGCAGTTATTACAGATGCATTGGTTTGGCTGAATATACTTAATCCTTTCTCAGCAGCTTCTCCAACTTCGATCACCAGAGGAATCTGTCCGAGAAGTTTTATATTAAATTCAGCAGCTAATTTTCTACCACCTCCCTGACCAAAAATAAAATATTTTTCATCGGGATGTTGTTTAGGCGTAAACCATGACATATTTTCAATGATTCCTAAGATAGGAATATTCAGATCGGGATTTGTAAACATGGATGCAGCTTTTCGTGCATCATTTAAAGCTATTTCCTGAGGTGTTGTAACGATAATAATCCCACTAATAGCTAATTTTTGAACTGTAGTAAGTTGAATATCACCTGTTCCGGGAGGAAAATCAATGATCATATAATCGATATCACCCCATTGAGTATTCTCAAAAAGCTGGGTAATGGCATTGGATGCCATGGGGCCACGCCAGATGAGTCCAATGCTTTTATCAACAAAGAAACCGATGGACATTATTTTTACTCCGTATTTTTCAATCGGGAACATCATTTCCTTATCACCAAATGCTGTAACTTCAGGTTTTTCGTTTTCTATTCCAAACATTTTTGGAATTGATGGACCATAAATATCAGCATCTACTAAGGCAACTTTCAAACCCTGTCGAGCCAATGCAATTGCTAAATTTGCGGAAACTGTTGATTTTCCAACACCGCCTTTACCTGATGCTACTACAATTATGTTTTTAACATTGGGCATTTCTAGTTTTTCAAATTGAGACATATTATTATTTTTTTATCATATTATTTAATATTTTTATTGCAATTATTTCGGAAGCCTTGATTATTGGATATGCTGCAGGTGAAGCCGTTAGCAAGGGGTGGGTGCCAATTTGCATTGTAAGGAACGAATTTACCGACATCCGGTTCTGAATGGCTAAACCAATTACATTGGTTAATTCACCTGCTTCCATTCCACCAATTACTTCTCCACCAATGATAACTCCTGAGTTTTTCGCTGCAATCAGTTTGATAATTTGCTTATGGGAATCTGGTAAATTTCCCGGATGACGATTCATAACTTCGAATAATCCTGTACATGTTATGATACCTTCCTGTTCAGCTCTTTGTTCTGTTACACCTGCTGCACCAAAACCTGTATTCCCAATGGCTGTTGAGTAAATAGCAATGGTTCCGCTAAAAGTCTTAACTACATTCAGATTGAATAAATTCATACCTGCAATACGTGCCTCTGCACATGCAGTAGATGCCAGCATATTTGGGACTCTGCTACGGGTAACGAAATCACGTTTTTGGGCACAATCGCCAATCGCAAATATATCTTTTATATGTGTACGCATATACTCATCTACAGCAATGAAATTATCTTCGTCAACGTAAATGCCTGACTTTTTTGCTAATTCACTATTAGGTTTATAGCCCATAGATAGAACAACTGCATCCATTTCCATAGTTTGTCCATCTTCAAACTCTATGGCTTCAACTTTACAGCTTCCTATTACTTTGCTTATTCCCTTATTTGTAATTATGTTAACTCCACGCTCAGCAAGAATTTCCTGAATTTTATCAGCCAATTCAATGTCAAATGCAAGGTTCAATATGTGAGGTAATTTCTCAATAAGCGTAACATGAAAACCATGCTTTTTAAGTTCATCAGATAATTCAACACCGATAAAACCTGCACCTATTACAGCTATGTTTTTGGACGAACCCAATTTACGGATCATATCATCAAGATATTCCTTGTCCTTGGGTACTGCAAAAACATTTTCTAAATCAGCACCCTTAAGCCATTTAGGCTTTATAGGGTTAGAACCTGTGGCGATAACCAGTTTTTGGTAGTTGATTTCTTCTCCACATGCAAAAGATACCACTTTATCATGGATATTGATATCAGTGGCTTCATCAACCAATGATGTTATATCGTTTTTTTGCATCATGGCATCAACCGGCATCAGATTTTTATCGCTATTTTCTAATGTTCCAAAGATATAAGGGATACCACAGGGTATCATCACATCTTTTTGCTTTTTTACCAGTATAAATTTTTTATCCGGCCAATGTGCTTTGCCGGTAAGTGCAGCTACCATTCCGGCAGCACTGCCGCCTATGATTAAGACATCTGTTTTTTTCATTTTATTTATTTTGTATTCGTTAGTATTCAATTCCTTTTCAGAATTTAATTCATTTTTTTTAATAATGTTTTATTTCTTTCATTCCAGTAACAAAATCAGCTATCTAATATATAACGATTGCTGTAAAAGTCTCATTCATAGCTATTTTTTATTTATAGCCAAATCTTTTATAGTTCTATTACCTAATTTAGTATCTGTATTTTTGTTTAAATAGCTTTTAATGAATTAATCATGTATGAATTTTCGTAAAAAGTATTCCTGATTATTAAAAATAATATTTTTAATTAAGCCTTTCTCAATCAAAAAATTTAAACTTTCCATTTTTGCATTTGATTTGGACAATAATACCATAACAGCATCTTTTCGCATTGGATGTACAGCAGTAATACTTAAAATATCATCAATAAAATTACCAGATGAAGCAAAAGCATTCCCTTCATAACCAGTGAGAAGTTCTGTTTCCAGTTTGTGGCTGCTGAAGATTTCATAAGCCAGTGTCACAGCAGTTTCGTTTGCCGGAAATATACCTTCGAATGCAGGCGGGCGTGTCGGAATTGCAATATAAGCTATATTTGGATTGATATCCTGAAGGTATTTTGCAAGGGTTCCCAATTCATCCTTTGAGTCATTTATATCCTTTAACAGCATTGATTCTGTAACTAATTTCCCTTTGAAGTTATGGGAAAAAATACGGATTGCCTGAAGTATTGTGATGAGATTTAAGTCTTTATGTGGCTTATTCACTAATCTCCATGTTTCTTGGGTTACGGTATCAACTTTAACTGAAACGTAATCAGCAAGCATGAGTTCATCCTGAACATCCTTATGGTCAATGAGTGTACTATTTGTGATAACTGCGACTGGAATACCAAAGGGTTTTAACTTTTTTATAAGTTCACCCAAATGAATATCCAGTGTTGGTTCACCATCGGGAACGATGGTAATATAATCAGGAAAATCTTTAGTGTTTAAGCTATTCAACTTCTTTTCCAATTGTTTGACTATAATATCAGTAGGGTAGAACTCCTGACGTTCGATCTGTATTTTAACAGCTTTTCCAACCTGACAATATGCGCATGAATATGAACAAATCTTGTGTGGAATATTATTTATACCTAAGCTTTTACCAAGACGACGGGAGGGTACTGGCCCAAAAATAATATTTTCCATGATGTCAATTTTAGATTAATTGTGATTTTGGATTTTATTAAAGTTCTGTAAGTTTTCCGCTCTTGTATTGATCATAAGCTTGCTGGATGGTCAGATTGTGTGCATTAACAAATATCTTCATGTTGATTTGTTTGAGTACAACTGCTGCATTGTCTCCAGGTCCATTGCCTGTGATGAGTATATCCGGCCCAATTTCGAATATTTTATATGCTGTTACAGCACCTGCTCCATGAGCTTCCTCTTTAATCGCAGTATTATCAATTACGCTTATTCCTTTTGTTTCTTCATCATAAATTATGAAATAGTTAGTTCTTCCAAATCGGGGCTCGATGCTAGAATTCCAATTGTTTCCTGTTGATGTAAATGCAATTTTCATTTTTTTTTATTATTAATTGGCTTCTTATTTTTTTCCAGATATTTTCAATTATTTTTTTTAATGGCGATGGTATCTCAACTATTGTTTTGCCTTCAATCATTGTTTTTGTAAAATTAATATCATAAGCAATGTCAGCTAAATGAACAATGTTTTCTTCATTTAAATAACTTTTTATTTCCATTGTTTTCTCAATGTTCATATCATATTTATTGATAATACATCCCGCTTTAATGCGGAATTTTTTAATCAAAGCATAAATGCGTTTAAGGTCGTGTAAAGCTGATACACTTGGTTCTGTTACCAGTACAACATAATTTGCACCTGCTAGTGATGATACTACCGGACAACCTATACCTGGTGATCCATCAACAATGATATACAATTTTCCGTCTTTGCTTGCAGATAATTTTGCTTCACTTTTAACTTTGGCAACTAATTTTCCTGAGTTTTCTGCACCTATATTTAGTTTTGCATGTACCATAGTGCTACCAAGCCTGGTTATGGAGATATATAGGTTTCCTGATTTTTGTTCATGCATTGAGATGGCCCGGCTAGGGCAAATCTTTTCGCAATACCCACATCCTTCACAATTGAGTGAATTAATCTGATATTGAAAATTGATGAATGAAATGGCATCAAATCGGCATATTTCTTCACATTTTTCACATTTGGTACATAAATCATGATTTATTACAGCCAATTCACCACTGTAAAATTCTGATGTATATCCGAAATCGGGTTTTAATAAAAGGTGCATATTGGCTGCATCAACATCACAATCAGCTATTACAGCATCATTACCTGCTAAAACAGCTAGTGAGGCAGCTATAGATGTTTTTCCAGTACCTCCTTTGCCCGATAAAATTACAATTTCGTTCATATCCTGATTTGTTTTTCTATCGTATTGATTATATTTTGCAAAATACTACCCATGAATTCAATTTTATCAAAAATCAATTTCCCTTGCGAATAATACTTCGCTATTTTTTGGTCATAAGGGATTTTTGCTAAAATTTGAATATGTTCCACATCACAATATTTTTCTACGTCAGCATTGCCAATTCCTTGACGGTTGATAACAATACCGATGGGTTTGTTTAATTTCCGCATGGTTTCAACAGCTAATTTAAGATCGTTTAATCCAAACGGAGTAGGTTCAGTAACCAGAATTACAAAATCAGTATCTTTACAAGCAGCCACCAACGGACATGAAGTACCAGGAGGGCAATCAAAAATCTGAATAGGAATTGCCATATATTTTTTATCAACCTGCTTATGAATTTGATGAATCAATGGCACAGCCTTCTCTTCACCAATATCAAGTCGTCCTTCCACTAAAATAAGTTTTTGGTTTACTATCGTTTTTATTTCACCAATTTTATACTTTTGCATAGGCAAAGCATTCATAGGACAAAGTTCAGAACAGGCATAACAACTATGACATAGTCCGTTAAATATGGTTATATTATTTCTCAATTGTATCACTGCATGATACTTGCAGTTTATACTGCAGATACCGCAAAATGAACATTTACTTTCATCCCATACAGGTATCATTTTATACTGATAACTTACATTTTTTGTTGTTCCTTTTATAAAAATAAAATCATTGGGCTCTTCAACATCCAGATCAACCAATAATGTATTTTGAGTTTGGCTGCAATAAGCTGCAAGATTTGAGGAAAGCAAAGTCTTTCCTGTTCCACCTTTCCCACTGGCAATCGCAATTTTAAGTGCTATCGTTTTAGTCATAGTTAAGTCTTGTTCTTTCGTCAGTTAATGTTGCTTGAATTACTTGGTGCATAAAAGGGGTTTCCCATGTGTTTAGTTTGTCATGAGGAATAAAATATTTTTGAGGAATAGGATGCGTTCCAAAAACAACAGTCATGCCATATTTCTCAATGATAAATTTTTCAAAATAATCCATATAAGGACATGGAGGATATCCAACCAAAAATCCTGTTGCAAAGTGAACATGAGTTACTCCGTTTTTTTTCATTTCTTCGGGTGCATATTCAATATTTCCACCCGGACATCCACCACAGCTTGTATAAGCAGCCAATTCAACTTCTTGATCTTTATAAATAGAAAATGCACCTTCACGGTTTTTTAATGCTCTGAAACATTTTCCTCCGGCACAACTATGGTAACGGTCACAAATAATAATGCCAATTTTTATTTTTTCCATAACACAGTTATTTTAAATGTAAACTTATGTAAATAATAAAGATCCCTAATAAAATGAGCAAAATCTGACTTATGGAATCTCTCAAAGAAGTTTTATAGTGCATTTCAGGAATTAATTGTGCCATAGATAAATAAAGAAAACTTGCGGCTGAGAATGAAAGTACATAAGGAATTATACTTTTAATTGTATTGGATAAGAAATAGGCTATAACTCCAAAAAACAAGGCAGTGCTTACCGATAAAACTTTATACCAGAATGCTTTTTTTCGTGATAATCCGTTTTTTATTAATATACTTAAATCACCTAACGATTTGGGAATTTCATGAAAAGCAATAGAAATACTTACCATTATTCCAACTTCAATAGAAATTAAAAATGATGAAGTAATCACAATTCCATCTATGATATGATGAAATGCATCTCCTATTAATGCTACAGATGATGAAGCCATTGTGTGCCTGTCGCAGTTTTTGTTTCCACAATTTCGCCATAATACAATTTTTTCTAATATGAAAAGAAATAAAATCCCGATTAATATGAAGCTTGTAATTTTAATGGGAGTGGCTAAAGTTATGGCTTTGGGAATCATTCCCAAAAAAGCTGCTCCCAATAAAATGCCACTGGCTAAATAAAGAAAATAGGTAGAAACCTGATTAAGATCTTTATCTTTTAATAAAAGCATAAAACTTGCCAGAATAAGACACCCAATACTTGCTGAAAAAAGTGCTGTAATGATAATTACAAATTCCATTTTTCGTTAATTCTGATTATTTTGATTGTAAACCACAATACTTCCTTTTTCTACTTCTAAAATTTCAGCAATAACTTCACATTTTACAATTAATAAGAAGAAAATTCTCGGATCTTGCAGATATAATAAGCCTTCCAGATTCCCCTGCCCTTTAGAAATGATCAAATCCGCTGATCTGAATGCTTCTCTAAATTCCCTGCTACAAGAACTTAAAACGGTTGAAGGTGCATCATAACCATTGGAAATTACATCGGCATATAATTCCATTTCAACGTCTTTAGCATCTTTTATGCATACATCATTTAACACAGCTGAACCTTTTACTGCATAAATCACCTTATTGTGCTTTATTGTTTCGATAAATAGCCTGTCAAAAACTATTTCTCCAGCATTATCGCCCAGGAATAAAATATTTTTAGCCTGTTTGATCTTTTGATTCAGTAATAATGAATGATCAATCGCAAAATCAGCATGAATAACATCTTTGATTGTATCATTTACATCAAAACTATTATTTGCTCCATAATCCATAATATTGCCTGCAATGGCAAGACGTAATGCTAAATCAAAAGGATTATCAGCACTTACTACTTTTGGTTTCCAAACTTTATATAACTCTAAAGCACTTTGATTGCAAAAATCTTTTTCTTCTTCAAAAGGATCAGCAACACCAATAATCTTACGAAATTTATTGTTAAGTATCCGTTGTATTTCAGGCGTTGTTTTTTTTTTATATTTATTCAACATATCCCTGAAAAAAATAAAGAAAGCAAGACGTTGGGTTGCCCCAACGTCATATTTTATAAATAAGCGGTTATAAGTTTTTTGAAAACAACTTTTGCATCTTCCATCAATGCTGCTTTCTGTTTTAATGTCTGCAATTTTCATGTTCATGATTTTCGTCGTGATTGCAATAATTGGCGCTTAAATTTAATTTATTGACAATAAAATCCTGAACAAGTTCTTTTGCTGATTTTTGGGGTGCACCCACAAAAGCATTGATTTTTTGTTCGTTAAACAAATTGATTGCATGCTCACCCATGCCTCCAGCTATCACATCAGTTACGCCAAATTCTGCAACCCATTTTGGATACAACCCTGGAATATGTTCAGGAGGTATTACTTCTTTAATTTCTGTAATTACATCATTTTCAACATTTACAATTGCAAAAGTTTGACAATGCCCGAAATGAGCACATAATAATCCGTTTTCCAACGGAATGGCTATACATTTATTCATAACTATTTTTTTAAAATTGTTTTTTCAACTTCTTCTTTACTAATCGGTTTGGTGCAAAAAAACCAATCATAACATTTTATTCCTTTTTGGTTTTCCATACGTTCTTTAGCTACGCCACATGAACCTGCTGTTGGGACAATTACTTCATCACCTGGTCTCCAATCGGCTGGTGTTGCTACAAAATAAGCATCTGCAGTTTGCATCGCAATAAGAGCTCGATATAGCTCGTCAAAATTTCGTCCCAAACTTAGTGGGTAATAAATAATTGCACGGATAATTCCTTTGGGATCAATAAAGAATACAGCTCTTACGGCTTTGGTATTGCTTTCGCCTGGCATCATCATACCATATTTTTTAGCTACTTCCATGGTAATATCTTCAATCAAAGGAAATTTAACTTCTACATCTTTCATTCCTTTGTATTCGATTTTTTCTTTAATGGTTCTTAGCCAGGCTATATGACTATAAAGACCATCAACTGATAAGCCAACCAATTTACAATTTGCTTTATTAAATTTATCTTCCATACTTGCAAAAGTCATAAACTCTGATGTGCAAACCGGTGTAAAATCTGCCGGATGACTAAATAAGATTACCCAACTATCTTTGTAGTCAGAAGGGAAATTTATTTCACCTTGAGTCGTTATTGCTTTAAATGATGGTGCATTATCTCCAATACGAGGCATTGCAATGTTTTCTTGATTTTGATTTTCCATTTTTCTGTTTTTTTAAATTGTTAAAATCTGATTTTTTTAAATTCATCTTTCATCCTCTGAATATCATTTATCCAGTCTTCAATATCATTTTCATGTTCCAATTCTTCATTAAGAATCTGAACAACCATTTGATGAGTTGAATGGTCTTTACCTGCCGTAAAATCAGCAATTTCTTGATAACGCTGAATCGCACATCTTTCCCCTTTTAAGTTTTGCTCTAAGATGACCTCAATATATGGATCAGATGGTTCATCATATGTACAACGAGCTAATTTGGTCCATTCAGTAGGATTTATAACTGGTATTCCACCTAATTGAATAATTCTATTAACAACTAAAAGAGCATGCCCTAATTCCTGGTCTGCATGTAATAAAAGTTCAGGTTCAACTTCACTCCTCATAGGTCCTTCCATTAGTCTTGCCCCAATCCAATATTGATAATATGCAAGCCATTCTTCTGAAAGTGCAGCATTTAGCATTACTAATAATTTATTTACATCAACTGATGAAATTTTAATTCCTTGTTTTCCCATATTATTTCATTTTTAAGTTTAAAAAACTATTCTATACATTTTTAATTTATCTGCTATTTTTTATTACGCATTTTTTTGTATTGTTCAATTGCCTTTTGTAGAGTCAAAACAGACAAACGAGCACAATGAACTTTCTGTTCAGGCATTGCACCCAAATGGTCAAGGACATCGTTCTCGTCCAACTTCTCACAATAAATCAGCGGTTTACCATTTATCATTGTTGTAAGAGCTGAACCTGATGTGAAAGATCCTGCACATCCAATAGCTTGGAATTTTGCATCTGTTATAACATCTGATGTAATCTTTAAAAATATTTCCATCGTATCGCCGCAGGGTCCTGTGAACATACAATGGGCATCAGGATTTTCAATAATACCGACATTTACAAGATTGACATAATACTCTATTGCCTTTTCAGAATATCCTGATGTTTTTAACAATTCGCGAATTGTACTCATAATTAAAAAATATTAAACTGTGTTCTAAAAATAACGAGAGGATTTTTAATTCACCTCTCGTTATGAATACTACTGTCCACCTTTGATTTGGTTTTGCCGTCCCAAACCAAAACCTCTTCTACCTTTGCCTCGACCAAAGCCAAATCCTTTTTCTAACTTGATGTCAGTTATTTTTTTATTTAACTTCTCATTTTCGATAGAAGTTTGCTTCAACTCTTCATTTTCAGTATAAGTTTGTTTTTTTTTGTTTGCACCAAAGTTGGTGCATTTTCCCTTTCTATGACCTGTCATAGAACCTTGTCCCAATGGACCTGTTTGATTAAATCCTGGCATAACATCCTCCTTTTTAATTGGTTATTACTATACTAAACCGCTTTTAAGCGTTTTTCTTTACCTTTACCTCCTCCGGAATTTCTTTTTTTACCCATTCCTTTTCCAAGTTTTTGTAATTTTTCTTCATCAGAAGCATTACTGCATTTTCCTATTTTTCGTCCGGATTGAGAACCATCTCCTTCGGGACCAGTACCATCTAGCTTTGGCATTTTTCTTTGATTTTAATGATGTAACATTTTAATAATATCTTTTATATTCTTCTTAGTATCTTTAATAACAATCATCTGAATTTTCATACTATCTAATAATGGTTTGATTTTAATTCCGAAATCTCCGGATATAATTTTGCATATATTTCTGGTACTAACTAACTGAACCGAAGCAGTACCTGCTTTTTCTTCAGTCTCCTTATATGGATTTGGAATGTATTCGACTGATTTACTTTCAGTATCATAAATAACAAAAAAGTTACATCGCCCGAAATGCATATCTAAAGTTGATTCTAAAGTATTTCCTGTTGATGATATGGCAATTTTCATATTATTTGGTTTTTAGCATTTTGCATTTCTGACTTCCTTTTCTTTTCATAGCATTGCCACATTTTAGGCAAATTTGTTGACTACATGGTATCCCCTTTTGGTGTTCTTGTTCATTTCCACATTTCTTACAAATACAAAAATCAGTACATTTTTCTGAATCATTTACCTCATTTGCTGTTATAATTTCAAATCCTTCAACTTCAAAATTGCCACATAAAGGACAATTTTTTATGGCTATATCTTTTTCAGGATTATTAAAGAAACAATAACATTTGTTACACTGATACCATTCACTATCAAAATATACTTTTCCGCCTTCTATAGCTATTTGCTTTCCTTCAACAAAAGCTTTTGCAATTTTCTGAAGAGCAGAAGCATAAATTCTTGTAAAAGTGGGTCTTGAAATGCACATCATTACAGATGCTTGATGATGATTACATTTATCGTAGTCAGACAATCTTAATGCTTCGTACTCTTCTAATAACAGATAAACTAGTTCTGTATTCAGTTTATCCAATTCATTCCCGTATGGTTTAAATCCTTTTATTATTGGAAGATTTACAACTTTTCTCAATGTTTTTATTCTTGGAGACATATAATAAGCATTAGTTCACTGCAAAGATAATGAACTATTGTTCATTTGGCAAGAAATATATATATTATTTTATACTAAATAGATTTGAATATCTTAATTATCAGAAAATCAGTAGTAATATTGAATTATTTTATTTATAAAAATTTAAATAACGATAATATTAATTATTTAGAATAGTATAACTGGAATTTAATATTGTTAAAAATACATTATTATCATTACTTGTTTTGAATAAAATAAAAAAATAACGAAAATAATATTTTAACAATATTCGCCTATTTCAAAATCTGCTTGAAATTAATTCATATATTGATTTAAGCTTATCGTTGTCTCCATCCACTCCAGAAAGGAGTGCCATTTTCGATGCGAAGCAAAAGTATTTTATCACCTTTAATAATTTCTGCAGCTATGATTACCGGTTTTCTATCATAAGTAATTCATGAACCCTTAATTTCAACGTTATCCTTTGAAAGAATTTTAATGCTTTGGTTATCAATAAACCATTGTGGACCCAAATGAATAGAAATATACTCTTTGTTTGATTTAATCATTAAATGTACTCTGGCATACTTTCCCTTGATTGGAATGGGTTTTTCCATAGTAATAACTTCACCAACAATAGTTTCAACAGTTTTTGTATCATACATTCTGTCATACTGATAGCTCTTTTCCAATCCACTGCTCTTTTTACCTTTCATTCCCGACTGGGCTATAGCCTCACTCGTAAAAATTAAGATTAAAACAAAAATCATTAAATTTAAAAAAGCAAATTTCAAACAATATTTGTTTATCAACCCAATACTAAGTTTTAATTCATCTATTTTCATTTTATTGATTTTAAATTTGTGAATAAATTTTCACTATGCAAAGTTCATTTGAATTTTGGAAAGGTATGTTACATATTTTTAGAATTAATTTACATATTTCACACTCTTTCAAAAGCTATTATTCAATTATATTAAAAAAAAATTTGCAAAAAAATAAATAGGAAAAAAATAAATAATGAAATGTCCATCTCACTTAAAGCGAGACCAACAGAAATGAATATATCATGGTCTCGCGAAAGGCGAAAGCGAAATATGAATTCAATTAAAAATTGAAAAAGATAAGAATCTAAATAAGCAATTTAATAAAATATAAACACATGAAAATGAATATTACTATTATGCCATATTAATTTAAGAATATTCAACTGTGCACTATCATGTTTTACAACCTTAAATTATGAACCAAAATGATGCACTTTTATTTGATGACATACAGGATTAAGCTGGAAATTATTAAACTAAATCAATGAAACAAAACACCCCGAAAATTCAATATTTTCGGGGTGTTTTGTTTTTATAAATCGTTGTATACCAAAATGCTGTAATAACTCTGAGTTTCTGTCTTTCAAAGAAATTTACAATAAAAACTAACTTGAATTTTTAAGCAAATTAAATTTTTATTATGTTCAAGTATTTAAAAATGAGAATGTCTAATAAATATAAAGAATCTTTTTATTATTTTAAAAAATGAAAACCATGAAAAAATTAATTTTAATTCCAGTTGTATTATTCGCTTTTACGTTGATATTGAATAACATAATGGCACAAACACAGGAAAAATCAGACAAAGTAACGGTTAAAATCGAACAAAGCCAGGTTACACCAGGTAAATTTGCAGACAAAAACAATATCGGGATTTGTGATAATCGTGAAACTAGAATAAAATCCCCTAAAGGTGCAAATTTTGTTGATAAAAATGGAGATGGCGTTTGTGATAATAAAGGAAGCAATTGCAAAAGACTTGGAAAAGGAAATTGCTGTGGTTATGGAAATGGCAATGGTCATCAATATAGAAATGGTCGTGGATATGGTTACGGATATAGAAATGCTGTTAAAAATTAATGCCCTTTTAAATATTTTTTTTTAAGGTATTTCTATTAAAGCAAATGCTATTTTTTATTCAATTGATAATTTATATCAATTGTGAATTATAAACACATCAAACCCATTTTCTTTTACAGTTTGCAAGGCTCGCTGATTTTGCATGATACTCCCGCCCCAATAATTATGATTCCATGTATTTGGTGTTTTAAACCAGCTCTCAATTGCCATATTTAATATTATAGTAGAAGTATTGTCTTTAGTAATTTGTAATGCAGGTAAAGGCAATGTTACCTTAAAATAGTTTTGAACAAACCCAGTAATTGTATTGACATCATAATGAATAGTATCTGTATAAATTTGTCCGATTCCAAGGTGGAAATCAAAAGGAGTTGATACATTTAGCGGATTGAGCCATTTACCGTTAATCATCATATAATGATAACCACCACCCAACACTTCGGGCCAGAACATATTGGATTCTGGAGGATTTGCAAAAGCAAAAGATTGATTGCGTTGCTCGTTTAAACCAAAAATAAAAGAGATAGAATCGTAAACACCTGTATGAATAGGATCATATATGTTCCAGTATAAGGAAGTAGGAATATGTATGTCAATATAATGTATCGCTGTCCAGTCATCAATTAGCTGAGGTTTTCCAATATGAGGATAAAGTGTAAAGTCCGAAATAAAATACATAATATCTATTAGCTCGTAATGGTTGCCTGCTTCATTAATATAAATATTGCTATTAAGTTGCACAGGCAAATTATCAACAGTATGATTAAATTCAATTTTCAGTTTTCCAGTATCAGCAATAGGGTTTGTAATTACTTTTGTATTGTCTTTTTTGCAATTGGTAAATAACAAAACTCCCAACATCCATGTTAAATATTTTTTATTCATATACACTGTATTAAAAATTCATTGATATACTTATAAAAAAACTTCGGCCTGGTTCATGCAGTTTTATTTTTTCGTTGGGAACTGTAGAGATTGTCTTTCTGTTTAAATGCTCATAATAAGCTTTGTCGAACAGGTTGTTTGCACCAAAGGATAGCTCTGCAATTGATTTAAATTTATATTTTACACTCATATTCAGCAAGAAATATGCGGGTGTTGAACTTTCGTAATTAGATTCAGATACCTGGTTTTGAGCAAAAGTATAAAAAATATCTAGTTGTGGGTACAATCTATACCTTTGAATTTTATATAAAAAAGAAAAAGAAGAATTCATGGCAGGCATTTCAGGGATTGGGTCATTTTTTATTATTTCGTTTCCGCTCACTTGTGTCCCGGTAAAAATATATTTTGTTGCATTTTCAAGATAAGCCAGGGTATAACCAGCTGTAGCTTTTACTTCCAGCTTATATTGTTCAGGCGAATTTAGCATCAGTTCTCCACCAATAAAATGAGCTTTCCCGATATTATTAAACTGTTTAACGCCTGAAACACCCATAGTAGCCTGCATTATTATACTTGGTGCCAGCAAGCTTGCTCCAATATAATCTTCGATAATTGAAGCAAAAAAATTCAATGCTAAACTCACTGTTTTGTTAGATTTATATTGAATTCCTAAATCAAACTGATTGTTGATTTCTGGTTTGATAGATGGATTTCCAAGATAATCGTAATTATCAAACCCAACTGGCATACGTTTAATATAAAGTTCATTCATATTTCCATTACGCATTGTTCTGCTTATACCGGCTTTAATAATAAGTTTCTGATTGAAAACCACTTTATAATTACTACCAAAACTTATATTATGATGTTCATAGGTTTGATTCTTAAAAAAAGTGGTTTCATTTTTCATAAGCAGAAAAGTATCTGATGAAAAATTTTGATGATAATCATAACGGATATTTACTGAAATTTCTTGCTTTATTTTTAGTGATTTTGTTAAAATGGGCAACTTTATATTTGTATAAAATCCTGCATTGCTTATACATGCTTCTTTCCATAAATTATCCTGGTTTTTCGATTCAGTGCTAAGACCACCCATTGTCATTATCATCGTTCTGTTGCGATATCCGTCTTTATCAATCTGTTCAATATCAATTCCCAGACTTCCTTGTAATCTGGCTGAAGAAAATGATTTTTTTACAAGAATTCCTGTAGTGTATGCATTAACTGCAGAAGATGCACGCATTATTCCTGTTAAGGGTGCAATTACCTGACTGTATTGAGGACGGTGATGATTGTCCATAAGGTGATCAACCCTTACATGATAAATATTTGCAAAAAAATCTTCTTTTTTTTCATTTTCCACATTAGAGAAATGGGTGTAAGAAAAATTAAAAATGTCAGTGTAATCAGAATTTTCATCCATAGGGAGAGCAGGAAAACGTACATCTCTAGCTTCGGAACGCGTATAGTTTAATCGCAGTGTATTGAATGGATTGATTTGAAGCCCTGTTTTTATTGACAGATAATCTTTTTGATAAGATGAATTTACTTCCATTCCTCTTCCGTCAGTATAGTTACCGTACTTTTTATATGCAGTAGCCAGTCTGAAAAAGAATTTTTTATTGCCCCCATTTATTGAAACAGCATTGGAGAATCCATTATAATTGCTCTCGTAGCTGCTTTTTAAACGGGTATGTAATGTCCATTTCCCGTAGGGCATAGGTTCTATGGTTTGCAATACCAGCACACCTCCAATTGCCGGACCATATTGCAACATATCACTGCCTTGTATCCAATGAAGCTGCATTATTTCTTCAGCATCAATATGTGAAGTTACAGGATCCATTCTGTTTGGACAACCTCCTTCAATGCGAATGCCGTCACTGGTAAGTATTAGTAACTGACTACTGCGGAATCCTCTAAAAACAGGATCAATAGAAGTTCCTCCTCTGCGAATGCCGGAAGTATTTGGCATCGCTTTAAGCATAGTACCAATATCTGTTTTTGGATCTGCTATGCTTTGAGGTTTTATACTATTCATTTTATTTATCCAAAATGATTCTTTCCCGTAAATTTCAACTTCCGGTAATACAATGATTGTATCTTGCGGAAAAGATATATTTTGTAAAAAAACAAAAATAAAAAATAAAAATAAAATTTTAAGATTCATAGATTTTATTAAATTGAAATTCAGTATAAAACAAATTAATGATAAGTTTCAATCGTTTGATTTTAGAGATACTACTTAAATTTGGCTGAAAGCTAATTAATATTACCTCCAAAAAATATTTTTAAAAAAGCAAATGCAGTGAACCATACTGCGGCTATTGTTCCGGAGTTTTAAGATGTAAAGATATAAAAAACAAAATTAATTTATTATTATTTCTCTGGAATACTAAACTATACATAAATCGTAAGATAATTATTTTTTTTATTTATGGTTCAATGATTATTTTTTGCATTGCTTTTTCGTAATCAGTTTCAATAGATAATAGGTATATTTCTTTACCATCAATTTTCAACTTCTTATTATACATATTTTCTCCTGCTAATTTGTTTTTGAAAATTCTATCTTCAATTTTTTTACCGTTGCTTGTGTAAATAGAAAATTTTACATTTGTTGTTTTGCTTAAATTATATTTTATAACAAGTTTTTTATCGTTTGTAATTGGGTAAACCATTATTTTCAATGTTCCTGTACTTTGTTCGTTTAAAGTATGAATGTCTGTTGTTGAGTTTTTAGTTAAAACTACTTTGAATATTTGGTTGTTAGCATTGCTTTGAGTTCCGTCGTTTACCCAAAAAATATTTGCATCTGTGCTATTAATTCCTCCAAATATACATCCTACATAGGTTGTATCGCTCTTAATTTCATCTAATTTTATAACCCCATTTGAATATTTTGCTAAATTCTCATTAGCAATAAATTCTGAACCTGCCCCTAATAATGAAGGCATTTCATAAGCAAATTTAAACTCAGCCATTTTACCATTGGCATCTCTTGAAACCCTTGCAATGGTCTTTACAAAAGGTACATTGTTATCCTGAACCAATGTTCCTGCATCATCAAAGTACTGTGCAATGCCTCCAAAAAATACCGAATGCATTTCATTGTTTAATGAAGAGTATAGTGGCAGCACAGCACAATGGTAATGGTTGTAATACTGAGTAAATGAATTATTTACAGTATATCCATTACTGTCTATATTTACACAATTTAAAAAAGGTAAATCCAGATTGGTTTGAAAAACACCTGAAAATGCTGTTAATCCCTGCTGCCCGTTTGGCATAATTTGAGCTACCAAATTATAATCTCTTCTGTGAAGATTGGTTTCATCTGTTGAAACTGATAAATGGTTAATAGTAATAGTTGTACCGTTATCTAAAATGTCGAATTTTCTGATTTGATTAGTATATTCCTGTATAAACCCTGGTCCATGATCTGGACCCATAGGATTGTACCTTCCTGTAAATTTTTGACCACCAACTAAATAAAAACTATTGTTTATCATTTTTAATTCGCCGCCTGTTACTTGAAACAGACTGTCATTTATTTGTCTAAAAAATGAAGTTAAGTCTGTATTTTTTATAATTGCATTTATTGTAGCTGGTACATCAATAGCTATTAGATTGCTAAACGTTGTATGGTCTTCAATACTAGGACTATATCCATAACCTCCCAATAGATATAAATAATCCCCACGTTGATAAAATTCCATATTACTTGATTTAAGTTGCTCTTGTAAGTCTATTGAAAGCGAAGTTAATGTTGCTGTCCATTTTTGTTGACTTAGAGGGTCGATTACAATTAAAAGAGTATTATGTCCATCAATATCAAAACTTGCAAAAGGTTGCCTGCGATGAAGTCCATCAATACGTCCTCCTATTATTAGCCATTTACCATTATACTGACCGTAAGCATAAGATTGAAGTCCATCAAGTTCAGGGATATTTAAAGGTTCAATCAATATATTGAATGGTAAAGTTTGAGCGTTAATATTAAAGGAAAATAGTAATCCAAATATGCATAAAAAATGTTTGATTTTATTCATCATCTTTGTTAATGTATTTAATTTAAACTGTATTTTTTATAAAACCTATTATTGATTACGTTGATGTTCACTTTCACTTTAATGGTGGCTTCAAGCGATTCCTGAATCTGTTATATTTTCTCTGGAACGTTTCAGCAACTATTCTTTCATAGTTTATTATTTTTTAAAACTTCCAGAATAGAAATAAACAATTTATTTTAATACTATTCAAAATAAATATTATGATTTTCCCAATTCTTCAATATAATCCAAATCTTTTCCATAAGTCTCTTCTATAAAGAAAACCGATAATAATGCTAAGATAATAAAGAATACACCAATAATTACACCTGCATTCCATAACCCATACAGGGGGGTTAAAGCTCCTAAAAGATAAGTAATTAAAATGGTAGCTCCTCTTACAAAATTTGGTACAGAAGTCGTTACAGTAGCTCTTAAATTAGTTCCATATTGTTCAGAAGCGGTTGTTACAAATATTGACCATAAACCTCCCATTGGTATGCCTAACAAAAGTAATACACTATAAAACATTGCAGGTGAAGCACCTCTTAATGCAAAATAAATGAATGCAAAAAAGGCAATAAATAGAATGCCTAAGATAATTGGTTTCTTTCGGGATTTTAATTTCAATGATAGGTAACCAAATAAAAAGCTACCAATAGCTGCACCAAAATAGTGCATCATTACAGAGGTTGAGCCTTTTACGGGACCAGTAATATGTAATGCATCCTGTGCAAAAGAGGGGGCATTTATAGCAAGTACACTCACTGTATACCAAGTGGGTATTGCCAATAGAATTAGAAAAATAAACTTTTTTAAACGTTTATTATTTGTAAACAGGCAAAGGAAATTACCTTTACTTACTTTAATAGTTTTTGTCTTTTCATACATTCCCGATTCGTAAACTGCTATTCGAAGAAACAGTAATAATAAACCTAAACCACCACCTGTCCAGAAAGCTACCCGCCAGTTAAACTTCTCTGCAATTAAAAAAGCTAAAGCTGAACCTAAAATACCTATACCCGATACAATACTTGCACCCAAACCTCTTGTTTCTTTTGTCATTACTTCTGAAACCATTGTTATGCCAATGCCAAGTTCGCCAGATAAACCGAACCCTGCAATAAATCTTAACACTGCATACTGTTCAATATTCTGTGCAAACCCATTTGCTATATTTGCAATTGAATACAGGAATATTGTAAGAAAGAGTATTGACATCCTTCCTTTTTTATCACTTAAAACACCCCATACAATACCACCGATAAGCATGCCGGCCATTTGCATACTTAACAGAAAATTGCCTTGTGAAAACAAAGCATCTTTATTAGTTATTCCCAAATCAATTAAACTTGGATTTTTTACTACTCCGAATAAGATTAAATCGTATATGTCGACGAAATAGCCTAAAGCGGCAGCTATTACTATAATATTAAATATACTTTTTGAAGGTGTTGAAGTCATATATTTTTAGTTATATATTTGTAATGCAAATTTTTGATTATTATGTTTTACCAGCTCAAAATTCTATATGTGAAATTTATTACGATTCCTCCGGATACTTTTTGAAGTTTTGGGAAAAAGTATGATTTGCCTTCAATACCAATATCAATTTTTTTTGACAATGGATGCGTATAAGCAATAGCAATATCATAGCAATAATACCAGTTACTTACAACAACTTTTTCTCCAAAAGCTTCTAGCCGTGAAGTAACATAGCTTAAACCTATACCATAAAATATATCAACTTTTAAAACTTTCATATTAAAAACCAACATTATTGGAATTGCATTTAAGCGTGCTTTGAGAACTGTAGCACCAAAAGCAGTTGTAGTCAGCGTTGAATCTTGCTTTGAAACTGTCATATATGCACTTTCAATACCAATATTAAGAATATGATCAGGTTTCCACAAAAGTCTTAGTGAAGGCGAATAAAAAATATTTTCATTAAATTTTTTATGTTGATCAATATTGGCAATAATTCCGTTTCCAATGCTTACAGATAGAGAATATCCTTTTTTAAGACTATTCTTCTGCTGCGCATAAGAAAATTTTACAAAAACAAAAAATATAAATAAGAGCAATAAACTTTTATTCAGAGGTATAATATTCATAAGCAACAATACTTGGATAATTTGTAACAATTCCATCAAAATTTCCTCTCATAATGAATGATTTAACCAATTCAGTTGCATCCAGTGTCCAGACAAAACATCTGTAACCACTATTGTGCATTGAATTTATTCTGTCGTCAAGCAGACCCAACGACCATCTTGGTGACCATATTAATGACTTTGACTGAATAACGTAATTTTCATCAAGTTCACAGATTGCAGGATAGATCTGAAAATTCTGATAGTTTGTAAATTCATTAAAAACTTCTTCACTTGGAATTCCGATTAATATTTCAAGTTTTTTCCCTTTTTGAGCAGCTAGTGCCATGTATTTTTGTTGAAGTGTTCCAATTTTTGAAGTCATACCTAAAGCTTTTGTATCCAGCCAGACTAATCTTAAATTTGTTTTTTCTACAACTGTTTGTAATGCTTCTTCCAACGTAGGAATTCTTTCACCATCCTTTAATGTGCAGAATGAACGCAGTTGAGCAAAACTATAATCTGAAATTCCTCCAATAAAGTAATCTTCATTGATCAGGCGCTTGCTCATAATATCATCATGAAAGAGTACAGGTATACCATCTTTGGTAAGTCTAACGTCAATCTCAATGGCATTAGCACCAATTCTTTCTGCATATTGAATGATATTCAATGAATTTTCCGAAGCAGGAAGCATATCAATGTTTCGCCCTCCTCCTCTGTGGGCAATAATCCAGAAATTGTCAGATGATTTTGTTATTGGCTTTAAATAACTGATATCGAATTTATTTGAAGGATAGTCGTTTTCAATGCCCCAACTCGCGTTGATAATTATTTTTGAAGGACGATCGCCCCTGATAATTTCTTTTGCACCATTTTCTGAGCTGATAGTCATTGCAATAAGTCCTGTTTCTGAACTTGAAGCATAACGCCAATAGCCTTCCATAATAATTGTAGAATCTTTATAACCAGCCTGAAGTACTATATATGATTCGCTTTTCATGGCAAAAACAGACATATATTTACCGTTTGCTTTAAAAACAACCTTACTCCCAAATATTGTTGAATTAAGAGTATAAATTCCCTGTAATTTTGCCATCATTGAATCTGTTAAAGTTGTCGTTCCCTGCAATAAACCTAAACTTCCATTTAATGGAATTTCTAGTTCTTCATAATCTTTATAACATGAAGTTATGATTGAGAATAAGAAGATAAAAAATATGAACAAATTAATTTTTCTCATCTATAGATTTTAAAAGATAAATGTAAATGAATATTCAGGATACAGAAGGTATTCATCAATAGCAGTATAAGTAAGCCATGCCTGATAATAAAACTTTGAATAATTAAGTTTTACCCCTAATGCTACCCAGTTGTTTTTCCATAATGGCTGCTCAATGATAAACTGAATAGCATAGGCTGAATTGGGTTGTGAACTCCTGCCAAGCATGGCATTTTCTGAAGAAGTTTTCATGATGCTGTATTGATTCTCAAATTTTAAAGACAAATAAATATCATTAAAATGAAATCCACATGCAATATAAGGATTTACTATGAACCCATAAGCTTTTAATCTTATAACATCCTGATACAATTGACCAAACCAATAGGAAGTGTTTATACCTGTAGCTATAGCAATTTTTCTATTTATTATATTTTTTTGAATTGCTAATGAAAGCATATTAGATATATAATTTGTATTTATTCTGGAATGTAACATGAATTTTAATGGAAGACCCATCTTAAAATCTGCATTTAATGTAGGCAAAGTATTTATTTCTTCTTCAATTATTTCATTTGGTAATCTTGTTAAGCTTATACCTGTACTGATTTTGTATTCCCACCTTTGAAAAGCTCCAGGAAAGAAAATAAATGTCTTAGGCATAACAATGTCTTGTGCAATTACAAGATTTTGTATGGTTAAGAAAAGAAAAAAGATTGTTTTTAATTTCATTTTTGAATTAAATATTGCAAACAAAGATAGTTAATATTTTTATATTAATTAAATTGTTAAAAATTGATTTTTTGCTTTAATTTTTTTTATAAGATATTAATTTTAAGTAATTGCATATCAATATTATATTGAAATGGGAATATAAAAATTCATGAAAATAAATAAAATGTTTCTAAATTAGTGTTTATTTTTAAAATATTCAATATTAATATCATAATGGCTAAGTAAAAGTCTTATATAAATATACCATTTTATTTTTCGAAATATGAATTAAAACCCAAATATTAATAAAGATGTTTGATGAAAAAAGGTTACAACAATTACATATTTAAGTATAAATTTTAAAAATATTGATTACCAAATTCTTGCAATTTCAATTATTTGTATAAAATAATTCTTGTCTGATATTTAAAAATAGTATCTTTGACAAAAAATTTAAATTAATTTTTAATAAACAAAAAAATGGAGGTAAACATGGAAATTTCAATTTTATTAATCATTTTGGGCGTAGTATTATTTTTGTTTTTGGGCATACGAATTATTCGTCCTACCCACAGAGGTTTAATAGAAAGACTTGGAAAATATCATAAATATGCTTCACCTGGTTTTCACTGGATTATACCATTTATCGACCGTATGTTTTTAGTGAACATTACCGAACTCATGATTGATGCAGAACCACAGGAAATTATTACAAACGACAACCTAAATGCAAGAGTTGATGCTCAGGTTTATTTTAAAGTAACTGAAAGTGAAGAAGGTGTTAAAAATTCGCAATACAATGTAAATAACTACAAATGGCAAATTGTTAACCTTGCTCGTACTACATTACGTAATATTATCGGTACATTGACTTTAAAATCAGCTAATAGCGAACGCGGAAAAATAAATGCTGAATTACACAAAACCCTTTGTGAAGAAACCAAAAGCTGGGGCATTGAAATAGTACGAACTGAGCTTAAAGAAATAGATCCACCCAAAGATGTGCAAGAAACTATGAACAAGGTAGTAAAAGCTGAAAACGAAAAAATTGCAGCTATTGACTATGCTACTGCTGCCGAAACTGTTGCTGATGGTGTAAAACGTGCCAAAATTAAAGAAGCTGAAGGGTACAAGCAATCTAAAATTTTGCATGCAGAAGGCGAGGCCGAAGCCATTAAATTGGTAAACGAAGCTGCTGATAAATTTTTTACAGGCAATGCTCAATTATTACGTAAGCTCGAAGCGGTTGAAACTTCGTTGAAAACAAATGCCAAAATTGTTATACCCACTGGCAGCGAATTGGTAAATGTAATTGGCGAAATGGCAGGTGTATTGCCACTGGATTTGAAGAAGGAAAAAGTATAAACTTGACTTTTAAAAATTGTTTTTTCTTCGTTGAACTAAAATTCCAAAATCCTCATTTACAAGAGCAAACTGTAGTTTTTATATTTGTTCGTTTCGGGAAATCTAATTTTCAGAAGCAATCTAATGAAATTTTTAGGTGCTTTAGTGAATAATAAAAAACTACATACTGTAAAATTTTGAATAAAATATGACCTATTTCAACATAAGGTAAGAAGAATTAAAAAGCAAAATTGTCCAAGATTATATTGGAGTGTTTGATTCTATTCCAATTATTAAAATCTTAAAATTTATAATCATAGCAATAATTGTTTAAAACTAAATGGGCAAAGTATATGATTTATACTCTTTAAAATTAATTCTCTATTTATTCATTTCAATAACAATTGCAATATTTTTTTGTTATTACATTTATATTTTAAATAAACCTTTTATTAAAATGGATTTCGATAGCGTAGCAAAAGATTGGGATGTTAATCCTCAAATGATTGAAAGAGCAAATGTTTTGGCAAATGAGCTAAAAAAATATTTTAAATTTGATAATCAAACCATGACAGCTTTTGAGTTTGGAAGTGGAACTGGTCTTTTGAGTTATCATTTGAAAGATGATTTGAAATCTATCATATTAGCTGATAGTTCCAAAGGGATGATTGAGGTTTTAAACAAAAAAATTGTCAATGAAAATATAAGAAACTTATACCCATTACTTATTGAAATGCCAGGTAATGATCTCAAGATTGACAAAGTAGATTTTGTCTATACTTTCATGGCACTACATCATGTTATTGATTTAAATAGAATACTCAGAAACTTTAATTCTATATTAAAGTCTGGAGCATATTTATGCATTGGTGACTTAGTTAGCGAAGACGGAAGTTTTCATTCTCATGTTCCAGATTATGATGGTCATAATGGATTTGATGAAAATGAATTAAGCAAGATGCTGGTTAGTAATGGATTCATTGTAAAGTATTATAAAATTTTCTATGAAATTGAAAAAGAATTTGAAAACCAAATTAGAAAATATCCTTTATTCTTAATTATTGCACAGAAACAAGCATAAAATTATATTTAATCTAAAAATTGAAAAGAAAATAGAGTGTAAGTGGTTTAATATAAGCGACTTGCTTTCGACTTAAAAGGGTGTCTAATTATTTAAAAACCAAATTTATTACAATTAAACAATTTTATAGTTCTTATATTCTCCTATTCTATAACCACAAAGTTTTTCAATTAAGAGTTTAAAACTATCTTTTAAACTGTAATTCTTGTAAGACAAATCAAAATCAAATTTCCAATTCGATTGTTTTAACCTATAATTCATCACTTTAGGATGTGTTTCAGAAAAAGCAGTTAATGAATTAATATTTGAATAATCAAATTCATGGCGTTTAGGAACATTTTTTTTTACCCAATTATCATCGTGCCAGAGTTTGTGGAAATCTTCCTGCTTTTGTTGCATGATTCCAGGCTTTTTTACCCAACCGTAATGATATATAAAAGCATCTAATTCTTTTACATTCAATACTTTATTTTCATTTTTGCGAAATCCTTGCGCATCTTTGTAGGAATAAATATTTTGAGAAGGTCTGATAACTCTGATTTCTTTACGATACCAATTGGGTGCATCGGCAATATAATCATAACTTCCATAAAAATGACGATAATTAAACAACAAACCATCAACACTTTTATCGTCTTTCCATTTCAACATGGAGTTTTTTATTTCATCTAAATATTTTTCATGAACCACTTCATCACCCTGAATATAAAAAGCCCAATCTATATCAGAACTAATGGCATGTATTGCTTTATCCGTTTCTTTGGCAAGTACTTGTCCGCCTTCACGTAAACTATCGTCCCATATCGTTTCAATGATTTTAATTTTATCGGAAGCAATACTTTTAATTAATTTCAATGTATCGTCTTCTGAATTACCAACAGCCACTATAAATTCATCGCAAATTGGTAAAATAGATGTAATTGCCTCTATAATTGGATAATCATATTTTATGGCATTTCTAACAAAACTAAAACCTGCTACTTTCACTTTGATAATTTTTTACAAATAATTCTGACAGGGATTTATACCATGTCAGAATTAAGTTATTGAAATATAAGTGTATATTAATAAGATTTTGCAAAAACCACTCTTTGTATCGATGGTTTTCCAGTGTAAATACACTTTCCGCTTTCCTGAGGATTATTCAAAGGAATAGTACGTATAGTAGCTTTGGTTTCTTCTTTAATCTTTAGCTCAGTTTCGGTAGTTCCATCCCAATGTGCCAATACAAATCCACCTTTATTTTCAATGGTATCTTTAAATTCATCCCAAGTATCTACTTTGTAAGTTGACATATCTCTGAAATTCAAAGCTTTTTGATATAAATTACTTTGTATGGACTCTAATAAATGTTCAACTTTATTTTCAATATCAATTTGTTGATAAATTGCTTTTTCCATGGTATCGCGACGAGCAACCTCGATGGTTCCTTCTTCTAAATCACGTGGGCCAATTGCTAAACGTAAAGGAACGCCTTTAAATTCATACTCAGCAAATTTCCAGCCTGGTTTATAAGTATCTCTATCATCATACTTTACGCTAATTCCTTTGGCTTCAATGGCTTTTTTAATGGCTTCGGCTTTTACAGAAATTTGAGCTAATTGTTCGTCATTTTTGTAAATAGGAATAATAACTACTTGAATAGGAGCTAATTTTGGAGGCAACACCAATCCATTATCATCAGAATGAGCCATTACCAACGCACCCATCAATCTGGTAGAAACACCCCACGAAGTAGCCCAAACATATTCTTGTTTATTTTCTTTAGATACAAATTTAACATCAAATGCTTTCGCAAAATTTTGTCCTAAAAAATGAGAAGTTCCAGCTTGTAAAGCCTTACCATCTTGCATCAATGCTTCAATACAAAACGTTTCGATAGCACCTGCAAAACGTTCATTAGCAGTTTTAATACCTTTTAAAACTGGTACAGCCATAAAATTTTCGGCAAAAGTAGCGTAAACATCAAGCATTTTACGAGTCTCAACTAATGCTTCGTCTTGTGTAGCATGAGCAGTATGACCTTCTTGCCATAAAAACTCTGCCGTACGCAAAAATAAACGAGTCCGCATTTCCCATCTTACTACATTAGCCCATTGATTTACCAAAATAGGCAAATCTCTATATGATTGAATCCAATTACGGTAGGTATCCCATATTATAGTTTCTGAAGTTGGACGAACAATAAGTTCTTCTTCTAATTTAGCGGTTTCATCCACTACAATTTTACCATTTTCGTCTGTTTTTAAACGATAATGCGTTACCACAGCACATTCTTTAGCAAATCCTTCCACATGACTTGCTTCTTTGCTAAAAAAAGATTTAGGTATAAACAATGGGAAATATGCATTTTGATGACCTGTTTCTTTAAACATTTTATCTAAGGCAGCTTGCATTTTCTCCCATATTGCATATCCATAAGGTTTGATAACCATACAGCCTCTAACTGCAGAATTTTCAGCTAAATCAGCTTTAATTACCAATTCATTGTACCATTGCGAATAATTATCTGCTCTTTTTGTGAAATCTTTTGCCATTTTCTTTACTTTGGTATAAAATTTGTTCTAATTCAAGAAATTTTATCATTGATTTTATTTGGCAAAATTAAAAAATATAAACTTAAGATTTACAATAATTAAAATAATAAAACACGGGGAGGACCAAATTATGAAAACCCTATTAAAATTCGCAGTAGTTTCTCTATTCATTTTATCGGCATGTACTTCTGCAAATCAGCTATCATCAGTATATGATGATGATGGTGTTTATTCTTCAAAAAAAGAAAAAACTATAAGTGCTCAAACACAAACTGTTTTTGAAAATCAAAAAATAACAGAACAAAAAAATACAGATTACAAGGAGCTTACTCCAAAATCATATAATACAGAGAATGCTGCTGATAAATCTCAAATGAGCTACGATAAATACAAACAAAGTCAAGCTGAAAATGCTAACAATGTTGTAGATAATAGTAATTCGACACAAACAGAAAATGTTGAAAATCAGGAAAATCAAAATTATTCAAATTATGATACTGATGATTATTATGATTATGGTTACTCTTCTAGATTAAGGAGATTTCACAATCCATGTCGTTTTTCTAGCTATTATGACGATTATTACACCAATATGTATTGGTATAATTATGATCCTTTTTACTTTGGAACAAGTATTTATACTGGTTACAACTGGTGGGGACCAAGTTATTCTTTTTATAATCCTTATTATTACAATAATTGGGGTTGGAACTTCGGTTTTGGTATTGGATATGGTTGGAGTTATTTTGGAATTGGTTATTATGGTTGGAATTCTCCATATTATTGGGGTGGTTATTACGGATATGGGTCTTATGGCAATGGCTACAATGATGGTTACAACGATGGGTATTGGGCTTCGAATAATAATTCATCCACATCCAGCTATTTTGGGCCAAGGAACTATATAGGTGCTTCAAATGGCACCACAACACCTGCAGGTGGATCTGGTTTAGGAAATAATGGGGTAAAAGGCAAATCAATTCAACCTCTCAGTTCTACAGATAATTCTTCGAGAAAATATGACAATACTACTACAGGAAATGATTTAAGAAAAACTCCTTCGGGTTCTGATATTAATAAATTACCAACAGATATAATACGGGATAAAGACATTGCTCCCAATACTACTTCTGGAAAGTCAATTGATAATAAAATACCTGGTTCAAATCAAGATGAAAGGATAAATACATTTCCATCAACAAGTGAAAGGAAAACAGAACAGAATTCTACGAAAGATGAAATTCAAAAAAATACTTCAAGAAGCTATAATACCCCAGTAAATCAAAATCCTTCAAATAACCGTATTAATAATTACCAAAGATACAGTCGCTCAAATCAAGAAAGACAATTAGAAAAGCCGATTAATCAGGGTAGCTCATCACCAACAAATACTTATAATTATCGCGAACCAAAGTCATATAGTTCGCCAAGTTATTCGCAACCACGTTCAAGCCAAGAATTTGAAGCTCCAAAATACAAGAGCGAAAGAAATTATAGTGCAAAACCTGAGCAAACAAGACCCTCTAATTATCAAGAAACACCAAAAACAAATAATAATAATAACAGAAACTATAATACACCATCAAATTATAATCAAAATAGAAATTATACGCCACCTGCTAATAATGAAAATAGAAATCATTATACACCTCCTGCAAATAATAATGAAAACAGAAATTATTCGCAACCTTCAAACAATAATAATTATAGTACTCCTGCACCAAGTCGTTCAACTTATACGCCACCACCATCTAGTTCTGGAGGAAATAATTCTAGGTCAAGTGGAGGTGGTAATTCAGGTTCCGAAAATCAAAGGAGACGATAATTCCATTTAATAAAATATACAATAAAATATAATTAAAAGTAAAACCTTAAAATTTTACATTATGAAAAAAATTATTATATCAATAGTTTTAGCAATAGCAAGTATTTCAAGTATTTTTGCTCAGAATGAAATAGACGCACTTAGATATTCACAAATATATTATGGAGGAACTGCAAGATCAACCGCTATGGGTGGTGCTTTCGGTGCTTTAGGCGCTGATTTTTCAACCTTAAGCCAAAATCCGGCAGGTATAGGTTTGTACAAGATTTCTGAATTTACTTTTTCACCATCATTTTATATTGGTAAAACATCATCTAAATTTTCTGATTCTCCTATCAGAGATGATAATAAATACAACGTTAATTTAGGAAATATAGGATTTGTATATACTTTTTTCAAAAGAGGAAACTATGTTGAAGAACCTGGTTTTAAATCTGCACAGTTTGGATTTGGTATCAATCGTTTGAATAATTTCAACAATAGAATGATAATCGAAGGGTTTAACTCAACAAGCTCGATGCTAAACCAATATGTTAATTATGCAAACGGATATTATCCTGATAATTTAAACAGTTTTGACACACGTTTGGCTTATGCAACCCATCTTATTAAACCTAGTATTTCAGATTCTTTACATTATACCTCAGTTGTAAGTGGAGGTGTAACTCAAAGGAAAACTGTTTCTTCTGGGGGGTCGATGAATGAAGTTGTTATGACATTAGGTGGAAATTATAGTGATAAATTATACATTGGAGCTACAATAGGCTTTCCTTTTATTCGTTATTTCGAGCAATCTACCTACAAAGAAATCGATAGTAAAGATAGTATCAATAATTTTAATTCTTTTACTGTTTCAGATGATTTACAAACAACAGGAGCTGGTATTAATTTCAAATTTGGTATTATTTCACGTCCAATTGAAATGATTCGGATTGGTCTAGCTTTTCATTCACCAACTTATTATTATTCAATGCAAGACGAATACAGTCGTAAAATTGAATCAGATTTGGCTGCACAAGGGAAATTTTCCACATATTCTCCTAAAGGTAGCTTTGATTATGAGTTGACTACGCCTTTAAGAGTAATAGGAAGTCTTGCATTTGTATTTGGTGAACATGGCTTGTTAAGTGCAGATTATGAATTTGTAGATTACTCAGAACCTCGATTAAGAGCTGAAAATACAGATTTTAGCAAACAAATCGATGCAATTCAAACAAAATACAATACTACTTCCAATATAAGAGTTGGAACCGAATGGAAATTAAATCCATTGTCTTTCAGAGCAGGTTATGCAATATATGGAAGTCCTTTTAAATCAGGTGTAAACGATGGAAAACGTACTACACTTTCATTTGGACTTGGCTTTAGAGAAAAACAATTTTTTATTGATTTTGCTTATGCTTATTCAAAACAAAGTGAAGATTATTATTTCTATGATCCATCAGTAGTTGCTCTTACGCCTGTAAAAAACGACTTGAAAGGCAGTAATATTATGATGACAATTGGATTTAAGTACTAAAAGACTTATTTGTTTATTATTGTAAATACATCAAATCCATTTTCTTTGATAGTTTGGAGTGCATGCTGATTTTGCATTACATTTCCACCCCAGTTATTAAAATTCCAATTGTGTGGCGTTTTAAACCAACTATCAATAGACATGTTTAACTTAATTGTAGTTGTGTTGTTTTTGCTAATTTGCAAAGCCGATAATGGTAATGTTACTTTAAAATAGTTTTGAACAAAGCTTGTAATGGTATTGATATCATAATTGATGGTATCGGTATATATTTGTTCAATTCCAAGATGAAAATTAAAAGGCTTCAAAATGCCTTGTAAGTTTACCCATTTACCATTCATCATCATATAATGATAACCTCCACCTAATAAATCTGGCCAAGCCATGTTTGATTCAGGTGGGTTTACAAATGTATTAGATTGATTCCTATGTTCATTTAAACCGAAAATAAATGAAATAGAATCATAAATACCAGTTGGGATAGGGTTATTAATATTCCAAGTTAATGTTGTTGGGATATGAATATCAACATAATGAATAGCAGTTAAATCATCAGTAGGGAAAAATATACCATTTCGAGGGTAAAGTATTATATCAGAAATAAAATACATTAAATCAGTAAGTTCATAATGATTTCCTGCTTCGTTAACGTAAATATTTGTATTAAGCTTTATTGGTTGATTATCAATAGTATGAGTAAATTCAATTTTTAGTTTTCCTGTTTCAATTGAAGGAATTTGAGTTTCTATTGTATTATCTTTTTTACAATTAGAAAAAATAATTAAAACTAATATGCAGATAAATAATTTATTTTTCATTTTAAAGCTGTTAAAAATATCTAGACATTTTTACAAATAACTCTCAAGTGTTTGATTTTCAAGATAAATTTTAAATTCATCGGATAGTTTATTAATAATACCTCCCATAAGGCATTTATCGAAAGGGCAAACGGTATGATTTATTGGACAAGCAGTATTAGTAATATTTCCTTCAAGTGATTGGTAAATATCCAGCAGCGTGATTTCTGAGGGTTTTTTGTTTAAAATAAATCCACCTGAAGGGCCTCGAGTAGATTTAACATAACTATCTTTAACCAATCTCTGCATAACTTTAGAAAGATGATTTTTAGATGAACCTGTAATTTCTGCAATTTTATTTACATTTATAATTTGCTCAGATCTTCCAATTAAAATCATTGCATGAATAGCCAATGAAGCAGCCTCAGACAATTGTATTACTCTTGCCATTATATTAATATTTAAGTGTGTAAAATTAAAGATTATTTCAAATAAAATCAATTTTAATATTAAGATAAAAAAAAAGGCTTCTTTGTAGGAAGCCTTTTTAAAATATTGTATTATAAAATCTTACATAAGATTTAATTTTCTCATCAACTTAGACTTTAAGTTGCTTGCTTTGTTTTTGTGAATAATTGATTTTTGAGCTACTTTATCAATTAAAGAAACCATTACTGGTAATTTTTCAGCAACAATAGCTTTATCAGTTAATTCTCTAAATGCTTTTAAAGCATTACGCATAGTTTTAGCATAATATCTATTATGAATTCTTTTAGTTTCATTCGATCTGATGCGTTTTAATGCCGATTTATGATTAGCCATTTTTTTCGTTTTTATTATTAAATAAAGTAGTCCGTAGGGGATTCGAACCCCTGATTTCTAGGATGAAAACCTAGCGTCCTGGGCCAGCTAGACGAACGGACCATGTTTTCCATTAATTTGGGAGTGCAAAATTAGAATTTTTTTTTATATCTACAAATATTTTTTTGCATTTTTCATTAAAAATAAAAAATAATTTTATTAAATTTTGATTTATAGGTATATACAATTATTTTTATTTTCCAATTTTTTCAGCTACAGCTACTCCATCTAATGCGGATGAAATAATTCCTCCTGAATAACCTGCTCCTTCACCGCAAGGATAAAGATTTTTAATTTGAATATGTTGCAATGTTTCAGCATCACGAGGAATTCTGACAGGAGATGAAGTGCGAGATTCAACACCAACAATATTAGCTTCTTGAGTTAAATAACCTCTCATTTTTTCGTCAAATGTCACAAAAGCTTGCTGCAATCGCTTGGTTATAAAGGATGGCAAAATTTCATGCAAAGAAGCTGAAACAAGACCTGGTGTATAGGAAGTTGAATTAAGGTTGCTAGATATCTTTGAATTGACAAAATCAGTCATTCTTTGTGCAGGGGCGATTTGCCCTTTACCAGCAACATTAAAAGCAGCTTTTTCTACATCCTCTTGAAATTTCAATCCTGCTAATGCACCATGGGATTGGTAAGCTTGTAAATCAGATAATTCAACAGAAACAACCATTCCTGAATTTGCAAAAGGTGAATTTCTACGTGAATTTGACATGCCATTTACAACAATTTGTCCTTCTTCGGTAGCTGCAGGTACAATAATACCTCCAGGACACATACAAAATGAAAATACTCCTTTGCCTTCTACTTGTGTTACTAACTGATAAGTTGCTGCTGGTAAAAACTGTCCTCTTGTTTTGCAATGATATTGAATGGAGTCAATAATTTGTTGAGGATGTTCTATCCTTACTCCTAATGCAAAAGGTTTAGCTTCAATAAAAATTTGTTTAGAGCTCAAAAGTTCATAGATATCTCTAGCAGAATGACCTGTTGCAAGTATTACTGATTTTCCTTCGTAAATACTACCTGATTGGTCAATAACACCTTTGATATTGCTATCTTTTATAAGGAAATCAGCTATTTTTTTTTCAAAATAGAACTCACCACCATGATTGATAATGGTTTCTCTGATATTTGAAATAATTGAAGGTAATTTATCAGTTCCAATATGAGGATGAGCTTCTATTAATATATCATTTGAAGCACCATGAGCTACTAATTTTTGAAGAATATCATTGACATCACCTCTTTTTGTAGAACGGGTATATAACTTTCCATCAGAATAGGTTCCAGCTCCACCTTCTCCAAAACAATAATTTGAATCGGGATTTACTTTTTGTTCACGATTCAATTCTGCAATATCGTATTTTCTTAAGTGAATGTCTTTTCCTCTTTCAATAATGATAGGCTTAAGTCCTAATTCTAATAATCGTAAGGCTGCAAATAATCCCGCAGGTCCTGAACCAACAATTATTATTGGATCAGCATTTTGTACATATTTATATTTATTTTCAGTACTTATTTCTTCGGTTGGATGCGACTCAAGAGTATAAACTTTTACTTTTAAACGAATCAATACTTTAGCCTTTCGAGCATCAATAGAACGTTTGAGAACACTAATAAAGTTTATTTTTTCTCTTGGAACTCTGATGGCTTGTGCCACTGCTTTTTCTAAAGAATTATATATGTTTACCTGTTCAGGTAAAAGTGCAATTTCGATTTCTTTAATCATAATAAGCTAAAAGTTTATTAAGTAAAATTTGAGATTAAATAATTAAATATAGCTATAATTATTTTAAGATCTGTTTGTAGTTGTTTATTCAAAAGTTAGCGAAAACTGGAACATTTTTGAATTAAGACGTTGAATTCCATCTGTATATAAGTTGTTCTCGCGAATTAATAAGTCTGTAATCCCATAAGACATTTTAAGTTCTGTTCCCAACTTAAAATAGACAAGATAAAAGTCGAATCCAACACCAACTTCCAATAAAATATCACTTTTATTAAGCTTTATAACAATTTCATCTTCCTCAGATTTTTTTTTGGCTTGCGAGGCTAAATCTAAGCAATATTTTGCTCCACCTAAAACATAAGCCCTTACATTTGTCATGCGTTGAGATCGAAGCTTAAGTTCAAGTGGAAATTCAATATAGGTTGATTCTACTTTCTTTTCAACACTGGAAACTATACGATCGTTAAATTTAATAAAATAGTTGAGCGATCTTTCTCCAAATGATAAAGAAGGTATAAATCTAAGATTTATATAATCATTTAAACGCAAATCTGCAACAATTCCAATATTAAAGCCCATTTTTGGTGTTGATTCAATTCCATATAATGTATCAAGTGGACGTAAGTTTTCAATAGGTTTAATAATAAAATTCATTTGATTGAGTCCCAACAAAAATCCAAAATGATAAGCTTTTAAATCATAGTTTCGATTATTAGGGATACGAACACGTTGTGCATATACTTGTGTATAAGTCGTGCAGCAAAATAAAAGTAAAATTATATAAGTGGTTTTTTTTAGAAATCCCATTTTTTGGTTTGTATTGTAGTTTTCAATAACGGAATTATTTTTTATTTATTTTACACCATAATAAATACTTGCAATTCCAAAAGATAGTTTTTGAACTCTAATTTCTTTTAACCCGATTTTTTTGAGCAATGCTATAAAATTTGCTGGATTTGGAAATTTGCTAACAGAATCAGGTAAATACATATATGCATTATTGTTTTTTGAAACTATTTTGCCAACGAAAGGTAATATTCTTTTAAAATATAAACCATAAATTTGTTTTACGGGAAACTGAGTCGGCTTTGAAAATTCAAGTATAACCATCTTAGCATTAGGTTTTAAAACCCTGTGCATTTCTGATAAACCTTGTTCTAAATCTTCAAAGTTTCTTACACCAAAAGCTACCATACAAGCGTCAAAACTATTGTTCTCAAATGGCATATTTTCAGCATCAGCATTAATTAGCTGAATAATACAATCTTTGTTGTTGTCAGCTATTTTCTTTTGCCCAATTTTGAGCATCTCTTCAGAAATATCAATTCCAATAATTTGCATTGGTTTAAGAATAGTAGCTTGTATTGCTAAATCGGCAGTTCCCGTTGCTACATCTAATATCTTTTTGGGCTGAGATGATTTTAGTATAGAGATTACTTTTTTACGCCAGAGATAATCTATATTCATAGATAAAAAATGATTCAAAAAATCATAACGCTTGGCTATGCTATTGAACATATTTCTAACATATTCTTTTTTGCCAATATTTTCTTTGTTTTCCAATTGGTAATTAATGCTTTAATGAATTTAACTCTACGAGTAATCGTTCTTTATCAACAGGAACTACACCGATTTGTTCACAAACCAATCCGCCAGCCAAATTTGATATATAAGCAATATCATAAGCTTTTAAACCTAAAGCTAAGCATATAGCTGCAGTGCTAATTACAGTATCTCCAGCACCAGAAACATCGGCAATAGATCGAATATGAGCTGGGATAAGTTCGTTTATTCTTCCTCCCTCACGTGAATTACAGCTTAGATAAATGCCTTTTTCAGATAGTGTTGTGAGCGCAATTCTAACATTATGTTGCTCCAATAATTGGGTAACTGCAGATGAAAGTTCTTCAATGGACTGTGAATTAAATTCTAATTTCAAACCTTCTTTTAATTCTTTCAAATTGGGTTTAAAAAGACTAACGTTTTTATATAAGTGAAAATTTCGTTTTTTTGGATCAACAGCAATAGGAATATTGAGTTCATTGAAAACTGGAATAAGTTTTTCCAATATAGATGCTGTAATTACACCCTTATCATAATCCTGGAAAATTACACTACCAATTTTGTTTTTTGCAATAATTTTGCCAATTAAAGCGATAAATTGTTCTGCATCAGAATCAGTCAAATTATCAATCATTTCCTCATCTACTCTTAGCATTTGAGTATTATTCCCAATAATCCTAAACTTAGTAGTTGTAGTTCGAGATTTGCTTCTTAAAATACCAATATCGGAAATTTTATGATCGTGAAGAAGGTTAATGAATTCATTCCCTTTTATGTCTTCTCCAATTACTGAACAAAGAATAGGTTCTGCTCCCAATGCTTGAACATTTAGAGCACAATTAGCAGCTCCACCCAATCTGTTTTCTCGTTGATTTACAACAACTACAGGTACAGGTGCTTCTGGTGAAATTCTATCTACTTTCCCAAATAAATAGGAGTCAATCATTACATCACCAATTATTAATACTTTTTGTGTATTAAATGATTTTAATAAATTATCAAAATTAATGTTTGAAAGCATTTTTTTTAGTTTGAGTTAAAAAGCAAAAGTATAAAAATAATTTAAACTACCTTGTTTTATCGCAAAAATTTAGAATGATAATTTCAAATTTTTAAATTTAAGTTGAAATTCATTAGTTTATTTGTGATTTTATAACAGCTCAAATTATCTATTATTAAGTAAGAATAAAAAAGTATTTTTCAAATTATTAAATAAAATAAATCCAAATAAAACAATCTCAGATTTTCTTCGTTTTATAATCGTAAATTTGTATTTTTGAAGCAATATTTTCGCTATGAATAATCGAAAAATCACTATTCTATTTTTGTTGCTAATTCCTTTTTTTACGCAAGGACAAGAAATTATTCAACCAAAGCGTATTGTAACTTATGCTAAGGTATTAGATGGTGATACTATTCCATATTATGATCTTGCTACCATTAATGTAAGTTCAACAAGAATGTTTTTGAGCGAAAAAGATAAAAGAAATTTTGAAAGATTAGTAAGGAATGTAAAAAAAGTATATCCTTATGCCAAATTAGCAGGTTTAAAACTTCGCCAGTACAATGATATACTTGCTAAAGCATCTAATGATGGCGAACGTAGGAAGATAATGAAGAAAGCTGAAAAAGAAATTAAAGCTGAATTTGGAAGCGACCTTAAAAATCTTACTTTTTCGCAAGGGAAAATATTAATTAAACTTTTATATCGCGAAACTGGAAGTAGTTCTTATGCTTTGGTTCAGGAGCTTAGAGGAAAATTTGTAGCTTTCTTTTATCAAGCTTTTGCGCGATTGTTTGGCTACAATCTTAAATCAACTTATGACCCTGAAGGCGAGGACAAACCCATCGAAATTATTGTGAATCTTATCGAAAAAGGACTTATTTAACAAAAAATAATATCAATATGCAACATGGTATATGCAATTTAAATGTAATTCCAGTTCGTAAAACAGCTGAACATACCTCTGAAATGGTTTCTCAATTGCTTTTTGGCGAAAGTTTTGATATTTTAAGTCAGCAAGAAAATTGGATACAAATCATAAGCCATTATGATAATTATATTGGCTGGATACATCAACGACAATTTCTAAGTTTGGATGCATCAGAAATAGAGCTTGTTAGAAATCAACCTAAAGTTTTAATATGCAACACAACATCTTCTGTAATTGAAAATGCAACAGGAATTTCAATCCCTTTGTTAATGGGAAGTTCAATGCCTATACTATCTGAAGATCAATTTAATTTTATTAACAAAGCCTATACTTTAAATGGGAATTTTATTATTCCAACTTCCCAAAAAGGAAATATTATCAAATATGCTGCCCAATTTTTGGGTGCACCCTATTTATGGGGAGGACGTACTCATTTTGGAATTGATTGTTCTGGGTTTACTCAAATGGTTTATAAATTAGCTGGTTATGGTTTACCTAGAGATGCATCTCAGCAAGTTTTGTTAGGTGAAACCCTCAGTTTTTTATCCGAAGCTGAAATTGGTGATTTATTATTTTTCGACAATACCGAAGGTAATATTGTTCACGTAGGTATTCTTTATGCTATTAATAAAATTATCCATGCATCTGGCAATGTACGCATTGATACCATTGATCACCAAGGTATTTATAATGAATCATTACAAAAATATACTCACCAATTGAGGCTTATAAAAAGGATGGTATAGTTGGCAGATTAATAAACAAATGCATAAATGAAAACTTTTTTATTAATTTTAAATAAATACACTTAGTTTTAGCTTTGAATTGTTTTTTTCTTCTTCAGCAGATGCTTTTTAATTGGAAAATGAATCAAGTAGTTATTTATCAATATATTTAGATTTGTTTTGATGCAAAAAATGTCTAGTTTTTAAAAATTAAATGAATAGGAATTAATATTACGCCTTTTATAAAAACTTGATTTTTTATAAGGTGTATTTTTAATTATGTTTTTTTATACCTTTGTTGCTCATATTTAACAAAAAAATAATACTATGTTTTTTTTTAAAAGGAATACACCATCTTGGATTATTTTAGTCATTGATATCGTAATTTGCTTATTTTCGGTAATTCTGGCATTCCTTCTTCGTTTTAATTTTTCAATTCCTACATATGTTATACTAGATTTGCCATTAGTTTTAGGGATTATATTATCAGTACGTCTCATAAGTTTTTTAATAACAAGATCCTACATTGGAATAATTCGTTATACTAGTACTGATGATGCTTTGCGTATTTTTTTAATAAGCTTTTTTGGTAGTGTATTTTTTGGGTTAATAAATGTTTTTACATATTATGCATACAATCATATTTTTATCATTCCATTTTCAATAATAATTATTGATTTTCTGGTTACTACTTTTGTAATGATTTCACTTCGCATGTTAGTAAAACTTGCGTATGCTGAATATTTGAATCCCAATCGCGATAAAACCAACGTTGTTATTTTTGGAGCAGGTGAAGCAGCTGTAATTGCTAAAGCTGCATTAGATAGAGATGCCGGAACGAAATACAAAGTAATAGCTTTTTTTGATGATAATGAAAAAAAGGTAGGTAAAAAATTAGTAAATATTCCAATTTATGCCTCCGATAAAATTTCAGAAATTCTTTCAACAAATACAGTAGCACACATGATTATTGCCATTCAAAAGATAAGTACAGCTCGAAAGCAAGAACTTATCGAAACATGTTTGCAAAATAATACCAAAGTGCTTAGCATTCCTCCTGTAAGCCGTTGGATTAATGGAGAACTTAGTTTTAAACAGATTAAAAAGGTGAAAATTGATGATTTGCTGGAAAGAGATGTTATTAATCTTGACAAGCATAAAATAAGTGCTGATTTAGCAGATAAAACTATTCTAATTACAGGAGCTTCTGGATCAATTGGTAGTGAAATGGTTCGTCAAATTGCTGAATTTCCACATAAACAAATTATTATCATTGATCAAGCAGAATCTCCTTTGTATAATCTGGAAGTTGAATTGGCTGAAAAATATAAAACAGCTCATTTTGAATTTATCCTTGCAGATATTAAGAATGAAATACGAATGCGAAAAATATTTGAGCACTTTAAGCCAAATATTGTATTTCATGTAGCAGCTTACAAACATGTTCCTGTAATGGAAGAAAATCCTTATGAGGCAGTTACAACTAATATTAGAGGAACTAAACTGATTGCAGACCTTGCTGTTGAATTTGGTGTGAGCAAGTTCGTAATGGTTTCTACTGATAAAGCAGTGAATCCAACTAACGTTATGGGAGCTAGTAAACGAATTGCCGAAATGTATGTGCAAGCTTTAACCCATAAAAGTGTTACTAAATTTATTACTACTCGTTTTGGAAATGTTTTAGGATCAAATGGATCGGTAATTCCGTTGTTTAATCAGCAAATTGCTAAAGGAGGTCCTGTTACTATCACACACCCTGATATTACTCGTTATTTTATGACCATTCCAGAAGCTTGTCAATTGGTGTTGGAAGCAGGAAACATGGGCAATGGAGGTGAAATTTTTATTTTTGATATGGGGGAATCTGTTAAAATAGTGGATTTAGCTAAAAAGATGATAAAACTCTCTAATTTAACACTAGGTAAGGATATTCAGATTATATACACCGGTTTGCGACCTGGAGAAAAGCTATATGAAGAATTGTTAAATACGAAAGAAAATACTTTACCTACACATCATCCCAAAATTATGATTGCAAAAGTAAGGGAAACTGACAAAAAGATTTTTTTTGAACAAATAGAAGAACTTATTGAATTAATTCCAAAGCAAGATAATTTTGAATTGGTAATGAAAATGAAGGAAATAGTACCAGAATATAAAAGTCAAAATTCGGTGTATGAAAAATTAGACTGATTATTTTTTAATCAATTATTGAGTTAAACATTACAATGAAGATAATTATTTATTCGTTTTTTTTCTTTTGCTCATTACAAGTTTTTTCTCAGGAAAAATGGCAAAATAAAATAAACAGTTTCAAAATAAACAATAATGTTATTTTGCTAAAAAACTATGATAATGGCTGGTTTACCGCAACCAACACAAAGTCATTTACCATTGGCGAGAAAAAAAGCGAAATTGTGGTAATAAGTTACGACAAATGTGGAATAATAAATTGGTCATACAAATATGGCATTGACACTGCTTCGTTAACAACAACAGATGCAATTTCAGACAATAATGGAAATATTGTTTTAACTGGATATTTTTCTTCTCCAGATGATATTTCTTATAACGGTAAGTCTTTTATAATGAAACTATCTTCAACAGGAAATGTTGTTTGGGTTAAGGTTTTTAATCTTGGAGGAATTGATTATGTTTATTCTATTGGTCAAACAATTGATGGCAATTTTTTTATTTTCTCAAATCATGATAATATAGGTGGTTCACTAGCCTACAATGCTATTACAAAAATAAGCTCGAATGGTAATTTAATTTGGTATAAACGATATGCTTATAATCCTATATGGGGTTCAGCTATTAATACTTCTGATGGTGGGATTTTGATTAGGAGTGGTAATTTAATTTATAAACTAAATGCCAATGGTAATGTTTTGTGGGCAAATTCCTATTCTAACATACGTTATACAACAAAGCCAATTGAAATTGGCAACCAGTATATTTTTGCATCTTATCCGACTTCATCTGATAGTATATGTTATCTGTTTTCTCTTTCTACTGGTGGTGGTTTGAATTGGATTTCATCTTCTTTTAACTCATTATCTTTAAAATCTTTTAAGAAACTTAGCAACGGTAATTTATTGGTAACAGGGAATATTTATTCCGCACTTTCTTTAAATTCAAAATTATACTTAACAGAATTTAATGCTAATGGAATATTGATACAACAAAAAATAATAGATGCTTCACCACAAAATTTGGCTACTTATGGTTCTGACTTTGTTGAATTGGATAATCAATCAATAATTTGTGCTGCTGTGGAACGCTCAGGAAGCAATGATAGTTTAATTCTTATCAAAAGCGGTCAATTAACTGATTTTTCATGTACTCAAATTAATAATTTTACAACAATTCCTCAGCAGCAAATAAATATAACATCAGCTAATATTTCATCTTTCGATTTACTTAATCAAGATTTTATTCCCTCGATTACTAAAAATATGATGAATATTAATCTGAAAATGGCTTGCTTTATACCTGATAACAATAGTATCAATTTGGGAAATGATACTACTTTGTGTCAAAATCAAAACTTAATTTTAAATACAGGTTTAGGAAATGCTTACCAATATCTTTGGTCAACAGGAGCAACTTCAGCTTCCATAACAGTTACTCAGCCTGGAACATATTGGGTAAAAGCTTTTATTTGCGATACAATTTATGATACTATAATAGTTAGTTATATTACACCTTTAACTTTAAATTATACGATATCTCCAATAATAACAGATCCATATACAATGGTAAATTTTACAAATTTCACATTACCCTATTCTCAATTAAATTGGCAAACTGGCGATGGATACACATATACTTGTGATAATTTTCAACATCAATATCACATTGGTGGAATTTATTATCCAATATTGACAATTACTGATAATTATGGTTGTGTTTATAGTTCAACAGCAAAAGTGATAGTGAATGAAGTTACTTTTTATGTGCCTAATAGCTTTACACCTAATAATGATGGAAACAATGATGTATTTATCCCAAAATGTACCGGAGTTGAGAAGTATGAAATTTTTATTTATAGTCGTTGGGGCGAAGAAATTTTTAATGCTGTTAACCAAGGATGGTATGGAAGATTAAAAGGTAATGAAGAAGCTATGCAAGGGGTATATAATTACAAAATTATTATTAAAGATATCTTTGGTAAAGAGAGTATCAAAAGCGGTGCTATTACACTGATCAAATAAAATAATTAAAAAAATCATATAAACAAAAAGGCCCGTTTATTTGAAACGAGCCTTTTTATTTCTCAGTATTCTACTATTTATTGTAAAGGAGTGATTACTTCAATCAGTTGTGGTAAATCCATTCCCAAATTTTTCAGATGTTCAATAGTAGGAACTCCGTTTTTGTTCCATCCACGACGTTTGTAAACAGCATCTAATAGTTGTTCGTAGCGATCTTCGCGATAAGCACGGGTAATAACTACTTTTTCTTCTGTGGTTTTTCCTTCAGGATCCACACCAATCAACTCTTTCATTTGTTTGTCGTAACGTTCCTGACGTGATTCGTATTCTTCAACGGTTACAGGTCCTGCTGCACGATAAGGTTGTGCATCATCCTTGCGAACACCATGTCCTTTGCGAATATTAAAAATACGTTGGAAGTTATATACTCTTTCTGATTGACGTATCAGTTCATGTTTGTCAATATTATTACCTGTAACTGCATTGAAAATGGTAACATAATTGTCAACATGTTCAGGAACTTTTGCAGGTTCGTCAGTTTCTTTATTATTTTCAGGTTCTACATCGTTCCATGGTAATTTACATAAGCCCATCAAACCAAACCAGGTACGGAACATAGGGAAATAATGCAAAGCTTCAGCTTTTTTCTCAAATGTAGGGATCTGATTATTTACCATATCCATAAATATCAACCAGGCTTCATCGTGCTGAGGCCCTTTGTTGGTCATAGCATAACCACCTTGTTGTGCCAATGATTCTTTTGATACATACTCTGAATATTCAAGGCCTTTGTTTTCCATTCCGAAATCATTCATTGTAGCATAATCACTCCAACCTTGTTCTTCAAAATAGTATTTCATCTTACGAACACCCATACCGGCAATTTTACCAAAACCTTCGCCACGAGCCAGCTGATGTAAACATTCCATTGCATCATCTGCATTACCCCAGTTAAATTTTAATCCACCAGTACGTTCTTCATTTAAGATTCCTCTTTCCCAGCATTCCATGATGAATCCCATAAGTGTACCCCACGAAATAGTACATACACCGTAAGTATCACAATAAAAATTAGATTCAATAATATAGTCGGGATTAAAGATTCCACAATTTGAACCCAAACCACCTACGTTTTCATATTCAGGACCGTCAACAATAACTTTGCTTCCTTTGTAAGGACCAGTTCTTAATTCATAATTATCAACACCTTTGGCACAAGCCATGTTACAACCAATCCAACAACCATCAGGCACACCTTGTGTAAAATAACTTTTCCATACTTCCGAATTTATTTTGTAAGCATCAGGATGTTTTCCGAATTTGAAATTATGAGTTGGTAATAAATCATAAGCATCCATAATTTCAACTAAGTGTGCAGTACCTTTGGAGCGCATTTCGCATTGTGAATCGTCAAGTTCGCGCATTTCTTTATTGAATTTGCGACCACGTTCCATGATAGCTTCAAGGTTAACGACATTGTTTAGGTTACCTTTAATACCACCAACTTTACAAACCATTGCCAGTATTTTTTTCTGACGGAAAATAGTTCCCAAACCACCACGGCCTGCTTGTTTTAAACGAACTACTTTACGTTTCATATCATAAAAAGTAAAGTTAAGCATTCCGATTAATGAATTGGCAGCAGCTTTACCGCTTGATACAACGGCAACATTGTATTTGTCCTTTTCAGTATCAGCAAACATTTCGTGTAATTCTTCGCCCAATAAATGGCTATCATAAGATAAACCTTCAGGAGCTTCAAAAATCTCAACCACTCCGTCGATACCATTGATAAAAACAATTACTTCTTTTTCGGCAATACCTTGTAATTCTACTGCATCAAATCCTGAGAATTTTGAATAAGGACCAAAAAAACCACCTACATTGCTATCCATAATTGAATCGGTTTGAGGAGATATACCCACTACAATAGATTTCCCTGTACCCGAATATTGTGTAATACCGCAAATAGGTCCGCCGGCAATAACGACTTCGTTTTCCGGATCGTTCCATTTAGTTTCAGGACGTGTTGCATCCCAAAGCAGTTTTAAACCAAATCCTTTGCCACCAATGAACTTATCTTTCATTTCCTGACTAACTGGTTTTTCCTTAATGATATTTTCGCCGACATTTACATACAACGTTCTGTTGTTGTATCCCTTTTCGACAGGAGCCAGCTGATACTTGTAAGAGGCAACAATCTTGCGATTAGCCTTGATTTCGTGAAGATTCATAAATATATATTATTGTTGTTTGTTATTTGAAAAACAAGACTACAAACCTACATATTTTTTTTGAAATTAGAGGTGTGTTTTTGAAAATAATTCATACTTGTTTTTAAGCATGAAGTCAGAAGACCGAAGTCGGAAGAATGAGTAAATTGAATGTATCAAAAGTACTTGATTCCTTTTTTATTTTTCTTTTATCCATTTTACAGCTTCATTAAAGCTTTTGTCATCATAATAAAATTTATCATTTATGATTACGTCAGGAATTATTTTGTCATGGTATTCTGTCATGTTTCGGTCGGCTGTAAATCTTGCTGCTAAATGAATGCAAGAACTGTCAGGCAAAATAAATGTTGTGTTAGCTGTTGTATATCCACCTGAAGCTTCCCCAAATAGTTTTGTGTTGGGTTTGCCAATAAATGAAATGCATGTCATTTCACCAGCACTTGCAGTATGATTGTTTATTAAAACTGCGATTTTAGCGTTTTTATTTTTAATAGAATAGGGATGTGCAACTTGTGGCATACCTGCTATGTCACTATAACATAATATCGATTTATTTCTCCCGTTTTTTTTAATCAAAATTTCTGTAAGACTATCAGTTGCTAGTCCATTTCGATAAGACCATGATCTTTTACCTCCTTTTTTATTGATAAAATATCCTAAAACACCCTCACCAGTCAGAGGTCCTAGTCCAGCAATCATAGGATACATATTTCCGCCTGTATTTCCTCTTAAATCAACAATCCATCCATTGATTGAATTAGTATCCATTGTTTTAATGAGTATCTGAATTTTAGTTGCAAAATCAATACAAACTTTGTCGTTGATTGAAGCAAATCCAGGTACTTTTATATAAGCAATGTTATTGCCTAAATATTTACCTTCAGGCTGATAGTCATAAAGACTTTGTTTTGTGATTTTTTCTACAAGTACTTTTGATGCATAAAGTGTATGATTGTCACCAACAGCTCTTAATTTACCAATTAAATATGCAACGGAAGTAGAACATTGATTAACACCCTGCTTTTCTTTTGCAAGTGAATCGAGTTCTTTTTCAATTATAGGCCAATTCAATGAATCAGAAAACAGCGAATTTTCTTTAACTATTTTTATAAGCTCTTTGTTGAACGTTTTAATTTCTTTCGATTTCTGACAAGAAAACAAAATGATGGCTAAACCGAATAGTAAAAGAATTTTCTTCATTTGAATGTTTATTTCCTGCAAATATATGATTATTCAATTTAAAAAATAGTAAAATAAATTTGATTTGTGTAAGCTGAATATTAGCATTGTTAAATCAGAAAAATGTAACTTTGTTGCACCAATACTATACCAGATATGAAAAAACAGTATTTATTTATTATTGGCTTGATAATTATAATATCATGCAGTTCAAAACCTAATCCCAAAGAATTATTTCTGAAAGGATTCATTATGTTGTAATAGGTTCAAAAAAAGTGCGGAATGGATTGGGGCCTGATGATTTAAATTATTCAGTAAGTCAATTACTATTTGTAATGTAAATATTGGCTTTGGCTTAGTTTTTTTAATAAGTTTTCATTTCGTTTATAAATGCCTCTATATTTTCGTGTTTGATTTTGGAATCGGTTTGAGTAACACCGGCAACTTTTTTAACGATTAATTTTTCAAAGAAATTCATTTGCTCCAACAGCATTTCGCCTCCCATAACTTTGCAACTGATGGCATGTTTTCTTAATATTTCGGGAAATGCTTTTTCTAATTGTGTTTGGGCTATTTCGCCTTCGTAAAAACAACTGATAAACAATCCCAGCCTTTTCTCCAATAGATGCACCGAATTTTTATTGCAAAAATCCTTAATACGGTTTTGTATCATGCCGGCATGTATCGAACCACCTATTATAATTTGGTCGAATTGCGACAAATCAAGCGAACTGCTTTTTTTTAGATCGAATAATTGAGTAGTAGATTTGCCCAATCCTTCTTGAATCTTCTGTGCTGTTTTTTCTGTTGTTCCATGTTTTGAAACATAAACAATGGCTGTTTTCATATATTTATTATTCTTTTTATTAAACTTAAAAATCACATAAAATAACTTTTATCTTTCATAAATGGCAGAAGATGTCATTATGTTCTGTATAAAAATGCTCCTTTTAAATCATTTGTGTTCACTTTCTCGTTTTCGAAAGCAATTTTTCCTTTACAAATTACCATTTCTGGAATTCCTTTTAATTGAAATCCTTCGTAAATATTGCTATCGCAATGCTGATATTGATTATCAACGCTGATAACTTTCTCCTTTTCGGTATTCCATATTACGATATCAGCATCTTTTCCTATAGTAATACTTCCTTTGGTATGAGAAATTCCAAATATATCGGCGGCATGAGCTGAAGTAAGTGCAACCCATTGCTGCAACGTAATTATATTCGTTAGCACGCCATAGGTATATAACAATGCGGTTCTATATTCAATACCTCCCGCTCCGTTAGGAATTCTTGTAAAATTATGTTTGCCTTTATCTTTTTGTCCCTGCAAATTAAATGGGCAATGATCGGTAGCAACGGTATCGATTAAATTTTTGGATAATTGATGCCAGAGTATTTCGTTGTCGGTTTTAGAACGCAAAGGCGGACTGATGACGTATTTAGCAGTTTCAAAATCATCATTGTTATAAACCTCTTCATTCAAAAGAAGGTAATGCGGACAAGTTTCCACAAATACATTTTTAGTACGGTATCGGTTGATGACATCCATAGATTTTGCGGCAGAAATATGCACAAGATATACCTTACATTGAGTTTCGGCAGCCATTGCAAGCACTTTTTCAACCGCTTCGGCTTCTACTTCCGTTGGTCGCGATAGCGCATGATAGCGAGGACTCGTTTTTCCTTCTTTTATAAGCTGTTGCTGCATGGCATAAACGCTGTCTCCGTCTTCGCAATGGACAGTAACCAAGCCATTAAATTTAGCAACCACTTTCATTACTTCATATAATTCTTCATAAGAAATACCTATCGTACCTTTGTAAGCCAAATAAGTTTTGAAAGAAGTAATACCTTCGTGTTTCATGCAATATTCTATTTCTTCGGCAAGAGAATTGTTCCACCAGGTAATTCCGACATGCAACGAATAATCAATACAAGACGTTGAGGCAACCGCTTTTCTTTTGTACAACGCTTGTAGCAGAGATTCCCCACGTGAAGGTGTAACAAAATCGATCATACAAGTTGTACCACCCGCTATAGCAGCAATGCTTCCCGAATAAAAATCGTCACTTGAATTGCCGGCAGGGGTTGGTAAATCGAGATGTACATGCGGATCGATACCTCCGGGAATAATATATTTAGCTGTGGCATCTATCGCCGTAACATCTGCATCAGGCAACAGCATGTTTTTTTCGATACGAATAATTATATCGTCTTCAATTAAAACATCTGCTTCAAAAGTATCGTTGGCATTAATGATAGTGCCGTTTTTTATAAGGAGTAAAGCCATTGTTTAGTTATTAAGTTAATGATTAATGTTTACTAAGTTATTGCTTCGCTACAATTGAAAGGTTTACTAATATTGAATATTTTAGTTTTTAAATTTTGGTGAATTATAAGAATTCAGTTTACTATCTAATAACTCAATAACCAATAACTAGCATCAAATTATCTTACATCCACCTTTAGCAAACACTCTTCTCCGATAAATGCCTTTAACTGATCATTTATTTTAATAGGCCCCACGCCTACAGGAGTGCCTGTAAAAATCAAATCACCAATTTTAAGTGTAATAAATTGTGAAATGTAAGCAATGATAGTATCAATGCTAAAAATCATATCTTTCGAATTTCCTTTTTGAACAGTGTTGCCATTTAATTCAAGATGAAAATCGATATCTTGTATATTACTGAAAATATTTTTATCTAAAAATTTGCCCAAAGGAGCAGCATTGTCAAAGGCTTTGCTTATTTCCCATGGCAAACCTTTTTCTTTGCAGCGTTGCTGAAGATCGCGGGCTGTAAAATCGATACCAATTCCGATTTCATCATAATAAGTATGTGCAAACTTCGATTGAATGTACTTCCCCACTTTATTGATTTTAACAACCAATTCTGTTTCATACTGAATATCCTTAGAAAATTCGGGATAAAAGAAAGCCTGATTTTTGGGCAATAAGCAAGTATCTGGTTTCAAAAAGAAAACTGGTTCGCTTGGCAACGGGCTATTTAATTCTTTGGCATGTTCGGCATAATTGCGACCAATACATATAATCTTCATTTTTCTTCCTTTTTATTTATTAAAACCTCTTAACTTGATAGCTGTAATTACTTTTTTAGTCATCAATGGAAACTGGCTTTTCATCATCCAATCATAATAAGAAGGTTCTGTTTTAAAAATAGCTTCCACCGATTTTCCTTTATTTTTACCAAAATTAAAGACTTCAATATTCTTTTCATCAAATATAATATGACCTGCCAAATCAGCATTTTTGTTCTGATAAGAAAAATCGTGCAAAGCCTTTACATCATTTTTGATTGGTGTAATAATATTTCCTTTAAAATCTTTATATTCTTTATTTTCATATTTATCGAGCTGTGCTTTAAGTATTTCAAAAGTTGCAATAGTATCAGCTTCGGCACTATGTGCATTTTCGAGACTTCCATTGCAATAAAACTTATATGCAGCCGATAAATTACGAGGTTCCATTTTGTGAAAAATATTCATCACATCAATAAATCGACGATTTTTTAATTCAAAATCAACTTCAGCACGCAAAAATTCTTCAACCAATAAGGGGATATCAAATTTATTGGAATTATAACCAGCCAAATCACAATTATGCAGAAATTGATTTAATTCATTGGCGACTTGAGCAAAGGTAGGTTTGTCTTTTACATCTTCGTTAGTAATATGATGAATAGCTGTTGCTTCAGCAGGAATAGGTATCGTTGGATTGATAAGCATTGTTTTAACATCAGTTGTTCCGTTTACATTGGCTCTTATAATGCAAATTTCTACAATTCTGTCGGTACCAACATTGATTCCGGTAGTTTCTAAATCGAAAATTGCCAAAGGGCGACTTAAGTTTAATTCCATGGTATTGTTATTTTTTTGATAGTAATATGTCTTTATATATTTCTTTTTCTGTGCTTTCTCTATAGGGGATTGTAAGTTCAAATTGGAAAGTATTTACAGTATTCCCTTCAAATTTCAATAAATATTCACCCGGAGGCAAAATTACAACATATTTGCCGGAAATTTTGTTAGGAGCATATTTTGATTTTTGCAAACTTGTCTTTTTATCAAAAGCAGTAATTTTAATACTTTCGTAAACTAATGATTTAACTTCGTTAGAAATTTCAGATTGGGTAGTATCACCAATACTAATTTTACCAGAAACGATGGTATAAGTAGGAGGGATGTCGTTAAAAATGATTTTATAAATATCTCTATCACCAACACCGTTTTTAATTGCTGCATCAATGTATGCGTATCTGCCAGATTTTGTGAATGAAATAGTTCTTTCGTCAGCTGATGTGTTGATGGGATAACCAATATTTTCAGGGTTTGAAAAAGTATAAGAATCTTTATCCCATTTTGCTTTAAAAATATCATAGCCACCCATGCTATTATGTCCTACTGAGCAAAAATAAAGGGTTTCTCCATCAGATGCTATGTAAGGATAATTTTCGTCATAAACAGTATTAATGCTTGATCCTAAATTTATCGCTTCCGACCATTCTCCTGAAGGCAATTTGCGAGAATAATACAAATCTTTTGCACCTTCTCCTCCTGAACGCTTACTTGCAAAAAACATTGTTTGCTTATCGGGAGATAAGCAGGCAGCAGATTCTTCTTTGTCAGAGTTAATAACATTACTTGCATTTAGTGGTCGCAGAAAGCTTTTGCCTTTTAATTCTGAAATTAAAATATCGCCCATCATTTTTTCATTATCATAATGAATTATCATTGTGGATCCATCAGTTGTTAAACCCGTGCAATCTTCAGAAAGTGGAGTATTGATAATATTAGGCAATCGTTTTGGCTTGCTCCATTTATCATTACTAAAATTACAAGAAAAGATATCAGAAGTATTAAACCCATCAAAATCAAATAAATTTCCGGTATTTCCTGTTCTTTTGGAAGTAAAAACTAAAAAGTCTTCATCGGCAGAAATATAAGGTTTCAAATCTGGAGCAATTGAATTAATTTCTTCTCCTAAATTCTCAAAACTAACATTTATTGGATTCAGCATTTGCACTTTTGCATTTTCGCACATTTCAATCTGGCGAATTGCCGGAATATAATTATTATCCTTATCTTTAATTAAAGAGATAAACTTTTTGTAATTAGCTATAGCATCATCAAACTTGTTTGTTTTTTGAAAAGTCAAGGCTAAATCATACCAAGCATTTAAGTCATACTTTGGCTGATTGATAATTTCTTGAAGCAATAAAATAGTTTTCTCTTTTTCAATATTTAAGTTTAGATAACATAAGGCAAGGTTATATTTGTAGGTAATATTATCACTATCTGTTTTGAGAAGTATTATATATTCATCAAGTGCTTTTTTATAATTTTGATTAAGAAATAATTCTTTAGCAATGTTTTTGTCAGCTTCAGTGTTTTTGTTTTTTTGTGCAAAACTTATGCATGCAAACGTTACAATAAATAAATAAATAAAATACTGTTTAAACATAAAGTACTGTTTAATTGTTTCTAAATATATAAAATACCAATGTAATTCTCAATAACAAAGTTAAATAAATTGCTCAGATTTTAGTGTTAATTCTTTTACAAATTATTATGTAATATCAAATTTTACAAAAAAAAATACTTACTTTGCAATAGAATTCGTTAAATATAAAATAATAAGGAAAAATGAAAAAAGTAATCTTGTTTTCATTCATAGTAATAATATCATTTACTGTATTTTCACAAAGTACTTTATATAAATATCGTGTTAGTTTTAATGATAAAGCCAACTCACCCTATTCTATTATTGCTCCTTCTGCATTTTTATCTCAAAAAGCAATTGCTCGACGTGCCAATCAAGGTATTCCTATTGATTTACTTGATATTCCGATCAATCAAAATTATATTGACAGCGTAGTGAAATACGGTGCTAAATTTATTAATAAATCAAAATGGTTTAACTCAATTATCGTAAGCCTTACAGATACGAATATTTTACAAAACATCAATGATTTACCATTTGTAAAAAACACTAAACTAGTAATAGATATTAATTCAAAAAAGAGCAAAAACAAACAAAACGATGAAAGCATAAAGACTTCGAATATTTATTTCAAACCTCAATATTACCAGAATTTTTATACTTCGAATGAAAACGAATTAGTAAACGAAAAAGAAGCTATTGCACACAAAACCATTGATTACGGTCAGGCTTATTTGCAAATAAATATGCTGCAAGGAAATTTTTTGCACAAACAGGGCTATATGGGTCAAGGCATGACAATAGCTGTATTAGATGCTGGTTTTTGGCATGTTGATGAAATTAATGCATTTGATAGTTTATGGTTAAATAGCCAAATATTAGGAACCAAAGATTTTGTAAACCCGGGAAATAACGTTTTCAATGAATCTACACATGGTATGATGGTTTTGTCAACAATGGGAGCTAATTTACCAGGGCAAATAGTTGGTACCGCACCAAAAGCTGATTTTTGGTTAATTCGTACCGAAGATGCTACTTCTGAAAATCTTATTGAAGAAGATAACTGGGCTTGTGGAGCAGAGTTTGCTGACAGTGTGGGTGCAGATGTAATTAATTCATCTTTAGGTTATACAAATTTTGATAACCAATCAATGAGCCATACCTATCAGGAATTGAATGGAAAAACAGCCAGAGCAACACAGGCTGCTACCATTGCTGCTCGTAAAGGTATTTTAGTTGTTAATAGTATGGGTAATTCTGGCTCAAGCCCATGGAAATATTTAGGAGTTCCTTCTGATGCAGATAGCATTATCTCTGTTGGTGCTGTGGATATACGTGGAAATTATGCTTCATTTAGTTCAATAGGACCAAGCGCTGATGGCAGAGTTAAACCAACTGTAGCAGCATTAGGACAAGATGCAGTTTTTGCAACTTCAAGCGGAGTTGGTAGTGGCAATGGAACCTCTTTTTCTTCTCCAATTTTATGTGGAATGGCAAGTTGTTTATGGCAAGCATTTCCTAATAAAACCAATCAAGAAATTATTGAAGCTATCAAATATAGTTCGAGTCAATTTAATTCCCCAGATAGTTTTTTAGGTTTTGGACTTCCAAATTTTCAGATTGCAAGTATCTTTTTGGCTGGTAATACTATTCATAATTTTGACAGCGAAAATACTTTTAATGTATTTCCAAATCCTTTTGACGATGTATTATATATTGCTTATAATTCAATTGACACACAAAAAGTTCAAATTGAAATTTATGATTTGTCAGGAAAAAAAATAATGTTTGCTGATGACATTCCTCGCCATCAAGGTTATAACTCAGTAACTATTAATAATTTATTTACACTTAAAAAAGGTGTGTATTTTATTAGAATTTCATCTGGAAATATAACTTCTACACAAAAACTGATGAAGAAATAGTAATTGATGAATTTCATTTTGCTAACTTTAATTTATATATTTTCTGTACAAACATCCTGTTTCCAAAAATTTCTAAATGTTAATAAGTTTTTTAATGTATTGAATTTATTTTTAGTAGATTTGTTGTCTAAAGTAGAAATAAACGCAATGAGTTGAAGTTATATTGATATTTATTGGCAAAAAAAGAAAAAGAAAGGAAAAAGACATTCAGCAGAATTGATTATCTTTGTAGAAAAATAGACTTTTATGACAATTAAGACAACGCATACCATAATTAATGGAGACAACCGACAAATGAGTGAACTGAAAGATAAGAGTGTTCATTTAATTGTTACTTCACCACCATATTGGCAGCTAAAAGATTATGGAACTGAAAACCAAATTGGGTTTCATGATGATTACGAAACATATATTAATCATTTGAACTTGACATGGAAAGAATGTTACAGAGTTTTACATGATGGTTGTCGTTTATGTATAAATATCGGAGATCAATTTGCTCGTTCAATTTATTATGGACGATACAAAATTATTCCTATTCATACGGAAATAATTAAATTTTGTGAAATAATTGGATTCGACTTTATGGGTTCTATTATTTGGCAAAAAGCAACTACAATGAATACTTCAGGAGGAGCAAGTATTATGGGAAGCTTTCCACACCCGAGAAACGGAATCGTAAAATTAGACTTTGAATACATTTTGCTTTTCAGGAAACAAGGAGCTGCTCCAAAACCAACGTTAGCTCAAAAAGAGAATTCTGCAATGACGAATGAAGAGTGGAATACCTATTTTAATGGACATTGGTATTTCTCCGGAGCGAAACAAGACAAACATTTGGCAATGTTTCCAGAAGAACTTCCAAATCGACTGATAAAAATGTTTTCTTTTCCAAATGAAACTGTGCTTGATCCATTTATGGGAAGTGGAACAACTTCATTTGTCGCAAAAAAATTAGACAGAAATTCGATTGGGTATGAAATAAATCCTGATTTTATTCCTATTATCAAAGACAGGATTGGTGGAAATGATGCCTTTTCTGAGGTTGAAGTAAAGCTCATAAAGCAACCTGAGATAACAGACTCGTTTGATGAGAAAATAGTAGATTTACCTTATCAATTTATAGATACACTCAAGTTAGATAAAAAAATTGATGTTAAGAAACTTCAGTTTGGATCAAAATTAGATGCTTACAGTACGGGAAAACGTGAAGAATATTTTTCAGTAAAAGAAATTATCAGCCCTGAATTGATTCGTTTAAATAATAACTTAATTATTAGATTAATTGGAATTAGACAAAGCCCTGCTATAAATGGTAAAGCTACTGAATTTTTAATCAAAAAGCTTAAAGGAAAGAAAGTTTTTATGAAATTTGATGAAATCAAACATGACAATGAAAATCATTTAATGGCTTATTTATATTTGGAAAATAAAACATTTATCAACGCTCACTTATTAAAAGAAGGTTTAGTAAATATAGATACTAATACGGATTTTAAATACAAAAATAAATTCTTAAATCTTATAAATCATGAATGACGAACAAGAAAGAATTTGGAATTATTTAATAGATCATGCAGTAGGAAGAAATAGTACAATACACGTATCTGATTTAGCCACGCATTTAGGTTATGCACCAAATGGTACGAATAATGATAATGTAAGAAGACTTTTGACAAAAATGGTAATGAATGATAATTTACCAATTGGAACATGTAAGGATGGAGTGTTTTTATTTACAAATGATGTAGAAAGAGAAGAAGCTGCTCGATTTGTAGAAAGAAGAACTAAATCAAGCGTTATCAGAACTTTAAATTTTTATACACGACCATGAAAAAACATTCATTAGAATTCGGCAAGAAAGAAAAAGTCTTGAACTATGCTTGTCAGACATATCAATTATCACGACCAAATAAAGTTGGTTCTGTTATGGCATTGATTAGAGAATGTCAACCAAAAACTATTGAAGAATGGGAAAATTGGTATTTTGAGAATGCTCAAACAGAAGGAAAAAATTCTTTTAAAATCACTAAAGAAAGCTTAGCTGAACTTGGCGAACGACTTTACGAAAAAATTATCGGAGTTGTAATTCCAGAATGGCAGGAAGCATTCAATGGACTAACAAAAGAAGATTGTGAAAATTACATTTACAACTTAACAATCAACAGAACTTTTGATGGGTATATCAGAGAAAAATCTGTAGTAAACGATGGTTTAGCTAAACATTTTAAAGAAGTAACTTTTAAAGAAAGTCCTTCGGAGCTTGACCATGCTGGAGATATTGATTATCTTGGATATATAAGTGAAGAAAAGGCATTTGGAATTCAAATTAAGCCTGTAACGGCGAAATCTAACTTTGGCAACTATTCTGTATCAGAAAGAATGAAAGCAAGTTTTGCTAACTTTAAACACGATTTTGGAGGAAATGTCTTTATTATATATAGCCTTGCTGGGGAAATTGCAAACATTGAAGTTATTGAACAAATAAGAAACGAAATAAAAAGACTAAACGAAAAATAAATACAAGTAGTTCTTTTTTAGACAAGTTTACAACTCCCCATATCACCAAATAAAAAGCCCCGAACCCCCGTTCGAGGCTTTCTTGTTTAAAACATAAGACAAGTTCGCTGTAACGAATCAACGTTATGGTCGCCATAAGACAAGTTCTTTGCAACAAACCGACATTATGATCACCATAAGACAAGTTCACAGTAACAAACTAACGTTATGGTCACCATAAGACAAGTTCGCTGCAACAAACCAATGTTATGGTCGCCATAAGACAAGTTCTTTGTAACGAACCGACGTTATGGTCGCCATAAGACAAGTTCTTTGCAACAAACCAACGTTATGGTCACCATAAGACAAGTTCGCTGCAACAAACCAATGTTATGGTCGCCATAAGACAAGTTCTTTGTAACGAACCAACGTTATGGTTACAATAAGACAAGTTCGCTGTAACAAACTAACGTTATGGTCGCCATAAGATCATCTCGAGACAATATAGTTGTTCTATACTCGCCTTGAAGTCATATCGAGATAATTAAAGTTGTTCTACGGTCACCATGAAGCCATATTGGGACAATATATAAACTTTACAAAGGCATTCTTTTCTCATAATATATAAATGTTAATAAGTTTTTTAATGCATTGTATTTATTTTTAGTAGCTTTGTCATCTAAAGTAGAAATAAACGCAATGTGTTATGTGGCATTTAAAGACACAGATCAAAGCGAGAACCGAGATTAAAATATAACCAATGATAATATTAAGTATAATAGAGTTTATACCGAATAAAAGATTAACAGTGCTAAGTTAGTAAAAAAATAAGATATTAGACAATTACGTTCTTTGAGATTATAAATTCGCAATATGAAAATGCGATATGAGAATTTAAAAT
>Ga0247840_10000711_pt1 | contig 68171 bp, 59 predicted proteins | sample LaCruzMarch2015__FD_192404 | JGI IMG/M metagenome (GOLD analysis project Ga0247840, IMG submission 192404) | Freshwater microbial communities from meromictic Lake La Cruz, Castile-La Mancha, Spain - LaCruzMarch2015_17m | ecosystem: Environmental > Aquatic > Freshwater > Lake | place: Spain... | reverse complement strand
GCATCGGGGATTATGAACATGCGTATTTAGCTTAGGTTTGTATCAGCATAGCTTGGTTCCAGCTTCATGCGGCGGCGCCTCGGATGCCCCGCAGCTTGCTGCGCGGGTGCGCCGCCGCCGTTTCACTTCGGCCTCACGTTACCGGCAATTCCAACAAACCACAGAGGCGCGGAGACACAGAGAAACGCCCATGACTTGATGTCCAACCATGCGAGATCGTGAAGAACCTTTCTTTTTGCCGCAAGGACTATGGCTTTAAGGCAAGAGTGCGAATGAGTGGCCATGGATCTTGAAACCAAGGCGCTTCTCCTCTCCGTGGGAACGGTGCAGGTGGCAAAGCCCCACGCGAGCGGGCGGGCCTCCACGGCGGGTCCGGGGGCGGGCGGCCAGTCCGTCTTTTTCCAGTCCGGGCCGCACCTGGCCCGCCTCTCTGTGACAGAAAGCTCGCCCCTCTGCCTGGAGAGCCGCGAGGCGGGCGTGGCCATTATGAGAGACAGCCAGGAGATCGCTCGCGGTCGGCTGGTAGAGCCGCTCCTGCACTGCCCGGAGCAGGCCTACATTACCGTCTCGGAGCGCTGCATCTATGACTGCAAGTTTTGCGCCGTGCCCAAATTGGCAGGCGGCATAAAGTCCAGTCAGACGGTCTTGCAGATGGTAGAGGAAGCGGCCAGAACTGGCCATTTGCAGGCCATCTCCCTGACCAGCGGCGTGGAGGTCTCGCCCCAGCATGAGGCGGAGCGAGTGGCCGGGATCGTCCGGGATCTAAAACGCTTCGGCGTCCCCGTGGGCGTCTCTATCAGCCCCTTTCCCGGCGTAAATCAGATTCTCAAAGATGCCGGCGCGGATGAGGTCAAGTACAACCTGGAGTGCGTGGACCCTGATCTGTTTTTGCAGGTCTGTCCGGGCATCTCTTTTCAGGAGATCATGGATGCCCTTCGAGAGGCCGTGGCCATCTTTGGCAAGAACCGGGTCTTTACTAATATTATTGTGGGCCTGGGCGAGTCGGATGAGCTCCTGCGCCGCAGCATCGATGAGCTGACTGAGTGGGGCGTCATCCCGGTCTTGCGGGCCGTCTTTCCTCACCCACTGCGGGCCGGGGAGACGTGGATGGAGCGGCCTTCGGCGGAAAGGCTGCTGGAACTGGCGCGCTATCTGAAAATGGCGCTGGAGAAGAACGGTCTGGACGGGGGCGCGGCTCTCACCGGCTGTTACCGCTGCACGGGCTGCGATCTTACGCCGGGCCGGGATCTTTAGGTTTAGGGCGCTCAGAACTCAATATCCTCATCATGGCATTCTTCGCCGCACTCTTCTGGTGGCGGCAGGGCATCCTGCCTGTGCGGGAAGGAGAGCCGGAAGAGGGGGCAAGCCGCTTCAGCTTGCTGGAAGCTGCGGCTTTTAGCGCCATGACCTTCCTCTCCGGAGGGAAATTGGTCTTCGATCCGCCCGAATACAGAATCGCTTCCGGAAGACCGTGGCGCGATGTGCAGATCTCCAAAGCCCTCTTCATTTTGGAGAGGCTCTTGGGCATGGTGCTGATCATCATGTTCGCCATCGCGGTCGGCAAGACGATAATTCTGGGCGGAGGATAATGAAAAGCTGCAAAAGAACTGCTCCCGCTTAAAAAATCGAATTATCGACGCGAATAAAAAACACAAAAATAAATAATTAGGGAAACGAATCCCTGATGAAGGCTATCTGGTCAGTTACTTCCGGCAGCTGCCGTCTCTCAGAGGTCCGGTTCCATCCTGTGGTCCCTGAGCGTTACCATTCTGGCCGTTTCCGTTCTGGCTACCGGTTCCATCCTGAGGTCCAGCCATATTACAATTCTGGCCCTGGCAGGGCTCTCCTACCTGGCAATTTTGCTGATTGCAGGCGCCTTGATTCTCGCAGTTTTTGATGCAATTCTCATTACAGTTTCCGTTGCCCGCCAACGGACCATTTCCATTTTGTGCGGCCAAAGCAAGACCTGCCAGAAGGCATAATACTGCCAGCGAAACGAATAATTTCATGTATCTCATTTTACTAACCTCCACTCGTGTTTTCTCTTCATCGAGATCGGCCCGATTGAGCCGCTCTCACAACTACTACCCTGCCTGAACGATATTTAATCTTTACGGTAAATGTCGAAGTTCCAAAAAGGTTCTAAATCGATAAAATCTGGTTTTAAATGTTCTAATTTCGACAATTGGCCATATAATGGTTTTAGAGGTGGTTATTATCTCCTGGGGCAGCATTTTCCTCCTATTTCTCCAATTCCTCACCATCAAAAATATATATTCGCCGCACTTAACGTGATGTAGAATTATGGAGGGATGATCACGATTAAAAAAATAGTGTTAATGCTGTTGGTTCTATTCGCAGTCAGCAGTCTGTCCTTTGCCGCAGGTCCGCAGGGTGTCCATGAGGCAGGAACAGGAATTGTCAGCCCGGAAACGAAAGAAGCCGCCCAGGGAACCGGTCAGGGCATGATGCAGGCAACCCAGGAAAACAAGACAATGGCTTCGCAGGGCATCCATGAACCGGGAACCGGACTTGCCAACCCTGAGGTAAAAGAAGCAGCGCAAGGAACCGGACAGGGCCTGCAGGCAAAAGCTGAAAACGCTAAGAACGAATCTGCGGCCAGCGCCCCCCAAGCACAGCCGGGATTTGAAGCCGCCCTGGCCATGTTTGGCATCATTGTCGCATCATTCGGGCTGCTCTACAAAAGGCACTAATCCTGCCGCACCCATTATCCTTTTTTAATGGTCCCACGTTGTATCGAGTTGGTAATAGTATAGTCGTCTCCGTTCGTTCGTCCTCTGTGCGCTCTGCGCCTTTGCGGTTTAATTCCGGAAGACAGTTGAGAAGAAGTCAAGCTACTGAGAACCATTCCTCGCGACTGATCCCAGCTTCATCTAAAACAGTGTCCAGCAGAGAGGGATCTATCTCCTCACCATGATGTGGGTTTGGTATGCGTGCGGTTACCATACCTCGTTTCATGTAGGCGTGTTTCCCACCAGGATACGGGCCATCAAATCCCAGTTTTCTTAGTCGCCTAATTAGCTCTCGTCGCGATACTGGTGTTAATCTAGACACCTGCGATTGGCTCCGCTGATGCTTCTATGACCAGGTTATCCATCGATGGAATTGGCAACCCCAATCTCAAGCGTAATGCTATCCAACCTTCAATAACCTCTACAAGCTCGGAACGTGCTCCTTCGATAGTCTTGCCTGTGGCCCAAACACCTTGCAGACCAGGGACGGTAGCAACATACTCGCCGTTATCCAGGATTTTATAAATGGCTTTGGATAGTGCCGCCATAATGTACTCAGCAAACATGTCAAGACCCTATATGCCTTGAAGGGATTTAACATTATTCACCGCATGCGCTACCCTAGCTCAGCCGGGATTTGAAGCTGCACCGGCATTGCTTGGCATCACTGCCGCTTCATTCGGGCTGTTCTGCAGAAAAAACTAGCCTCACATAACCCATTATTCTTTTAATTTCAGATTTTTATATTATTATAGTTTTCGCCTGCTAGAGGAGACGAAAGAGATTAATGCCGTCCTGACATCCATCCCAGCACTTCTATGAAAATCGCTCTCTTGCAGCTCAATCCCACCGTCGGAGATCTCCCGGGCAACACCGCCCTCATCGCCTCCGCAGCCCACCGCGCCGCTGATGCAGATTTAGCCGTCACAAGCGAGCTGGCACTCCTGGGCTACCCGCCCCGCGATCTGCTCCTCAATGCAGATTTTGTAGAGCGCAGTTGGGCAGCTCTACGCTTCCTGGCCCAGGAGCTGAGCGATCTGCCGCCCCTTCTGGTGGGCCTGGCCGAGCCCAACCCAGGCGAGGCGGGCCGTCCCCTCTTCAACTCCGCGGCCCTCTTACGGGAGGGCAAAGTGGAGAGGACCTTCAAAAAGACGCTGCTTCCCACCTACGATGTTTTTGACGAGGACCGTTACTTTGAGCCGTCGGCTGAATCGCAGCTCCTGGAGATCGATACGACGGTCCTCGGCATCTCCATCTGCGAGGATATCTGGAACGATCGCGACCAATGGCGGCATCGGCGCTACCACACCGATCCGGTGCAGGAAATGGTGGCGGCAGGAGCGAAGGCCATCATCAACCTCTCCGCTTCGCCCTTCACCGCCGGTAAGCAAAAACACCGCGAGGCCATGCTCTCCGACCTGGCCAAAAAGTACCGCGTCCCCTTTTTCTACGTCAATCAGATAGGCGGCAACGACGACCTGGTCTTCGATGGCCGAAGCAGTGTCTTCGATGGCAACGGTCGCCTGGCGGCCCGGGCGCGGGGCTTCGAGGTGGATCTGATAGTAGCGGATATGGCGAACCTGGCCGACAGGGCAGCAGCTATCGCAGAGGACGATTTCAATCCTGAGTCCGAGATCTGGCGGGCCCTGGTTTTGGGCACGCGCGACTACGTTCATAAGTGCGGCTTTTCCGAAGTTCTTCTGGGCCTTTCCGGAGGCATTGACTCCAGTCTCGTCGCTGCCATAGCCGTTTCTGCTCTCGGCCCAGAGAACGTCCAAGGAGTGCTCATGCCATCTCCCTACACCAGCCCAGAGAGCGTGCAGGACGCCATGGCTCTCGCGCAAAACCTGGGGATAAAGACGCTTACCCTGAACATCACCGATATCATGAACTCCTTTGACAGGGAGCTGGCCAAGCCCTTCCTGGATCAGCCAAAGGACGTGACTGAAGAGAACATCCAGGCCCGCATCCGGGGCAACCTTCTCATGGCCCTCTCCAACAAGTTTCGCCTGGTGCTTCTCACCACGGGAAACAAGTCGGAGCTGGCCGTGGGCTACTGCACCATCTACGGCGACATGTCCGGGGGACTGGCCGTCATCTCCGATGTTCCCAAGACCGCAGTCTACCGGCTAGCGAAGTGGCTGAACGCCCGGGGTAGTGAGATCATCCCTGATGCGGTTCTGCATAAAGCGCCCACCGCGGAGCTTCGCTTCGATCAGACCGACCAGGACAGCCTGCCTCCTTACGAGGTGCTGGATGATATTCTGGAGAGATATATCGAGAGGCACCAGTCAAAAGAGGAGCTCTTTGCCCAGGGATTTGAAAAAACGATGGTGGAAAGAGTACTCAGTCTGGTGAAGAACGCCGAATTCAAGAGGCGGCAGGCAGCGCCGGGACTGAAGGTGACGGATCGGGCCTTTGGCAGCGGCTGGAGGATGCCGGTGGCCAGCCGGGCCTGGTAACAGGCATGGCGTCGCGGCGAATAATTTTGAGTGTCGTTTAAATAGATTCAGGCTGAAAGACGATATTTGTTATGAAGGGCGGCGGCAAGTGGAACGGGATTATGCACTGGAATAGGGCAGCAACATTATTTTTTGTAGCTGCACTTCTTGCTATGTCGGCTCATGCCCAGGAATCCGACGCCTTTGTTGGGCAGAGCCTGATTCTCAATGTCTACCTGGATAACGCAGGCAAAGCATTGGTCACCGGCTATGCCGAGGACGTTAGTGGTCTAGCCTTCCTCAACGATTCACAGTTCCGGTTCGAGAATGATTCTCATCAGCTCTATGCCCTCACCGACGATCTGACGGCAAAGGTGGGCGATCTCTGGACTTTGAGCTTTGATGCCATAGGCAGCTTTGATGATTATCGTGTCACATTCTACCTGCCTAGCGAGACCAGCCTGGGGGAGATCAACGCCTCGCAGGGTCTAGGATACCTGCTCTCTGCGTCTAATGAGTCCCTGGTGGCGGATGTGCAGGGCTATGAGGTTTCCGATCCTCGCATCACCATCCTGTATCAGCAGCCTCTGGCTGCCAACGGCAGCAGCCTACCGCCCCTTCCGCCGGGCTATCCGGGCGAGGGTGCGGCTCTGATCATGCTCCTCATTGCCGCCGCTCTCCTGGTGGCAGGCTTTGGCTTCGCCGTCTTCTTGCAGAGAAAGAGGCGCGGCTCAATTGAGCTGGCAAAAGATACCACGATAGCTCCGCTGCCCGAGAAGCCCGATATGGCGGGGCCGCCGGACACGTCGTGCGCTGCCATAGAGGCCTTGCCTTCGTTCGAGGTGGATTCTCGCCTACCCCCAACAGAAGAAGATGATGGTGTATTTCTGTCCGAGACATCACAAACAGCCCTCGCGAATGAGCCGGGCCACATCGAGCCCTCGCCCCGTCCGGCAGACGAGCCTGCCCAGCCCGCCGAGCCGGTCGGAATCCAGGCACAGGACTCTCCAACAATAGAATCTGCGACAACCCGGGAAACACCGACTCCGAGCCGGCTGCCTCTGGAGCCGTCCGAGAAAAACGTCATCGTGGTCAGCTCTGAGATGGATGCGGTCATGCAGACCCTCACCGCTCGAGAGCGGGCCGTGATGAGCACATTAATAGATCATGGAGGCAGAATGACCCAGGCGGATATCCGGTATGATACAGGAACGCCTAAATCGTCCTTAACCGGAATTTTGATCTCTTTAGAGCGCAGAAAACTCGTAAGCAAGAAGGAATGGGGACGAACCAATATAATAGAACTTTCTGATTGGTTTTTATCAAAAAAGGAACGTTTGTGAACCTTTTTTCTCCAGCCCACGAATGGGTCCACCTCATTTTAAACCGTTCGTTCGGCTCTTACCTTTTCTATCGTTCCGGAGAATGTTGTCTTGTCGAACTAGGAAGCTTATAGCAGCTCCAGTTTGACGAACGGGTAAGATGAGTGGGAAATGATTGTTGATTATAACGAATTCGAGGTTTGATTACAGATGAAATTTACGGAAATATCGGGAAAGATCGCTCTGATCGCTCTGGCTGGCGTCTGCCTTTTGGCTGTACCGGCTCTTTGCATGCCAATGGATAACGGCCCTGGTCGGCAGGGACATGATGGAATGTTTGCCCCCATGAATAATCTGACGGCAGAAGAGCTGGCTAATATGACTCTAGGCGAGCTGAAGGAGATACGGCATACGGCCTGGAATAATACGACCGCTTGCTCTGCTAAAGAGGCAGGACGAAACTGCAGTCAATGGGGAAGGAACGCCAATGACTCCCTCGGCATGAACGGAAAGGGCATGGGTGAGATGGGCATGGGCAAGGATGACAACCAGATGAAGATGAGAGACGGCCCAATGGATGGTATGTCCAAACGCATGGGCGGCGCAATGTGCGGCCCGAATGACAAGAGCGGTGGGTGCGACAAAGCTCCCCAGGGCATGACAAAAGCCACTCCAATTCTGCTGCTTATCGATGATCTGACTGTGGCGGATCTGGGCAACATGACGGTCAATCAGATCAAGGACCTCTCCCAGAAGAAGATGCAAGAGCTGGACAATATGACCCTTGCCGAAGTCAAGCTGCTTCAGGAGAAGAAGGTGCAGGAGAGAAACAACCTGACCCTGAACCAACTGAAGGAAGAAAATAAGAATATGCGGCAAATGGCCAAGATTTTCGGAGGGGCAGGCTTCGGACGCCATATCAAGAATTGATGTTGTTGGGTTCCCTCCCAGCCAAAGAAAAAAAAGGCGGCCGGCCTTAGAGCTGCCGGCTCGTCTTCTCATTATTAGTACTACTGTATTGGAACCGCAAATATTTGCCCTGGAAATAGACTTATAACTAAAGAATTACGAATTCCGGGAAAGATGTTGGGCCGTTTTGGCAGGCGAATTTTGATGATTGATATTTGCAGAAGAGTTTTGTGTATAGGGCTGGCGAGTTTGCTATTTATCGGTCTGTCCGGCATGTCTCTAGCCGAGCCCAATGAGGACCAGAATATGGGTGAGCCCCGTGAAGTGATATGTCCTCAGGATGGCGAGATGATGCCGCCCCAAAATGCGGGCTTTCCCATGGGCGTTCCTGTGGAGGTCCTGTTTAACGGTCATGGTTTTGCAATATTAGGCAATGAGTCTCATATCCTCCGGCTGAAGGTTGAGGCCATCATGCCTTTAGAGCCCTGCCAGATCAGAGGTCTCCTGGCCTCCAACAAGAGCCTGGAGGAGATCAGGGATGACATCCGGGCTAAAGAAGGCGAGAAGACTAATCGCGGCAGCATGATTCTGGATCGCAGCATCTATCCTCTCATCAACATAGTAGTATCTGCATCCGGCAATAATTCGACCGCCCTGAAGGCCGATCTGGCCGATTTGGGCAGGCTTTCCGCAGCCAATGATTCGGCGATCTTGGGCAGCATCTCTATGATCATCTCTCCCTCCGACGGGGGCATGATCGGAAAGGGTGAGCTTCGTATCGAGCAGGGTCCGCGTGCGGCCACTTACTCTCTGCTGCTCGACATGGAGCCTCCCCGGAATGGCCAAAAAAAAATGATGATAATGATGAGGAGATGAGCTGATAGCTTTTCCTCATTTCGGCCTTTTAGGGGTGATTTGATGGCATCCCTAAAGATGGCTATGGCATTGCTTCTCCTCTTTTCGCCGGCGGCCCTGGGCCAGGGTGGGCAGCTCTTTTTGAATGTCTATGTGGATGGCACCCCTGGGAAAGCGCTGGTCGTGGGCAACGTGGACGATATATCCGGCCTGGCCTTCCTGAACGACTCCGAGAAAATCTACGAGGATAACGGCCAGATTTACGCGGTTTGCGATTCTCTGGTCAAGAAAGATGGCAACGGCTGGCGGCTGTCGTTTCCCGCCGGCGGCTATTATGATGAGTATCATGCCGTATTCTTTGTCTCGGGAGGCTTTGCCTTCCAGGAGATCAACTGCACAAAGGGACTGGAGATTCTCTCCTCCGCCCACAACGACTCAATAGTGCTGGATGTGCAGGGGTTTGGGCTGACCGATCCCGCGGTCCATTTCAGCTACGCGGCTTCGTGAATCTGATTTGATTCTGGTCGGCTAGGTACAGCGAGGCCGAAATAAACGGCACATTATCCTCTCACAATCATGGCTTTAATTAGGCCCGGCTGTACTAGGCCCACGTCACCGCCACATCGTCCGTCCTGTACCCCGGTCGCACTTTCGACTCCGCGAGCAGCGTTGTCGCCCCGCTCTTGAGCATGATCAGGCCAGTATATGCGATCATGCTGCCGTTGTCTCCCATGAACTGGCGCGGCGGCAAAAAGAATTTCGCGCCCCTCTCTTCGCACATGATATTGAGCATCTCGCCCAGGCGCTTGTTGGCTCCCACGCCCCCTACCAGCATGGCCTCCTTCTTCTCGGCATGGGCCATGGCCCGCTCTGTGACCTCGACCAGCATGGCAAAGGCCGTCTCCTGCAAGCTGTAGCAGACATCAGCCAGATCATGCTTCTTGGCCGCCTCTGTGGCCGCCGTGGACAGGCCGGAGAAGGAGAGGTCCATGCCCTTCACGGTGTAGGGCAGGGGGATGTACTGCTTTGCCTCGCGGGCCAGCTCCTCCACCTTGGGCCCGCCCGGATGGGCAAGTCCCACGGAACGGGCGAACTTGTCTATGGCGTTTCCCACGCTGATGTCCAGGGTCTCGCCGAAAATTCGATAGTGGCCCTGGCGCAGCGCCAAAACTTGCGAGTTGGCCCCGCTCACGTAGATCACCGCCGGATCGCGAGCGCCGGATTGCCATTTGCCCACTTCAATGTGCGCCACGCAGTGGTTGACGCCCACCAGGGGCACGGCAAATCGAAGGGAGAGGGTGCGCGCCGCGGTGGCTACGGTGCGCAGGCACGGCCCCAGCCCCGGACCCTGGGAGAAGGCGACGGCATCGATCTTTAAGCCCTGCTGGCGAGAGTAGGCCAGCACCTCACCTACTACCCTGGCCATATATTCCGCATGATGCTGGGCCGCCTCGCGAGGGTGAATGCCGCCTTTGGCCGGGGTGTAGGTGGCGCTCTTCTCATAGATCACACCCAGCTCGTCCACCAGGGCGGCGCTCAGGTTCCAGGCCGTTCCTTCCAGGCCGAATATTATCATAGTAGCTGTAGCTCCTGTTTTTTCCTTTTCAGACGTAGCCCTGGCCGATGTCCTTTCGGTAGCGCATTCCATTAAAACGGATGCGCTTGATGTTGTCGTAAGCCTTGATCCGAGCCTCGGCCAGGCTTTTGCCGCGCGCGACCAGGGTCAACACCCGGCCGCCCGTGGTAAACAGCCTTCTCTGGCCCGTGGCATCCTGGCCAAAGGCCGTACCGTTGTGGTAGACCAGAACCGCAGGGTCTACTTTCTCCAGGCCGGTGAGGGGCATGTTGGTGTAGTGCTCCCCCGGATAGCCGGGCCGCTCCTCGCCTCCGGCTGAAGCCAATGGCTTGATCGCCCTTCCAGAGGTGGCGCATATCCCCAGGCAATAGTCACGCGACCACTGCAACGGTACGCTGGCGAGCTTTCTGTCCAGCAAGGCCTCAGAAAGAAGGAAGAAGTCCGTCTCCAGGCGGGGCAGAATGACCTGCGTCTCCGGATCACCCAGGCGCACATTAATCTCCAGCACAGAAGGCTCCCTTTCTTCCGATATCATGAGACCGAAGTAGATCACGCCCACATATTCGTGCCCTGTGACCTCATGAAAGCCATGCACCGTGGGCAGGGCAATTTTATTCATTATCTTCTCTGTCAGCGCCTCGTCCAGCCAGGGGTGGGGCGAGAATCCGCCCATGCCGCCGGTGTTGGGATTGTTCTCTAAATGGGGGTTATTGGAGAGCTTATTGAAGAGCCGGACGGCCACAGCCTCGTCTGCGGAAAAAGCCTGCTTGTAGTCCAAAGCCGACTCCAACGGCTGAACCGTCCTGCCGTCACTAAGGGCAAAAAACATCAGCTCGCGTCCTTCCAGCCGCTTTTCGATCTCGATTCTCTCTCCCGCCTTACCAAAGAGCTTGGGGCTGACCATGATGCGCTCGATTGTTGACAGGGCCTCCTCTTCTGTGGAGCAGACCACACAACCCTTTCCTGCGGCCAGACCGTCCGCCTTGATCACCAGGCCCAGATCGGGATATTCCGAGCAGAACTGGTGGACGTACTCTCTGGCAGCAGCCGGGTCATCGAAATTTTTGCAGGGCGGCACAGGAACATGCAGGCTCTTAAGAAGATCTTTGGTCGTGCACTTGCTGTTCTCAAGGATCGCAGCCTCTTTCTGGGGGCCCAGGATTCTCTGGCCTTCTTCCTGGAAGATATTGACAATACCATCGGACAGGTAGCCTTCCGGCCCGACAAAGGTCATGTCTATCCGTTCCTGCTTTGCAAAAGCGAGCAGTTCAAGAATGGTCTTGGGGGGCTTTCCTTGCACCGTTGCCAGGCGGCACTTCTCTATCATCTCGCTGCCTGCATTGCCGGGAGCCACGAATACCGTCTCCACGCTGCCGCTTTTGGCAAAGGCATGGGCGATGGCATTTCCTCTGCCTCCTGCATCCACTACGAAAACTCTTTTGCCGGACATCAAATCCCTTATGAATAGTATAACCTAGATAAGCGTGATTGCAGTACATAAATTGCTGCATTGAATGGGTAAGGAAGCCGGAATAGCCTTTCCCATGGATAGTTATTTAAAACACCAGGTTGAGCCAAATTCGTAAATGTAATCACGCCCCGGCATATGGGCAATAGATTTCACTCTCGCGGATTTCTGTTTATGAATGATCCGCAAAACGGCGCAGGAGATGATAATACAATGTACTCTCAGGAGCAGGTGCTTAAAATCGTTCAGGAGAAGAACGTAGAGTTCCTCCGGCTACAGTTCACGGATATATCGGGAATTGTGAAGAACGTGGCCATTCCCGCCACCCAGATAGGAAAAGCCTTGAAGAGCGGCATATCTTTTGACGGCTCTTCCATTGAGGGGTTTGCCAGAATCCAGGAGTCGGATATGGTCCTGCAACCAGACCTTTCCACTTTCAGCCTCCTGCCCTGGCGCTCCAAGGACGGCTCTAATGAGGCCCGGCTGATCTGCGATGTGCATCTGCCCAGTGGACAGTCCTTCGAGGGCGATCCCCGTTATGTCCTGCGCCTGCAGCTCGAAAAAGCCCAGGAGATGGGCTTTAGTATGAATGTCGGCCCGGAGCTGGAGTTCTTCCTCTTCGAAAAGCAGAATGGTGGCTCAGCTACCATCCCGCACGACAGTGGTGGCTACTTTGACCTCGGTCCCGTGGACCTGGCCGAGGATGTGCGCCGCGAGATCGTTCGGGCGCTGACGCAGATGGGCTTTACCATCGAAGCCTCTCATCACGAGGTTGCCAAAGGTCAGCATGAGATAGACTTTGTTTATGACGATGCTCTGAAGAACGCCGACAAGGTAGTGACCTTCAAGTATGTCACCAAGACCATTGCCATGAAAGAGGGCCTGCGCGCCACTTTCATGCCCAAGCCCATTTACGGTGCAGCCGGCACGGGAATGCATGCCAATATCTCGCTATTTAGGGGCGGAGAGAATGCATTCTTCGATTCCGAAACTGCCACGGGCATCAGCGATCTGGCCCGGTTCTTCATAGGGGGATTAATTGAGCACGCCTGTGCCATAACCGCTATTGCCAATCCTCTTATCAACTCTTATAAGCGATTGGTCTCGGGTTTTGAGGCACCAGTCTACATCACCTGGTCCGGGCCGAACCGCTCCTCCCTCATTCGTATTCCTGCCGGCCGGGGTCTATCCACGCGCGTGGAGTTCCGTTCACCCGATCCGACCTGCAATCCCTACCTGACCTTTGCCGTAATCCTGGCAGCAGGCATGGACGGAATCAAGAGGGGCATAGATCCGGGAGAGCCGGTTGATCTGAATGTCTATCATCTCAGCCCCGCCGAGCGCAAAGCATTGGGCATCAAGACCCTGCCTGCCAATCTCAAGGAGGCCCTGGACTATCTGGAGGCGGACAGTGTCGTACGCGAGGCTTTGGGCGAGCATGTTTTTGAGAATATCATGCGCCTGGGTCTTTTGGAGTGGGAGGCTTACAACACCTACGTCCATCCCTGGGAGATTGAAAGGTATATCAATGCGTTCTGAGGGGCATTTGCTGCCCCTATCATCTCTTTTTTCCGGTACTTTTCGAATTTACTTCGGAGACAGATTTGCTTATATCTTCCTTTGCGTTTATTATTAAATGCATGCGCCGGGGCTCTCAGGCAAACAGTCACCCGAAAGTTTATATATAGCATCAACCTTGGAGGAGTCCGGGCCGGTAGCTTAGTCAGGCAGAGCGAAAGGCTCTTAACCTTTAGGTCGGGGGTTCAAATCCCTCTCGGCCCGCTTTAAAACAACCGGGGCTGTGGCCTAGCCAGGTAGGGCGATGGGCTCCAGCGGTATAATTTAATGATGAGCAACGGGTCTACTGAGATCTCTCGACGGGGAGATCGTTGATGATCCGTTGGAGCACTGAAATGAGCTGTTATCAGCCACTGATTTCCGGCTGCATGCACTTCAGTATCGGAGATACCCGTCGATCGTGAGTTCGAATCTCACCAGCCCCACCTTTTTATTCTATTTTTATTATTTCGCGCTTCACAGCGTTTAAATATTCTCCGGCCCCTAATCTAGGGAAGGGTGCAAAGATGTATAGAGATATTCTCACCACATGCTGGTCCATCAAAGAGGTCAATAAGAACCTCACCGATCGGAAGTCTACATCCGACTTCTCCATAAAATATCTAAAAAATGCCTGCTCTGTTCTGGCAGAACAGATGCGCAAGATTAGCAAATCCATGCCCCAAGAGGTCATCGAGGTTGTCGATAAGAAGGGCGGCAAGAAGAGCTTCACAATGCATGAAGTGGCAGAGATGCTTTACGATACGCGAAAGATCGTAGAACTGAATCTGATCGATAATATTAGCCTATGGGCAAGAGCTCGCATGACCGCCTAAGGCGCCTAAGGTTCAGAAAGAACGGCAAAACCAGGAAGCTTTTTTTCTTTTTCTTTTATTTTAAAATGAATAATATTTTTGCGCGCCTCAGAACTCATAGGGCTCATCATATGGCATCAGAGCATGCTGTATCATCATAGGCGTCGCTGCTTGGGGCCTTGTGCCCTAATAACTATTGTCTCCCATAATCAATTTATCCTTGGCGAGTTGCAGGGCAAGTTTGATCCGAGAAGCACACCACCTTTCTTGGATATGGTGCGATTGGGCGTGCACGTCTCTGTGGCGGGTGGCGTGGACAGGGCAGCATCTCGTGCTCACGAAAAGGGTTGCGATGCATTTCAGATATTCTCTTCCAATCCCCGCAAATGGAGCTCAAAAACCATTCCCTGCGAATCTGCGAAGCGCTTTCTAGCCCTGCAAAGGCAGTTTGGCCTCTCTCCGGTCGTTGACCATATGCCTTACTTGCCCAACCTTGCCTCGTCAAAGGAAGAGGTTTATGCCAAATCGGTACAGGCCCTCGCCAGGGAGCTGGAGCGCTGCCAGGCTTTAGGCATACATTATCTTGTAACTCATATGGGAAGTCACCTGGGCAGGGGCCAAGAGAGCGGGCGCGCGAGGATTGTTGCTGCTTTGCAGACTGTATTTTCTCTGTGCGATAGCGAAACCGTATTGCTTCTGGAGAACAGCGCCGGCACAAAGAACAGCATGGGAGGCACGTTTTCTGATATTGCGGCCGTCTTAGAATCCCTGCCAGCCGATCGCGGGCGGTTGGGCGTGTGCCTGGACACCTGCCATCTTCATGCCTCGGGATACGACCTAAGAACCCCTCGGGCATTGCAGGCGACGCTGGATCTGTTTCAGGATTGCATCGGGCTGGAGTGGCTTATGCTTCTTCATCTCAACGATTGCAAGGGGGCCATCGGATCGCATTTGGATCGACATGAGCATATTGGCCTGGGGCAGATAGGCGAGGAGGGCTTTCGCGCCATACTTTGCCATCCCGCTCTTTCCGACCGGACAATGATCCTGGAAACGCCGGTAGATTCGTCCCGGGATGATAAAGGGAATCTTGATGTGGCGAGGCGCCTGGCCTCAGGGATAAAATAGCTTCTCGATGACCAGCATCAAGGCGTCATTGGAGATGGGCTTGACCAGGTAACTGTCCGCCCCCAGATCGTAGCTCTTCTGAATATCTTGATCCACATTGGATCCAGTAAGAATGACCACGGGAATATTGCTTAAATTTTTATCTTTCTTTATGCAGGTAAGAAGATCTATGCCGCTGATATCGGGCAGGTTGATGTCCAGCAAGATTAGCTGGGGCAAATCGGCCTTAGTAATATTTTGCAGAACGGCAAGGGCCTCTTTGCCGTTGGCGGCCATAACCAGATCATTATTCAGCTTATTGTGCGATAATACGCGCTTTGTTACGGCAGCGTCCTCATAATTGTCCTCCACCAGCAGGATCTTTATTTCTAAGTCCATAGATTCACCTGGAGGCTATATGCCCACTTTTTCCCTTAAATCATTAAGGCTAAATGAGGTGATGCAACTACCCACAAAAATAGTTTTCCCACTAAGCAGATCAAATCGCCTCATAAATGCGCACCCTTAGCTTAACCCAGTACCCTAATCCTGAACGTGCAACCATCTCTGCTCAAGATTTTTATTTTAGTTCGTATCCACCAGGCTTCTCTTTACACGCCCGCTACAGAGAAGGGCAACCCGGCTCAGGGGCACGTCTGCCTCCAATTCGTAGCCCAGGGCCTCGCCTAAGGTGCGAGCGAATTCCATGATCTCGTAGTGCTGCGGCATGGCCTCTCTGGTCAGACGGTCTCGGGAGCGGCCCAGATGCATGTAAGCCTTGACCTCCACGAAGTCGGGCTCGGCCCTCGCGATGAGGCGGGCGTAGTCCTCCGGCCTTTCCATATTCAGGCCGCGCACCAGCGTCATGCGGATCACGCTTCGGCAGCGGTGCTGCTTGATGATCTCCAGGCTCTCCAGAATTCGCGGCCATAGATCTGCCCCAGGCCGGCAGACGCGCCGGTACAGTTCTTCGTTTGGAGCATTGAGGCTCAGGTAGAGCTGCGTCGGCTGCAGCTCGGCCAGGACCTTTGGATTGGTGGCGTTGCTCACCACAAATGCTGTCATGCCCCGCCTGCGGATGAGGTCGATAAGCTCCTTTAAGTAAGGATAGAGGGTGGGCTCGCCCATGAGAGAGAGGGCCACGTGCATAGGCCGGCGCGCCTCAGCCAGCCTCTCCTGATCCGTGGTCTTGGCTCCGCCGTAGCCGGAGAGAAACTTCTGCTGGCCGGAGAGGATGCCCTCCAAAAGTGCCTCGGGCTCCATTGGTGCAGTTGCAGGCACAGGATCGTCTATCGGCCTCCAGCAGTGCAAACATTGGTGGTTGCACTCCAGGGTGGGCGTCATCTGCACGCAGCGGTGGCTGGATATGCCGTAGAAGTGGTGCTTGTAGCACTGTTCGCCGCCCCGCATGGCGCGACGAAGCCACATGCAGGGCTTGACGGCTCCGCCACCCACCAGGTGGTAGCCCTGCTTGGTGAGGGTCTGTGTAGCTTGATTTTGAGGTTCCATGCCTAGAGATGAAAGAATAGCCGGGGATATATAGCTACGTGCGATGCGTTCCATTATCGCAAAGAATATGACCCAAAAGTCGCAAAGGCGCTACTGGATGCCGTGGCGATCTCTTGCATTGATAGCTGTTTTAGCGATGGTTGTATCCACCTCCGGCGCAGAGCAGGTTATCTCTGCCCAGGAGATATTAGCCAAAATAGCGGACAACGAGCCCGTTTATTATGATAGTATCCGGATTTTGGGCGACCTGGATCTCAAAACCCTGCCCGATGTTCGGGTGTCAAACTCATTCGCAATTACTAACTCGACCCTTATCAACGCCTCTTTCGACGGCGTCGCCTTCGCGAAGGACGCCGTCTTCTGGGGCACCACCTTTGGCAATGCCAACTTCGACCATGCCAGCTTCCTCGGCCAGGCAGACTTCGCCAACGCCAGCTTTCAGCACGCCAGCTTTTCCGCCGCTTCATTTGCCCAGCCGGCAGTCTTCGACGGCGCCCTCTTTCGGGATGACGTGAGCTTCGAAGATGCCGTGTTCGCCAGGGACGCCTTATTTAACGAGGCCCTGTTAATGGGCGATGCCAACTTCAATTACTCCGATTTTGCCTCTTACTCTTACTTCGCTGCTGCGCAGTTTCTGGGCGACGCTCTCTTCTCAGACATCGACTTCTCAGGAGCCCTGGATTTTTCCGCTGCTGCGGTTGCCGGAAGGGCCAACTTCTTCCAGTCCCGCTTTAGCAGTGCTGACTTTTCCAATGCGATCTTTTCCGGTCCCGTCCAGTTCGGCCAGGCCAGCTTCTCCGGCCTCTCCTCCTTTGGCGAAGCGATCTATGCCAAGGAGGCGAATTTCAATCTGGCCCGCTTTTCCCAGGCCGCCTACTTCTCGGGAGCCGAATTTCAAAAGGATGCCCTCTTCGGCCTGACCAAATTCCAGGACATCGCCAGCTTTCAGAGCGTCCGGTTCGAGGGGGATCTCAATTTCAAGGGCGGATCGATCTCTACCATGCTTTTGGATAAGGCAGAATTCGGCAAGGATTCCCGTATTATCCTGAATGACACCGACTTTGCCCGCTTCAAGGCTCACTGGAATGAGATCGAGGAGCATGTGGTCTGGCATCAGGGAGCCTACCTGGCCCTTGTGAACAATTACCACGGCCTGGGCTGGTCGGCAGACGAAGACGACTGTTACTATCAATACCGCGGTCTCAATCAGGACAAAAAACTGTGGGGTTGGTCGAAGACCATCGATCTCCTGGCCTGGCTGTCCTGCGGCTATGGCGTTCGCCCCGGTTATGCCGTGGCCTGGTCGCTTCTCACCATCCTGGCCTTCGGTCTGCTATTCTGGAGGGGAGACGGCATTCGCCGCTCCGCCAAGCCCCTCAATGAGGCCGCCGAGAAGGACAGCGTGCCCGAGCACGTCACACTACGAAACGCCCTTTTCTTCAGCACCATGGTCTTTCTCTCCCAGGGGCCCATCGACTTTCTGCCCGTGGGCCGACACCGGTATATTGTCATTTTCGAGGGTATTTTGGGCTGGCTGCTCTTGGCACTCTTCCTGGTGACCTTGGGCAGGGTTATGATCCGCTAATGCTATGCAAAAAACAAAAGTGATAAATCCTGGACCGTCTTCAAATTAGTCAGTGATTAGAGTAACCAGATGGCAAATGCTGCTCTTGGCATTACTACTGCACCTCCTGCTTAGCGAGGCCTTGGCAGAAGTGCCAGGGCTTGATGCCCCATCGCCGGCCTCCCGGAGCCAGGCCGCGCCGGTCATCGCCGCCCAGGATATCCTGGCCCAAATAAGATCGGGCGAGCCGCTGAACTATGACAACGTAACAGTCGCCGGTCAACTGGATCTGGGGCAGGGAGTTCTGCCGGTCAAGCAATCGATAAGAATTACCAACTCTCGCATCCAAGGACCATTAAGAATAGAGGCGGTGACCTTCGCTGAGGTTCTGGATCTGCGGGGATGCATCTTTCAAGATGATGTCAGCTTTGTCAAGTCCGTTTTCCAGAAAGATGCCAGGTTTTCCGGAGCAAGATTCCAAAAGCAGGCCGACTTTGCCGGGACCTATTTCCAGGGACCGGCCTCTTTCATCAGCGCGCTTTTTCAGAACGATAGCAGCTTTAGCAACGCCCAGTTCAATGGGGATGCCGTATTCCTCGATTCCGGCTTTGCCAGTGATGTCGACTTTAATTATGCTAAGTTCCTACGTTCCGGATCTTTCTGGAATGCTAACTTTGAAGATGTAAGCTTCTTTGAGACACAGTTTGCCGGGCAGGTCACATTTCGAGCCGCAAAGTTTCGAGGCAATGCCACATTTGCCGCCACCCGTTTCGAGAGCGATGTGCTCTTTCGTGAGGCTCGTTTCTGGAGAGGAAGCACTTTTGGCCTGTCTAGCTTTGGGGGCTTAGCGGACTATGGCAATGTAGACTTTCAAAAGACGGCCTTCTTTGGGGGAGTGAAGTTTGCAGACCTGGCCTATTTCGCCAATGCCCGGTTTGATGGGGATTTGATCCTGGAGGGGGCCCGGTTGTACAGCATGCAACTGGACAATGTCACATTCAATGAGAGTTCAAAAATTAACCTAAACAGCACGGACTTTTCCAAGTTCGTGGTCCACTGGAGCACCATACGGGATCGCATGGTGTACAATGGGGCCGCCTACCTGGCGCTGGTGAAGAACTACAAGAGCCTGGAATGGTTTGACGAAGCCGATGAATGCTATTACCAATACCGCAGAATCGGTCAGGACCAGGCGCCCTGGGGCTGGGGCAAACTCTCGGACATCATCTCCTGGCTCTCCTGCGGCTATGGAGTTCGGGTGAGCTACACCGCCTTTTGGTGCCTTTTCACCATTCTCATCTTTGGTGTGATATTTTGGGCGGGAAAGGGCATGGACAAGTTCGTGATCGAGGGCGTGGAGCTTCCCGGAGACCAGCGGCAACGGTCCAGCAAGCGCGTCTCTTTCACCGACGCCCTCTATTTCAGCATTGCCATGTTCACCACCTCCCAGGCGCCCGTCAATACCTATCCGGTAGGCGTTTACAAGCATCTGGCCATGGCGGAAGGGATATTGGGCTGGTTCTTCCTGGGACTCTTCGTGGTGGTGCTGAGCGCTGTGCTCATTCGCTAAATATCGCTAATCGAAAAAACGATAAGAGAGCGCCAATCCGGAAAGGTTGATATACGTGTTGGTTATACGGGAAAGATCGGAAAAGGGCGCGTGGCCTAGTCCGGATAAGGCGGCAGCCTCCTAAGCTGTAGATCGGGGGTTCGAATCCCCCCGCGCCCGCTCGGCTTTTTTTTTTTGAAAACTGATGATTGTTTGTTGCTACCAAATTTGTAAAAAATGTTGAATTATAGGTTTAAGGCACAATCTTGGAGATGGCCAGCTCCAGGATATCCTCTGCCCCCGATTTCTTCAACTGGGGAATGAGCAGGTTGACAATGGATCGGTCCACCACAGTCTCCACGGCGTAGTAGCCGGAGTTGTAGAGCTTGGAGATGGTGGGATTCTTCATGCTGGGCAGCATGGATATCAAATCCGCTATCGAATCTTCGGGCACATTCATCTTGAGGAGAACCTTTCCTCTCGCCTTTATGACCGCAGATAAAAGCGTCTCTACGGCTATGATCTCCTCGTGCTTCTCCGGGTCTGCCCAGCTCTTTTTGTTGGCAATCAGCTCCGAGGTGGACCTGAGCATGACATCAATGATCTTCAGGCCGTTCTTCTTAAGGGTGGAGCCGGTCTCGGTGAGATCAACGACCACATCGGTCAGCTCCGGAACCTTGGCTTCGGTAGCTCCAAAGGAGAACTGGATGTCCACCGGTATTCCCAGACGGAGGAAGAAGGCCTGGGTGAGGCTCGGATACTCTGTGGATACGCGGCTGCCCGGTTTAATCTCACGGGCAGAGTGGATATCCAGGCTCTCGGGCACGGCCACCACCAGCTTTACGATGCCTGGCCCCTGTTTGCCGTAGTTGAGCTCAGCCACGCGGGCCACGACGGCACCTGACTCCATTATCCAGTCCGTTCCCGAGATGCCCAGGTCGAAATAGCCTTTGGCTACATAACCCGGTATCTCCTGGGGGCGGAGGATCTTCACCTTGCCGATGCGAGGGTCTTGTATGCGAGCGTTGTACTCGCGCTCCGTTCTCTTAACCTCCAGCCCGGCTTGCTCGAAGAGCTGCAGTGTCTGGTTTTGCAGGCTGCCTTTGGGAATGGTGATGTCGATCATTCTGAGGTTTTGCTTTTTTAGAACATATTTTTGTCTTTTGCTCGAAGGTCCTACCTATCGAGGATCTATGTCTCACTTGCCATTTTCCAGGCGATCACCACGCACAATATTTATAAATAACAACAGTAATAAACATTTGTGGGAAGGGGGAAGGCAATTGGCATCTCTGATTATCTCGGATACGCATTTCGGCCTGGATTCATCGACTCTTCAGAGTCCGGCAAAGGTAGACCAGTTGATGCAAGAGATATCGGAATTTGAGAGCGGCTGCGACGAGGTCGTGCTTTTGGGCGATATCTTCGATTTCTGGAAGGCAAGCCCAGAGAATGCGGTGAGGTGCGCCATCCCTTTTTTAAAACGGCTCTCCCAGGAATGTCTGAAGATTCGCTACGTTGTGGGAAATCACGATCATCACCTGGTGGTACAAAAACAAGAAGCGGAATTCATGGAGAGGGCTGCTCGCGGCGATCTGTTTCCCGTTTATATTCCAACAATGCGCTGGCGCCGGACTTTTTGCGGCGTTGATATCGAGATGCTCTATCCTACTTACCGGAAGCGTTGTTGCCAGAGGACCATTCTCTTCACACACGGCCATCATCTGGACGGCATTCAAAACTTCACTTTGCAGCTGGTGGAGAAGCTGCGCAAACTTTCCGGAGAGGAGTTTCTTCCCGCAGACCTGGAGATGATGATGACTTATGCCTACGAGGGTATCTATCGCTCCGCCTGTATCGGAGAGATGGTCTCTTTCGAGAACTCTATCTGGAAGGCATCCAGCCTGCTGCAGAGGATCAACGCCGGTGTTTTTTCCAACCAGCGCCGCGCCAGCGTAGAGGGGCAATATGAGGCCATATTGAAATTCATTCGCGAGAGGAGCCTTGGTAAGATTGACTGCTTCATTTATGGAGATACGCATCTTCCTGGCATATTTCAGAGAAGGGGAGGACCATTGGCCGTGAACGCGGGCAGCTTCACGCGCGAGCCGGGAAATGGCTCTCGCTTCGAGACGCCCGATACCTATATGCTTCTGGATGAGGGTGGGCTGGCCATAAGAGAGCTGGGCCGGAAAAGGCCTTTATTTTTATGCGAGCTTCTCTAGATGCCAAACCTATTTCATCCAGTATCATGTAGGTCAAAACATGTTCGAACCAAACGAGGAATCCCTGGTCCTGGAGATCGTTCGCGGCTTCTTTGACATTCCATCTGAAGATATGATGAAGATTGGCGATCAATTCAAAATGCTGCTCTTCGATCCAGAGACCGGCAGCGAGCAGGAGGCGGTGGCAAAGCTCAAGGAGGCGCTAAAAGAGATGTCCAAAGAGCAGGTCTTGATGGCAGGCATGTTCGTCTCTGGACTACTGCGCTGCAACTTTGCAGAGCAGGTTGAGCAGCAGTATCAGCAAGCCAAGGCAGAAGGAAAAATCGAGCCAAATTGCGGTTGTGATCTGTGAGTCCTCCGTGCGCTCTGTGCCTCTATGGTAGTAGTATCGTCAGCCGTTTGTAATAACCAGTGGCTAACGGCGTTTCAACCACAGAGCTCACAGAGAACGCACAGAGCGACTAACTATTAGCCACTAAAAATAGCGAAGAGTAGACTTTTTTTCTTCGCGCTTCGTCCAATAGCTTATTATCGCGTATATCGATCTGATTTATGATGAAAGAGACGCTTTGTGCATGCCGGGACGGCAAGGCCCTTGGCCAGGAGCTGCGGCGCATAGTCGAGGCCATTTTAGCGGGCGATATTAAGACGCAGGCGGATCTGGAGTCACACAAGAGGGACGCCTCATCTCGGCTAGCCCTCACTTCCTTGCCAAGCAATGCCGATATACTCGGCTTTGCTTCTGCCCAGGAGCGGGCAGAGCTCAAGATGCTGGTGCGTAAGCCCACGCGAACCCTCTCCGGCGTGGCTGTCATCGCGGCCATGACCTCTCCGGCCCGCTGCCCGCACGGAATCTGCGTTCCCTGTCCGGGCGGCATTCTCTGCGCCTCAGCGCAAAGCTACACCGGTCGCGAGCCGGCCGCACTTCGGGCAGCGCAGCACGATTACGACCCCTACCGCCAGGTAAGGGCGCGGCTGGCTCAGCTGGATGAGATTGGCCACCCCTTAGACAAGTCGGAGCTGATCATCATGGGCGGAACGATCACGGCGCGCCCTTTAGGCTATCAGCACTGGTTTGTCAAACGCTGTCTGCAGGCCATGAATGATTATCCCGCGGCAAATGTTCCCGCCACGACGTGGCAGTCATTTGCCGATGTGGCCGCGGCCAATGAGACGGCATCGGTTAGAAACATCGGCACCACCTTCGAGACCCGGCCGGACTACTGCGGTCCAGCGGAGACAATGAACATGCTCCTTCTCGGCGCCACCAAGGTGGAGCTGGGCGTGCAGAGCACCCGTGATGATATCTTAGAGAATATGAAGCGTGGCCATACGGTTGAGGATACCGTCTCTGCCAATCGCGCTCTAAGAGAGGTGGGCCTTAAGGTGGGCTTTCACATGATGCCGGGACTGCCCGGCTCCTCGCCAAAGGCGGATCTGGAGGTCTTTCGTGAGCTTTTTTCGGATAGCCGCTTTCGCCCGGACTACCTGAAAATATATCCCACTTTGGTGGTGGAAGGAACCGAGCTTTATCGGCAATACCTGCTCGGGGAATACATCCCTCTGGGCGATGCGGTTGCGGCAGAGCTTGTATCTCAAATAAAGGAGATTCTGCCCGCCTACGTTCGACTGCAGCGTGTGCAGCGCGACATTCCCGCCCAGCTCATCGTGGCGGGGGTCAAGAAATCCAATCTACGTCAGCTTGCGAAGCAGCAGCTTTTGGCACGGGGCGGCCATTGCCGCTGCATCCGCTGTCGGGAAGCGGGGCTGCGCCGCTTCCTGGGCGGGGAAGTGCGATTTGTGCATGAGGTCTATGAGGCATGCGGGGGAGCCGAGCACTTTTTGTCCTTTGAGGGGGAGGACGAGACAATCGTCGGATTCCTGCGCCTACGACTATCTGAGCGCGCCCGGGTGAGGGAGCTGCATGTCTACGGCCCCATGCTTCCCATCGGCAGCAGAGCGGAAGGGTGGCAGCACCGTGGTTACGGGGAAAAATTGTTGCATGCAGCAGAGATCCAGGCAGAAGAGGCGGGATACGGCTCCCTGGTAGTTACCAGCGGCATTGGGGCCAGAGGCTACTATCGGCGGCTGGGATATGAGCTATGCGGACCTTACATGACCAAGCGATTAAAATCGAGTTGAAAAAGGAAATGGTTTCAAAGCACCACAACCATTAAATAGCGTGCACCAAAGAGGATTTGCGGTTCTGAGGAATTATAATATGCGTTGGCAAGGCAAATTTGGAAGGAAGCCCACCGGGGGAAAATTAATTCTCGCCAGGGGCAAGAGAAAGTATGAGATAGGCAGAGAGCAGAGCGACACCACCATTGCCGCGGTCAGAGTTAAGAAGATCGAGACAAAAGGCGGAAACATAAAGATGCGCATGCTACGGGGCGATATGGCCACAATTGCCGATCCAGTGACCGGCAAGTCCAAGATGGTAAAGATTGAGACGGTTAAGGAAAACAAGGCCAATCTGCACTACATGAGACGGAACATTCTCACCAAGGGCGCGATCATCAAGACGGAAATGGGAGATGCCAGGATAACCAGTCGGCCCGGTCAGGATGGCGTCATCAATGCCATACTGCTGCCCGCTGTGTAAAATCCCCTTCCACTTTTAAAATGTTCGTCGTCTTCCGGTGTAGTTGTGGTCGCCACCTCTACTCCTCGAAGGACGCCAAGTCCAGGACCTGCCCCTGTGGAAAGAGAACTATTCTTAGCAAGGCGAGGGTCTTAGCCCAGGCGGAAGACGCTTATGCTGCTGGCGATATCGTGAGAAAGCTGCAGCTTGAGGGGCACGGCATGACCGGATTTAAATCAGCTGGACCATAGCCAAATCTATGCGCCTCAAAGAGAAGCTGCATGGAGTAGTGCCAGAGGAGTGCCTGAGCTTACTCTCTAATCGCTTTCATGTCATTGGGAATATTGCCATACTCACACTTCCCCCGGAGCTGGAGGAATACAAGACGGAGATTGCAAAGGCTGTGCTCTCTTCCGGCAAGAACATTCATACCGTGCTCAATAAAACTACCAAGCTGCAAGGTGAGAGAAGGGTGGCAAGCTTTGAGCTCTTAGCCGGTGTCGGCAATACCGTCACCACCCACAAGGAATTCGGCTTTCTCTACCGTCTGGATGTGGCAAATGTCTTCTGGAGCAGCCATCTTTGCTATGAGAGAATGAGGGTGGCGGCTGCAGTCGTGGCCGGGGAGGATGTACTGCTTCCTTTCGCTGGCGTGGGACCGTTTGCCGTTCCCCTGGCCGCCCGGGGCGCTGTTGTCCTGGCCCTGGAGAAAAATCGCGAAGCATGCCTTTATCTAGCGGAGAATGCCCGGCTGAATAAAGTGGATAAGAAGATCACGATAATAAACGCGGATGCCTTTCACATGGCAGAGCTGCTTCGAAAGGATTTTCACAGGGCCGTCATTCCTGCGCCCTACGGGGCAGATGGAATTTTGGAAACAGTATTGCCCCTGGTGAAATCCCGGGGAATTTTACACGTTTATACCTTCAAGAAGCTTCATCAGATCGAGCCGCTCAAGAAGAGCTACCAAGATCTGGGCCTGGAGATTATGCAATCTCGTCGCTGCGGCAATGTTGCTCCCGGCGTCTGCCGCTGGGTCTTTGATCTGGCGAAATCCTGAATACGGAAATCCTTAAATACGGCGATTGACGTACATGTGTATTGGCAAAGGTCGAATACTCATTTCTTTCCCTCCGATGACTTTTGCCTCCCTCCTATTTACACAATTTTCTGCCTTGTTCCTTCTCGTCTGGAAATGCTAGTACAGCAAGGCCGAAATAAACCAATGTTTTGACTTCGCGGCTTCGCGCCTTCGCGTGAAACCGGACCCGGTTGAATCTCACGCGAAGCCGCGAAGAACGATCAGCCGTTCACAAAGGCACATTATCCTCTCATAATATCGACGATATCGTAGCCAGGGCGAAAGCTGCCAGGCCCAGCAGGCTGAGGGGCAAAGTGTATCCCATAACCGTTTCCTTCATGCTCGCCCCTGTGGAGCTTTTGATGAGCCAGAAGTAGGGATCGGTGACATAGGAGAACATGAAAGCTCCGGATGCAATGAGCAGGGCTAAAGTTACCGCCGGCAGCGGATAGCCGGCCAGGATCTGCGCGGCAACTGTTGCCGTTACCACCCGAGACCCCTGGGCGAGTTGCAGGGCGGCAGATACCAGGAAGGGCAAGAGCAAAGCTGGCAGAAAATGTCCCAAACGAAAGATCTCCTGGCCTAAGCCGCTTTGCGCCACCACATAACCGAAAGCACCCGCTCCGCATAAGTCCAGCAATATCACGCCGGATCTTCGTCCGGCCACATGAATCAGCTCATGCATCTTCTTTCTCTCCAATGCCAAACAGAGCATGGCCCCCAGGAGCAGGGCGATGCCCGGATCGGCAAGAAGGCGCGTCTTCTCATGCAGGCCGCCAAATAGGATCAGGGCTATTGGTACCAGCAGAGGAGCCCAGGCACGTGACCGGCTCATTTTAGGGGGGGCTCTGATCTCTCTTGATTCCGCGTCCTCAATATCCGGGAAAAAATGCTTCATAAGGATGTAGGCCAGGGCGAACAAAACCAACGAAATGGGAATGCCGCGCATGAGCAGATCGTACGGCTGCGCCCCCAGGCCCGTGGAGAGGGTGATCATGACCGGGGAGGGATAGATGAGGTTAAAAGAAATTATGGAGCAGGCTGCCGTCATGAAAAGGGCCCTTTTGCCGTTCGGGCTGTCTTTTCCGGCCAGGCCGCTTACCACCGGCTGCAAAATCATGTAGGCGGTGATGCTGCACATCACAGGCAGCGAGATGAGGTAGCCGGCCGCTCCGCCGACGAGCAAGCTCTTGTCAGCCAGTCGCCCCAGATCGGCAACGATTCGCACCAGGCTCTGTGTGCTGCGCAGATACTCCGCCAGCAGGGCACCGCTGAATACTACTATGGCCAGGGAGGAAAAGATCCTGGATAGGCCCGTGGAGATATATCCCTGCAACTCTCCGTTCATGCCCACCAGTAGGCCAAAGACGATAGAGGAGATGATTAAACTTAAGAACGGACCAATCCTCGTTATGATCAAACTGACGAAAATTACGGCTGCCAGAAAAGCAAGGAACGGGTCCATACTGTCAAGTATATCTTCTTAGCTATAAAACCATAATTATGCTTTTAACGGCTTTTTTCCCTAAACATCCGAAACGCATTTATAGATAGAAATATAAAAAAGGCAGAGAAGGGAATTTGTCTTATTTAAATCAGCCCAGATCGTGAATCGCGATCCCGGCAAGGGATAGTTTGGCAGGGTAAGAAGGGAGTAGTGGCATGAGTAGAGGTAGCTTGGGGCGTAGACTACCTCGGGGGAGGCTTGACTATAAGGTAAGTCCGGCACTCCTGGGCGTAGCCATGTTTTTAGTTATTCTAGTTCCATCTTTATTCTATGTATTTCCACATGCCGCTGACACTTCGCAATCATATTCTCCTGAATTGCTATCCCGTCTTGAATTGAAATCAAGCCCCCCTTCCATCCCTGACCATCCCGATTCAGACAATGAAATGAATAGCAATGCATTGCACAATGTCGCCTCCCATGGGGCATCTCTTTTGGCCACCGTCCAACAGTCGCCCGAAATGTCTCAGGTCTACCTGGAGAACACCGGCTCCTTGGAGCTGCATCGGGTGCAAATTGTGGGTGGGGGAAGGTCCTTAGGCATACTATCTGAGCTTGTTTGCGGCGAGAAGAAGGTGCTGGCCGTCAGCGGCTCCCCGGAGGGACTGCGGGTGTCTGCACTCGATCCTTCTCAAGGAGAGGTCTTAGCTCGCATCCAGTATATCTCGGCGGACGCAAGCGAGGATATCACAAGCCCCATTTCTGAGGAAGAGGTGCTGAGCACCAAATCTGCACCAACCATTACACCCACCTTTTCCGGGTCGGCAGGCACCGACGCCGCGCCACCGTCTCCCATTGATCGGCCCGGGGAAGAGACGCCAGAAATATCTGCACTCCTGCTGACCATAACTGCCAATAAGTCGGAAGGCAGAGCAGGAGAGGTCGTAGGCTACCGATGCCTGGCGAAAAACCAGGGGGCTATGGAACTGTCCGACATCCAGATCTCTTGCGCCGGAAAGGTGGCCTCTACAAAGTATCTGCCTGCCGGCCAGGAGCTTTTCCTGGAGGGGGCCATGCCGATTGAGAATAATACCCGGCTATCGGCCGGCGTGCGAGCGTTGGATGCCAGGGGCAGGATCTACACTAACAATACGTCTTTCGACATCTGGAAGATCTCTCCTTTCCTTCGGCTTATGGTTACTGCCCCCCCGCGACTGCACCGCGGCGAGAAGGTTTCCCTGCAAATTCGCATTGAAAATAAGGGGGCGGAAAACCTCACCGATATTCTTGTCAGGGATAGTTGGGGGGAGATCGGAAGGATAGCAGAGCTTCCGGCGGGCGATTTTCAGGTGCTGCAAAAGGACGTGACGGTATTTCAGAGCCAGCAGGACGCATTTTCGGTTATCGCCCATGATCAGGCAGGAGCAGAGGTCTATGCCAGTGAGATGTTCGGCCTTCGGGTACTAAACTCCTCGCTCTTGATACAGGGCGATCCTTCGAAGGTTGGGATTTCTCCAGGAGAGCCCGCTGAGGTGACCTGGATCTTGAGCAACCGCGGAGAGGAATTACTGCAAAATATTACCTTAGAGGGGGACGGGAAGAAGCGCATTCTCAAGGAACTGGCCCCCAGCCAATCGGTAAAGATGGCGGCCATTTACACCAAGAACTCTACCACCTGGATAAACGTTACTGCGAAGGGAGTTGATGGCAACGGTTTTGAGGCAGTCAGCACTGCGGGCGTGCTTTTAATGTCCGTTTTGCCCGGCATCACTTTGAAGCTCATGCCCACAGAGATCGAGGTAAGCCCGGGTGAAGCGGCAGAGATCAGCGTCCTTATCACCAACTCCGGAGACGATCGCCTGGAGGACGTTGTTTTAACTTTGAACGGCTCCACGCTGTCATCCCTGGGCAGCATGCAGCCGGGTGAGTTTCGAGTGATAAATTCTAAAACCGTGATCTTCGATAATTGCACAATTCAATTTGAGGCCAGGGGAAAAGACTCGCGCGGCCTGACATTATCAGACGGATCTGCGGTCAAGGTGTCGGCGGTTGTCGCCGCTCTCAAGATATTCGTCAGCTCTTCGCCGCCTGCCATAGTACCGGGAGAAAAGAGCCTTCTCACCTGCACCGTGGCCAACACCGGCATTGTCCCTCTTTACAGCATATTCGTAATCAGTAAACGGCTGGGGGCCCTCGGCAATATCGAATATCTTTCCCCCAAGCGTCAGATGACGGTCACTCTGGAAAAGATGGTGAGCGAAGCTATCGATGATACCATAATTGCAGAAGGCTTCACTCAGGACAAGAAGCCCGTGCGCGGCACTTTTAGCCTGAGCCTGAAGCTTCTTCGTTCTCCCGGCCAGGTACCGGACGCGGCGGAGAGTCGCGCATCCGGTCCTTTGCAGCCGTCCGGCGTGACGACGGCATCGGCCAACATCAGCTTTGGCAATTTCAGCCTGCCCTTCAATCTGCCTGCCCAGGAGGAGACGGCCTCCCAGGTATCGAGAACGATGGCCAACGATGTGGATCGCACGGCAACGAAGCAAAACAATGTGGTATTGGATAAAATTGCTAACCTGCTGCGCTATGTGGAAACGCTTCTGGGATTGAATGAATCCCAATCGCATGCCGCCCAGGAGCTCTCTCCTGCGGGAAAAGATAGCCTGCCCGGATCAAAAAATTACGAGCTTTCCATTGCGGGTGTGAAAGGCTCAGAGCACGGAGCCATCAGCATTCTGGATGTCAATGCCTTGCCTTCCCAACCCGCCGCCAATGAGCCGATCAAGGTAACCGTGCACCTGCAAAGCCCGGATGGAATAGAGTCTGCCTTGGTGAAATACGGCCTGTCTGAGCTGCCTCTCACCAGGCAGGATATGCAAAGCGTTAATCGGGTCTATGACTGCGCTCTAGCTCTGGAATCGGGCAGTCAGGAAGACGGATACTGGAGCGGCACCATTCCCGGCCGGGGGCCGGGCACCTACATGCCTCTTTCCGTCTTTGTAACGGGTGGATCGAGCACTGCTGAAGGCGGACCTTATTTGATCCACTGGAGCACAGTCAACTCCGTCAAGGAACGGACAATCGTCGCCCCTTCCGGAAGAAACGGCATGCTCTTCATTGAGTCCTCATCCGTAAAAGGCAGAGGCGAGGTCTCCATCAAGGATACCATCCAGGGATCGACGATGCAGTTCAATGAGAAGATAATGGGCAACGGCTCCATCAGCCTGGAGACGCTGCGCACCATTGATCGCAGTGGATCGGTAGACAATTTCACCGAGAAGAAGGATCTGGTTTTTACCGGCGGCAATCTCAAAGGCCATAAGACACTGGCCTCTCCTAACTTCCAGGGGGGCTTGGGAGCCTCGGTCACGGAGAGGTTCAACTTGAGCCACGTAGACAAGAGCGAGACCTCCAGCGTTCGCAGCCAAAATTATGCCAACAATACTTTGTCCTTCAAGACGGACCAGGCCTTTGATGGAACCTGGAACATCCAGACCAAGTATGCCAAGTTCTACAAGAAGATCAAGGCCGATCAGAAGTACACAGGCTCCTTCCAGACCCAGAAGGATATCGAGTTCTCGGATGCGGGGCAGAAATAGGTCAGATCTGCTTCTTCAGACCATAAGGGATTTGACGTACCGGTCCACTTGATTAATCAAACTGCATGGGAGGAACGCGCATGAAAAAGCTATCCATCGGAGTCCAGTCGTTCGAGGTCATGCGGACGCGAGGGTTCGTCTACGTGGACAAGACTGAGTTGATCCACCATTTGGCGACGGAAGGCATGTACTACTTTTTGGCCCGGCCTCGACGCTTCGGCAAGTCGCTCCTGGTCTCCACCCTCAAGTGCCTCTTCGAAGCCAGGCGCGAGCTCTTCGAAGGGCTGTGGATCGACATGCCTGGCCGCTGGGAGTGGCAGGCGCATCCTGTGGTGGTGCTGGATTTCAACGGCATCGCACTGGATACGCCGGAACATCTTTCGCAGGGTCTGGCCTACCGTCTGGAGCAGACGGCAGAGGCCGCCGGGGTGACGCTGAAAAGCCCCTCGTTGGTCGAGCAATTTGGTGAATTGATCGAGGCGCTCTACAGCCGCAGCAAGCAGCCAGTGGTGGTGCTGATCGACGAATACGACAAGCCGCTTGTAGAGCATCTGGGCAAGGGCGAGGCAGGTCTGGCGATTGCGCGCGCTAACCAGGATGTGCTGCGCGCCTTTTACGGCGTGCTCAAGGGCAACGCAGTCTCGCCGCTGCTGCGCTTTGTGCTGCTGACGGGCGTATCGCGCTTCAGCCGCGTCTCGATATTCTCTGCGCTGAACAATCTGAACGATATCAGTATGCACGAAGATTATGCTGCTCTGCTCGGCTACACCGCAGCCGAGCTGAGCGCCTGTTTCGCCGGGCATATCGAGCGGCTGGCCGCCAAGCTACAGTGCAGCAAAGACGAAACGAGCTTGATGCTGGCGCAGCATTACAACGGCTATCGCTTTTCCAGAAGCACTGTCAAAGTGTACAATCCATTTTCGGTGTTGTCGGCCTTAGACCATCGCGAACTGCAAAACTACTGGTTCGAGACAGGCACGCCTACCTTCCTGGTCAACCTTCTCTCGGAAAAGCGCTATTCTCCACCCCAACTCGAAGGACTGCAGGTAAGCCAGGCGGCCTTTTCCACATTCGAGTTGGATCGCCTGTCGCCCGAAGCCCTGCTCTTCCAGACCGGCTATCTGACCATCGCCGACGTGCAGGACAGTATCTACACATTGAACTACCCCAATCAGGAGGTGAAAACCGCCTTTACCGAGGCGCTGCTGTTGGCGATTGTTGGTCTGGAGCCAGAGGCCAGCTCCCACGTTCTGCGGCTGTCCAAGCACTTGCAGAACGAAGACCTGGAAGCTTTCTTCGAGACTCTGATGGCCATATTCGCCTCCATCCCCTATGACATTCAGACCAGGCGCGACGAGGGCTACTACCACACCATCTGCTACCTGGCGCTCTCGGCCACAGGCGGAGCAGCGCAGAGCAGCGTCCTTACCAGCCGCGACAGGATCGACATGGTCATGGCCTTCCCAGATAAAGTCTACGTGATCGAATTCAAGTGCGGCCAGAGCGCGGCTGCAGCGCTACAACAGATCCGTGAGAAGGGCTATGATGAAGCCTACAGGCAGAGCTGCAGAAAGGTGATCCTGCTGGGCATCAAATTCAGCCTGGAGAGCCGCAACGTCGAAGAATGGGTGGCGGAAAGCTGATTAAATCCGCCTTTTCAGCCCATATTGGTAAAACAGGCGAACCGGCCGGACAATCCAGTAAAAGGGATACAAGAATTCCGGCATAGGAAACGCATCATAGTCTGCCTGGCAGGGTTTTAAACCTACCAAGAATAGATATTTGGCGCGATCACTCAGACGTTCTCGCGTTCTCGGCCAGAATAGATATCTTTCGATGATCCCCTCCGCTCCATTCGGCACGGAAAAGAATTTTTCGGATATCTGCAGAGCCATTTTTTGGGCAGTGCTGTCTCTCTCGATTTCGTATAGCATCTGCTTGGGGAGTTTAGCATCCATAAGGTCATGTGCCAGAAAAAGACCGATATGAAGTATTCTCATAAGATCCATCTCATCCGCGCCCGTCATCACCTGATCCCAGTCTGTTTCATGACGGCAAATAGCGAAGAGCCAGATAAAGAGAGCCCTTTAGAAAGGATGATTTAGAGCGGCTTACATGTCCAACTGGAAGCGAAGTGCTTCGATGACCTCTTGGCGTAGCTTTGCATCAACCAGTTCGCCTACATCCTCTTCCAACCGGCTCTTGTCCAACGTGCGGACTTGGTAGCACAGGGCGATTGAATCCATCGGCAGGCCGGCAATATCAGCGGGCAACAAAACCTCATTCGGATAAATGTTGCGAGCAGCAGATTTTCGAGAGGTCAACGGAATGATGTTGACCACCGGCAGTATTTGGTTAATGCTCTCTCGACTGATAATCAGCACGGTCCGACGACCGGCTTGTTCAGATCCTTTGGCTGGATTCAATGAGGCGAGAAAGATGTGCCATTGATACTTCATCAGTCTGGCTCCGACCACTGGGCATCTACTTGCTCAAATGCATTCATCGTTTCACATAGATCAGCCATGAAGAGATCGTCATTTACCGCTTTTTCTATTTGAGCGAGCTTGCCCGCAGTACTTGGAACCAATAATAGTTGCTTGAGTGTTTCCTCAACCAGCGCAAATTCTTCCAGCGGCAGAATAACGCCGACGGGATTTCCCTCAGCATCCCTGATGAACTGACGTTTGAGAGCATGTGCAGCCATTAATTATCTCCTTTTGTCTTGCGAAGTGCCTGCCATAGCGTACGAGACACAACAGAAAGACTGTGCGTGGTATTGCCGGCAAGACCCGCCGCCATTTGCAGCTTGTAGCGCATTATTGATCGGGATCTGCGAGATTTAAAAGTTTCCCATGAAGCGCAACACCTGATATATTGATGATCGCCCGATACCATGGCCTATGGTGCGTGGTGCTCCACTTCAAACCAGACCGCTTCGGGAACAAGCAATGATGAGAAATCGCAGAGGACGTCCAGTGCATCAAGCTCAGCCAAATGGATCAATGGCCCGGCATCCAGGACCGCCTCAGTCATCGCCTTGCAGTCCCCACTCCAGGTCCTTGCGAATGAAATGCTCCATCAAATCATCCCGATGGCTCTCCAAGTATCGACGGAGTGCTTCCACCACCAGGCTGTCGAGATCTGGAAAACGGCCTGCTTGGATCTGCTCTTGAACCTGTTGGGCCAAGGCAATAGGAAGAGAGACAGTGGCTTTTACTTCTGACATGTCTTTGTACCTTTCATCCTTTTGCTGGTACAGCCGGGCCTAATTAAAGCCATGATTGTGAGTGGATAATGTGCCTTTATGAACGGCTGATCGTTCTTTGCGCCAATCAAGGCTTCGCGTGAGATTCAACAGGGTCCGATTTCACGCGAAGGCGCGAAGCCGCGAAGTTCCGATGAGAGAAGGACAATTCTTGCCACACTTGGCCCTAAAGCGCCGCATGTTCAATGAGCGAGCCGGCGGCCAGCCGGGCCCGACGTCGGGATATTTAAATATTTATAAAAATCCAGGGAGCACTTGCTGGAACAAACCCAGCTCAACTCATCAACTGCTCCATCGCCAAGTATCCAAGCCGATAGTTCCTGAAAGCCGGATATCAGCGAGCGTCCCACACGCGCGCCCGTCCCAGGCCCGCCAGCAGCTCTATGCCGAGGGCAAATTCGCCGAAAAATGCAAAGTGGACTACCGCGCCCGAACGGATGAGGTCTATGCGCTGCTACGAAGATGAATTACGAACGTCCGAACTCTGCATGCATTCAATTCCAATTATTGGGACGCATGGGAACGAAAAATAAAGCTGTAACAATGCTGGAAAAAAAACGGCCATGATTCAGATTATACCCTTAACTCGCAGCGCTGATTTGATCTCGGCCAGCTCGCTCTCGATGTACTCAAACCTCTGGTCCATGTGACCCGTCAAGTCCCGCCTCAATCCTTTAATCTCGTCGATGGTATCATCCTGCTTGTCAAGCATCTTGTCCATCCTGCAATTTGCGCCGTCCATCTTGCTATTCAAGCCATCAACTCTGCTATTCAAGCCATCCATCTTGCAGTTCATGTCGTCCATCCTGCAATTTAGGCCGTCCATCTTGACGTTAAAGCTGTCCATCTTTGAGTTCAAGCCATCAAAGCCGGGTTCAGTGATGGCAATGAGTTTGTTGATGCCGGACATCATGCATTTTAGGATTTCAATTCCTTCATCCAATCGCTCCCCTATCTCATTAGGGCCGGTGATTTTTCGGAATATCGAGAACTCCCCGGATGCATTTGAGTAACTGGCATCAACCTTTTCCACGTTTATCAGAGAATTTTCTATCTTGATGGCAGAAGCGAACTCCTCCACGGCCCCTTTATCACCTTCAGCGATCACCAATACCCGGCCGTCAGGATAGTTCTGGACGATTCCCACAAGACCACGGTTGCCGGCCATGGAGACTACTTTTGCACGGTAGCCCACCCTTTGCACTCTTCCGGAAACGTAGGCAGTCAATCGCATCATGATAAATCAAATTTAGTTGCTACAGTTAAATAGATTGCGCACTTAGATATTCCTTTGCTCATAAAAAAATATTTTCCCTCAGCTCCGTCCCGCCCCTGCCGCCTTCCTCCAGACCTCGTCACTATTGTCCATGGACTCGATCTGATCGTGGATATCGATGCGGTGCTGCACCTCGGCTGCCCGCAGCCTATTTTCCATAGAAAGCCGCAGATCCTCCCGGGCAGCGTCCCGCAGCTCTTCCGCCTCTTGCCAGAACTTCTCCGCCTCTGCAGCGTCTGCCGCCCTGGTCTCCACCGACCTGGCCCGAAGCTCCATCTCTCTTAGCAGGGCTGCATCGTGCTCCTCTTTCAGGCGCTTGGCATCGGCCAGCAGTTTTTCGACCTCATGGGCCATATCCTCTTTGCTTCTGGCAACCAAATCATTCTCCGAGAACATATCATGCCTCCAGCATCTTCAGGAATATTTGATGAATCCTTGGGTCTTTCGTCAGTTCAGGATGAAAGGCTAAAGCCAGCAGATTCTTCTGACGCGCCGCCACCACCACTCCCCCTAGGCACGCCAGCACCTCTACGCCGTCACCCACCTGGGCTATGGCCGGGGCGCGGATGAAAACGGCATGGTAAGGCCGGTCCAGCCCTTTTATTTGCAGGTCCGCCTCAAAGGATTCCCTCTGCGGCCCGAAGGCGTTTCGGTTGATCTTGATGTCCATGAGGCCCAAGGGCTTAACCATGCTGTCGCCCTCTACCTCTTGGGAGACCAGCACCATGCCGGCACAGGTGGCCAGGATGGGCAAGCCCTGTCGCGCGGCGGCCTTCAACTCCTGTGTGAGGCCAAAGCTTTCTAACTGGCGACGAATGGTTGTGCTCTCTCCGCCCGGCAGCACCAACGCCCCGCACGCTTCCATCTGGCCGCTCTTTCTGATCTCCACTACCTGGACTCTTCCCTTCCCTGCCCTCTCCAGGGCCAGGACATGCTCCGAGACGTCTCCCTGCAAAGCTAAAACGCCAATCCTTGCCACTTACCAGCCCCTATTCTGCAAAGCTTCCGCTTCGGGAATCGTGGAAGCATCCATTCCTTTCATGGCTGCACCTAGTCCCTTGGATACCTTTGCCAAAAGTGCCGCGTCATCGTAATGGTGCACCGCTTCAACGATGGCCCCCGCCATGGCCTGCGGATTTTCGGACTTGAATATGCCTGAGCCCACGAAGACCCCATCCGCTCCAAGCTGCATCATCAATGCGGCATCAGCCGGTGTGGCCACCCCGCCCGCGGCAAAGTTGACCACAGGCAGGCGCTGCATGCTGGCGCACTCTCTTACCAGATCCAGGTCCGCCTCAATCTCCCGTGCCACATTCATCAGTTGCAGATCGTCCATGCCCTTCAGGCTCCTGATCTGGCCATGGATCATCCTCATGTGCAAAACTGCCTGGCTCACGTCTCCCGTCCCTGCTTCGCCTTTGGTCCGGATCATGGCCGCGCCTTCCTTGATGCGCCGGCAGGCTTCGCCCAGATTTCGAGCGCCGCAGACAAAGGGAATGGTGAATTTGGTCTTCTCAATATGAAATTCATCCGCAGGGGTGAGCACCTCGGATTCGTCCACCATATCCACGCCCAAAGCCTCTAAAATCTGGGCCTCCACAAAGTGGCCGATCCTGGCCTTGGCCATGACGGGAATGGTCACCGCCTCGATGATGGCCTCGATGATTTCTGGGTGGGCCATCCTGGCTACGCCACCCATCTTTCGGATGTCGGCAGGCACGGCATGCAAGGCCATTACGGCCACAGCGCCCGCCTCTTCCGCGATAACGGCCTGCTCTGGGGTTGTGACGTCCATGATGACGCCGCCCTTCTGCATCTTTGCGAAACCGCGCTTGAGCAGTTCCGTACCAAATCGAAGATTTTCCAGCTCCATGAATTGCCCCAAATGTTCTTAAGTGCCAGGCTAATGCAGTGAGAATAAATAAACTTTGCCCCATTCTTATGAAAAATACGGTTGGGCAGGCAGGCGGCCTGCCCCTTTACCTCTTACGGCATATAGTTTTCGTAAAGATAGATGTCTTTGTCTCCACTATGATCATCGGTCCAGACGATTCGCCCCGTCTTTATGCGCGGCTGGGTCTGATTTGCCATATCTGTGCAGATAGCTTTCTCTTTTTGCACATTACGGTCGTAGACATAGATATCCCAATTGCCGTTACGGTTATCCTGCCAGACAACGACACCGTTTTCGACATCGGGATTGGTCTCATCCGCCAGACCCTTGGTAATCTGTATCTCCCTGCTGGTGTTCAGGTCGTAGGCATAGATATCCCAATTGCCGTTACGGTTATCCTGCCAGACCACTGTATGTCCGTCCGTAGCCGGATTCGTCTGATCGCTGGCATCGTTTGCCAGTGCCACAGGACTCTTCCCCTGCGTCCACATCCATATATCCCAACTGCCCTTCTTGTTGTCCTGATAGACTACATAGTCTCCCCCCGCCCGCGGATTAATGCCGTTGGGCGGATAGTCGGGGGTGACCTCCTTCTCATAGAGCGGTCTCGTGTAGACCATCCATCCGAAGTAATTCTTTCGCAAATAGGTCAGGTAGTCTGCACTAAGGGAAATGGGTGTGGCATTCTCCAGACCGTAGACCAGCTCCGTGGAGTTGACAATGGATATGTCAAAGGTTCGGATGGACCAGTAATCCTCGATTTTATACTGATTCAAGGGATTTCTGGACATCCAGGCGATGATGCTCCCATCGATATCCGGATACATATCTTCATACGGGCCTGCCGCTATGGGTAGCTCTAGTTCCTGAGCCAGGCTGTAAACATAGATATCCGGTTTTCCGGTGCGATTGTCCATCCAGGCCACATAGTATCCCACCTGGTCGTTGCCGCCCACTACAGGGTAGCTTTGGTCGCCGGGTGCTTTGCATATAATGCTCGTCTGACCTGCGGTCACGGGCACTGTCCTCGGCCTGCCGTTATGGGTGTTGAGCCAGACCAGCTTCTCGTCCATGCTGGGCTTGACCTGGCCCGGCCCCATCTGCACCAGCTCATCTTTCCAGTTGGAGAGGTCCAGCTTGCGAATGGATGTGTCCGGATCGGTTCCGTCCACGTAGGAAATGTATTTTCCCGATACTACGGCATTTGTCTGCTCTCCCGGTCGGGGATAGGTCTTGCCCCACTTTTTGTCCCAGAAGTAATAGGCGATATCTTTGCTCTTGGCGTCTTCCCAGGCGATGGTGTTTCCGGATATGTCGGGATAGAGCTGATCTCCGCCTTGTGTAAGTTTGGTCTCATTTCCGGTTATTAGGTCTTTGACATAGACATCAAAGTCGCCGTTTCGGTTGTCCTGCCAGACGACCTGATTGCCGCTGATGATAGGATACATCTGCTGGCCCGTTCCCTTGTAGACGGCAACGCTCTCGCCTTTCACCAGATCTTGCATGTAAACGTCCCAGTTGCCGCTGGAGTTGTCCATCCAGACGACCTTGTATCCAGAGACGGAAGGCCAGGTCTGATCTCCTTTTCCCGTCACTATGATCGATTCGATGCCTGTGGTCATATTCTTCATATAGATGTCTGCGTCCTTATTTCTATAATCCGTCCAGACCACTTTGTCGCCTGAGGCTTTGGGATAGAGCTGATCCCAATCTCCCTGGGAGATGGGCTTTTCCGCCCTTGTGAAGAAATCAAAGCCAAAGATATTCCAGTTGCCTCTTCGATTGTCGCTCCATACCAGCAGGCTGCCGTTGGTGCTGGGAAAATCGGTGGAGAGCAGCAGCAGCGGATCGGAGTTGATATATCTCCACTTGATCTGGGTAAAGCCATTGCTGTTGTCCATCCATACAATCTTATCCTCGCTCAAGATCTTTGAAGAGCCATAAGGTTTAACCCGCTCGGGATCTCCCTTTCCGTCGTTCGGCGACTGGATCATGGGCAATGTCGCAATCGGAATTTCCACACCTTTTATTAGATCATAAAGGTAGATATCCGGGTCTCCCCCACGCTCATCGAGCCAGGCAATATACCTGCCAAAGACGCAGGGAGAGCCTTGGTTGGCGGTATTGGTGGCAATGGCTCGCTCCGTCTTGGTAGTCATATTGTAGGCATAGATGTCCCAGTTGCGGACACTGCTGTCCGGAGCATTTCTGCCGTCCGCCCAGACGATGGTGTCCCCGTATATCCAGGCTGGGACCTGGTTCTTGGGGTCGGTGCAAATTGGCATCTCGCTATTTGTGGTCAAATTGTATAGATATATATCCCATTTACCGGTTCGCTTATCTGCCCAGACCACATTCTCTTCGTTTATGACGGGGGAAAGCTTGCCACCTTTGTTATTGGTTAATTGCCTCTCCTCTGCCTTTCTGATGTCGTAGAGATATATCTGATCTTCACCCGAGTCGTTGTTCAGCCAAACAACATAATTGTCCTCGATCATGGAATATCTGTGGTCGGAAGAGCTTTTTGAGATCTGCTTCTCAATTCCAGTCTTAAGATCATAGAGAAAAACGTCGAGATGACCATTTCTCTTGTCTGTAAATATCACATAGTTGCCGCTGACATCAGGACTGCTATGATCCATTTTGTCATCTGTGATGGCCTTCTCCTTTTTTGTAGTGGTGTTGAATAGATAGACGTTGTAGTTGCCATCCCGGTTGTCAGTCCAGACGATGTTATCTTTGGAGATGGAGGGATTTGTCTGGTTGAAAGGCCCGCTGCTTATGGACATATCGGCCATGATCTTGAAGTCGAACATTTGAATATCTGAATCCTTTGTGCCCCTCCGATAATCCGTCCAAACGACGCCTCGGTCGCTAATGGCCGGTTCCATCTTGATTGTGCCGGGAACCACCATGCTATCCTTGCCGGTTCCGGTGTCGTAAAGATTGATATCCGTGCCGTTATTCAAGTAGGCGATAAATTTGCCATAAATCCTGGGATCGGTCTGCATGCCGGGCTTAGTAAGCGTAGTCGTCTTCTCTGTAGTAATATCCAGGAAGGCGATGTCGGAATCGCCGGTACGATTATCCGCCCAAGCTACGAAGTTACCATAAACAGAAGGAAATGACTGATCATTTGGCCCAGTGGATATGAGCGATTCTTTGCCGCTGGCAATATCGTACATATATACATCAAAATCGCCAGAACGCTTATCCATCCAGACTATTTTATCGCCATTAATCTTGGGCTCAATCTGCTCTCCCTTCCCGGTGGAAACGATGCTCTCCTTCTTGCTCGTCAGGTCGTAGAGATCAATGTTATAGGTGCCGTCGCGGTCATCGGCCCAAACCACCAGATTTCCGCTGATGTCGGGTTGGGTCTGGTTACCTTCGGCTGCAATCACCGCTGATTCGGTGCGGTTGACGGCATCGTACATGTAGATGTCCCCGTTGCCCGCGCGCATGTCTTGCCAGACGATGCATTCGCCGGATACAGCCGGATTGATCTGGAAGAACGGATTAATGCATACCCATTTCTCCAGGCCGGTCTCCAGGTCGTACATGAATATGTCGAAGTTTCCACTCCTGTTATCCGACCAGGCTACAATATGTCCGTCCATGGCAGACTGCATCTGCTCCGAGCCCACCAGAATGGCTATGGGGCGCTCTTTTCCATAATCCGCCCCTCCAGCAGCGCCCACATAGAGAAGTGCTGCCGTTATGATCATAATGGAGATTGCCTTGTGCATCTTATCACTCTGTGATCGAATGTGTTTTTGCGATATCTTTCAGGGTGCTTTTAGCGAACCCATATAAGGACTTTTCTCGACGTTTGTCGTGATCAGTCCCTAAAGGCTATTTTAACGAGTTATTGATCACAAAAAGAAGAATGATAGCTTATGATGACGAAAGGGTTTTAGGATGGTCTTAAGGTTAACGGATCATGGTTCTGCCTAAGGTTACCAGGAAGGGGGCCAAAAGCAGCCAGCTCAAAACCGATTCCAATGTAGCCAAATAGCGGAATATGTCTACAGGATACCATTTTACTTGAGTTTTGGCTGTGAAGACCATGGCGCTGAAGTCGATATTTTCCAGGAAGTTGAGAGCTTCTGGGTGGGCGATGCTGGGGCCAGCACCATTTAGCGGCTCCACCACAATGCCGTCTCCCATCCAGAAGAGAAGAGCAAAGAGTATGATCAGAAAGCAGCTCAAAAATACGGTATACCTGGGCCGGACACCGTAGCCGCATGAGATCCAGGCCACTGCGTCCAGGAGTTTGGACCAGTTGATCTTGATCATCGTTTTTTCCCGAAAGACCAGTGTCTTGTCGGACTGACTCCTGCGCCGGTAATGGTAGTAGCAGTCGTCTGCATCCTCGAACCACTCCAGGTTTCTGAAATTCTTGGTCAAGGAAAGGTACGCTGCACCGTCGTAGGCCAGGTGATGGCATAGTGTGGGCCATCTGACCTCCAGGCGGGCGAAATCTGTGTTATGCAGATCGATCTGCCCGGCAAACACAGCGTCAAAGAGACGCATGACCTGGATTTCTGCATTTGCTAGCAATGACTATATATTCCTTGCGTCAACCCCCTAACCACATCGGGAGGAACCAAGTTGAAGGATTATCTCATAATGGATGACGTCATGCTTGATCATAAAAGGGTCCTGGTAAGGGTGGACTTCAACTCTCCCATGGACCCCAGCGGAAATATCCTGGATGATAAGCGCATAAAAAGTCATTTAGACACTCTGCGCGCTCTGGAGGACTGCCGGGTGGTTCTCATGGCGCATCAGAGCCGGGCCGGAAAGAAAGATTATACCACGCTAGAGGCTCATGCCCGCCTGGCAACGCGGCTCTTACGTCGCGATGTCGCTTACATTGATGATATCTTCGGATCGCATGCCCAGCAAGCCATAAAATCGCTGATGCCAGGGGAGGTTCTTCTTCTGGAAAATACCCGTTTTTATGCAGAAGAGAACATGAACCGAAGCCCTGCCGATCATGCCAAAAGCCACATGGTGAGAAAGCTGGCGCCGTTATTTGATCTGTTCATAAATGACGCTTTTGCAGTCTCCCATCGCTCTCACTGCTCCGTGGTGGGATTTACGGAGGTGCTGCCTAGCTACGCCGGGCTTCTTATGGACAAGGAGATCACGGCCCTGGATAAAGGGTTAAAGGGCAATGAGCATCCAACCGTCTTCTCTTTAGGTGGAACGAAGGCGGACGATTCCATCAAAGTCACGCAAAACGTTCTAAGTCGCGGCGGTGCCGATAAGATCCTGACCTCGGGAGTCGTAGCCACCGTCTTCATGATGGCGAAGGGCATTAATGTGGGCGAGGCCAATCGCAAGTTCGTGGAGGATCAGGAGTATCTGGACCAAATTCCTATTGCGGCAAAGCTTTTGCACGATTATCCAGGCAAGATCGTTCTGCCTGTGGATGTAGCTTTGAACCAGAATGGCGAACGAGTGGAAGTTGCCGTGGACAAGCTCCCCGCCGATTTGCCCATCGCCGACATTGGCCTGGAGACCATTGTCATCTACTCTAAGTATATGAAAGAGGCCAAGGTTACCGTCCTCAATGGGCCGACAGGTGTCTTCGAGCAGGAGAAGTTCCGGCTGGGCACATCCGAGCTCTTGAAAGCGGCCACCGAGTCGGGCTATTCCATTGCCGGCGGAGGGCATAGCGTGGCGGCCATCGAGCAACTGGGCCTGGAGTCCAAGTTCACTCATGTGAGCATGGGAGGCGGCGCGTCCATCACCTATCTCTCTGGTGAGCCGTTGCCCGGCATTGAAGCTCTGAAGAAGGCGGCTCTTCGGGCACGAAAGGTCTGACCGAGAAAAGGAAACGCAGGACTTTGGCCTGCACCCGAGGTCTTGAGCCTTCAGGACAGGCTTTCTGCCACTTTTTTTCGGCATGCGTCCAGGATAGCGGACGATTCACCCGCTGCCTCCAGAGCGGCTGCCGACCTGTGCCCCCCGCCATCGCCCCCGTAGGCTTTGCCCACCTCTCCTAAGAGCTTTGCCAGGTTGCAGCCCCTGCGGGCCGCCTCGCGGCTGCATCTGGCGCTGACCCGGACAGTGTCCCCATGCCGTCCTGCCACGAAGGCTACGTCTGCACCTAAATCCACCAGGGCATTGGCAGCGGAGCCCTCGAAGGAATTGACCGTGGTGCAGGCGACAAGCCAGTCTCCCTGGCGCATGACCTCGGCTCGAGAGGCGGCTTTTAGGACGGCAATTCTTTGCGAGATGTTCGCCGGTACAAAAAGGGCCTCCTGTGCCTCTTCATAAGCAAAGCCTCCGGCGTCTAAGATCTCGGCTGCCGACTGGAAAGCGCCAGGAGTGGCGCGCTTGAAGCGGCCGGTGTCGGCGATCATGCCGGCCAGAAGTCCCAGGGCCGCGTTTCGGTCCGCCTTCTTGCCGTTTTCTTTTAGAATCGTCCAGACGATCTCGGCTGTGGACTTGGCGGGCTTTTGTATGTAGAATAGAGCGTTTTGCAGCAGTCCTTCATCCAGGTGGTGGTCCACCAGGGCATAGTTGGCCGGCAGCCTGTTGCCCAGTTGCGTTCCTACCGATGTGTCTACTACTACCACCAGATCGTAGTCTTCCACGAGGGGGTTAATCAGTACACGCGCTCCTATAACATTGGCCAGGGAAACGCCCATGCGGCTCAAATCATCTACAGCGCCGATTGTGCCTCCGAAGGCCCGGCTCAAGGCAAAGCTGCTTCCTATGGCGTCTGGATCGGCGTTCCTGTGGCAGAGGTAGAGGACATTTTTGTATCGGCCGATGTGATCGCCATACTGTTGCTCGCTGATGCGCATGGCTTATTTGAGGCGATGAGAATTGATATATGTTGTCTTGGCGAGAAGAAATGGGAAAAAACAATCCTGACAGATAGAGACTCTTCAATTTCAAGATTGCCAAAAATTAGCTTGGAGATGGCTTTGCCTGACCGGCAGGCCACCTTCATCTCTCCTTTAGGCTGCAATACTTTGGCAATCGCTATTGTCTATCTTCCGCCTCGCTGCATGCTGCCGGACTCACGTCCATTTCCCGCTTGGCCGCCATCCATGCCCGGGCAGTTCTCGCCCTGGCCCATCGGTCCCTGGTCGTTCATGCCCATCATACCATTGCCCATCATGCCGTCGCCCATCATTCCGGGTCCATTCTCACCCATGCGGTCCTTTTTCATTTCCCTGATCTGGGCCAGAGTCATGTTGCCGAGTTTTTCCATCTGCTTCTGGCGAAGCTCATCAATCTGAGCCAATGTCATATTGTTAAGTTCAGCCATCTTCTGCTCTTGCAGCTCTTTGATCTGGTTTAAGGTCATGTTATCGAAATTTTCCCTTGTGGCGTCATCCACCAGGAGCATCCAGTTATGCGGTCCATCAAAACCGCCTCTCTGCAAGGAGGCATTGCATCTCTCTTTGTTGTTCGAATCCTGTCCAGCGGCGAGTGCCGGTGCCATAGAAAGGCAGACCACAGCCAGCGCCATTACGGCTAATGCAATTTTTGTTTTCATATCTTTATACCTCGCAACTTTTTTCTTCGAGAATGTCCTGCGATTGGATCGCTTGCGACATTCTCTAAGCACCACCTGTGTCAGGAACGATAGAAAAGGGTGGTACCGAACGAACGGTTCTAAAAGCACCGGAATATCTAATTGAAAGCCAATAAAAGGTACGGGAACGTTTCGTTAATACTAAATTGTGCAAATACCGTTTTGTTTCAATGATTTAATCTTAAAAATAAATATTTGCAGGATTCAGCTCTGATTAGGCCAGATTGCAGATAAGGCAACGTCCCTCTCACCGGGAGGACCAACCGGCTGAGCACCGGTCGGGACGCGCCATGTTAAAAGCCAAAAGAGGGAGGACCTCAAACCGCCCCGCACCCCCGCTCTTTGGTGCGCACCCGCACCACATCTTCCACTGGATGGACGAAGATCTTGCCGTCTCCGGCCTCGCCCGTCTGAGCAAACTCGCAGATGAGGTCAATGACACACTCCACATCCTGGTCCTCGACCACCATCTCCAGCTTCATCTTCTGCAGGAACTCCACCCGATAGTCTCCGGCCCGCCACTGCAAGGTGATGCCCTTCTGCCGGCCCCGGCCCTTGACCTCAGTCACCGTCATTCCCGAAAAGCCCTTCATATCCAGCTTTTCTCGCAGCAGGTGCAGCTTCTCGGGCCGAATTATGGCTTCAATTTTCTTCATCTTTCCCCACTTTACATGTAAGCGCCTTCGCCGTGCTGGCTGATGTCCAAGCCCACCGATTCTTCATCATCCCGCACGCGTAGCCCCATGACAGCATCAATGATCCTGGCCAGACCGAAGGTGACGACAAAGGAGTAGCCCCAGGTGACGGCGATAGCCAAAAGCTGCACCAGCACTTGATGAGCATTTCCCGCCAGCAGGCCCGACGCGCCGATGGTGGCAAAGATGCCGGTAGCCAGTACGCCCCAGGTGCTGCCGATGCCGTGACATGCTAAGACGTCCAGCGAGTCGTCCACCCTGCCGCTGCCCCGGACGAGTATGATGGCATAATAGCCCGCGATGGCAGCCACGATACCGATGGGGATCGCCGCCAGGGGCGTGACGAACCCTGCGGCAGGCGTTATCGCCGCCAGCCCGGCCACCGCGCCCGTCACTATGCCTAAGGCAGAGGGCGCTCTATGCCGCCAGGAGAGGAGCATCCAGGTGGTGGCTGCAGCCGCGGCAGAGGTGTTGGTGGTGACGAAGGCATTGGCGGCGATGCCGTTGGCCGCCAGAGCCGAGCCCGCGTTAAAGCCGAACCATCCGAACCAGAGCAGGGCCGCGCCCATAACTGTGGTGGGAATGTTGTGCGGCTCCATGGGGTCGGTGCCAAAGCCCTTGCGCACACCAATGACCATAGCCACAGCCATGGCGGAAACGCCTGCGGTGATGTGCACCACTATGCCGCCCGCAAAGTCCAGGGCGCCCATCTGTTGCAGCCAGCCCCCGCCCCAGACCCAATGGGCCACGGGATCGTAGACAAGAGTTGCCCAGGCTAAAGAGAAGACGAGAAAAGAGCTGAACTTGATCCTTTCCACGTAAGAGCCCGTGATCAAGGAGACGGTGATGATGGCGAACATGGCCTGAAAGATCATGAAGGTGAGAGAGGGAATGGTCAGGCCCTCTTTGACGCCCATGCCTACCCCCGCCAGGCCCAGGAAGTCCAGGCCGCCGATGAGGCCGCCTATGTCTTTTCCGAAGACCAGGGTGTAGCCGTACAGGATCCATTGCAGACTTATGATGCTCATCACGGCAAAGCTGAAGATGATTGTGGAGATGGCGTTCTTCTTTCGGACCATGCCGCCATAGAAGAGGCCCACACCGGGAATCATGATCAGGACCAGAGCGGCGCTCATAAGCACCCAGGCGTTGTCAGCGGCATTGATGGCGGCGTCTTCCGCGCAAGCGGTGCCTACCAGCATAGTAGATAATAATAGTCGTAATAGTAGAGACCGGACTGAGAGCAACATTACCACCTATAATTGAGACAGAACCCTAACTAATAAGCATATTTGGGAAAAGGTATGCGCGGTTCATAAGAAGTATGAAAATATCTTAAGTAGGCAAGCCCTAATCCGGCAGTGATTTGGCCTCTCTGGCAAGCTTTTGCTTTCTCTTCTCTTCCTTCTTTCGCTCCACCCGGTACTCCTGGAAGATACCTTCCAGCCGCTCCTCATGCAGCCTCGCCAGACGTGCTTTCATCTCTTCTTCCCAGGCAACGCTGGCCAAAGCCACGTCCTCCGGTCGCACGAAGGGCATTTTATTGATCATCTGCACCGGCACATTTTTGCGGGAGAAGATGGGGATGCATAGCTCCAGGAAGTGCTCACGCAGGGCAGGGCGCAACTCGCCATTCGCCACCACTCCGGCGATTTCCTTTTCCCGCAAAAGCTCAACCGTGCTCTTCCCGCCGCCGCTGGCATCCTCCAGAAAAAGCCAGTCCCCCTTTTCCAGGCAATATTGCTCCATAGCCAGCAAAATAGACTCGCGAGTAAAGGCCGCTAGAGGCTTGAGCTTTTGCAGGCCGCGTGTCTCCTCAATTATCTCTGCCTTCTTCTGACGCTCCAAAGTCTTCTTCAGTTTTTTGATGTATTTTCTTTCCGAGCGCAGAATAGCCCGCAAGCGCTCGATCTCTTTGTCTCGAATCTTGATCTCATGCTGCCGCTTGATCTCGCGAGCCGTTTTGTCCCGCAGGCGATCCAGCTTGCCGTTTACTACCCTTAGAGCGACCTCTTTTTCCGCCAGCCCGTCCCGCAGCTCATCCAGGTAAGAACGCAGCGTCCTGACCTGCTCGGCAAGCTGCTGGTTTTGCTGGCGTAGTGCTGTGACATCAAGAGAGACTTCGAGAGATACATCAAGAACGGCTTTCGCCGCCCCCGGCTGTGCCTTTTGCCTGGCGGGGGAGACTAAAGACGGCACAAATTCGGCGATGGCGTTTTCAATGGAATAGCCCCGCACCACCAGGGCCTTCACCTCGTCGGGATCGATCTCGGAGGGAGACTTCTTTTCCACCTGCAAGAATTTATTTTTGTATTTTTTAAAAGCGCTCAATGCCGCCGCCAGAGCATCGCGCTCATGATCGTTCTTGTAGCCAAACTCCTTTCCCAGAGCGATCTTCTCTTCCGCAGGAATGGCCCCGCCCGGAGAGTAGAGAACGGCATTAAAAGCGCGCTTGACCTTCTCCACGCTGCCCGGCGTAGGATAAACATCTGTGGCGACTACCAGCGATCTGCCCCGCGCCGCGATCCATTCAATCACATCGGAGGAGGACAGGCCCCGCGAGCTTATCAGGTCCACCAGCTCGCCGGACAGGTTCAGCGCGGCAATGCCCGTTGTCGTTCCCGGGTCCAGGCCCACTATGATGTATCCGCGCCCTTCTGAAAGTGGTTTGTACTGCAGCTCGGGCCGCTCCATGCTCTGCACCAAGAGCTGGGCATCGCTGTAGTAGCCGGGACGGATATGCACCTTCTCGCGGGACGCTTCCACCACAAACTCGGCCCGGGTATAGCCGCCCAGGCCCTCCACTGCCCTGGTAGTGTACGCCAGCCCTGCTTCGCGAAGCTGTCGCTCCACCTCGCGCGCCAGGCTCATCACTGCGCCGTGAATCTTGCGGGTGTAGCGGTTCTGGCTCCAGCCGCCCCGGCCTAAAGAGCGCCTCCGGCTCACCTTGATCCAGGTCCGCTCCTGGAAAGCGGAGAGAACAACGCCTACTCCTTTGGCCGCCAGCCGGGCGCAGGCCTCCGCTTCTTGCAGCGGTTTGGTGCGGTCGAAGGTGATGCCGTGGTAGCGGGCCAGCTTGACCAGGGACTCCGGGTGGGCGGCGCCCGTCACCTGCACCATTCTGGTGGTGGGAGGCATCCGGCGCAGGATATTGATCAGCTCCCTTCGATCAGAGGCCAGCTCGTGGAGGTTGTCCATGGCCACGATCTCCGGCTGGCGCTCCCTGATGAGCCGGATCAGTTTATGCCGGCTGATCATGTGAAAGAGCGCGACGTCTCCCCCATCCAGCATCACCAGAGAGTAGCTGGGCGCCTTTCTGCCGGACGGCGAGCCGCTGGCGATGTCCACACCAAATATGCTCAATGGTTCTCTGCCTCCAAAACGCGCGAGAGCGCTCTATCCAGTGACATTTCTATCCGGTATTTTCGCTCGAAGAAGCGCAAGACATTGACCAGGTCCCTCTCCAATAGCTCCTGGGCATGAGGATGATTGACCTCTACCGCCTGAGGCCAGTCGATGATCTTGGGGCCGGACTCGTCCACCATTACGTTAAACTCGGAAAGGTCGGCGTGAATGATGCCCAGCCTCCGGGCCTTTCCTACCTCGCCTAAGATCATGTTCAGTCCGTTCTCGGGGTCGGAGAGCGTGATGCGATTAAGAGCAGGGCCGCTTACAAATTCCATGGCCAGAACATGACGGCTTACCGCAACCGGTCGGGGAATGGATACGATTGGGTAGAGCTTCTCCATGACGGCAAACTCGTGGCGAGCTGCCAAGGCGGCAGCATAAATCCAGGGCACTTTGGTCTGGTCGGTGAGATGATCGCGCAGGCGGCGAATATGCTTGAAGCTGGTCCTTCCCTGACGGTGGAATTTGATGGCCAGATGGTTCTCTCGATTCTCTAGATTCTCTCCCAGAGCTTCGTATACCACCGACTCTTTGCCAACGCCTATTCTCTCACCAAAGGCTTTCACGCTCCCTCGTTTCACTAAATCGGAGAGTGCCAGAAGATCATAGGCATCAAAGTCTATGCGGTAGCCGAGATAGTGCATGCTCTCCCGCTCTACCAGTTTCTTTTCAAAAAGTTGGCCCAGCCGAAACTCCACCTTGCGGACCGGCAGGCCGGACAGCTCTGAGATCACATAGGACGGGACCCATTCGTGGGTCTTCATCCCGGTCTCAATAGCACTGAGCAGGGAGCGGTCCTCCCGGCTCAGGCCCAATAATGCTTCAGCTAGATTTTCCACAGATACTATTATGTGATTATTTTAGCTAAAGCTTTGCCCCCAGGGTCTGCATCACATAATCAGCAAACTGGGCACCTGTTGCCCCATCGGCTCGCCCGGTAAGGACAACCTTCCTCTCCAACTGGCCGCAGACGTCCAGTGCATTCTCCAATTTGGCCGCCTGATTCACAAAGCCGATGTGGCGCAGCAGCATGACACAGGCACGCATCATGCTGGCCGGATCGGCATAGGCAGCTCTGCCTTCCTCTACCATGCGCGGAGCCGAGCCGTGGATGGCCTCAAACATGGCATAGCGCTTGCCGATATTGGCGCTTCCCGCTGTGCCCACGCCTCCCTGAAACTCGGCCGCCTCGTCGGTGAGGATGTCTCCGTAGAGGTTGGGCAGCACTATGACCTTGAAGTCCTTTCTGCGCTTCTCGTCCACCAGCTTGGCAGCCATGATGTCCACAAACCAGTCATCAAAGGCGATGTCCGGGTATTCCTTAGCCACACGCTTTGCCGTCTCCAGGAATTTGCCGTCCGTGGCCTTGATGACATTGGCCTTGGTGACCGCCGAGACCCTTTTAATGCCGTTCTTCCTGGCATACTCAAAGGCCAGGCGCACAATCCTCTCTGCACCAGGCGTGGTTATGACCTTGAAGTCCACGGCCAGATCATCGGTTACATTGATGCCCTGGCTGCCCAGGACGTACTCGCCCTCGGTGTTCTCCCTGTAAAAGATCCAGTCGATGCCCTTCTCCGGCACCTTGACCGGCCGGACGTTGGCGAAGAGGTCCAGCTCGCGACGCATGGAGACATTGGCGCTCTCCAGGTTGGGCCATCGATCACCCTTCTTGGGAGTAGTAAGGGGGCCCTTCAAGATCACGTGGCACTCTTTTAGCGCGGCCAGAACGTCCGCTGGCAAGGCTTTCATGACCTTTACCCGCGACTCAATGTCAAGGCCTGCAATGTCGCGCAGCTCCACCAATCCTCCGGCAATCTCATCGGCCAGCACGTAGCTCAGGACTCGCACCGCCTCTTTGGTGATGTAGGGGCCGATGCCGTCGCCGCCCACCACGCCGATGATGAGGGGGTGGAGTTTGCTGTAGTCAACCCAAGTATCTCCCGCTTTTATCTGATCAACGCGCAAAAGCTGCTCCACCAGCAGCTTGGCGAAGTGCTCCTTCGCCTTTTCTATGGCCTCGGTATGAATCATGCTTCGCACCTATTCTTCAGGGGTGGTGGCGGTTCTGGAAGATCAATCTTTTGCAGAATCGAATACTTTCGCCCCGCTCACAGCAACTATTTAATTCCCCTAAAGCATGATAATAGAGGAATATCCGAAATGCGTGATTTAAGTTAAAATTTCGGTAGGAAAAGGCATGGGCATAACGTCTTCAAAAAATCCACGGATTGATTTTGATAATAGAGTAGATGCGGATAGCCTACTGGAGCACGTGGATTTTTTTCGCTTCGATGCTTGCCGAAATTTGGACTCATCTCGCAGATCTGATTTGGGTCAATTCTTTACACCTCCACCAGTAGCTAGCTTAATGGCCTCAATGTTTATCAAGAGACCGCAGACTCTGCAAATACTCGATGCTGGGGCGGGTGTTGGATCTTTATCTGCAGCGTTAGTAGCTGAGATATGTCATTGGGATGAAAAGCCAAAGTCAATTTCATTAGCAGCTTATGAAGTAGAGCCATTAATTGCTGATTATCTTCGTTCTGCTTTTAATGAAATGGCAAATGTATGTGCTTTTAAGGAGATCTCATTTCAAGGAGAAATCTTTCAAGAGGATTTCATTTCAGCAGGCATATCTATGGTCCACCACAGTTTAATCCCGAATAGTTGCAGGCGTTTCAATTGTGTCATTCTAAATCCACCCTATCATAAAATAAGCAATAATTCAAAAGAAAGACAAAATTTAAAACTCATTGGCATAGAAACTGGAAATATTTATACTGCATTTCTATGGCTGGCGGTTAAGTTATTGAAGCCTGGTGGTGAACTCGTAGCCATAACGCCAAGAAGTTTTTGCAACGGACCATATTTCCTGCAGTTTCGTAAAGCGTTCTTTAATTCAATGACACTGAAAAGGATTCACATCTTTGAATCTCGCAGCAAGGCATTTCATGACGACGATGTGCTTCAGGAGAATATAATAATCCATGCGACTAAATCTTCTGAAAAAAATTGCAAAGTGATTGTTTCATCCAGCAATGGCCTCGATGACGAGTATCTAACTGTCCGAGAAGTAAACCATGATCAAGTCGTTCATTCTGACGACCCAGATAAAGTTATCCATATAGTTCCTGATGAAATATCCCAAAGAATAAGCGAGAAAATGAGGAAATTTGAATCATCACTTAATGATCTTAGTCTTGAAATATCAACGGGACGAGTGGTGGACTTTAGGTCAAGTGAACTTTTAATGTACCACGGAAATGATAGTGTTGTTCCACTTATCTATCCTGCTCATTTATCCCACGGATTCGTCGAATGGCCAAGTAAGCGATTAAGGAAACCCGATGCTATTTCGAGAATTGCAGAGAAACATGATCTATTGGTTCCGTCAGACTACTATGTGCTCGTAAAACGCTTTTCATCTAAAGAAGAATCTAAGCGAATCGTGGCAGCTGTTTATGATCCGTTTCGCGTATCTGCTGACTTTGTTGGATTTGAAAATCATCTGAATTATTATCACCGAAATGGAAAGGGCATGCAGGAGCAATTGGCTAAAGGATTGACTATGTTCCTTAACTCCACATTAGTCGATCAATATTTCCGACAATTTAGCGGTCATACACAGGTAAATGCCAAAGACCTTAAGAACCTCAAATATCCCAGCGAAGAAAAACTGCTCGCTTTAGGCTCGATGATAGGTAATAAATTTCCATCACAAGATGAATTAGATCTCTTGGTGTCAGAGGAACTTGGAATAATCTCAGAGGATATTGATATGGTTGATCCGATAAAGGCAAAAAAGAAGATAGAAGAAGCATTGGATATATTGAAGGCTTTAAATTTGACAAAAATTTTGCAAAATGATCGCTCGGCTTTGACACTAATTGCACTTTGTGGGATGAGAGCAGATATGCCGTGGTCTGAGGCATCTAATCCCATGTTAGGTATAACTGAGATGATGGAATATTTCAAAGAGCATTTTGGCAAGTCTTACAAACCGAATACGAGAGAGGCTGTTCGGAAGCATTCAATACAGTATTTTGTGCTGGCAGGAATGGCAATCCCCAATCCTGATAAGCTGCGGCCCCCAAATAGCCAGGATTTCTGCTATCAAATCGAAGAGAGTACTTTAAGGCTAATCAAGACATGCGGAACAAAAGAATGGGGCCAAAACCTGAAAGCCTATTTAAAAGCTGCTGAACCGCGTAAGCGATTACTGGAGAGGGAGAGAGATATGGAGCGTGTGCACCTCTTGCTTACTGATGGGAGAGCGTTAAAAATGGCGCCGGGCGCTCACAGCGAATTGATTAAAGACATCGTAAAAGGGTTCTGTGCGCGATATATTCCGGGTGGTGTGATTCTCTATGTAGACGACACCGGGCCTAAGCGAAAAGGAGAAGCGATTGAATATCTTAAATCAAAGCTAGGCATAGTGCTCGATGAACATGGCAAGATTCCTGACGTTATCGTTCATGATTCGAATAGGAACTGGATAGTCCTGATCGAAGCGGTCACAAGCTCGGGAACAGTTGATGTCAAAAGGCATAAGGAGCTAAACGACCTATTTAAATGTCCGGGAATTGGGCTGATTTTTGTAACAGCATTCCTGGATCGCGAGACATTATCAAAATATATATCAAATATTGCTTGGGAGACAGAAGTGTGGGTCGCAGAATCCCCCACCCATATAATTCATTTCAACGGAGAACGTTTCCTTGGACCCTATGAATAAGTTTCTCTTGAATCATTGCGAGAAATAGCTCAAAGACCGCCTGGGCTGACTGCCGCCGAGGACGAACTCATGCCGTTGCTAGAAGGTGGTCGTGGCCCTCGGGGAGACCGGGCGACGGAGGAGATTGACCTAGCCGTCCCAGGCTCGCGTATGATATGAGGGCGCACATCCCGCGCCCCTCGCGAGCACCTGCCGGACGCGCTCGCCTCCGCCCCCGCGCGCGCGAGCGCCCGGGGCCGCTGATCTCAGGGAAATATGAAAACCGGGGCTTCGTTTTCAGTCAAATCTTTAAACCAGAAATGACTAACATGTTCTCATGGACATAATGAGCATAGCCTTCTACGTCATCATATTCGTCCTCGCCTTCATGATCGCCCGCATCATCATGAAGATCATGCGCGGCTACTAGCGAGACTGAGGTGAAACTGCGGCGGCGCACCCATGCGCAGCAAACTGCGAGGCATTGCGTTTAAAGATTAACCAATTTTTTGACTTCGCGGCTTCGCGCTTTCGCGTGAAACCGCAACTCGGTTGAATCTCACGCGAAGATGCGAAGAAGACAAAAGGGCTAAGCGACAGGCTTAATATTTGCCGACATCTAACAGGCAGCCATGTTTCCCCAGGTCTTAGCCACTGTCGGTGGCTCCGGAACCCGTTTGTATCCGCTTACTTTAGACCAGCCCAAGCCGCTGGTGGAGCTATGCGACACTGCCATCATCGCCAATCTCTTCCGGGTTTTAGCGAGTCAGGGATGCAGAAGGTTCATCCTGGGCAGCAAGGGCGCCAGCAACACCCTCAACCTGAGCAATTACTTCAAAGCTGGCGAGGGCTTCTTCAAGCGCCTGGGCATCACCGACCACCAGGACTTCAGCTACCAGCCTCTCTACGACGACACGGGTAGCGCCGACTCCCTGCGCTATTGCATGAACTACTACGACATCGACGATGACCTGCTGGTGGTATCGGGTGACAACCTCATCGACATCGACCTGGCAAGCTTTGTCGAGTTTCATAGAAAACACAAGCCTCTGCTCACCGTGGCCCTCAAAGAGCTGGGGCCGGAGGAGAACATCTCCCAGTATGGCGTAGCCCGCGTGGACGATGATATGCGAATTTTGGGGTTCGTGGAAAAGCCGAAAGCGGGAAGCGAGCCCAGCCGCATGATTAACACCGCCTTCTACCTCTTCTCGCCCCAGATTCGCGAGGTTCTGGCTAAGATGGGAGACAAAGCCCGTGACATCGGCGGCGACCTGATCCCCTATTTAACGGAGAACGGCTATCCCGTTTACGGCTTCCCCATCACCGGCTACTGGATAGATATCGGCACCCCGGAGCGGCTGCACCAGGCGGCCATGGACTGCCTATCCGGAGCCGTCCGTCATTTCGATCGCAAGTACCACTATAAGACCAATCAGTGGATTCATCCCAGCACATTAGCCAGAATCGAGCCCTTCCTCGCCTCCGGCGAAATACAGCTTGTGGGCAACGTCTCCATCGGCAGAAACTGCCACATCGAAAAGGGCGTGACCATCGAGAACTCTCACATCGGCCATACCAGTCTCATTGAACGCGATGTGGAAATTAAAGAGTGCATGATCATGAGCTTCGCCCATATTCAGCACGGGGTCAATATTCGCCGTACCATTGTCGGCCGCCACACCACCATCGAAGAGCATAGCGTTTTGGGCGGGGAAAATGGAATTGGACTGGACCATGTTGCCGTTATTGGCGAGAATGCCGTTCTGCCGCCCGAATCAGTGGTATCCGCTGGCGTAAGAGTAGCACCGCTCAAACACAGCCACAGCATTCTGGCCACCGGCAGATTCGTGGAATTGGGAATTGATGAAAAAAATATCTACTTTGCAGAAAAAGGTTCGATGAAGCGCTAGTTAATAACTAGTAGTAGCGCTCCCAGGCCTCGTCCATCTTTCTTATTTTATATTTTGCACCGTTATCCAGTAAGTATCGGTTCAGGTCCTGAACATCCTGGAAAAAGCGCTTGTCCCTTAGGTTATTATAGATGTCTTCTGTGGTGAATCCCTTCAGTTCACCCTTGCCGTAAACGATCTTCTCAATGGTGTAATAGATGTCGTCAAACTTCCTCAAGGGATAAGTCCACTCTGCAAACTGCATCTCGTGCCCTCCTCATTTGGCTACAGGTTTTGAGCAAATAAGAACCTTTCGTTTTTCTGGGAAGAAAAAGATTATCAATAACGGAAACGAAAAAGTCATCTTCATGGATCCAATCGATCTTCGCCATCTTGACCAACAAATCTGTACCTGCCATCTTTGCCCTCTATCTCAAGGGAGAAAACGCGCCGTGCCGGGCAGCGGCCCCGCTCCCACCGATATCATGCTGGTGGGAGAAGCGCCCGGCAAAGAGGAGGACCTCACGGGAGAGCCATTCGTAGGCAGGGCGGGAAGACTGCTGGATGCGGCACTCGTACAAGCCGGCCTGGAGAGATCGAAGGTATTCATAACCAGCGTCATTAAATGCCGCCCCCCTCAAAACAGAAAGCCGAAAAAAGCAGAGATCGATCAATGTCGCCCTTATTTGCAGGCTCAAATAGATCTTCTCCATCCAAAAATCATCTGCCTGATGGGAAACACAGCTACACAGGCCGTCTTAGGCCGGCAGGGCGTCACAACCTTGCGCGGTCAGATCTTGCAGGATCGCTTTCTTGTCACCTACCATCCTGCCGCCGTCTTGAGAAATAGAAATCTCATGAATGATTTCGTATCCGACCTCAAAAAGTTGAATACCTGGGAGCTTTAAACTTGTTTAGCCTTACCTACGATCTCTGGAAGGAGATCATTGAGGAAATTGCAGAGGTCCACGATCCACTTTTTGCCGCTATGCATCAGGCGGCGGAAGAACTCCAGCTCTCTAAGGCTCTGATTGAAGATCTGAAGAGCAAAAGAGAATTGACGATCGCAAATGATCCCTGGGAATTGCAGCTCACCATCGAATTTATCGAGGATAAGATCAATGGTTTCATAATCTACCTGGAAGCGATTGAGCCGCAGGAAATCTTAGAGGAAATCAAAGCAAATGTTGCATCTGACAACGGCTTTTCCCTGGAAGAGATCGAAGGCTTTGAGATTGAACACGGCCTGGATATAGAGGAAGAAATCTTTGTAGAAATGGAGGAGAGCTATGGAGTTCGAACCGAGGTAGGAGAGCATGAAGTCATCTATGAACTGGTGATCTTTGATAGCCAGGACATTGACAATAATCGGTCCAGCGATCTGGCATGGCAGGAAGATGAGCATCCTAAAGACAAAGCTTGGCATACTCCTTAGCCCAGTAGGTGATGATCATATCTGCGCCCGCCCTCTTGATGCAAGTCAAAGCCTCCAGGAAGGCCGCCCTCTCATCCAGCCAGCCCCGCTCTGCCGCCCCGATAATCATGGAATACTCGCCTGAGACCTGATAAGCAGCCGTAGGCAACGCGAACATGTCCTTGACGGCGCGCAGAACATCGAGGTAGGGCATGGCCGGCTTGACCATGACCATGTCCGCGCCTTCCTCTACATCCAATTGCACCTCCCAGAGCGCCTCGGAAAAGTTGGCGGGATTCATCTGGTATCCCTTGCGGTCGCCAAAGGCAAAGCCAGACTCGGCCGCCTCGCGAAAGGGCCCGTAAAAGGTGGATGCGTACTTGGCAGAATAGGAGAGGATGGACGTGTCTGTGTATCCGTCCAGGTCCAGGGAGGCGCGTATGGCCTGCACCATGTGATCCATCATGCCGCTGGGAGCTACTATATCCGCTCCCGCCTGAGCGTGGCTCACAGCTGTTTCCCCCAATATCGGCAATGTCTCATCATTGAGGATCTTCTCGCCCCGCACGAGGCCGCAGTGCCCGTGGCTGGTGTACTCACACAGGCACAAATCGGTTATTACTATCAGGCTGGTGGTCTCTTTGATGGCGGCCACCGCCTTCTGGATTATGCCATGCGGATCGTAGGCACCAGAGCCAGTCTCATCCTTAATAGCCGGCAGGCCGAATAAAAGCACGGCAGGCACGCCTAAATCTTCCAGAGCTTGCGCCTCCGCGGGCAGACTCTCCAGGCTCTGCCGGAACTGGCCGGGCATGGCCTCAATTGCCCTTGGCACGGATATCCTCTCATCCACAAATATGGGCTGTACCAGATCATTGAGAGATAGCTGGGTCTCTGCCACCATCTCGCGAATTCCCGGCACTCTTAGCCGCCTCATTCTTCTCATATATTTTCCTCCAGCCGGAATAGCTCGCTGACCGCATTAAGGACCGTTGTGTCCCCAAGCTCTGCCGCCCGCTTGAGAGTCTTGGTGGGCTCGGAGAAGAGCTTGTTTACAATGGAATGGCTCATGTCCTGTAGTACCTGCTGCTCGATCTCGCCCAAAGTATGCCTGGCAGAGAGCTTGTTCATGGCCCTTTTTACCTCTTGATCCTTGATGACCTCGGCCTTGGAATATAGACGGGCCAGCAGATCCTCTGCCTGTTTTCTTTTATATTTGGCCTTTAGTAGCTGCATCTCTTCGGCGATGATGGCCTCGACCCGATTGGCCTCTGCCATCCTCTGCAACATGTTCTCGCTGCTGATATTCCTCAGGCTGTCAATGTTATGCAGCTCTACGCCAGCTACCTCTGCCGCCGCCTCGTCTACGTCTCTGGGATTGGCAATATCTATTATGAGCAGCTTATCCTCTCTTCCCGCCATGGCCTTCTCGATGTCCTCTTTAAGCAGGATATAATGGGGCGCAGATGTGGCGCTGATAACCACATCGGCCGTCTTAAGGAAAACTTTCATCTCCTCAAATGGCACGGCCTTCGCACCCAAGCACTCGGCCAGACACTGGGCTGAGCTGTAGGTCCGGTTGGTAACCACCAGCGAGCCGATATCCCGGGCCAAGAGCGCTCGTGATATCAGCTCTCCCGTCTCCCCGGCACCAATTACCAGAACGGACAATCCCTTTAAATCCCCCAGAATTTCTTCGGCCAGGTCAACCGCGGCAGATCCCACTGATATAGACCTCTCGTTAATTTTGGTCTCTTTTCTTACCCGTTTTCCAACTGCAATGGCCTTTTTAAAGGCCGTGTCCAGCATCCATCCTGTTGTTCCCGCTTTGGCCGCCATCAAGACCAGATCCTTCATCTGACCCAGGATCTGGTCCTCGCCAATGATCATGGACTCAAGCCCCGAGGCCAGGCGCAGGAGGTGAAGCAGAGACTCATCATGATCATGAAAATCGATTATGCGAGAAGAGACGCGCGCCTTTTTGGCCAGGTCGAAGAGCACCTTCTCGCCGCGCGCACTAACGACATAAATCTCGACACGATTGCAGGTCTTGAGAACAGCGCACTCTTCCACCCTCTCTTGTGAGCCCACCCATTTGAGAAGGGTCTGTACATCTCCGTGCCAGGCCCGCTCAATCTCATCAATAGAGGCCTTGCGGTGTGTCACCAGCATCGAGGCTATCTCGCTCATCGAAGCAAACATGTGAGCGGGCTCTCATATAGGCCTTTTCATAGGAGACTAAAAGAAGCCTCCAAACCTCATCGTCCAATAGTATCTCCCAGATTATGCGGGCGCGATCCTTTTGCAGGGGCACAATTTCTTTGTTCTCCCCCCTTATCTCGGAGAGCAGCCGGGCCATGTCCTGATAATTCTCAGTCAGCTCCTCTTCCAGGCGAAGGCGAAGGTACTTGGTGAGGCCCGGGCTTTGTGTAGAGATGGCAATGGCAATAGAGCCCCTTTGCAGAATAGATGGAACCACCACATCTCCAACACCCTCCACTTTGTTCACGAGGATTTTTCGAGAGCGCGCCTCCTCTTCGATGGCGCGATTTAATTTTGAGTCGCTGGTGGCAGGTATTGCGATGAATGCACCCAGAAGATAATTGCCAAAATCGCAGGTTAGATCGCACTCCACCAACTCAATCTGCCTTTGCGAGTCCGCCGCCAGATCCTGGAAGCCGGGGGAGAAATCGCGAGACAAAACTCTCACCGGCCCATATTGGGAAAACAGCCTGGCTTTGCGCTCACCAACCGCTCCACCACCAAAAATCACCACAAGCCGCGCTGTGAGATCCAGAAAAAGGGGGAAAAGCGGCCTTCTTGATTCGATATCAATTTGTTCGGCCATTGTCGCCTCAAGTGACCACTCCCACGAATAAATTCGCAGGCATCTACGATCTTTCAACCGAGGGAATGTGATCCCATTCCCAATTATTTTTAGTGGTTTTGTGCGCGCTGCTTGAGTCTTTTCAACTGCTGGCAGCAAACCAGACGAGTTAATATAGATCTGGGAATATATAGAGCTATGCCGTGGAGCGAAAGTAATCGAGGCGGGGCACGATTCATCCCGCCTCTGAAGGCAGGGATTCTCTGCCCCTGCACCCCGTCATTCCTAAATCCTGGCACTGGTCTTCTTGTACTCAAAATCGCTAAATAGCACCCTGTAATCACTTATGCCTGATCTTTGCGAGAGCTGATCTGCTATCTTTAGGCAGTCATCCCGGCTTTTTGAGTGTACCATGGTGTAAAGATTATAAGGCCAGTCCTCGGATGTCGCCCTCTCGTAACAGTGGGTGACCTCATCGACACAGGCAAATAGCACGCCGGCCCTTTCCACATCTTCGGGTGCCGCCTTCCAGGCAATCATGGCATTGGCCACAATTCCCAGAGCCCTGTGACCAATGGTGGCGGCAAAGCGACGGATTATGCCGGCCTCTTGCAGGGCACAGAGGCGAATTATAACCTCCTGCTCGGATATGCCCACCATATCTCCTAAGATCTGATAGGGTCGCGATGTAAGAAGTACTCCGTCCTGAGCGATCTTGAGGAGATCAAGATCCTTTTGATCGATCATTGCCACCCCCACGAGTCCTGGAAAGGATAATGATCAACGCCGCCCCCAGGAATTTGACGCGGCACATCGGCAGGATTGCCATGGACGGGATGGTCGCTCCAGTAGTTGCCGCCGGCAATCGGCCCGCTATCCCACTGGTTTTGCCCGTTATCCGCAGCATTCTGGATGCCATTTTTCTCGAAGACGTTGTGGTAGAGCAAAAGTCCTGCGCCGTCCACTAAATTAGCGCCCGCGATCCAATTATCATAGATGTTATTCTCGGTGATGTTGCAATTCATTGAGCTACTCATGCGCAGGCCAAATCGGCTATTCTCACCCAGGATATTTCCAGTGAGGTTCAATAGGCGAGAGGACTGAACATAGATTCCCTGGCCGTTTCTTAGGGCGATGTTGTTCTGAACATTAACATTTGAAAGCTGCTGCAAAGATATGCCGTCTAACTTGTTATCGCTGGCGTTATTTGCCTGCAGGAGACAGGAGTTGCTACCCGTAAGGGATATGCCCCGATCATTGGAAAATGCTGCATTTCCGATAATAGAGCAATTCTGGGATTTGCTGAGAAGCACCCCTTCCCCCTGGTTTTCACTGGTACTACTGTTTTGAATCCTGCATAGCCGGGATTCATGAAGCGCTATACCGCTTTGGCAGAACTGTATTTCGCACCCCAATAGGCTCAGGTCCTGGGCGTTGTCAGCACGTAAGCCTATGGCAGAGCAATTGCGGGCCTGGTCGTAGGCAAACCGGCACCCGGATGATGCCTCGACCAGAAAGCCCGTGTTGCAGTTCACGGACTGGCTATGAGATATGGTGCAGCCTTGGCTGTCTTGAAGGAGAAAACCCGTTTCCGCCCATGAGATGCTGCAATTTTGGATATTGCAGTTGGTGGAATTGACCAGCAACACGCCCATGCTGCTGTTTTTTAGGGTTAAGTTGGCGGCACTAATGTTTTTGCAGGATACAAGCCCCAAAAAGCCGATGTCCTCTGGCACCATGAGATCGGCTTTTCCAACCAGATAACAGATCGGCTTATTGTCCAGAAGATTGCTCGGGTCTATATCCTGCACAAAGAAATCATGATTCGATGACCCTGATCGTTGCTGGCCGGAATCAACGCGTAGGTTGTAAGAGTTTTCCAAAAGGACGTTCTCCCTCAGCATATTTTTCGTGCCGCCCCGCAAAGATATTCCATAGACATTCCGGTATGCCTGGTTGGAGATAAGAGAGTTTTCCATTGAGCCCTGAAGAAGGATGCCGTTGCCGTTCTCGGAAAGATTATTGCTCACCAGGAGGTTATGATATGCTCCTTCCGCAAATATTCCAGCCCGCTCGTTCTTCTCACAGATGTTGCAGGAGATGTTGCAATTTTGCGATCTGCGCAGGCTTATGCCGACTTTACCGCCTGTTATGTAGTTTTTTGTCAGGTTACTGCTGCGAGAGTCGACAACATCAAGACCGCTCACATAGCCACGGGACAGGTTGTTATAAGAAACATCGTTGCCATGGGATCTGGTGAGCACTACTCCAAATCCGTTTCCAGAAAATGTGTTATTGACAACGGCATTTCCCCGGGAGTCTTCTATCAGCACCCCACCTTGCAAAGCTGATATTTGGCAGCCGGAAATCATGCACCCTCCGGTGCCGTTGATCCTAATGGCAGTGCTGCCAGAGATGGTGCTCCGTAGAACCTCATTTTTCGCGCCGAAGATCTCGACACCCTGGGGCGAATCGATCCGGCAATCCCTTATAGAATTATTCTCACCGGTCACTTTGACGGCCGTCGCGATGCCCTCTACGGTGCAGCGCACGATTTGATTGTTGGAGGAGACAAGGCTTATGCCATCATATTTTCCTCTGGCCTTTATGATGATGTCGGAAACCCGGCAGCCGGGGGCAGTTACAGCTAATGATCCTTCGATAATTACTGCACCTGTGCCGGTGATGTTCACGCTCTTGTCAACAATAGCTCCGGCATAATTTCCAGGCAGGATTTGAATCGTATCTCCATTGCCGGCCAGGAAGACGGAGGCCAAAAGCGTCTTAGCATCTCCTGATTCGCCCGAATCGACAATTAGTGTCTTTGCCTGGCAGGATGCGACGAGAAGCAAGAGAAAGAGGACAATGCATAGTTTCATCTTTCCTGCTTTATGCATTTGCAGGCTATTAAATCTATGGCGATAGGTAGAAAGACTGAAATATGCAAATCTATTATCACTATTTTGAGCAGGGAAGAGTTCTCATGGCAGGATTTCGCATACTAATTATCGAAGATGATCCGGAACATGCCGATCTGATTAAAATGGGCTTTAGAAGGCATGATGAATTTTTCTTAGACTTTGCGGCCTCTGGTGAAGAGGGGCTGAAGATGATCGCCGCCACCGCCTATGACCTGATCTCCGTGGACCTGGTCTTGCCCGGTATTGGGGGCCTGGATGTTCTGGTAAGGATCAGAAAGCTTGATCCAGACATTCCTGTAGTCATGGTTTCCGGCCACGGCACCACAGAGATGGCGGTGGTGGCCTTTGAAAACAGGGCAACCAAATATGTGGTCAAGAGCCTGGAAAGCTTCAAGAGCCTCCCTTATGTCTTCGAGAACCTTATTCAAGAGGCCAGATTCAAGGGTAACGAAAGAGCAATGCGCGGGCAGATCGAGCGATCGGAGAGAATACACAGAAATATTGTGGAGAACGCCCTGGCAGGCATTTACATCTTGCAGGAGGGGGCTTTCCGGCTGGCTAACCCAAAACTGGGCGAGATATTCGGCTGCTCGGCGCAAAGCCTGATTGGCCTGCCCTTCTGGCAGCTCGTGAAGCCCGATGATATGCAGTGCGTCAGCCGCCTGCCGCGCGACCTGCTGTCCGACATACCTGTTTATGAGTCTAAGGTGCAGCGCAAAGACGGAACCTGTCGCTGGATTGAGTTTCGGACCGTTCCCATTGAGTACGAAGGCAAGAGAGCCATTCTTGGCAATCTCCTGGACATAACGGCAAGAAAAGAGCTGGAGATTGGAATAATGCAAGCAAACCGGGAACTTGCCGCCATAGACGGCATAATGCAGACCTGTTTGTCCTCTTCGGTCGATATGGATAAGAAGCTGACTGATGCCCTGGCCCACCTCATCGCGGGCGTGGGGGGTGTGCAGGTGGGCGGAGTATTTCTCAGGGAAGAGAGCGGCCTGGTGCTGCGGGCGCTGCACGGATCGGTGGAGGAGCTAATCGAATTTATCAATGGAATGGAATTAGGCATCCTTCTCAGCCTGGCTCGGGTCCATAAATGTGAGACGGACTCACAGCATAGCTGGATGTCGGCGCCCATAAGATGTGGCAGCGAAGCAAAGGGAGCGGTGGTCGTTGCCTGTGCTGATGCCTATTGCCTCAATTTTCTAGAAAAGGCAGCCGGGCGCATCGGCCATCTACTGAATGTGTGCGACCAAAATAAAATGATGCTTCCCTCAGAGGAGCTGCTGGCCCAGATAAAGACCAGTACCACCCCAGGATAGAGATCTCGAAATAATTCAATCAGCCAAAAAATTCATCCAGCCAGTTCACCTGGCCGGCAGGAAGCTTAAGCCTTCCCTGGATTATTCTCGCCACCAGCTCTGCCACCTCAAGGGTGCTCTTTCCGGTTGTGTCTATCTCATCAACCCGATCGCAAAACTGTACCGCCTCAACTAAAATGACATCCAACGCTTCTGCCTCCAGATTTTCCCTTATTTTTTCGGCAGAATAGCCTCGAGCCTCCAGCCGCGACTTGAGCGCGGCTGGAGAAAGCCGCAAGACTATGGACCAGTCCGCGAAGTGATGGGAGAAATGGCCTTCCAGGATTTGGGTCTCATCCGATTCCAGCCTGGCCAGATGCTTCGCCAGGGCATCCATATCCGCCTCCAGGCAGCCCCTTTCCGGATCCTTGCCGAAATTCATGCCCCCCTTCACCAGGGCATTTATATCGATAACCTTGTAGGGCAGAAGCCCGGCAATGGTGGTCTTTCCCGTACCGGGAGTCCCTGTCAGTGCTATTTGCATATTTCCTGGAAAGCGGAAAGGAAGCGGTCATTCTCAGAAGGCGTTCCCACGGTCACCCGAGCATGATGCTCGCCTGCCCCCCAAAAGGAGCGGCAATCTCTAATGATGATGCCTCGGGACAGAAATCTCTCCACAAATTCCCGGGAGTCTTGCTCTGTCTCCAGGTACAGGAAGTTGGCCTGGGATGGATGCGCTTTTATCTTCCTTTGCAGCCGCTGCCGCTCGGATATGATCTTTTCTACGGACCCTCGCATGAAAGGCAGATCGGACAGAGCCGCTGCGCCTGCCGCAACCGTTGCACAGCTGATGCCATAAAAGGGAGGCGCAGCTCTTTTGTATTGATCGGCTATCCACTGGGGCGCTACGGCGTAGCCCAGGCGCATGCCGGCCAGCCCGAAGGCTTTGGACAGGGTACGGCCCACGATCAGGTTGTCATACTGCTCCACCAGCCTGACCAGGCTTTTGTCGGCAAATTCCACATAAGCCTCGTCCAGGAACACAATCGCCTGCGTGCTCTCCAGCAGAGCACGAACCTCCTCCTCGCTCGTCACATTGCCGGTGGGATTGTTGGGTGAGCAGAGAAAGGCCATCTTTGTGTCGGGCGGCACATCGCAAGCGACCTCAAAATGCGGCCCGCGCGGCGCTAAGTTGGGCGTGGCTCCGGCGGTGATGGTCAGTATCTCATAGTAGCTGAAGGTGGGAGTGGGAATGAATGTCCGATCGCCCTTTTCCAAAAAGAGGCGGGTCAGGGTATCCATAACCCCGTCCATGCCCGCTCCTATTATGATCATCTCTTCGGGAAAGCCGGTGTAGCTGGCGATGCCCGCGATCAGCTCCTCGGGCTCAGGGTATCTCTCCGGGGAGATGCCGGCCAGAGCTCGGGCTACGCCGGGGCTGGGGCCATAGGGATTCTCGTTGCTGCCCAGCTTCACTATCGTTTCCGGCGCGAGGCCATATTTGCGGGAGATTTCGCCAAAGCCCTTGCCGGCCACGTAGGGCTTGAGCTGACCCAGGACGGGCCGAAGCTTGGCTTGTCGCCAGGAATCAGAGTGACTCTCCAATCACGCTCACCACTTTATCGATCTCTTCTTTTTCGACTACCAGGGGCGGTATGAAGCGCAGGGTGTGCTCTCCCGTACTGTTGATCAGAACGCCCTTTTGCAGAGCCTTCTCCACCAGAGCCTTGCAGTCCGTGTCCAGATCCAGGCCCACCATCAATCCCAGGCCGCGTATCTCGCGGGGCGCGAGCTTTGCCAGCCGGCTCTTCAGGTAGGCGCCCATCTCCTCAGACCTTTGCACCAGCTTCTCGTCCTTTATGACCTGAATGGTGGCCAACGCGGCAGCGCAGATGAGGGGGCCTCCGGCAAAGGTGGAGCCGTGGTCGCCCTTAGCGAAGGCCTCCGCCGCTGGGCCCGCGGCCAGCATGGCGCCAATGGGCAGGCCTCCTCCAAGGGCTTTGGCCAGGGTGATAACGTCCGGCATAACACCGAAGTGATCTTTGCCAAACCACTTTCCCGTACGCCCAAAGCCGGTCTGCACCTCATCGAAGATGAGCAGCGCACCCATATCGTCACAAATCTGGCGGGCGGCGCGCAAATATTCAGCGTCGGCCACATAGACTCCGGCTTCTCCCTGCACCGGCTCCAGGATGACGGCGCCCGTCTCTGCCGTCACCGCGGCTTTGAGGGCTTCCCCATCGTTAAAGGGAACGAATGTCGCTTCGTTCAAAGGCTGGAAAGGCGCGCGGTAGATGGATTTGTAGGTGGTGCCTAAAGCGCCCAGGGTGCGGCCGTGAAAGGCGCGCTCGGAAGCCACGATCTTCGATTTGCCCGTGCTGCGGCGGGTCAGCTTCAGGGCCGCCTCCACGCTCTCTGCGCCGGAGTTGCAGAAGTAGGCCCTCTTCATGCCGGTAAGAGCCTTCAGCTCCTCCGCCAAGAGCACCTGATTCTCTGTGTAGTAGAGGTTGGAGGTGTGAATAAGCAGTTCTGCCTGCCTGGCTATGGCTTTAGCTACAGCCGGGTGGCAGTGGCCCACATTGTTCACAGCGATACCGGCCACAAAGTCCAGATACTCCTTTCCTTCCGAGTCCCATACGCGGGCTTTGCTGCCCCGCACCAGGACTACATCCTGGCGGGCGTAGGTCTGGATTATGGCCTCTGATTCCCTGGCTTTCAGATCATTTTTGTCGATCATAGGTATTGATTCCGGTTTCATCTTGATTGCATTCTCAATGAAGTGCTAACATATTAAAGTTGAACAACATGTTAGCTACATCTTATTCACTCAGTTGTCTAATCCCACTACGTCCATCATGAAAAGGATTTCGCGGAAAGAGTTCCCTGGCATTAAGCATTTAAATTGAAAGCTCCCCTTAAAAGCCAATGATCCCTCTTGATCCAAAAAGACCGTTGAAGTTGGAAGAGCCCAACCCGTATCTTGCGGGGGCGGCGTTTCTTGCCTGGCTCTCAAAACAAGGTCAAGAAGCGGATCTTTCGGATTGTCTGGATAAGTGGGATCTTCATAATAGGAATATACTAACCACCGCCTGAAAGAGGTTAAAAAATGAATGGATATGAAAACATAGAACGAGAACCAAAATTACCATATGGCGGATTGTTTGGAGAATCCAACCTTATAAAATTGATTGAGCAAGTTATTGCAGATCCTGATATAGAATATCGGCCAATTGACTTGGAAATCTTAACCAAGGAATCAGCACCAACCGTTAGAGCATCATTAAAGGCCCTAACCTCTTTGGGTTTACTGGAGAAAGACGAGACCGATCGACAGCACCCAGTGTACCGGGTAAATATCGAATCAAAACGATATATCGCATTGACCTTTTTAGCGTATGCCGTTTTGGATGACAAAAATGGCACAGACTCTATGAACAAGGTCATTGCAGACTACATTGAATCAACGCTCGGAGAATTCTCGCGACCTGTTGATGGACACATTGAAGCCAACAATCTTGAGTTAGCAATACAGGAACAAAAACTCCAGAGTATCTCAGTCGCCCCGACAACTCATTCGTTCCTGGAATAATTTGTGATGGTCTAAGAGACTTGGCGAACTGCTTCGAGTCTTGCCTATTTTATAGTACGCTCTTCGCGAAGGATACAGCGTGCGCTTTAATGGCGCACTATCCCGTCGCAGACCTGGTGTTCCCACCTGATCAGCATGGTGGATAGCAGGGCCTCTATTCGATCTGTACCACATCTTTATATCGTTAAATGACGACGATCTCATGGGCAAAAGTCGACCGAGACCATCTTTTATCCCTCCTACAGGTTTCATCGCCGACTTTGCCCTCCCTCCCATTTTCCGGCCCTGGGCAGCCATCCCACAGCTTGATAAACAGCGTGGTTCTATATTCCTGCGGCCCGAAAGTTCCATGCTACTCCCCAAGTTGCTTTGGGTTCTTTCCGGGCCACATCATTCTGATCCACTCACGGGAATTTTCCTCATGCCTCAAAATTGTGATCTATTCTTTCTCATTGTGACAGCAATGGTGCTTCTTTTTCATGAACCACAAGAGGGCCAGCAAACCAATCACAAATAGCTTTATTTTTATAATCTTCTTTATAAGTTTTAACATAGTCTATTTCGCCTGAGCAATATAGGTCTTAAAACTATAAAACGGTGAGCTTTGGCGATTGAGCAAAGCACTTTCAGAGCCTGCTTGGTCTTGCCTGCCCACATTCTTAATAAACGCCGCCGCGTTATATCCAACCTGCCTGGAGTCCCATCATTGTCCCACTAAGATCGTGTGGTTTCTTCCGGGCCATAATCGAAAAAGAAATTTTTGCCCTAGACTCTCCTTGGCTTGTTTTTACCTAACCTCCCGGATCAAGTAGACGCATTAACCGATCGATCTCAATTTTAAAGCCCTTATTTTGAAAAATAATCCCAGTTCGTTCTTCTAGCCGAAAGGTTTTTATACTTTATGCGCCTACTATTATTGGGGCGCATAATGCAATCCACTAGAAGAATCAAAGTGAAAAATGGGATCGAATATTGGTATGAAGAAACTCCTTACTACGACCAGGAGAAAAAACAGATCAGGCATAAGTCAAAATATTTAGGCAGAAA
>Ga0247840_10000707_pt1:5000-68273 | contig 68273 bp, 57 predicted proteins | sample LaCruzMarch2015__FD_192404 | JGI IMG/M metagenome (GOLD analysis project Ga0247840, IMG submission 192404) | Freshwater microbial communities from meromictic Lake La Cruz, Castile-La Mancha, Spain - LaCruzMarch2015_17m | ecosystem: Environmental > Aquatic > Freshwater > Lake | place... | reverse complement strand
CCGTATCAAAAGAGAGAGGAGAAACGACCATGAAGAAGACAGGAGCCAAAAAGGAAGAGAGATTCGCAAAGAAGGCTGGCAAGACCTGGTTGGACCCCATGTGCACCCCGTTTGAAACCAGGTAGATAACAAAGGTAACGATTCTTAACTTTAGAGAGAGGAGAAAAAGACAATGACAAAGACAGCAAAGCCCGGAGAAAAGAAACTGCAAGACAAGAGCGAGAAAGTACTGGGGAAACAGGAAATCGAATGCTACGAGTCAACCTTAGTGGACAACGTTGTGTGTTAATATCCATCACGATAACGATTCTTAACTTAAGAGAGAGGAGGCAGGGATCATGAAGAAGGAAAAGAAAGCATTCAGGGGTTGGGTTGACCCGATGGCTACGCCTTATCAATACAAAAGAGGCTGATAGCACTGAGCATACATAGGCTCTGCCTTGGTGGCAGAAGTAGTCGAGAGAGGCAACATGCCGGACGATTTGAAAACCCTGCCTCTCTCAAAGTTAAGGGCGGTGGTTAGTTAGACACCGCCTTTAGTTTTGCAAAAACAGACCAAGCCCCCGGTGGAATCTGAAAGTTAGGGTTCGCCGAAATTATCTCAAATCCTCATCCAGGGTTAAAAGGGGCCCTTGATTCTTCCGCTTGCTTGCTCTCGGTGATATCGGTATGAGTGCCACTCATCCTGATGGGGCGCCCTTCTAAATCGTATTTTACCACTTTTGCCTGATCAAGTATCCACCTGTATTGTCCATCCTTGGTGCGCATCCGGTATTCGAGCTTGTGCATCGCCGTCCGGCCTTCAATATGTTCCTGTATTGATCGGGTAGCCGCTGCCTGGTCATCCGGATGGATAAAGTCAACCCACTGTTTTACTGTGAATTCAATATCATGAAGTTTGTAGCCGAGCATTTCAGCCCAACGATCGTTTCTTTTAACTTCATTCGTCTCAAGGTTCCAATCCCAGAATCCCAGTTGACTACCCTTCAACACAAACTCCAAGCGCTCCTCGCTCTCCCGCAACGACTCTTCTACTTGTTTGCGGTCAGTGATATCTATGAGCGTTCCGCGGGCGCCAGAAAACATGTCACCTTCCATGATCGGTCTGGTTTTCGTCCGCACCCATCTGATATCGCCGGATTTGCTGATGAATCTATATTCAGATGGGAATTCTATGCCTTTGCGGAGTTCAGAATACCTTTCCGCTATATGACTCAAATCGACTTTATGCACAAATTCCAAGATGTTTCTTCCGATGATATCTGACGGGTCGTATCCCATTATATCCCTGATGACCGGACTCACATAAGTAACAATACCCTGACTGTCAAACTCATAGATGACATCGCTGATGCTTTCCACCAGACTCCGGTATCTTTCCTCGCTCTTCTTCAGCACCTTCTCCGCCTGCTTGCGCTCCGTGATGTCGATCATCATGGGCAGGAAATGGATCGCGCGCCCGTCCTCTTCCCGGATCAATCGGATGTTAAGGAGAATCCAGACGACGGAACCGTCTGGACGTACATAGCGCATTTCGCTTTCGTAGTGGTCAATCTCGTCGGCCTTCAACTGCTGTGCATGGACCACATAGTTGTCGAAGTCGTCGGGATAAGTAATGTCGTAAAAGTTCCAGGAGGTCAGTTCCTTCTCCAAATAGCCAGTGATCCGGCACAGTTCCTTGTTGACTGCCAGAAAGCGGTAGTCAAGGGAAACCATTGCCGCGCCTATGGGGGCTTGATCAAATATGCGACGGAACTGGGATTCGTTAATCCACTGCGGGTTCCTTACTCGCCGGTGGTCTGATTCCGATTGCTCCAGTGTTCGGATTCTTTCTTTTAAGGCGGATATCTCTTCGAGCAGTTCTGTATGTGTTTTGCCTTGGTCGTTCATCTGATGCCCCCCTGCGGGATAAATGATGATGGATGTAAACAGCGGAGGAAATGTCTTTTCTAAATTATGTTCCTGGGGATCTATTCGGATCATCCAAGGAACATAATCGTACTTGTCCTTATGATCGATCTGTTATAGGTGCGATGACCTTGATCGGCAGTATACCTATGGCATCGTCATTCAGGATTACACAGGGTCTTGTTTTCCTGATTTCCGCGCCGACGGTGGGATCAAGGCAGACAAGCCATTTGAAATCTTCACCGCAATTTATATAGCGGGCTGTCTTTCCCAAAATTGATGATCAGAGGATTCTGGGGATAGCCGATTTCTTTAGACAGGTTCGATGTCATCTTCTTGGAATATTCACCAAGGCCAACAACAGTTACTTTCCCGTCTTTATTTTTGTCGGCTTTTTTATTATTGTTCAGCCCATCTAGTAAAGTATATGTGAAGAGACCATTACCTTTATACCCATCCATCGCTGATTGTTTATCACTCGCCGAGGCGTAGATATGAAGCCCCATCTTTTTGGCCAGCACTGATATTCGGGCATCATACAGGCCGCTGACGATTGTATCTACTCCGCCTGCATGGCAGGTGTCAAAGATGAGCAACTGGCTTAGAGATTTTATCTTTTTGGACATCTCGACAATTTCATTGGAGCTGATCATGTTTGTATCACTCACCCTCCCGTTGAAATCGTGGGTAAGCATGTAATACTGGTTCTGTAACAGCACTCCGTGACCAGCCACGAAAAGTATAAAGCTGTCTTGGGGCTTGATTGTATTGGCAAGTTCATTAATCTTGTTAATAATATTTTTCTTGTTTGCTTCCCCGTCTGTCAGAAGCTCATAGTGGATGTTCCTGGGGTTGTATAACGTTTCGGCCTGGACCTTTATTTTCTCCTCTATATCCCTGGCATCCTTCACCGCATACTTAAGCTTGACACTAGCATCCTTATATTGGTCGATACCAATGGCCAGTATATAAAGATTGGGTTCTTCCTGCTTGATCTTTGAGTTGAAACTGACTGTCTTCATATAGCTCTGGACCGTATTGCTGCGGTTAAAGGCAGTAACACTGACCTCGTTCTCTCCGGGAATTGCTTCCACATTCTGGCAGTCCTCAAATACATCTCCCTTAAGTTTGACGGATATGGGAACCGTGTCAACATGGCCTTTGACTACGATGCTTCGCATGTCTTCATAGATGGCCTTGCTGCTGAGTGCTGCCAGTTGTGTCTTGTCAGTGGTTGATTTGGCGATATCTTTATAATACCCGTCCGACTGGATCAGTTTGCCATTGTGGAACAGTCGCACTTCGCCGATGCCGCCGCCGCTGCTTTTTATGCGATAACAGACTTTCATTTTTTCCTGATCGGTGGCAGTTGGTTGTGTGGTAAATTCGACCAGAGGAGGCGGGGATTTAATTGCATTTTTCATAGTTATCGAAATAAGCCCGCTAATATCCTGCCCGCTCATTTTTGCCGCCACAATGTCCGGGCGGTAGAAGACGTCGTAAAACTGATCAACGCTGTAAGATTTATCACCTATTCTAGCATCCCAATACTGTGCGCCATGTTCAGAGGCATTGTAGTAACCTTCCGGTGTTATAAAAAGCCATTCGCCATTTTCAAAAGCAATCATGGAAGCAACTTCTTCTCCTGTGGAAACATCCCATATTCTGGTAGAAGCGTCCCCTGCTGATATTACATATTTACCATTGGGCGAAAATTTTGCAGAAGCACCCAGTCCTGTATGTCCAACAAGAACTCTCCGTTCAGTCCCTGATGCCAAATCCCAGATTTTCAACTTACTATCACTGCCAGCAGACAAAGCATATTTACCATCCGGCGAAAAAACTACGGAGCTAATGCCATTCATTCCCGTGTGCCCGATGAATTTTTTTATCTGTGTGAAATTTCTTGCATTCCACAATATCACGCTATTATCTTGTCCGCCGGACAAGGCATATTCACCATCTGAAGAAAAAGAGACAGACCATACATTACGAGGGGGATTTAAAAATTTCTTTTCGATTACTACAGCCCTTCTCACAGACTTCCCTGACAATGTGTCCCATAAGCCCATTTGACCTTCACTTTCGCCAGTTAAAACATGTTTGCCATCCGGGGAATATACAACAGACTGAGCAAAGTCTTGTAACTTAAAATCTCTAATTTCCCTTCCTGTTGCGACATCAAAGATCTTCATGGTCGGAATTTTAGTGCCAAATGGACTTGCCAAGTTAGAAGGAGGGCCACCACGGATAAAATATTTCCCGTCCGGAGAAAAACTTATAGAGGCGCCTATCCCTTCATCAAATGTCCTTATTTCTTGCCTTGTGACGAAATCCCAAAGTTTTGACCCTTTGCCGCCGGAAGCAAAATATTTTCCATCGGGTGAAAAAGCGATCGCAATTGGCCAAGTCATAAAACCTTCATGGGAGAAAGTTTGCATTTTTTTCCCTTGTAGAATGTCCCAAAGGATAAAAGAATCCATGCCAGCCGATAAAACATAACGTCCATCCGGAGAAATATCTACTTTACCCACTGCGGGAGCTTTTTGCTTAATTTCCCTAGATATATCACCCTTCACATTAAGAACAGGCGTTGTTGCACAGGAAGAAAGAGCAAGTGCAAAACACATAATCAATATTTTTTGATATATAGACATCAACCAATTATCCCCTTCCTTAAACTCTTGATCGGAGTCCGATCAACTCTAAGTATCCGAAATAAATAAGTAAATACGGAAACCTATGTAGCACTAGGCGTTCGGGGTTTATTGCAAAATAGTGAAACAAAATCAAGTTGTTAGCAGAGATTGTGAATCTGAACGATCGAGCCGTCCTATCGTTGGCGAGGTAACACATAACCGGATCTTCAGGCCAAGTTGCTGCTCGGGGGAAGATCTGGTTCCCCTCCCTCTTCTTCACCAGAAGACCAGTTCATGTCCGCCAGTAACTCATTCGCGGCCCGGCGGATGCCCGCAGCTGCGTTGGCAACATCGTTCCGGTCGTCTTCCGACCACTCTCGCCATGGTAATCCACCCAATTTACCGGTCAGGCCGTCCATTTCCGTGATCAGGGCGCGCTGCGTAGAAAGAGCCGGCTTCTGCTTCTGAACCTGGACCGCTGGTTTTCCCGCCTGAGCGGCCTTTTCCATTTCCTTTTGGAATTTCCGGCGCATGCTCGATTCATTTTTCAATTTGGCAATGTCGAGCAGCATGGTTTTGGGAATGTTCGGGTTCGTCCGGCTGGCGCTTCGAATGTCTTCAGGCAAGCGATTCAGACTCAAGGTCTCGGAAACCGACGATTGACCCTTGCCCAAGGCGGCGGCTAACTGGTACTGATTGAAGGCGTATTCCTTCATCAGGGCGTCCATCTCTTCCGCCTCGTCAATGGGCGTCAGACTCTCTCGCTGAAGATTCTCTACGAAACCCTGGAGGCGCGTGTCGCCGTCGGTGAACGTGCCGTTTATTTCTGTCAGTCCTGCATGTCCTGCGGCCTTGACGCGGCGGTGGCCGGAGACGATGAACAGCGCTTCCTGATCGTCTTGACGAAACTGAATAGGCGTCAGGACGCCGAGTTTCTGGATGGATGCCGTAAGCTCATTGAGAGCGATTGGATCCATATACTTCCGTGCTTGAACCGGGTCTCCCTGCAACGCGGTTATCTGCAGCTTGTAGAGTTTGCCTTTTACGTATTTGATGGCCATTAGCTGTCCTCCTTAAATAACATGGCAATATAATATGTTTTTATTCATAAATGTCAAGGATAGATTACGAGAGATGTCAAGAGCAAATAGACTTGTCCGCTTTTGTAGCAAATGACTTGTCCGGTTTTACCAATCTGGTTCAGCCCAGGCTCATGTCTGTACTTGGTCTTTTTTTGACATTTTCATCTTCCCCGTGTTAGGTGACAGACCATGCAAACTTAGGCTTATTCCGATGCAAGTTGAAGATGCCGTGTTGTGAGTCGGCGATGTATAAGTGTTTGTCAAAATTTCAATCCCGATCGGATTAAGGAAGGATAAGTAATCGATGGGCGTTGTAAAGCGGGTCATTGCCAGCTTGGGACTCCTCCTTTTTTTATGCCCCGGCGCATCGGTTCAGGCCCAGGGAACAATAGCCACGTATCCTCTCTTTCCAGCCGGCTACCTTTCCATCAAGGTCTTCGACAACCAGTCGCGTTTCGTGGGCCGGATCCTGCCCGAGAGAAGATATTGGGCCTCCATCGACCAGATTCCCGTCTTCCTGCAAAAGGCCCTGGTGGCCATCGAAGACGCCCGTTTTTATGAACACGGGGGGATCGACCTGCGCGGCATAACCCGCGCCCTGGTGAAGGATGTGATAAAGGGGAGAATGGCCGAGGGGGGCTCGACGATTACCCAGCAGTTGATCAAGAACAAATATTTTACCAACAAAAAAACCATCGAACGGAAGGTCAAGGAAGGCTTTCTTGCCCTCGAATATGAACGCAAATACAACAAGAAGCAGATTCTGGAGATGTATTTCAACGAAGTCTACTTCGGGAACGGGGCCTGGGGCATCGTCCAGGCCGCCCGCCTTTATTTTGACAAGTATCCCCAGGAATTAACCGAGCCGGAGTGCGCCCTCCTGGCGGGGGTTCCCAAAGCCCCGGCCCGTTACAACCCCTTGGGGGAAACCGCGATCACCCGCGGGCGAAAAAACCTCATCCTCAAGCGCATGGCGGAACTCAAGATGATCACCCCGGTCCAGGAAAAACAGCTGCGGGTCCAGCCCGTAGCCGTGGTGCAACCTGGGGAAGCCCCGTATTACCTGGCCCATATCCGCAACAAGTTGATCGAACGGTATGGAGGGGAAATCATCGAACAGGGGGGACTGGAAGTTATTGCGGCCATGGATCTGACCATGCAGCGGCTTGCCGAGCGGTTCCTGCGCGAGGGCGTCGGACGGCTTTCTCCCCAGCTCCAGGGCGCACTGTTATCCCTGGACCCTCATACCGGCGATATCCTGGCGGTGGCAGGGGGGACCGATTTCAAGCGGGGTCCCTATAACCGCGCCTTTTTTGCCAAGCGACAGCCAGGCTCGGCCATTAAGCCCCTGATTTATGCCGCCGCCCTGGAAAAAGGGATTACCGCCGGCAGCGTCTGGAATGACGACCCCGTTGCCTACCCCCGAAACGGGCACGAAACCTGGAAGCCCCGGAACTACGGGAATGAGCATTACGGCAATTTGTCCCTCAGGCAGGCCCTGGCTCACTCGGATAACATCATCACAATCAAATTGCTGGAGGCCGTCGGGGTCCAGGACTTCGTCGCCTTTGCCGGAACTTTGGGGCTCCCCCTCCGTTCGCCGAACGACCTCTCTCTGGCCCTGGGAACCGATGAGGTCACTCTTAGCGAACTGATGCTGGCGTACGCCCCCCTGGCCACCGGCGGTATGCGGCCCGAACCCAGGACCATCATCCGTATCTATGAGCGGCGCCGAAATAACTGGACGGAGATTCCCCCCACGGCCGCCCCGGTTCTTTCCCCGGCCATTGCCTACATCACGACCTCCATGCTCAAGGATGTCCTCGTTTACGGAACCGCCAAATCCCTGCACAGCTTCAGCCGGGAACACCCGGCTGCCGGGAAGACGGGAACAACCGATGATTACCGGGATGCCTGGTTCATCGGCTATACGCCTCAACTGATCACCGGCGTCTGGGCCGGTTACGACAAACCCGCACCCATGGGGAAAGGCTTCACCGGTGGGGCGATCTGCGCGCCCATCTGGGGACGGTTCATGCGCGCGGCCCTAGCCGACAAATCGGCCGTCGACTTTATGAAACCCGATTCGGTCGTATCCGTCCAGATTGACCCGGCAACAGGCTATCTGGCCACTCCGGACTGTCCGAAAAAACAGGAGGAATTCTATGTCGCGGGGACCCAGCCGACCATGTTCTGCCCGAACCACGGGGGAACACACCTTGCACCCCCATCGACGGCGCCTGCCCCGGGGATGCCGCTGACAAACGACGGTTATCTTCCACCCCGGCAATAATAGGAGAGCTTTGCCTAACCGCGGGAAAATGGTTCGCAAGCAGCGAATCAAATGTTTTTCGCCGTTCCGAGGTTGGGTTTAAGGTCTCGTAATTAATCACAAGTATATGCCTACTGACGGTCAGCGAAAAAGATTTTTGAGCTGCGACGAAGCCATTTTTCAAAGGTCTCAATAGATGAATTGGGACAGTCACTTGGATCGCAATAAGGGGGAATGGAGTAAATAATATCAAATCGATATTGCCGCAAAAAATGCCTTTCCGCTGAGCTTGGGACTGTGCTATATACAGCGCCGCCTGGAGGTGCAAATCGTGGCAATAAATGCTGAACCTCAGGTTTTTTTGTTTTTAAGCGAAATCCTGGGACAACCAATCATCGGGCCGGAAGGCCGGTCAATGGGTAAGATTATGGATCTGGTAGTGACCCTGGCCGAACCTTATCCCATCGTTACCGACGCCCTGCTCTCCCCCACGGAGGGGCAGAAGACGGAGATGTTTTATCGTTTCCCCGGCATCGAGGAAGGGCAAGGGCAGCGTCCATTCAAGGTGCATAGCGTCTGTTCCGATGATTTCAGGGCGCCATCCCTGCGGGATAACGAGCTGCTGCTGAAGGATGCCCTGCTGGACAAGCAGATTGTGGATACCCACGGCGCCAAGGTGCTGCGGGTAAACGATCTACAGTTTCTCACGGCCCGTCAGAGCCTCCACCTTGTTCATGTGGATGTAGGTTTCCGGGGACTCATGCGTCGCTCCGGATTGGAGAAGGCGGTTGATACTTTTCTCCACGGGCTGTTCGATTACGACCTGCCCAACCAGTTCATCTCGTGGAAGTTTGTCCAACCCATTTCCTCGCCTGATCTCCTGCGCCTGAAGATTGCCCAAGACCGGCTCTCCCGCATCCATCCGGCAGATCTGGCCGACATTATTGAAGACCTTGACATGCGTCAGCGAAGCGCTGTTTTCCAATCCCTCGATGTGGAAACAGCGGCAGAGACCCTTGAGGAAACGGATCCGAAGATTCAGGTCAGTCTGATCGAAGATATGAATGCTGCCGATGCATCAGATATTATAGAAGAAATGTCTCTGAGTGAAGCGGCGGATCTTTTGGGCGATTTGTCGAAAGAGAAGGCGGAAGGGATATTGAAGGAAATGGAGCAGGATATGGCGGAAGACGTCAAGGAGCTTCTCACCCACCCGGAAGAAGAGGCGGGGGGGCTTATGACTTCCGCTTTTCTTCATTTTTTGCCCGCAGCGACGGTTGACAAAGTCATCTCAATCATCCGGCATGAAGCCGAGGATATGGATTTTATCTATTATATTTATGTCGTTGACGAGGAGGAGCGTCTCCTGGGAATGGTCAGTTTACGGGAGCTCCTTGTGGCGACGGGAGATGCCCTGCTGTCCGACCTCATGGATGACCGGGTCGTTTCCGTCCATCTTGATGAGGATAAAGACGAGATCGCGGACCTTTTTACAAAATATGGTCTCATGGCGATTCCCGTTGTGGATGGTGGGGACAGAATCAAGGGGGTGATCCTCTTCAAGAATCTTCTCGAAGTCGTGGCCCCCCACTTGGGTAAGAAATAATCATGGACGAAGGCGAAGGTCATCAATGCCGGAAAATAAGGATGAATCCTCGAAGAATATGTTTCAGCGCTTTTCCCAGCGGGGATTCTGGCGATCTCTGGGGTTGCTTTTTGCTCTCATCGGTCCGGGGATCATTACCTCCAATGTGGACAATGACGCCGGCGGCATTACCACCTATTCTTTGGCCGGTTCTCAATTTGGCCTTTCCCTCCTCTGGATACTCATTCCGATCACCATTGCCCTGATCATTATTCAGGAGATGTGCGCCCGGATGGGCGTCGTTTCCGGGAAAGGCTTATCCGACCTCATTCGGGAACGTTTCGGGGCCAAGATTACCGTCTATCTCATGATCGTCCTCTTTTTAGCCAATCTCGGCAACACTATTTCCGAGTTTGCCGGAATTGCCGCCAGCCTGGAGATCTTCGGCGTCAGCAAATATATCTCGGTTCCTTTCGGGGCTTTTTTCGTCTGGTGGCTGGTCGTCAAAGGCAATTATAAATCCGTTGAGAAGGTATTTCTGGTGGCCTGTCTTTTCTATGTCTCTTATATTATTTCAGGTTTTATGGGGAAGCCGGACTGGGGACAGATCGGCAAGGCGCTGATTACGCCGACAATGCGTTCCGATCCCGCTTTTCTTACCATGGCCGTTGGTATTATTGGAACCACCATTGCCCCGTGGATGCAGTTTTATCTTCAGTCCTCCGTGGTAGATAAGGGACTCAAGGCTGAAGACTACGCCTATACAAGGGTCGATATTATTGTCGGTTCTTTTACGGTCAACATCGTGGCTTTCTTTATTATCATGCTCTGCGCCGTGACGCTGTTTCAAAATGGCATCAAGATTGAGACAGCCAAAGACGCGGCCCAGGCCCTGGCGCCCCTTGCCGGTGCATACTGTACCTGGCTTTTCGCCTTCGGCCTGTTGAACGCTTCCCTCTTTGCCGCTTCGATCCTGCCTCTATCGACGGCCTATACGATCTGTGAGGCCTTTGGGTGGGAATCCAGCGTGAATCACAAGTTCACTGAGGCTCCCCAGTTTTATTGGCTGTATTCCCTGATGATCTTTCTCGGCGCTGCGATTATTCTTTTTCCGAATATGCCCCTGGTTGCCATCATGTTTTACTCCCAGGTAATTAACGGGATGCTTTTGCCCTTCATTCTGATTTTTATGCTCCTGTTGATTAACGATCGCCGGATCATGGGCGACTATGTGAACGGTAAATTCATGAATGGTGTCACCTGGCTTACGGTGGGCGTTTTGATTCTGCTGTCGGTGGCGATGGTGGTCAGCGCTGTATTTTCATGAAGGGCGATTTCTTTTTCGTGAGGGGTGTTTTTCAACGGCCTGCTGACAGCTTTGCATAACCGCAGAAAAATGGTTCGTAAGCGGCGAATCAAATGTTTTTCGCCGTTCCGAGATTGGACTTAACGTCTCGTAATTAATCACAAGTATGTGCAGACTGATCGGAAGCGAAAAAGATTTTTGAGCCGCAGTGAAGCCATTTTTCAAAGGTCTCCTGCTTAGTGAAGGAGGCTGCCGAGGCGCGCCCATCGGACGGAATTGTCCTCCTTGTTCCATGACCAGTAGATGACAAAGGCCTTGCCCATAACATCCTTGAGATCGACAAAGCCCCAGAAGCGACTGTCGTAACTCTGGTCGCGGTTGTCTCCCATGGTAAAGATGGCGCCCTTGGGGACGGTAATGGGACCATAATTGTCCCGGGGCTGGATGGCCCCGGGGATGATGAAGTCATCTACATAGACGCCATGCTTATCCTCATAGGGCATGCCGTTGAGGAATATCTTTTTGCTTTTGATCTCGATGGTGTCCCCGCTTACCCCGATAACCCTCTTGATAAAATCCTTGGACCTGTCTTCGGGATAAATAAAAACAACAATATCACCTCTTTTGGGGTCGCTGATCGGGATCATGGTATTCCGGAAGTAGGGCATCTTGATTCCGTAGCTGAATTTGCTTACCAGGATGTGATCGCCGATAAGCAACGTCGGTTTCATGGAACCGGAAGGGATCTTGAAGGCCTGTACCACAAAGGTGCGGATAAAAAAGGCAATGAGAATGGCAATGATTATCGCTTCTGCGTATTCCTGAATTTTCGATTTGGTTTTAGTCATAATGCCGTTTCATTCCTTTATGCGCTTTCATGTATTTTATTGATTCGCAGTAAAAAGTATGCAAATCGATCATTAAGGCGGCGAAGCCGTTACGAGTAAATGGTGGTGAGGGAAATAACAACCATCGTAAAGGCGAGAGAGCCTTTTACGCAAACACCGGCGATCCTCCCCAAAATCATTCCATAGCCGGCCCGAAAAGCGGGCTTCAAACGCTGCTGTCTGATCATCTCAACAGTGAACACCCCGGCGAATCCTCCTAAAAAGGCCCCGGCAATAGCCCCGAAGCCAAGAAAGAATGGGGTCAGCAGCACCGCCCCGATCATGCTTCCGGCAATGGACGCCCAGAACCCTTTCACGGACAGGCCAAACTGCAGGGCCACAGACATGCCGATAAAGAATTCCAGCGTTTCTGCAAGAATCGCAAGAACTATCATGACCAGGATCACTTTCCATCCAATCGGGTGGAAGCCGGTTATCAGGGCATAGATGATGACATCGGCGGCAATGATAATTGTTCCCGGCAGTCCGAAGATAATCGAAAAAAGCCCTAAGAAGAGGACAATGATGAACAGGCTCACGCCGATGATTTCTACGGGCGACAATTTGTTATTTCCTTCTCGGGCGCGACGGCCAGCGTTTTTCCCAGGCCAGGACCACGGGGCTGGCTATGAAAACGGAGGAATAGGTTCCGAAGATTACCCCAACGAGGAGGGCGAAGGCAAAATCGTTGATTACAGCTCCTCCGAATACATATAGAACCGCCACGACCAGAACTACGGTGAATGAGGTCAGAATGGTCCGGCTCAGGGTCTGATTGACACTTTCGTTCATGACCGTAGGCAGGTCCTTTTTCGTATTTTTAGGGATATTTTCCCGGACACGGTCGAAAACGACAATCGTATCGTGGATAGAGTATCCGATGATAGTCAGCAGGGCCGCGACGATGGTGAGGGTGAACTCTTTCCCAAAAAAGGAAAAGACGCCCAGGACTACGATGACGTCGTGAATAACCCCGACGATGCCGCCAACGGCGAAGCGCAATTCGAAACGGATAGCGATATAGATGAGCATGCCGATCCAGGAGAACACCACCGCCAAGATGGCTTTTTTCGTCAGATCCTTCCCCACCTTGGGGCCGACAACCTCCACCCGCTGGACCTCCAGATTTCCTTTTCCATAAGTGGCGTTGAGGGCCTCTTCGATGCGGCCGGCCAGTCCTTTCACGTCCGAAGTTGATTCGGCGGTCCGGACCACGACCTCATTTACGCCAAAGGGCTGAATGATGGCGTCCGTGATGCCGATCCCCGTCATGACCTTGCGGATGCCGTCGGCAGAAGCCTCCTGCTTGAATTTTATCTGCACGAGGGTGCCCCCCGCAAAATCGATCCCGTAAGTAAATCCCTTCCACAGAAAGGATACGACGCATAGCGTTGTCAGCACAAGTGAAAAGATGACGCACCACTTCATTGTGCCGACAAAATTGATATTGATGCCTGGTTTGACGAGTTCCATGTCTGCTCCTTATTACACGCTAATCGTGGAAATCTTGCGATTCCAGATAAAATAGTCGAAGATGATCCGGGTAACGAAGACCGCCGTGAAGAGACTGGCGACAATACCGACGCTCAGGGTCATGGCAAAGCCCTTGACCGGCCCCGTTCCGAATCCGAAGAGGAAAAGGCAGGCAATCAGGGCATTGACATTCGTGTCCAGAATGGTGAGAAACGCCTTGCCGTATCCCGTTTCCACTGCCGCCCGGGGCGTTTTCCCCGCTCGGAGTTCTTCCCGGATCCTTTCAAAAATAAGCACGTTGGCGTCCACCGACATACCAATGATCAGGACAATACCGGCGATACCGGGCAGGGTCAGGGTGGCCCGAAATGCTGCGAGAAACCCGAGGAGAAGAACCATGTTCAAAATCAGAGCGATATTGGCTACCACCCCGGAGAGTTTATAATAGACGATCATGAACAGGGCGACGGCGAATAAGCCGATGGCCGCTGCCCAGGCGCCCTTGTCGATGGAATCCTGTCCCAAGGAAGGTCCGACCGTCCTTTCCTCCAGGATGGTTACCGGGGCCGGAAGTGCTCCCGCCCTAAGAACGATGGACAGGTCTTTGGCCTCGTCCATACTGAAGGATCCGGAGATCTGAGCGTTGCCGCCGGAAATCCTTTCCTGAATCACCGGGGCGGAATAGACGGCGCCGTCCAGAACGATAGCCATGCGCTTTTTGACGTTCTCTCCCGTAATCCGGTCGAAATCCTGGGCTCCTTGGGCATTGAACTTCAGGGAAACGTAGGGTTCGCCAAATCGGTCGCCGATAGCAACCTTGGCACTCTCAAGGGCGCCGCCGGTCATGACGGTCTTGGCCTTCAGCAGGATCGGGCTGTTGGTGCGACGCCCCGATTCCCGATCGATCCGGTATTCATAGGCCAACTGACTTCCCTCGGGGACGTTTCCCCGCACTGCTTCTTCAAGGGAGTGTTCTTCGTCGACGATTTTGAACTCCAGAAGGGCTGTCTTGCCGATGAGGTTTTTCGCCCGGACCGTGTCTTTGATGCCGGGCAGTTGGATAACGATGCGATCCTTCCCTTCCGGGATGATTTCCGGCTCCGTAACGCCGAATTGGTCGACACGGTTGCGGATAGTTTCGAGACTTTGCTCGATGGCGTGTTTCTTGAGTTCCCCAACCCGCTTTTCCTTGATGCGGACGGTAACAGTATCCCGCCCATCACGGATTTCGGAGGAGGCTGCTTCCAGATCAGGGTAGGAATCTTTCAGTATCTTCTCAAATGCGGCCTTAGATTGACTGTCGGGAAACTCATAGGCTGCGGACAGGTTTTTCCCCGTTCTTTCGACATACCGGAAGCGGACCTTTTTTTCCATAAGGGTTTCTTTCAGGCTTTCCGCAGACCTAGACAGGATGGCTTCCACCGCTTTGTTGGTGTCTACCTCCAGAACCAGGTGGATCCCCCCTTGAAGGTCGAGACCTAAGGGAATCTTGTCTGACGGCAGATTCTTCTTCCAAAATTCCGGCAGGTTATCTGTCAGGGATGGAATGAGATAAAAAAGGGCGGCGAGACAGACCACAACCGTTATGGCCGCCCGGATGGTGATGCTTTTAATCATGCCTTACCTCGCTTATCGTTGATCATCTTTATTTGATAGTTTGCAAGTTTTCATTTCTTATTCTTTGCCCGCCTTCTGGAGCACGGCGCCGATGAAGCTTCTCGAAATCTTGATCCTGATTTTATCGGCAACCTCAAGGGTAACAATGGTGTCTGTCAACGCGACGACCTTTCCGTGAATCCCTCCGGAGGTCACTACGGTATCGCCATGGGCCAGGTTGTCGAGCATTGCCTTCATTTCCTTCTGTTTCTGCTGTTGTGGACGAATGAGGAGAAAGTAGAAGATGGCGAACAGAATCGCCATCACCAACATGAAACTCCAGTCTCCTCCGGCCCCCGGCATACCGCCGCCCATCCCTCCCATCGCATACGCTGTATCGATCAATTCCTTTTCCTCCTTAATTACTCAGCTGAAATTGTTTAAAACAATCATTGTTTATAGCCTCCCGTATCCCCTCCATAAGATGCATGTAGTGGTGCAAATTATGGATCGTGTTGAGGATCATCCCCAGGATTTCACCACTTACGAACAGGTGCCTTAGATAGGCCCGCGAATAGTTTCTGCAAGTATAACAATCGCATAGGGCATCTAAAGGCGAGTGGTCATCCCGATAACGGGCGTGCTTTATAACAATCTTTTCCGCACTTGTAAATAATAATCCGTGTCGGGCTGAGCGGGTCGGTATCACGCAGTCGAACATATCGGCGCCGCAGGCCACGCAATTGATAATGTCTTCCGGTGTCCCGACCCCCATGATGTAACGGGGACGGTCTTCCGGAAGTTGCGGAGTCATTTCCCGAACGATGGAGATCATTTCTTCCTTGGGTTCGCCGACGCTTAGTCCTCCCAGAGCCAATCCTTCGAAGGGCAGATCCATAAGACCTTCCAGGGATCTCTTACGTAAATCCATGTACATTCCCCCCTGGACAATGCCAAAAAGTGCAGCGGGGGAGTTTTCCCGCTGATCATGACAACGCCTTGCCCATCTCAAGGTCCGTTCGAGGGAGATTTCGGCCTCCTGGATAGAAACCGGGTAGGGGGTGCATTCATCGAGGCACATCATGATATCGGACCCCAAGGCGGTCTGAATATCGACGGCCAGCTCCGGGGTGAGGAAGTGGCGCGACCCGTCAATGTGGGATTGAAACATCACGCCTTCCTCGGAGATTTTGCGCAGGGCCCCCAGACTGAATACCTGATAACCGCCGCTGTCCGTCAGGATTGGCCCGCGCCAGTTCATAAAGCGATGGAGTCCCCCCGCCGTGGCAATGCACTCGTGACCGGGACGTAAATATAGATGGTAAGTGTTGCCAAGGATGATTTCCGCCCCGAGGTCTCTGAGCATATCCGGGGTCATGGCTTTCACCGTTCCCTGGGTCCCCACGGGCATGAAAGCGGGGGTATGGATTTCGCCATGAGCGGTGTGAATCCTTCCCGTCCGGGCGGCGCTGTGAGCATCCTTATTAATAACGTCAAAGTGAAACTTCATTCAGTAAACCCTTTTAATATGAGAGTTTTTCAAACCAGGTCTCAATATGAGACCTTTAAAAAATGGCTTCGCTGCGGCTCAAAAATCTTTTTCGCTTCTGGTTTGTTGGCGCATAATTATGATTAATTCCAGAACGTTAAATTCAATCTCGGAACGGCGAAAAACATTTGATTCACCGCTTACGAACCATTTTTCTGCGGTTATGCAAAGGCCTCACCGTATGAACATGCAATCGCCGTAACTGTAAAAACGGTAATCCATACCGATGGCCTGCCGATAAGCCGATTCAATCTGCTCCTTTCCCCCGAACGCGCAGGTCAGGAGGTACAGAGAAGATTTCGGGAGATGGAAATTAGTGAGGAGGGCCTGTACCCGTTTGAATCTATATCCGGGATATACATATAACGATGTCCATCCCGACGTAGGTTTCAACATCCCCTTGTTGTCGGCAACTGTTTCAATTACCCGGGTGGCCGTCGTCCCGACGGCAATTACCCGTAAGGCGCTGTTGATTAATTCAGCGGATTCCTCCCCGATTTCGAAATATTCGGCCTCCATTTCATGGTCCTCGATTTCCGCCGCAGTGAGGGGTAGGAATGTCCCATAGCCGACATGAAGCGTGACGGGAGCAACGCGGATGCCCTTGTCCACAAGTTCAGCCAGGACGGCAGGAGAAAAGTGGAAACCTGCCGTCGGGGCCGCCACGGACCCCGGAACCCGGGCGTAAACAGTCTGGTAGCGGTCCAGGTCGTAAGCGGCGTCTTCTTCCTCCTTTTCTCTCTTGATATAGGGCGGCAGGGGTGCCCGGCCATAGTTGCGCAGAAAATCCGGAAAAGGGGTGGGACAAAAAAAGCAGATCCGCCATTTTTTATCCGATAACCGGTCCACGACGATACCTTCCGCATCGGGAGCAAAGCGAATCCTGGACCCGATTCGCATCCGTTTCGCCGGTTTGAGGAGTACGTCCCAAGCCTCTCCCCCCCCGGAGTCCCGGCTTTTTGAAAGAAGGAGGATTTCGATCAGTCCGCCGCTTTCCTTCTTCCCCGTTAACCGTGCGGGAATTACCTGGGAATCATTGATGACCACTACGTCCCCGGCCCTGAGATAGTGAGGTAATTCATAAAAATGGCGATGGTGGCTCTGACCGGTTCCCCTGTCCATGACGAGCATCCGGGAGTGATCACGTTTCTCCAGGGGCGCCTGGGCAATAGAAGTTGGCGGTAGAACATAAGCAAATTCCGACAGCTTCATTCTGTTCTTCCAAAATAGACGAGAACCAGCCCTGCAATAATGGCGGCCAATCCCATAATGCGCAGGGAGGAATCAGGGGCCTCCGCCATTTTGGCCAGATAAACTTTGATCTTTTCCGGAAAAGCGAAGTAAGGAAGACCCTCAATGATGAAGACCATGCCAATGACACAGAGAAAAAATTTCATAAACCACTCCTCACGGGGGGCTTAGTAACACATTCGTATTCCCTTGACAACAAGTTGGCGAATTTTTTACGGCGCCGGCATTTTTTACAAAATACTTGACACTACCGAGCGTTTCATATACGTGATTCGGGTTTTTCAGGGTCATCGATTTTCTACCCCATGAGCTACTTTATGGAACAACGACGTTCCTTCCAACGACGAGAGAAGTTTGCGATTTTTGCAAGAGGCGTTGGTAAAGTAGAAAATGTGTAACATCAGGAAACTGGATGATTAATCCAATAAATAGGAGGAGGTAGGTAGGTATGGCAGAAGAAGAGAAAAAACCAAGGTTGACAAGGGCTGAAAGGCTGGAGAAAGATCGAGAGAAGAATATCCAGCATTGGTTGGGGCAGGACGAACTCCTGTTCAAACACCGTGAAGAGGCCTTCAACATCGGCGGGGACGACCAGGTAGCACGTCTGGCCAAGCAGAACAAGAAACCCATGCGTCAGCTCATTTCCCAGCTTATCGATCCGGGCACGGAATTCTTTGAGGTGGGTCTGGATGCGGGCTACGACATTGGCGACAAGCGCCTCTACGGTGGAGAGATCTATCAGTCGGAAAAGCGCGGCAACATTCCCGGCGGCGGTATGGTTACTGGTGTCGGCGTTGTACACGGCAAGGATTGCATGATCTTTGCCAACGAGAACCGCTATGCGGCGGGGACCTATTTCCCCATCACCCTGAAGAAGCACATGCGGGCCCAGGCCATTGCCGAGGCCTCACGACTTCCCTGTATTTACATCGCCGATTCCGGCGGTATCAACCTGCCCCTGCAGGTCGGATGTTTTGCTGATGAAGGTCATTTCGGCAGCATGTTCTACAACATGTGCCGCATGTCCGCCATGGGCATCAAGCAGTTCACCCTTTCCACCGGCGGCAACACGGCCGGCGGCGCCTACATCGTTTATCTGGCCACGGAATCCATCATGATCGAGAAGATGTCCTTTGCCTTCCTGGCCGGTCCCCCCATGGTCAAGTCGGCCATCGGCGAAACCGTTTCTCCTGAAGATCTGGGCGGAGCTTACGTCCATACCCAGCACTCCGGCGGTTGCGATCATATCGTGCGAACCCAGGACGAAGGTATCAAGAAGATCCGTGATATGATGGAGTTCGAACCTTCCCAGCAGTTGTACATCGATCGCCGCGAGACGAGAGAGCCGAAATTCGACTACAAAGAAATGATGCGCGCCACTCCCACGGACACGTATCAGTACATCAACATTAAAGACACGATCAAGTGCCTCGCCGACGACAGTTATTTCCATGAGTACAAACCGACTTACGGACCCGGTCGTGGCGACTCCGTTGTTTGCGGCAAGATGTGGATGAAGGGCATTCCGGTCGGCGTCGTAGCCTCCAACGCCAGCGGCGTCATTTATATCGATGCGGCAAGGAAGGCGACCGAGTGGATGATTCGTTGCGGCAATTCCAATCTGCCCGTCCTGTTCCTCCAGGGTTCCCCCGGATACATGGTCGGCAAGGCGGAAGAGTGGGGCGGCATCGGCAAGTATGGATCAGACATGGTACGGGCCTGCAGTTGTCTCATGTCTCCCAAGGTGACCTACGTAATCGGTCCCGATCATGGCGCCGCCAACTACGGTATGAATGGCCGGGCGTTCAAGCCGAGATTTGCTTTCACGAACATGCGGGGCCGCACGACCGTTATGTCCGGTGAAACAGCTGGTTTCATCGTGGAAACGGTGCGCCGGAAAAATATCGAAGCCAAGGGGCTGCCGGTGAATGAGGATGAAATGACGCAGTTCCGTCAGATGATGAGGGATCGTTATGACTCCGAAGGTCATCCCTTCTATACCGGATCCCTCCTGTTCCATGACGGCGTTGTCGCCTTCAGCGAAGCCCGCGACAAGATTGCCCGGGCCTTCGAAATCGCCCTGCGCGTTCCTGTTGCCCATTCCGATTGGGGCGATCTGAAGATGTAATTCTGTTTTCACGAGAGAGGAGGAAAGTCATGTCTGATGTTTTATTGAAGGAAAGGACCGAAGACGGTATCCTGATTCTCACCTTGAATCGCCCGGATGCCATGAACTGTTTCAACTTTGACCTCCTGGCGGTCCTTGCGGACACTATCCGGGAAGCCAATTTCGATATGGATCTCCGTTGTATCATCATCACTGGTTGCAAAGCCGGTGATGAGCCCAAGAAGTGGTCATTTTCAACAGGAGCGGATCTGAAGGAGAGAAGGACCCTGACGCAGGATCAGGTTCGCCGCTTCATCTTCACAATCCGCAACACCTTCACCGCCGTAGAGCAGGTGCGGGTGCCCGTAATCGCCGCCATCAACGGCTTTGCCTTCGGCGGCGGTACGGAACTGGCTCTAGCCTGCGATATTCGCATCGCTTCGTCCAATGTCCTCATGGGGCTGACAGAGACTTCTCTGGCCATCATCCCCGGGGCCGGTGGTACGCAGCGCCTGCCGAGGATCGTCGGTGTGGCCAAAGCCAAGGAACTGATTTACACGGCCCGCCGGTTCAACGCCCAGACGGCCCTGGACATCGGCCTTGTCAGCAAGGTCGTTGAGCCCGATAAACTCATGGAAGCAGCTCTCGAGTTAGCTAGGGAGATTGCCAAGAATGGCCCCATCGGCGTGGCCCAAGCCAAGTTTGTCCTCAATTATGGTATGGAGGCAAGCCTTGGCGTTGCTCTGCCTTTGGAATCGAAGGCCTATGAAGTAACTATTCCTACGAAGGACCGCCTGGAAGCCCTGGCCGCCTTTGTGGAGAAGCGGAAACCCGTTTTCAAGGGTGAGTGATTGACAGATTAACAATTTCCCCTTCTCCATCCTGCCGCCGGAGGAGGGGAGCTTAATCTTAACAAAGCACAAAATTTAACGAAGGAGGATGTATTTTTTATGGCGACAGAGTATGATTATTGGAAGATTTTCCCAAGAATGCCCAAGAAGGTTACCCTTGGCGACATTACGATCCGTGACGGTTTTCAGCATTGTGAGAAGTTTGTTTCTACTCAGGCCAAGATCTTTTACGGCCAGGAAATGATTCTTGCCGGCGCCAAAGAGATCGAAGTGACCAACCTGGGGAGCGCCGTTACGACGCCCCAGTTCAGTGATGCCGAAGAAGTTCTGACGGCCCTGCGGAGCGATTCATTCAAGAAGACCTGCGCCCGTGCTGGAATCAACTATGACGAACTTTCCATGACCGCCGTTTCGATTCGGGAAACCGCGGTGGACAGGGCTATCGAATTGAAGAAGAAAGGGATCGGTCCCGACCGTATCCTGATGATGGTCTCTACGGATCCGGAGCATCATTTCGCCAATTCCGGCACGACATTGTCCCAGTATTGGCGGGAAGCGGAGCGGTGCATCCAGAAGGCGCGCGATGCGGGTCTGAAGATGTGCGGCACCGTAAGTACCATTTGGGGAAGCCCCATCAGCGGCGCCACGAAACTGGAAGACGCCGTGGAATTCACGAAACGCTGGTTCCAGATCGGCGCCCATGACATCGAGCATGCCGACCACGACGGCTCCGCCAACGCGGCCGATGTGTATCGCTACTGCTCCATGATCCTTGATGCCATGCCTAATCCGGAAGGCCATCTGCTTCATCTCCACGAGACGAAGAGAATTGCTTCTTCATCAATCCTGGCAGCTCTTCAGGCCGGTTTCACGCGGTTTGAGGGGACGCTGGGCGGTCTGGGCGGGCAGCCGGCCAACTTCCTCGACGACTGTCCCATCCGGGGCACCGGCGAGTACTACTATGCCGATCCCCGTTTCGTCGGCCTGATCACCTTTGAAGATCTCCTGGTCCAGATCGATGAGCTGGGAATTGAGCACGGTTTCAACGTAGACCGCGTCCTGTGGCTGGGCAAAAAGATGGAGAAGACCCTGAACATGAGACTCCGTTCGGAAGCCATTTACAACGGCCGGACGGAGAAGGCGGGGCATATGGAGTTTGCCCGTCCCGGTCTGAAGAAACTGATCGACAAAGTTGGTGAGAAAGTCGGTCAGCGGGTTCCGGCGGAATGGTCGGCCAAGGCGGTTGTCCCCAAAAAATGGGGTCCCGCGGATCCTATCTGGAAGAAATAGTTTTGGTATGAAAGAGGATAATCAGGGGGAGCTTGTTGCTCCCCCTGATCTTTAGATGTTTTGTGATGGCGTGGTGACTAGCCACGCTGAAGTATTTAAATAATTTAAGGAGGTTTATCAAATGGCAATAGAAATCGTAGCCCCCATGCCGGGAACTATCGCCGAAATTCTCGTTTCGGTTGGTGATGAAGTGCAGGCCGATGAAGAACTTATAATTCTTGAGGCCATGAAAATGGAAAACCCCATTGTTGCCCCGAAAGGCGGCAAAGTGGCGGAGATCAAAGTGGATGAGAAGGACAAGGTCGATACCAATCAGGTGCTCCTCGTCCTCGAGTAAACGTCGAGAGTCTAGATTAGAAAGAGACGCCGGATCAGTAGGCCCTGTAGGGGCCTTACTGATCCGGCGTTTTTTGTTGCTAATGAGTATTTTCCCCCCTTCAAGGGGAGGGGCAGGGCAGGAGATGGGGTTATCTTATTTAATGGGCCATTCACCCCGCTCCTTAAGAACCTCGCGGTACACTTCAAGGGCCTCGTTGACGGCAGGCATGCCGGCATAGGTTGCCACCTGGAAAAAGATCTCTGCCAACTTCTTGGGATCGCAACCGACATTGAGGGCCGCATTTACATGCAGCTTCAACTCTCCCGTTGCCCTCAGGGCGGCCAGCATGGCGCAGGCGGCCATCTGCCGTTCCGGGAGGGTCAATACTGTCCGGGAATAAAGATTTCCGGTTATGAACTTGGAGAATTCATTGGCCAGGTCCTTGTCGAATTCCCGCCACATAAGGTAGGGGGGATCCATCTTGACGCCTTTGCCAAAAAGTGTTTTTGCTGTTTCCTGGGTTCTTTTCACGACTTCATCTGACATAATAGTACTGCTCCTCTCTAAAAGTTATTGTTTATTTGTTAATATAAATGTCCCGGTCCCGATCCTGGAAGTAGAGGTGACGATATTTCCCCTTCTCCATGCGGTCAAAAGAGGCTTCCCCCTCTTCTCTGCATACAGGGCAGCTCTGACCGGGAATTATTATGGCGAAGATGCGCTTCCCCGTGTCGGCGAAGGAATCGATCGTTACCAGACCGCCACAATCGTCGCAGACCCGGACCGTTTCTTCCTGCTGTTCCGAGATGCCGTCCGTATCATAATAGATTTGTTTCTTTCGTTTGATATATTTATTCGTTTCCACAACAGATTTTTTCATATCCCGGCGCTTTTTCCAGAGCATCATGACCTCCGCGGAGGTCCGTTCGATATAGTGGGTAATCTGTTCGGATTGCCTGAGCGCCTCGGCATTATAATCAGGTTCCCGGACGGCGCTGTAGTCCAGACCCGCCATCGCCAGGATGATTCCTACATTTACATAGGGCAGGGCCTTTTCGATGGAATAGCCCCCTTCGAGGACAGCTATGTCCGGCGCCAGGAGCTCATTGAGCCGGGCGTAGCCCTGGGCGCTGAAGCGCATGTTCGTGATCGGATCGGTGTAGTGATTGTCCTGCCCGGCGGAGTTGATGACGATATCCGGCTTGAATTCTGCGAGGATGGGCATGATAACATTTTCAAGGACATAAAGGAAACCTTCGTCCGAGGTCCGTGGGGGCAGGGGTACATTGATCGTCATCCCCAGGGCGTTGGGGCCTCCGAATTCGTCGGTGAATCCTGAGCCCGGGTAAAGGGTCCGGCCGTCCTGGTGGATGGATATGCACAGGGTATTGGGATCGTGCCAGTAAATCTCCTGGGTCCCGTCGCCGTGATGGCAATCCGTATCGACAATGGCGATCCGCTTGGGGCCGTAGTGTTTCCGGATATATTCCACCATGATGGCCTCGATGTTGACGTTGCAGAAGCCACGGGCGCCATGGACGACCTTCATGGCATGGTGTCCCGGCGGCCTGACCAGGGCAAAGGCGTTGTCCACCTCCTTACGCATGACCTTTTCCGCTGCCGTAATGGCGCCCCCAGCCGAGATGAGATGGGATTCCGTAATGACGCTCTCCGCCTGGGGTACGCAGATGTGGATACGGTTAATGTCCTCCACCGTTGCCAGGCCGGGTTTATATTCGATGATGTTCTCAAAATCGAGAAGCCCCTCTTCAACGACCTGATCCTGGGTATAGAGAAGCCTTTCCTCCCGCTCAGGATGGGTCGGTGAGATGGCCCAGTCGAAGGCGGGGAAAAAGATCAGACCGGTCTTGCGCTGCTTTTTGCTCATAATGTCTTCTCCCTCGTGAACCCTGAAATCAGCCCCGGTTTGATCTGAACCTTAATCCGAATGTTTTTTCCCGCCGTATACGAATCCCTCACCATATTGAATTCCTGATTCTCGATGACTTCGATTTCGAGGTCTTCCTCTTTGGCGCCCATGGCCAGCGCCTTTTCACGAAGCCTTTCCCTGCCGACAGCAATGGCCTCTTCGGATGTGAAACGGGAGGGGATCGTTATTTGTATCCCTTCCTCGCCAATGGTCAACAAACGTCTTTCCGTATCGGCAAGAATTGTCAATTCTGCCGTGGTTCTGGCCAGGGCTGCTCCCACGGCGTTGGCCACCTCCGAATGCTCGGGGATGAAGGGTGTACAAGCCAGATAACCACCCAGGGGAGCCGCCATCGCCGCCGCCGGTCCACCCACTACATAGAGGGCCTTGGGGGAGATCTTTCTTCCTTCCAGCATTTCGTGGATGGTATATACGGGCTGGTTATTGATTTCTTCGATGAACGAAAGCACCGCAGCGACAATCTTCCCGCAGGCTTCCTCGAAGATCTGCTGCGCCGTTTCAAGAACGGTCTTGCCTAATAGACGGGCAATGGGCTCCAGGGCGGTTAAGGCCTTGTCCCGCTCGCCGATAGTTGTCAGGTTCAAAACGATCATCGCGTCGGTCGGAGTGGGGAAAGGACCCCCCAATGCGGCCGCCGGACCTTCCCGCTGGGGACCGATGACAAGCTTCCCGTTTTCACAACGGACAATGCTGTCTCCGCCGAGGCCGATAGATCTCGTCCTGAGTCCCCGGATCAAGGTTTTATGGCCTTCGATGGTTACGCCCAGATTTTCAAGGAGGGGAACGCCATCGGCAAAAATGGCGATATCCGTGGTGGTGCCGCCGATGTCCAGGGCAATGGCGTCTTCGTCGCATTTGGCCATGCTGAGGACACCCATGATGCTTGCCGCCGGTCCGGAAAGGATGGTCTGGGCCGGATAGTCGGCCGACTTGGCAACATCGAAGGTTCCCCCGTCGGCCTTCAAGATATAGATGGGGACGCTGATTCCCTGCTGGTGAACGAATTGAAGGACGTCCTGGACGAAGCGCTGGTACAGGTCCCAGATGGCGCTGTTAAGATAGGTCGTTGCGATCCTCCGTCTAAAATTGAGGTGCCCGGACATGCGATGGCCAAGGGAGGCGTGGCGGAAACGGCTGCCCAGAATCTCGGCAATTTTCAGCTCCTGTTCAGGATTGCGGGTGGAAAATTTTCCCACCACACCCACATGATCAATGCCTTCGTGACTTAACTTGGCGCCGGCGTCTTTAATTTCTTCCGTATTGATCGCGGCGGCGATAATCCCGCGGTGATTCACATAGCCCGCAATGAAACAGGTATTTTGAGGAACAGGGAGCAGGGAGGGTGGCAAGCCGGGACCGCTGGCAATGATCATCCCCACTTTCTTGATCTTGTTCTGAACAATGGCGTTGGTAGAAAGGGTGGTACTGAGAACCACCCGCTGGAGCTTGGCCGGATCTTCCGCGGCCAGGATAGTGGTTGTAACCTGGAGGAGGGAATTCAATAAATGATTAGCATCCGTAGGAACCTTTGCCTTCTTCCTGATTTTGAAATTATCGATAAGAACCGCATCCGTATGCGTCCCTCCCACGTCAATGCCCAAGATCATGGTTCCCCCGGCCTGCATAATCAGAATTTTGCATTGCCTTATATAATGATAAATTTATCTTGACAAGGTAAAAAAAAAGCGTATGGTCTCCTTCACTAAAGATGATTAGTATCATCCCAAGGCAATGAAATTATTCGAAAGGAGGTGACGCTTTGATGAAGAGAGTATTTGCCATTATTCTTTCTCTGGTTCTCGTTGTGACGTTTTCATTTGCAGTCGTTGGCTGCAAGAAGGCCGAAGAGCAGAAACCCGAGCCGGCTAAGACCGAGGCCCCTGCTCCTGCTCCTGCAGCTCCTGCAGCTCCCGGTGCAGCTCCCGCGGCTCCTGGTGCTCCTGGTGCTCCTGGTGCAGCTCCCGCGGCTCCTGGTGCAGCTCCGGCAGCTCCGGCGCCCGCAGCTCCTGCGGCAAAGTAATATAGAACCAATAGTACATGTTAAAAGCCGGGCATTTGATAATCGAATGCCCGGTTTTTTTGTGTATAAAATGACTTGACAGCAGCCCGTCAATTGCTTAGAAAAAGAGAAAAATACGGGAGGTGAAAAAGATGTCAGACAGATTATGTGATTTTTTTAAAGGGTTGGTTATCGGTGGACTTGCCGGTGCGGTTATCGGTATTCTTTACGCTCCCAAAAGTGGCAAGGAAACTCGTGACGAAATTGGAAAGAAAGCTGAAGAGCTTCTTGTCAAGGCAAAAGAGGAATACGAGCAGACCCTGGAAAAGAGCCGCAAAACTTATGAGACGGCCGTCAGTCGCCTGAAGAAGATCGAGGAGACGGCGAGGGAAAAGGTTGGTGATCTGGAAAGCAAAGCCGGTGAAATGGTTGAGAAGGGGAAAGTAAGCCTGGAAGACAATAAGAGCCGTTTGAAAAAGGCGTTGGATGCGGGTGTGGAGGCCTTCAAGGAAGAAAAATCAGCGTAATAAAATGTGTCGACCTCATTTCGTAACAATGGCGTTTATCTTTTTGTGAGATCATCATGTACGTCGAAATCAGCTTGTTGTGTCTAAGTTTGGCCGTTCTTCTCATTGTGGCGTTTACGGTTCCACTGCTCTGGCAGATCCGCAGGGTGGTTGAGGGGCTCGCCTTAACTCAGGAGATGCTTCAGAAAAGTCTGCCGGCCATTCTGCAGAACCTGGACGAAGCTGTGGGGACCATGAAAAAAACGGTTTACACCGTCAATGATCAGGTTGAAGTCGTCGCCGGCGCCATAAAAAAGATCCAGGATGTGGCAGGCGTCTTGATGGAACTCGAGAGCGTTGTGCGTCTGGGGTTGAGATTGCCCTTCTTCAGGGTTCTGCGGAATGCCGGTGCGGTAGCCAGGGGCGTCAAGGTCTTTTTAGACGTCTATACCTCCAGACCTCATCAGTTGGGTAAACAGAGTTTGACGAAACGATGACGAAGATGACCTTTGGTAATAAGGGAGGGCGTGTCCGGGCAGCAGTCCGACCCCCAGGCGCCGCCGCCCGACCTGTCGAAGATGTCGTCAGGGAACTTAAAAAGGCGCAGCAAAAGCCACCGGGCGAGGATTATCGGGAGCGTTCCCTGGCCATTCATGGTCTTGTCTGCGCCCGCTGCGCCCGGGAATTTTCGGGAATAAGCAGGCAACTCCTGACCGTTCACCATAAAGACGGCAACCATCACAATAATCCTTCTGACGGCAGCAACTGGGAAAATCTCTGTGTCTACTGTCACGACGATACCCACAGCCGCAGTATTCTTGGTGATTATCTGGAAGGGGCGTCCGGCTCAAAGGATGTCGGCCTCGTTTATCTTGACGAAATGCCGGGGGGCACAGCTCCGGAACGCTCCCTTTTGGGAGAAAAGCTTCAACAAGCCCTGCAAAGAAAGAAATAGCTCTGCCTACCTTCTCACTATCATATTACTGTTTCCGTTGTGTTAAGCGGCAAATGGGGGGTGGTGACTCAATTTTTAGTTGATTCCCGCCGTTTCTTGTGCTATGGAAGCACCCGTTTTCGTGACAATAATTAACCCCGTCCGATTTCCCGTATTCAGCTGAGAATGAAGCAACATACAAAAACTGTATGAGTGTAAGGTGGTTAAGGATAACACAAAAAAAGAGAAGGAGGTAGGTTCAGTGGATGTTATTGAACAAGGAGTAGGAAGGATCTTTACGGATCCGGATGCGGATAAGGCGAGGGAGTTTTTCCGCCATAAAAGCCGCGCCCTCGTGAGCAAACTCACAACAGTCAAAGAAGCAGTTGAGAAGCTTGTGAAAGATGGCGATTATGTCTCCATCGGCGGCTTCGGTGTTAACAGGATCCCGGCATCTGTTCTGCATGAAATTGTCAGGCAGGGCAAGAAGGAACTCGGTCTCGCCGGTCATACGGCAACCCACGATTTCCAGATTCTTTCCGCCGGAAAGTGTTTCAACAAGGTTGATGCGGCTTATATCATCGGCCTCGAAGCAAGAGGACTTTCCCCCAATGCCCGGCAGTATATGGAAAGTGGCGAGGTTGAAGTATCCGAGTGGACCAATTATACCCTGGCCGTACGCTATAAGGCGGCCTGCGCAGGGGTTTCTTTCCACCCCATCCGCAATATGATGGGTACGGATACCTTTAAATACAGCGGTGCCAAGAAGGTGAAATGTCCCTTCACGGGAACAAATTATGCCCTCGTCCCCGCCCTGTATTCGGATGTGGGACTCATTCATGTCCATGAAGCGGATATGTACGGCAATTGCCGCACCAAAGGCATTCTGATGTCTGACTATGATATCGCCCGTTCCTCGAAAAAACTTATCGTGACCTGTGAACGTCTGATCACCAACGACGAGATTCGCAGGGATCCCACCTCGACCTTTATTCCCTACTGGTGTGTCGATGCCCTGATCGAAGTACCCTATGGATGCTATCCCGGCAACATGTATGGCGAGTATTTCTCGGATGAGGACCATCTTCGGGAATGGCTGAAGGTGGAGAAGGATCCGGAAGAGTTCAAGGCGTTCCTCGACAAGAACATTTACGGTGTGAAGGATCACTTTGAGTACATCGAAAGAAACGGCGGCATTGCCAAGATGAACAGGCTCAGACAAAAAGAGTGGCTGTTTGTCGGCGCCCGGGCATAGAAAGGAGGATAAATACGAATTATGGCTAACTATAACACAATGGAGTTGATGATTTGTACGGCAGCGAGGGAGTTGGAAGACGGTTCCAGCGTTGGTGTTGGGACCGGCGCCCCCTGTGCGGCCGCCATGCTTGCACAAAAGACGAAGTCCCCCAATCTCGTTATTCTTTTTGAGGCGGGTGGGGCGGCCCCGTTGATTCCTGAGATGCCCATTTCCGTCGGCGATTCCCGGACAACCTGGAAGGCCCTTATGGCTGCCAGCATGGCCGAAATTATGGAAACCGCCTGCCGCGGTCAGCTTGACTATACCTTCCTTGGTGGCGCGCAGATCGATATGTATGGAAACCTGAATTCCACGCGGATCGGCAACGATCACCAGAAACCCAAGGTCCGCTTTCCCGGAAGCGGCGGGGCCAACGATTTTGGATCTTTCTGCTGGCGCATGATGGTCATGACCCCTCAGGATCCCAAGCGATTTACTGAAAAGTGCTCTTACGTTACGACTCCCGGCTGGCTGGAAGGCGGCGATTCCAGAGCGAAATCCGGTCTGCCCCTGGGCGCCGGCCCCTACAAGATCATCACCAACATGGCCGTTATGGACTTTGAACCCACATCCAAGCGGATGCGGATCATTGCCGTCAATCCCGGTTATTCCGAGAAGGACGTGCAGGACAATTGCGGCTTCGAGCTCCTCAAGGCCGCGAAGATTGTCGAGAATGCTGGCCCGAGCGAGCTGGAGCTGTCTATTCTCCGCGACCAGATCGATCCCTATCGCTATGTCATCGGGCGTTAATTAATATTTGATGTAGAAAAAACGAAGGCCGCTGCTTTATACAAGCAGCGGCCTTTTTTTGACTTATTCCGGTTCTAAATCAAAGCGCTATCTTCGTTGGCATCGTCATCGGCTCCTCGACGTATAAAAATACGCCTGCGTCGCCTCTGCCTTGCCGCCTTGATTTCATCTTTGATTTAGAGACGGGAATTATTATCTGAGCAGGATTTTCGATCCCTCCGTGTCTTTCACTATTTTGTCCCCTGCCGAGGTTCCGCAGAAAACGCAGGTGTAGTCGTACTTCTCCCCTTCGGATAAGACAAGAAGCAGTCGCTTCCGGACGGGGACGGCCCGGCGGCAACTGGGACAAAAGAGTTCCGTGGCGTCAAAGTCCTTGAATTGCTGTCGTTTCATGGTTTTTCATCCTCGTCCTTCTCTGGAATGTGTTTTGCGTTTTCCAGCCAGACGGTGGCCTCACTATCGCTGGGGGCCCGGTAATCGCCCCGGGGAGACAAAGATCCCCCGGAACCGACTTTGGGACTGTTGGGGATGCAGGAGCGCTTGAACTGACTGGTTTTGAAGAAGCGATAGAGATACACCTCCAGCCAGTGCTTGATCTCCCCGATGCTGTATTTATGGCGTTTGTCATCCGGAATATTTGGCCAGAGGCCCCGGCTGACATCCCGCCAGGTGCAATAGGCCATAAAGGCGATTTTGGTGGGCAGATAACCAAAGCGGGTAACGTAAAAATTATGGAAATCCTGGAGTTCATAGGGGCCGATGACGGATTCCGTTTTTTGTGCCGGCTGGGCGCCTTCTAAACCAGGGATAAGTTCCGGGCTGATCTCGGTGGCGAGGATGTCGATGAGAATCGCTGAGGCTTCCTTCGAGAAGATGACGGAATCCGCTACCCAGCGGATAAGATGCTGAATGAGGGTCTTGGGGACGCTGGCATTGACATTGTAATGGGACATGTGGTCCCCGACGCCGTAAGTAGACCAGCCCAAGGCCAATTCGCTGAGGTCTCCTGTGCCGATAACCAGGGCTCCCCGCATGTTGGCCAGGCGAAACAGATGGGAAGTCCTTTCCCCGGCCTGGATATTTTCAAAAGTTACATCGTAAACAGGTTTTCCTTTTGCAAAGGGATGGCCGACATCTTTCAGCATTTGCATGCAGCTGGGCTTGATGTCGATTTCGTTGGCTTCCACCCCCAGGACCTTCATCAGCCGGACGGAGCTGTTGTAAGTCTTGTCCGTGGTTGCAAACCCGGGCATTGTATAAGCCTTGATATTGGCGCGGGGCCACTTGAGAAGATCCATGGTACGGGCCGCGACGATCAGGGCATGGGTCGAGTCGAGTCCCCCGGAGACGCCGATCACGACGTTTTTGATCCCAGTAGCCTGAAGCCGCTTCGCCAATCCCTGCACCTGGATGTTATAGGCCTCGTAGCAGCGCTGATCACGCTTGCTTGCATCGGCAGGGATATAGGGGAAGCGGGGATATTCGCGTGCCAGGAGGATACGTTGTGCCTCCGGAAGGTCCACCGTGAAGTCAATATGGCGGAAGGTGGTTATCCGGTCCCGGTGGCTGCGGGCGTTCTGGCTGAAGCTGGTCAGGCGCATCCGATCCTGGGCCAGGCGGTCGAGATCGATATCCGAGTAGATTACCTGAGGCTGCTGTGAAAAGCGCGACGATTCGGCGAGGAGATTACCGTTTTCATGAATCATGGCATGGCCGTCCCAGGCAAGATCCGTTGTCGATTCTCCCGGTCCCGCCGCTGCATACAGATAGGCGGCCACGCAGCGGGCCGACTGGTTGGCGGCTAGGTTCTGGCGGTATTCCGACTTTCCGATCGTGATATTGGAGGCCGACAAGTTGCCGATCAGGGTCGCCCCGGCCATGGCGGCAAAGCTTGAGGGCGGAATCGGGACCCAAACATCCTCGCAGATCTCGATAAAGAATTTAAAATGGGGAATGTTTTGAACGTTAAAAAGAAGATCCGCCCCGAAGGGGATATTTTGCTGGCCGCAAAGATCGATTGTCTTCGTCATGGCTTCTTCCGCCGGTGTAAACTGGCGGCGTTCATAGAATTCCCGGTAATTCGGCAAATATGATTTGACGGCTGCACCCAGAATGCGTCCCCCGTATATCACGACGCCACAGTTGTACAGGCTGTTTTCCACCTGCAGGGGAGCGCCGACCACAAGAATGATCTTGAGTTTCCGTGAGGCCGCGATTATTTGCTTTAGCGCCTCCTGGACGGCATGGAGAAGGGCGTCCTGGTGGAACAGATCCTCATTGGAATAGGCGGAGATGCCCAGTTCCGGAAAAATGGCGAAAACGGCATGATTATCCGCAGCCTTGCGGGCCATCTTCAGGGTGGACTTGACGTTGAATTCCGTGTCCGCCACCTTGACTTCCGGGATGCATACGGCCGCACGGATGAAACCATGGCGATAGATATTGAAATAATTCTTCATCATCATAAGTCTCCCTCTACATAGGCGTAGGCGCTATGATTATGGATACTTTCGTGATTTTCCGCCTCCACCGTGTAGGATGGGAAGTTGTCATGGGCATTCAGGCGGGCGGCGACATTCCGGACGACATCCTCGACGAACATGGGATTTTCATATGCCCGTTCGGTTACGAATTTTTCATCCGGTCGCTTGAGGAGGGAATAAACTTCGCCGCTCGCTGACTCTTCGACGATGCGGATAAGATCCTCGATCCAGAAGAATTTCTTGAAACGCACCTTGACCGTGACCATACTGCGCTGATTATGGGCCCCCATATTGCTGATTTCCTTGGAGCAGGGACAGACCGTCGTCACCGGTACGATGGTGCCTACCTGAAAGTCGGCGCCATCGTCGTTGAGGGCGCCGCAAAACATGCATTTATACTCCATCAGGCTTTTCGCGCCCGTTACAGGCGCCGCCTTCTCAATGAAGTAAGGGAAGAGGATTTCCATGTGGGCGGATTGAGCCTTGAGTTTCTGCCGTGTTTTTTCCAGAATCATATGAAACGTCTTGATGTTGATCTGCCCCCGGAATTCATTGAGGATTTCAATGAAACGGCTCATGTGGGCCCCTTTGAAATGATGAGGCAGGTTGACATACATGTTGATTGCGGCATTCACCGCCTGGGTTCCCCGGGCACGGTCGAGGACGATAATGGGGTACTTGATCCCCTTCACCCCCACCTTGGTGATCTCAATATTCCGGTGATCCTTGAGGTTCTGTACGTCGATCATGCCGTGTATGTCACCCGGGCGTTGTCCGACTCCCAGACGGTCACCCTGGAAACCATCAGATCCAGGTTCATGGTCTGGATTTTTTTTGTCAGGCGGTCATAAATGAATTTCGCGACTTGCTCCGACGAGGGGTTTATGTCCTTGAAAGCCTCTACATCATTAAGATATTTGTGATCAAGATGGTCCAGAATCTCGTTGATCCACTTTTTCAGATCCCGGAAATCGATGAGGAGATCTTCCCCGTTTAAGGCGTCTCCCGCCACTGAAACCTCGACCAGGAAATTATGTCCATGGAGGTCTTCGCACTTGCCACCGATCTCCTTGAGGACATGGGCGGCGGAAAAAGATTTCTTGATTGTAACTTCGTACATTTTTATATTTATATGAGAATACATAAATGTAGGGTGGAACAAGCGAAGTGGTTCCACCAATAATATGCATGGCTTTGGTGGATGCGCTTCGCTTCATCCACCCTACTCGTGATATTCGCATGCTTAGTTGTGGCCCGCAGGGTCATGGGAGTTAGTAGTTTAGCTGCCTATTTGTGCTGGAGTTCCTTGTCCACCGCCATATTATCCCGGTGAATCACCTCATCGTAGTCTTTATATCCCAGGACCTGGTGAATCTTGGAGGTCTTTAGTCCCATAATCTTGCGAACCTCTTCCGCTCCGTAATTAGTGAGCCCCTTGGCGAGGATTTTCCCGCCGCCGTCCAGGCAGAGAACCGGATCGCCGACATGGAAATCCCCTTCTACATCGATGATGCCGGAAGGAAGGAGACTCTTGCCCTCTTCAATAAGGGCATGTCTGGCGCCGTCGTCGATAGTCAGCTTTCCGCGGGATCTGAGGGTGAAGGCAATCCAGTATTTTCGACTGTTGAGATGCTCTTTCATGGGCAGAAAGAGGGTGCCTCGGTCTTTACCGGCGCAGAGATCCCTGAGGATGCCCTTTTCCTTGCCCGCAGCGATCATATAGGGAATGCCGAAGGCCGTAACTTTCTTGGCGGCCAGGACTTTACTTTTCATGCCTCCCGAACCGACATCGGAGGTTTCATCCGTCGCTGCCTGCTCGATCACATCGGAGATCTCATGGACGATAGGGATAACCTTGGCCTTCTTGGAGCGATTGGGATTACGGTCATAGAGACCGTCGGTGTTGGTCAGATTGATCAGGAGATGGGCTTCCGTAATATTGGCAATCATGGCGGCCAGGTGATCGTTGTCTCCGAATTTGATTTCATCGACTGCCACGGTATCATTTTCGTTGATGATGGGTATAACCCCCCATTCCATCAGAGTTGTCAGGGTATTACGGATATTGAGGAAGCGCTTCCGATCCGTAAGATCGCTCATGGTGAGAAGGATTTGGGCGACGTAGATGCCGTGCTTGCCAAAGGCGTTGGAATAGACGCGCATCAGCCGTCCTTGACCGATGGCGGCAGCGGCCTGTTTCTGGGGCATGCTTTTCAAAGGGCCGCTGATGCCCATCCGGTGTTTTCCCGAGGCGATCGCCCCGGAGGTGACGATAACGATGTGATATCCACGCTTTTTTAGATCCACTATTTCATCAACAAGCTCTTCGATAATATTCAGATCGAGGCCGTTGTCTCCCGTCAGAACGGCGCTACCGATCTTGATCAGGACCTTTTTGACGTCCTTAAGGATTTCCTTTCTCGTCATCAGGCTTCCCTTCCCCCATTTGTTCTTTTTGCGCCCGGGCGGATCTTTCTAATTGCTCCGCAATCCGACCGAGTATTACATCGAGCCCGTCACCCGTAACTGCTGAAAAAGTTAGTATTTCTACCCCCTTTTCGCGAAAGATGTCAATGTCTTTTTTCATCCGTTCCCGGGTAACAGGCAGGTCAGTCTTGTTTATAGCAACGATTTGAGGTTTGTTCATCAAGGTTGTGTTGAATAGCCCCAGCTCCCGGTTGATGGATTCATAGAGATCCCATGCCCCCTGGTAGTCTTCACCAGAAATATCGAGAATATGAAGAAGAATGGATGTTCGTTCCACATGTTTCAGAAACTGGACGCCCATGCCGGCGCCGGTGTGGGCCCCGGTGATCAGACCGGGAATATCGGCGATAACGAAACCCTGATTCTGCCCATAAGAAACGACGCCAAGATTGGGAACAAGGGTAGTGAACGGGTAATCGGCGATCTTCGGCCGGGCCGCCGAAACCCGGGATATGAATGTCGATTTGCCGACGTTGGGACGGCCGATAATTCCTACATCTGCCAGGAGCTTGAGTTCGAGGAGTATCCAGCGCTCCTCGCCGGGCATGCCATCCTGGGCAAAACGGGGGGCGCGATTTGTGGAAGAAGTGAAGTGGGCGTTACCCTTGCCCCCGATGCCTCCCTTGGCAGCAATAAAACGTTCACCGTCATGGGTAAGATCCGCCAGTATTTCCATGGTCTCGGCTTCTTTGAAGACGGTGCCGACGGGAACGGCGATTTCGATGTCTTCCCCGCTGTGGCCCGTTCGGTTGTTCCCCTCGCCGCTCGCACCGCTGGGGGCGGCGTGGCGTGGGCGGTACCTGAAGTCGAGGAGAGTGGCGAGATTGTGAGAGGCATGGAAGATGATATCCCCTCCTTTGCCCCCATCACCGCCGTTTGGCCCGCCTCTGGGGACAAACTTTTCCCGCCGAAAGCTCACACAACCGCGACCGCCATGGCCAGCCTGGACGAATATTTTTGCTTCGTCTATAAATTTCATAAGTTCCAAAAAAACAAAGGCGCTTATATCAAGCGCCTTTTATCGATGATGGTCTTTTTTGCGATACCCGCTATGGGATGCTGTGTCCTCTTCAGGGCTGACGTTAACGTCTATGCCGCGTAGACACTTACTTTCTTTCTTGTCTTGTCAAGCCTTTCAAATTTAACGAAGCCGTCGATCTTGGCAAAAATGGTGTAGTCCCTGCCGAGGCCGACATTCTTGCCGGGGTGAACCTTTGTTCCGACCTGACGGATGATGATTCCACCGGCATTGATTGCCTGACCGCCGAATACCTTCACACCCCGACGCTGGGAGTTGCTGTCCCGGCCGTTCCGTGAGCTGCCTTGTCCTTTTTTATGTGCCATGAATCTCTCCCCCTTCCCTTAAAACGAAATGTCCCGAATAACCATACGGGTCAGCGGCTGGCGATGGCCAGTTTTTTTCTTGAAACCCTTCCGCCGTTTCATGTGGAAGACGGCAATCTTTTCAGCCTTTGTCTGGGCTACGATTTCTCCCACCACCTTTGCCCCGCTTACCACGGGGGTTCCGATGCGGATCGCCTCATCCGTCGCGACCATGAGGACATTATCAAAAACAACCGTATCTCCCTTGTTTCCGTCGAGCTTCTCTGTGGCAATCTGGTCTCCCACGGAAACCCGATGCTGTTTTCCGCCTGTTTTGATCACTGCGTACATCGTTTCATCCTTGTTGAAAAATTTTGAACAAGCTATCTACTCGAAAAGGCATTTATTTGTCAACAAAAAAAGTTGCCCTTTTCGTCAGCATGGTTTCGAGAGTGGCAGCGACATCCAGCAAGAGGGCATGGACAAGAATATCCTCCGGACGGACTGCCCCCTCATTACTGAAACGGACATCCATTGTGATCTCCCGGCAGGAACGATCAATGGTGAGGGAAGAAACGAGGGGACGGATATCTCTGATCACCGTCCGTTCCTTGATGGTCTTCGTGATGGGAAATTGTTGCGCTTTCAAGAAGGTAGCTATATGTTCTTCCAGATGAAGGAGCTGTTCCTCGTCAAGGGTAGCCGGCAGGAGGGCCCGATATTGGAAGCCCCGAATCAATTCGGTCAGAGAACGGGCGCCTTGGGGAAGCTCCACCATTTCAAATACTGCCATTCCCTCGGGAAGATAACGATTGATCCGTTCCGGCAGCGCCGCGAGCGCCTCGGCTGGCTTGATAATCTGGATGTCGCAATATTCCCCTTCGCTTTCCAGTCCGACGGCGGTAGCGACGGCAAAAGAGATCTTGGGATGGGGGTGGAAACCTTCCGAATAGATGAACTGCAAGCCGCTCTGGACCATCCCCCGGGTCAGGGCGGAGGCGGTCTCCAGATGGGACAGATAGCGGGATACGCCCTGTTTCTTGTAGATTAAGCGGTATCGGCGGGAATCTGTAGAAGGGGGAATATTTTTCGGGGCGGCCGGCTCAATGGTGGGGGCGGTGTCACCTATGGGGGTGGGTGCTTCCGCAGCTGCTTCCTCGGCGCGGATGGGCCGGATGTCGATATGATCGCAGACGCCGCATTGATAGCAGCCGTCAAGGCGGCAGTCCGCCGTCAGAGCTTCATTATGGGCCTTTTGCGCCTCTTCCCGGAGAAATTTACGGTCAATGCCGCAGTCGATATGGTCCCAGGGGAAAGGCGACTCCGGGGGGCGCTCGCAAAGAAATGCCGCCGGTTCGATCCCGAGCTGGACGATGGCATTTTCCCAGCGATCATTGCGGAACTGGTCGCTCCAGCCGTCGAAACGGCAGCCGTTGCGGTAGGCGGCTTCAACAAGTGGGCCCAGGGATTCATCCCCCCGGGAAAACAGCCCTTCGAGGAGGCTCATCCGGGCGTCGTGCCATTTGATCTGGATGTTGCGATGGCGCAAGCGGGATTTGAAAAAGGACTGCTTCTCGAATATTTCTTCCAGGCCGATCTGACGTTCCCACTGAAAAGGGGTGTGGGGTTTGGGGACGAAAGTGGAAAGGCTGACCGTGACCTGCCCACGGTTTTTCGACGTCCGCAGCACCTTATGGGCCAGGGACGCTATTCCCTCCAGGTCCGCTGCTTCCTCTCCCGGGAGACCGATCATGAAATAGAGCTTGACCGCCCGCCATCCCGCGTCAAAGACCATTGTCGAGGTCTTCAGAAGATCCTCTTCCGTATTTCCCTTGTTGATGGAATTTCTCAGGCGCTGGGTTCCCGCTTCGGGAGCCAGGGTAAAGCTCGTTTTGCGGACCCGCTTGATGGCCTCAATGAGGGAGGCGCTCAAGGTCTCGACGCGCAGGGAGGGCAGGGCGAGGGCAATACGCTGGGCGTAATAGCGATCCATCAGCAGGGGCAGGAGGCTCTCGATGCAGGAATAATCGCCGGAACTGAGGGACAGGAAGGACAGCTCTTCCTGGCCGGTGGCGGCGAGCATGGAATCGGCCATATCCTGAAGGAGGGCGGGATGTCTTTCCCGGACCGGGCGCCAGACCATCCCGGCCTGACAGAACCGGCAGCCCCGGGTGCAGCCCCGGGCAATTTCCAGCACAATCCGGTCATGAACGGTTTTCATCAGGGGGGTCAACGGTTTTTCCGGCCCTATCCAGGCGTTCAGGTCGGCGACAATCCGCTTCCTGATCTTTCGGTCGGGGCTGTGGATGGCGGTGACATATACCCCTTCGATATCGGCAAGGGCGGCAAGGATCATGTTCCGGTGGGCGCCCCTTCCCTTTTCCCTGATCATGGCCGCGGCAATCTCCATGATTACCTCTTCCCCTTCGCCGATGACGAAGGCGTCGATAAAGGCGGACATGGGGGCGGGGTTGAAACAGCAGGGCCCCCCGGCGATCACGACGGGGTCTCCATCCCTTCTGTCTTCGCGGCGAATGGGGATACCGCCCAGGTCGAGCATGGCGAGGACATTTGTGAAGGAGAGTTCATATTGGAGGGAAAACCCTACCAAATCAAAGGCCTGCAAGGTGGTTCGGGATTCGATGGTCGGGAGGAGGATGCCGTAACGGCGCATCTGGCCTTCCATGTCGGGCCAGGGGGCGTAACACCGCTCGGCGACGATATCGTCCTGTCTGTTCAAAATCTCATACAAGATCTGGATGCCCAGGTGGGACATCCCGACTTCGTAAGTATCCGGAAAGGCCAGGGCAACGCTCAGCCGGCAGGCATTTCGATCCTTGTGGACGGCGTTGATCTCCCCGCCGATATAGCGACTGGGCTTGGAGACGGTAAGAAGAATGTCTTCTACTGTTTTTTGATAATCAGGCATGGGAGATATTATATGTTTCCGAGGCGGTCTTTGTATTTATACCAGTTCTGAAGTATTTCCCGGTACTTGGATTGGGAAAATTTCCGGGGGAATTCGTCCTTGGCCAAGTAGGGCAGGGCGTCCCTTTTGAAGTCGTCGAGAAGATTCCGGAAGACTGTTTCCGTCTCGGCGTTATGTACGAAGGTCCGTTCCTTCCGGTATTCGTAATTGCCCACAGGTCCGAAAACCCGGCGGGTCTTTAAATATTGGTCCTCTTCATCAAAATAAGAGCTTTCGAAGGCCACATCCATTTTGATGACCAGTTCCACCTTGACCGTATCCGCGGCAATCTGGCGGGAAACGTCCCAGACATCCATACTCAGTCCGTTGGGAAGACTTAAATTTTCAACATGTTTCATAGTGATGCACCTTATTTGAGATGCCTTGTCCCTTAGCATCTTTAGGCTTGACCTGCAATGTCAATCCTCATATATAGCACCCATCATTCCCGCTAGGGGAACAAATGAGAGGAAGACATGACCGAAGAAAGAAGCGCCAATGCCATTTTATTGCTCTCCTGTCAAGATCAGAAGGGGCTGGTCTATAATATCTCCAACTTTATTTATCGCCACAACGGCAACATTGTCCATGCGGCGCAGCACACCTCGGTGACAAGAAAGATCTTTTTCATGCGGATCGAATGGGAACTAAACGGCTTTGTCATTCCCCGCGAAGAAATCGCCATGGTTTTCAAGCATGTAGCCAGCCAGTTCGATATGAACTGGGAGCTGCATTTCACCGACACGATCCCCCGGATGGCAATCTTCGTGTCCCGCCATCCCCATTGCCTCTACGACCTGATTCTCAGACGCCAGATGGGAGAATTCCGGGCGGAGATCCCCTTAGTCATCAGCAATCATCTGGATCTGAAGCCCATGATCGAGCAGTTTGGCTTGAAGTTCATGCACTTTCCCATTAACCGGGAAAACAAGGCAGAGCAGGAAGAGCGGGAGCTTGAGGAAATCAGGAAACACAATGTCGACCTGATTGTCCTTGCCCGGTATATGCAGGTCCTGACAAATCGGTTCATAGAGGAATATCCTAATAAAATCATAAACATCCACCATTCATTTCTTCCCGCCTTTGCCGGCTCGAATCCCTATCAGCAGGCCTACGACCGGGGGGTGAAGATCATCGGCGCCACGAGCCACTATGTGACGGAGCAACTTGACGACGGACCGATTATCGCCCAGGATGTCATCAAGATCAGCCACCGGGATGCCCTGGATGATATAAAGCTGAAAAGCCAGGACCTGGAAAGAACGGTGCTGGCCAAGGCCGTCCGCCTGCAACTCGAAAACCGGATCCTGGCTTACGGTTCCAAGACCGTCGTTTTCGAATAATTTTGACGGCTACATAAAAAGTCCGGATGCTGCGTTGCGCTGCATCCTTCGTCACTGCGACGTACAACAAGTACGCCTCATTCCTCAGGACTAGCGCGCCTTGCCTGCGGATCTTTTTACGTAGCCGTCGATTATGACTGTTGTTTTGACTTTTTTGCGAGGTCATCAGTTTTGGAATGATGAATAATTCCGACCCCCATCTCTGTCAGCCCGACGAGTGCAAATCCTGCGGGGCCTGCTGTGGTCTCTACAACTATGCCGACTCTTCCCGGGAATCCCTGACGCTGCGGCTGCGAGGGAGAACGAAACTGTTTCGCGACGCCGATAAATCCCCCGAGGGGCTTCAGGCTTTCTCCCGCATGATTCAAGCGGCGGAAGACATGGCCAGGCGCTACGAAGTTATCTATTGCTGCGAATACCTTGGGTTTCTCGATGCGGAAGAGCAGCGCGTCGGCTGTCTTCTCCATCCCCTGCAAAATGGCGGCGTCGATCACCGGGGGGTCTCTTTTTATGGCCGTGAGCTCTGCGACGGTCATTTCTGCCCAAGCTATCACTATATCTCCCGGGAAGAAAAGCTGGCCCTTCTGGATATCATCGCTGACTGGTACCTCTTCGGGCTGGTCATTACGGACATCGATCTGGTCAAATCATATTTCCAGTTGATCAGTGACGGGGTTTATGAGACACCCTCGCCGGAACGCTTTAAAAAAGGCCTGCTCCGCGAAAAGGCCTTGTCCTTCTTTGATCTTAAGCTATCCTGGCCCTTCCGTTCCGCCGATGTGCATCGCCTGGGGAAATACTATTTTGATGGTTCCCAGTACATGATCAACCATATCGATTACGAGGCTCTTGGTTCGGAAAGATCTCGTTTCGACAGGATATTCCTGAGCCTGACCTCCGATTTTACCAGCCGGGAGGACCTCCGGCAGGCGGAAGACCTGATTCAAAGCCATCTGGATGCCTTTATCCACGCTTATCAGGATAACCCATGATTTTTCATTGACAAAAGACGTCCCGTCGATTAGCATCCCGGGGAAAGTAGAGGGGGAATAATATGGAAGATATGCAAAAGGAGATTCTGTTTTCACAGGATGCCATCAATCAGCGCATCAAGGAGCTCGCCGCCGATATTTCCCGGGATTACGCAGGGAAAGAACTGGTCGTCGTCGGTGTCCTCAAAGGGGCCTTCATCTTTATGGCCGATCTTGTCCGCCGCCTCCATACCCCCTGCGTTATCGATTTTGCCAGAGTGGCGAGTTACGGATCAGGATCGACAAGTTCCGGTCAGATCGTCATCACCAAAGACATTGAAATACAGATTAAAGGCAGGGATGTCATTATTGTCGAAGATATCGTGGATACAGGTCTGACCCTGTCTCACCTTGTCCGGGTTTTCAAGGAGAGAGAGCCTCATTCCCTGAAAGTCTGCGCCTTTATGGACAAAAGGCTGCGCCGCAAGGTTGCCTTCGAAGCGGATTACGTTGGTTTTACCATTGACGACGGTTTTGTGGTTGGCTATGGCCTCGATTTCAATGAGAGGGCAAGATATTTTCCCGATGTTTATATTGTGACGAATTTATAGAGGTCTTATGATTATTCAATGCCGAATCTGTCAAACAAAATACCGCTTTGATGAAACCCGGATTCCTCCGGATGGCGCCTGGGTCCGTTGTACCCGTTGCCAGAAGGTGTTTTTTCAGCGTCCACCCCTGCTGCCTCCGGAAGTGAGCAGGGCCGAGGATCCCGGTCCTGTTGTCACCGCCGGTCTGAAAGCGGCGAATCTGCGCAATCCTGATGAAATTCAGGATTTTCCCGAGATCTCCGAGCCTTTCGAGCCCCGGCCCCCGGCAAAGAGAATATGGGCTTGGGTGCTCACCGGGATTCTGCTGTTGCTGGCGGCAGGCGTCGGCAGCCTCTTCCTGTTTCCCCAATACGGTCAATTGGCGATGAAAGAATTGAATGCCATTTTCCCGGGCCTGGCGTCATTTACCGCCCAGGAGGCGACGGCGCCGATGGTCGGGCCTGCCCAGGTAAAGATTGTGGATGTGAAGCAGCGGTTCATCAACAACGCCCTCCTCGGCAATATCCGCGTTGTCGAAGGTGTTGCCATGAATACCTCTCCCTATCCCATGGCGAGGATAAAGGTCAGGGGGGAACTAGTTGATATGATCGGGACGCCGGTGCGGGAAAGCTCGGCTTTCTGCGGGAATCTGCTGACAGATGAAGAGCTGGGGATCATGTCGGAAGAACAGATTTTCCGGGAGCTTGCCAATCCTCAGGGCAGCGACATCCCCAATGACAAGATTGCCCCGAATGGGACGATTCTCTTTATGATCGTCTTTATCCGTGAGCCCCCCGGCGTGACCAGGACATTTGTCATACCCATCGCCGCCGAGCGGCTATTATCTTCGTAAATATATTTGGGTGCCGTTTCTAAATCAAAGATGAAATCAAGGCGGCAAGGCAGAGGCGACATAGGCGTATTTTCCATACGTCGAGGAGCCGATGCCGATGCTAACGCAGATAACGCTTTGATTTTGAAACGTGATTACTTTTTCTGGGCGTCGTAGAGCTTCATTACCCTGTCCGTGATATCGATGCTTTCCTCCGCGGTAATTACGGCCATGCGATCCAGGATGAGGGTGAAACGCTCGCCCCGGGCATAATTCCTGACGACCTGCATGATCTCGCCGATGACCTTCTGGGTTATTTCCATCTCCTTGCGTTTTAGGTCCCCTTCTGCATCTTCGCGGAGATACTGAAGTTCCCGCATTTCGTGCTTGATCTGATCGCCCTTCTTTTTCCGCCCATCCATGTCGCCGGGGGCGAGGCCTTTGAATTCTTCCTCCATTTTCCGGATCGCCCCTTCCTTGGCGACGATGGCGGCCTGTTTTTTCTCGACATCCTTCATAAAGGCAGCGCGGACCTTCTGGGAATTCTTCGATTCCCTAAGGATCTTCTGCATATCCACCATCCCGATCTTGCCGGAGCCTCCTCCCGCCGCCGCAGCCTTAGGGGCCGCCCATACGGGCAGGGCCAGCAGCAAAACCATGAATAGAGCGAACACAAAAACAAACTTTTTCATTACTTGCCTCCGTTATGTAATTACAGGAACTGTTCATACTACTTTTGAATTGCTTTCTTCAAGTAAAAAAATCAAGCCCCCCAGCTGCCGGTATCAATTCGATTCATTATTCGGCCGTTTAAACAGGATAGAATTAATGTTTGACAAGGTAAGAAATAATAAGTATCGTCATATCAATCTGCTTGGGATGGAACGCTTCTTCAGGAAGCAAAGGAGGTTTAAGACAATGGTGCAACAAGTGTATGAAAAGGGGAAATTCTATGAGCTGTCCATTATCGATCTGAAGCCCGATACGAGCCAGCCAAGAAAGTCCATTGAAATCAATGCTTTGGATGATTTGGCCGCATCGGTCAAGCTCAAGGGAATCATTCAACCGATCCTGTTCCGGGTTGCCGACGACAGCCCCTACCTGCTCATTGTCGCCGGCGAGCGCCGCTACAAGGCCGCCCAGATGGCCGGCCTCCTGATCATTCCCGGTATGTGCGTGGAGGGTAACGCGGCGGAGATAGCCCTGATAGAAAACATCCAGCGCCAGGATCTGACCTGCGTGGAGGAGGCGGAAGCATTTAAAAAACTCATGGACGAGGAGCAATACACCCCGGACCAGTTAGCTGCGGTCATTGGCAAACCCCGCAGCACGATCAGCGATTCACTTTACCTGATGCGCCTGCCCCAGACGATTCGGGACGAGTGCCGCGGCGATCGCACCATCAGCAAGAAAAAACTGATCGAGATTTCCCAGAATAAACAGCAGCGTTCCATGACCACGGCCTACAACAAATATAAGGAGGAACTGCAGAAGGAGCAAGAGGGAGCCACTAAGAAGAGAGAGAAACTATCCGCCGCCGTAAGCCTCTGCCAATCCCTCGACAAGATGAGCGAAAGGCTGGCAAAAACCGATGTCGCCGACTGGTCCGAGGATGACGTGCTGGCGGCCAATGATTCCATAAGCAACCTCAGGGAGGCCCTTGACAACTTTACCAACCCCCCGGCGGACAGGAACCTAGCATGAATAAGGGTTTGTCACACTTATTTCACGACCGACCCTAAGGGGAACAGATTTGAGAGAACTTGGGAAATTGGGGGGCAGCGTTGAAAACTGCCCCCCTTCACATTAACATTGCTTCATGACTGACGGTCAGTTGCTGACCGGTAAAATTTTCATGCGCTACCATGAATATGTAATATTAGCGGGCACTTACGCAATAACGCGGCGCGTAAAATTTTGAAAACAGCCTTTCGTGGCCGAGAAACAACGAATATCGTCCCTTTATTTGGCAAATGTAGACATCATCAACCACAGGAAATCGCTTGCTGAGGCATTATTACTGTGAGGAACCAAATTCTTCATCTCAATCCTCACTATCTTATATCACCCTTCGTCAAGTCTGCCATACCCATTATATCTTTTACTTACAAATGTAAAAAGGGGGAAACAGATCGATTAGTCTGCTTCCCCCTGTTATAATAAGTTTGTGTTGAAAAAGCACATTCGAAAAGGACTGTTCTTCTTCTACGAACCCCCTTACTGACCTTTCTTCACTTCTTCACGACGCCGGACCCGGTACCGGAGAAGCTGTTGCCGCTGATATTACCGGCTGCGCCCCCTCGGAATTTCAGGTTCTGGACATTGGTTCCGCCACCCGTAATGCTACCCGTACCGTTCGTGACCGTGGCCATCCATTTATTATTGTTGGTGTCCCAGTTCTTCATTGTAAAGTTTGCCGATAATCCCCCTCCTGAAAGATTAGCAGTGCCGGCTGGCGTTCCCACAGCCGTGCCTGTTACGCCGTTTGTTGCCCAAATCTGGGGGACGGCGCCCGAGGAATAGGCGAAGAACTTTACGTTTGACATCGTTACATTTTGCATACTCGCCGACCCTCCGGTTTGCGACAAAGTCACATTCCCAACTTGGATGCAGGGCACATTGATGCTCCGCAGGGTTTCCCGTCCCGATTGGGTCGCTGTCATATCGAGGTATTGATTTGTTTCAAGGAAACCTCCCGCTACCACGGCCTGGTAGGTATAATTATTGGGGTTAAAGGTGCCTAAAAGTTGGCCGAAGCTGATCCCTGTCAGGCCCGACTCCACGCTGGCCCAATGTCCCACGACGCTTCCCTCGATCCGGTTGTTTTGCCAGGGCTCGCCATATATGATTGACCCCATGCGCTGCAACGGCATCGCTTCCCCCTCCAGCGGCTCGGGGGTCTTAATCTCTCCGATCCAGTGGTCATGGGATGCCTGTTCGTAGGCGCCGAAGAAATCTGTGGACCAGACACCCCATTTGCCGCCGCCATCCATATAATTCGTCGTAGCTGTCCCGACCATTGGGCTTCCTGACTTTTCCATGTAAATCGCCCCAACTGCCGAACTGGTGCCGTTATAAAAAGCGCCAATATTTTCCTGCGGCACGGTGACTGTTGGATCATAAGAAACGCCGCCAAGGTAACTGAATTGTTTGGAGTGGCTGTTCAAATAGTCCTTGAGCCCGGAGGCGGTGATCCCGGTTGTTGCGATTTCCACCAGGGTGGCCGATCCGGGCGAGCTGCTGGCGCCGAAGGTCTGGTTGTTGAAATCAAACCCCCAACGGTTAGTCGGATACCAGGCATCGGGACCACCAAGCTTGTCGATCAGGAATCCTCCCTTGCCGCTGCTGTTGACAAATACCGTTGCGAGCCTCGCCTCGAAGCCGTCTTGTGAATCTCCGGTACTTACAAACTGATGGATGCCCCCCATATATCCCCAGAAGGAGGCGCCATTAGTCGTTGTGTAAGTTCCGTCGATAAAATTTTTCGGATACATGGCGACGTTAAACACGTGGCTTCTTTGGACAGGAGTCTCTGAGCCGGGGAACCAGACCCCGGCCAATTTTAAATCCGCATAAGTTGGATAGGTGCTGTCCTGTGTCCATGAAACCGGATTTGAGTTACCGATCAAACCTTTAAGGGAGCCGTCGTTGATAAAACCACTGATTGAACCATCATAATACTTGAGATTCGCCGTCTTGTCGCTGTCGGTAAGCTGGCTGAGGAAATTGTTAGCGGTAGCGTCCCCGGTGGTTGTTCCCGAGAATTGCCCAGTGGTGCTGTTATATGATCCTGCTACATAGCCATCCAATGTCACCTGAGTTTTTTCACCATTTGCCTTTTCAAAAACTCCCAGGGCGCGTATTTGCCCGAGCCAATAGGGTGAAGTGCCTGTATAGCGCGGCTCCAGGAAGCCATAAACTGGGTAGGACTCGTTGCTGTTCGTGATGGGGTATCTTGAGTCCACAGACAGCGTCACGGAGACATCATCTTTCGAATGGGCATTAGCTGAGGCATAAATCTTCAACGGATCAAAGTTTGGCCCGGAAAAGACCCGTAAATTATTAATGATAAATGCCTTATCCGGCTTGCTGGCCAGCGTGCCGTCGAGGTTCTGGGAGCTGCTGCCCAGGAGGACCTCGGAGGTCGGATATCCCAGGGCGGCAAGCTTTGCCCTGCCGCCGCCGCTGGCAGTATCATCGATCATGTTCAGGTAGGTTTCTGTTTTAATCCAACTGCCGGTTGATATGGCGCCGAATGTGTTGTAGGTGTAGCTTGAGTTGTCCCCGTCATTAAAAACGCCCACTATGTCGCCGGCAGCGATACCGGTGAATCCCATCATTCCGTCGGCAACCTTTCCCAGTACTTGTCCGGAAAAACTCCCGTTTGCTGACCAGGCGTTGCCATAGGAAAATAGAGAGGTGATCAGCTTCTCTCTAGTGTTGCCGCTGCTGTCTAGCACCGACGTCCAGGAATCCATTACCCATTTGTCATTCTGATAATCGGCGCTTTTTTCGTATTTCCCCAGGGCCCGCCAGGCCCAGATCCCGAAGGTGTTATTTGTGTCATTTTTCAATCCGAAGATATCCACATAATTTTCACGATCGGTCATGCGTGCACGTTCCGTGTAGACGGCTGATGAGCTATTATACTGGAGAAACGAGCCGGAGCCGTGTTCGTGCATACCGTCATTGCTGTTCCATGAAGACATGTGTGTTTTGGTGAGGTAATCATTGGAGCCCTGCCAACTGCTTTTATAGAAGGGATCGCTGGAACTGCCGGAGACATTGTACCACTGGCCGGAAAGGGTTGAGGGGAGAACACCGAAATTGACGTTCATATCATAACGACTCACCTTCCCGTCGGCTTCCCACATGGAAATGCCCGGGTAAATGGTGCCCGGGTAGCTTCCCCCCGTGCCGAACGAACCTCGCAGGAGGCCGGCATAGCCGTCCGGGTTGATGGAGAACCCGTGGAAAATTCCCTCCACGCGTTTTTCGCCGGGCCGGAAGCTGCCCCCCATGTTTCCGAAGAAGGTGCCGTCGTCGATGGTGGTGTATTTGCTGCTGGAGGCATTATAGGCCACCAGATCCTGTCCCCAGAAGCGGTTCTTTTCCGTGGCCTGTGTGTACGACCCGATGAATTTTACCGGGATATCCGTAGTGGTGGATCCCTGCACGATGCTTGTCGTCCCCCCCATCATGCCGGTGATGGCCCCCTCGTTTTCCACGCGATCGTTCAGGTTCATGGGGGTGTTGACTCCGTAGGTATCGTATCTGTAAACCGTGAGGTCAGCCAGCGGATCCAGGGGACTGTCGATCCGAAAAACATTCCAGTATGCATTGCTATCGAAACTCTTTGCATATGGCCCCGCAATTATGTTGTCGTTACCGTCATATATGCTGAGATTGACGGACCCCGCTGAGCCGGAATATCTATACACCGAATAGAATGTTTTCCCAGGCTGGAACATGTAATAGCGTATGTTCTCGGCTCCGGAACCTGTAGAGTCATTGTCAAGGTAGGCGTATGGGTATTTGTACTTGTTATAACCGGTAAGACCCTTATTAGAGTAATAAATATGATAGTATTTTTGGCTGTCCGGATAGGGGGCAATCCAGGTATGACTGTCAAAGTCGGTAGAGCTGGACCAGTTGATATTGAACCGCAATGGGTAATTGTGATTCGAGGGGCTAATGGTAATGGTTTCCACTGGCGCCGGGGATCTCGAATAGATCAGTGAAGACCCCTCACGGGTGCTGCTGTTCCATTTGCCGACGAGGCTGGTGAATTTGAGGGGATTTTCCGTGTATTTACCTCGACCTGTGTCCGTCGCATTCCAGGTTCCGTCGCCATAACTGCCGGTAACGGTGCCGTTGCTTCCCTGGCCGATGATGTTCCAGTTCATGTAACGCAGGGAAGATGAAGTGCCGGATATGTTGTTGTTAGACGCTGTCCCCGAAGCCTTTTGTAACCAGTAATATATTTGATCGGTGGTGGTGCCGGAAGCATCGTTAGCCTTGCCCGCATAGTAATTCCACGAAGAGGATGGTGTCCCCGAACCATTATCCGTGATCTTCCAGCTTCCCCAGGATTCGTTGGCTACTCCGGCAATTGTGAGGTACACATTTGTGCTGGTCATATCACCGGTGGCCCAGCTCTTGCCGCCAGATTCACGGTTGCTGAGGTTGAAAGAGGTTGTCTGTTCATCGCTGATATTTCCCACCTCGTCGGTGGCCCGGGTGGTGACGGTATGGTCGCCTGCGGAAAGATTTGTAATGGTAAGTGTGGCCCCGGTTGAGGTGTAGGCGCCTCCGTCCAGTTTGTATTCGTAGGTGTCATTTTTGTCACTGTCCAGGCTGATCTCTACATCGGCAAGCTGATTTCCCTTAGGCGAAGCAGCTTGTGGAGTTGCGGATAAGTTCGGAGGGGTATAATCGGTGGTCCAGGAATAGGTCGTATTCGTGACATTTCCACCGGAATCCGTCGCCTTTATTGTCAGTGTCCGACTTCCTTCCGGCACGTTGTTCAATGTTGTGCTGCCACTTTGGGTTGACGAGGGGCCTACCGTCCAGCCACTATCAGTATCGAGTTTATACTGATAGTCAACCTTCTCGTTGGCATTATAGCTAAATGTCGCCGTCTGCTGATTGGTCAAGGAGGCCGGTCCGGAGTTAAATGAGACATCCGGCGGCGTATTGTCCTTCTGGACTATGGTCTCGATTTTTGTTTGTTGTATGATGGGGTTGGTGATCAGCAAAGTAGATTGTTGGACAGGTTGCTTCTCTGTTATCAGAACCTGGTTAATGGTCTGAGTGGCAGCGTCGGTCACGGGAGCAGAAGCTTCTCCACCTTTCTTGTCTTCTACCTTGGGCTTGGCTAGCTCCTCTTTCTTTTCTTCTTTGGGTTTCCCTTCATCCTTGGCGGCCTTGAGGTTGTCAGGCTTTTTTTCTTCCTCTTTCTTGCCCTCTTCCTTTGGTTTCCCGGCAAGGGTGGTATCTTTTTGGTGTTTGTCAATTTCTACATCCGTTGCCGGCCTTAACAAGGGCGCTTTGTCCGCTCCCTGGATGACCATGAAAACCTTGGGAGGGATGGCTACAACCTGATCGGGGCGATTAATGTTGTATCCGTACCCGGCGCCGCTTTGAAAAACGAAACTGCTCTGGCCGCTCTGATAAGAGCTGTAGAAAACGGTGCCTCGGACCCCACAGATAGCGGTGGGGGTGTGGACCTCGAAGTTGGCTCCCTTCTTGAGCTTGTCTACGACGGCCACGGTTTTTCCACGGAATAGATTGACGTAGCTCTTCTTACCTTCTTCCGGTTGATATTGTGTCACCCGTAAGCGGGTATTTTCGGCGAGACGGAGGATGTTCCCATCAGGAAAAGTGATTTCCGCTTTGGATTTGCTTTTGGCCCGGAGGATGTCGCCGGCATTGACGGAGACGCCGACGGCAACAGGCACGGCATCCTTGGCCCCGGCCGGTGTCATGTCGACTTTCCCTTCCAGGGCGGTGATCTTTCCTATCGGGGCCGCAAGGACCGCCACCGGGAGAATCAGCGCTGCAAAAACCAAAACCATAAGGATGAGGATAATCTTTTTCATGATGCTTGCTCCTAAAATCTCAGTTCGACGCCCGCCGACCAAAGGGAACGGCTGTAATCATAAATATAGGTATTGGAATTGGCCCGGGTGCCCGTATATTGAATCAGTCCGGTGATGTTCCTGTTGATGTACCAGTTGAAACCGATGATGCCCGTGGAGATCTGGTCCAAACGGACGGTGTTGTTAAAATACTGATTTTCATAACGATATGGGACGAGATTATATTCACCGCCCAGTTGGAGGTTGATCTTCTTCCAGATCGGGTAGATCATGTTGAGTGTGACCTTGTAGCTGCGATTATCCCAGTAGATGCCGTCGGCGTTATCCACATTGAAACTGACGCGGGCGTTGAACAGCCCGCCGTTTTGGAAAAGCCACATCCAGCTCAGGTAGCTGTCCAGGCCGCAGGCGCTCATGTTGTCCTGGGGATTCCCCACGGGGGTGGATTTGAAATAGTCCTTACTGGCATAGCCCGTGTATAACTCGAGGATGTGGTTGCCATTGGCCAGAAAGCGGAAGAGGGGGCCGACGGAGAAGTTCTCTGAATAACGCCGGTAGCCGCCGCCATTATTGTCATAGTCGCCTCGCTTCATGACAAAGGTATAGTTGCCCGAAAGGTTCAGGGCGAAACGGCCGAAATCATAGCCCGGGGCGGCATTGAAGGTATTGGCAAGCAGGTCGTAACGGGTGGAATTCTTTTGATGAAGCCTGCTGACAGCGCCATAACCGGCGTTAAAGAGCCAACGGCCGGGAAGGATGGGAACATAATCGAGTCGCAGAGAACTGTTCAGCGCCAAGCTCTGTTCCGTGCCCGCATCTGGCAAACCCGGATAGGTCAACGGTTCCTGCAACATGTTTGTGTCATATTGCCCTGTAATTCCAATAGTTACACGAAGGGGCCGCTGGAGGAAACTCTGCTCTTCCACGATATCCTGATACCGGCGGGCGAAGGTTCCCAGATCGGACAGGGGATCCTGGGTGACGGCAGCCTGAAAACGCTCCTTGGCTTTTGCATATTTGCGGTCGGACATATAGGCGATGGCGATCTGGAAATCCGCCGCCTGGGTGTAACTCTTTTCCAATTGTTTGGACTTCTCGAAAGCGGCGATGGCCGGCGCATACTGACCTTTCTTCGACAGAATCATCCCTTTCAGAAAAGCTGTTTTGGCGGGTACAATGTTATTCTTTTCCGCAACTTCAATCCACTTCATCGCTTCATCCAGACGTTCTAACTGATTCAGGACGTCGATGAGTTCGATGACCGCCTCCTTGATGGCAGGTTTCAAGGTTACGGCATCCTGGAACTGTTCCAGGGCCTTCTGATAATCATTGGTCTGCTTGTAGGCAAGGCCGAGGATGAAGGCGGGGGTAGCTGCGTTCTTATCCTGCTGGCGGACCTTGGTCAGGATGTCTATGGCTTCTTCGTAATTTTCTTCCTTGTATTGTTTAATGCCTTCTTCCAGGAGGGGGGAGACGGGCAATGGTTTAATTGATTGATCTTGTTGAAATATTAGATTGTCTTGAGGGGGAGGCGTTGTCTTAGGATCTTTCTGTGAGCCCTGCTTTTTCTCAGCTTTAACAACTGGAGCTACAGTGGGAGCAGCAGCGACTGGTGTCGCGTCATTTTGTTGACCGGCTTGGGCCAGAATGATCGGTTGAGGGCTGCTTTCTGCTGTCGGCGAGCTATCTTCTATAATAACTAAGGGGGTTTTAATGAATTTGTTTCTCGACAGATCCGCTGATGCATTTCTTGCGTCTTCCTGGGTCGAATAAGGGCCAGCATAAACCACATTCCAGGGGGGCTTGGCTTGAAGCGAAGAAGGGTCTTTTTTAAGATACGCATTGTATCCCTGCCCCTTGAGCTTGTCGACCAGGCTGACCGCATTGTCTTCGTTTTTAAAGGCCCCTATCTGAACGGCGTAAACATGATCTTCCGCATAAACAGGCCCCAAAAGAATTGAAATAAATATGAAGATAAAAACAGATAAGGGAAGGTGGGCTTTTCTCATGAGCGTGGGTTGAATCCTTTCTTAATAGAGTCAACCGTTCGCAAATATTAAGCCGTGCGAAGGTCGGTACTAAATAGACAAAGAACGATTAAAATGTCAATGTTTTTCTGGAAAATTTAGAATATCTCGCAACGTTCATAAAAAACATTTTCATCTAAATTTTAACGGTTAATATTCCCCGAAGCTTGCTGCCGGGTAGTTGATTAAAAGATTTGATGAGCGCTTCCGGTATCATTCCCTCTCTTAGAATCGCAGGTGGATTACTGGTGATATCACAAAATGTTGATCCTCTCCCGCCGGGGGTGGCGCCGCCGTCGATGATGGTAATTAGATCCGAGGTTATTTGATCCTTAACCGCTGCTGCGGTCGTACATTCCCGGGCGCCGGAAAGGTTGGCGCTGGTGGCTGTAATGGGTCGCCCCAGACCTGCCGCCAGGGAGTGGGCGATGGGATTGCTGGAAATGCGGACGCCGATCTTGCCGGTGCCGGCGGTCAAGCGCGGGCTGACGGATGGGGATGCCTTGAATACCAGGGTCAAGGGGCCCGGCCAGAAAGCGGCCATAAGTTTTTTTGCTGCTTCCGGGATGTTATCCGTAATTAGGTGAAGATCATACTCTTTGGAGATGATCAGGGCGATGGGATTATTGAAGGAGCGCCCTTTGATCTCGAAAATGCGATCCACAGCTTTTTCGTTCATTGCATCCGCGGCGAGGCCGTAGAAAGTTTCCGTCGGGAAAGCGACAATGCCCCCTGCTTTTAAAATTGTTACGGCTTTTTCTATACTTGACGGCGCAATGTCGAGGGGGTCAATAGAGATAATATCTGGCATAAGTGGTGGTCAGGCATTAACTCTAACAAGGTTATCGTGTTTTCTGGCCACTTCCTTGGCCATATCATCCACGAACTTTATCAAATCATTTCTCATGGTTTCATTTCCCACAGCCAGAATCCTGACGGCGAACAAGGCGGCGTTTCTGGCCCCGGCCTTGCCGATGGCCATCGTTGCCACCGGAATACCGCCGGGCATCTGCACTGTTGCCAGCAGCGCGTCAAGTCCTTGAAGGGAAGTTGCATCGATTGGCACGCCAATTACGGGCAGCAGTGTTTCAGAGGCGATAACGCCGGCCAGGTGGGCCGCCGCCCCGGCCCCGACGATGATGACCTTTATTCCCCGTTGCTGTGCGTTTTTGGCGAACGTCGTCGTCCGTGCGGGGGAGCGATGGGCGGAGGTAAGGAATAATTCGTAGGGAATATTAAACTGTTCCAGTATTTTTGTGGCTTCTTCCATGACCGGAAGATCGGAGTCGCTTCCCATAACGACGCTGACGATGGGTTTGTCTTTAAGTGTCATTGATACGATTCCTCCTTTTTAAAATAACGGCTTCGCAAAGGGCTTTTTAGTGTTTGAAATGCCTTTTCCCCGTGAAAATCATGGTGATGCCGTGTTCATTTGCCGCCTGGATGGCCTCGTCGTCCCGGACGGAGCCGCCGGGCTGGATGATGGCCGTGACCCCCGCCGCCGCAGCCATGTCCACGCCGTCCCGGAAGGGGAAGAAGGCGTCCGAGGCCAGGACTGTGCCCTCCGTGGGGAGGAGCGACTTCATCCCGGCGATCTTGACGGAATCCACCCGGCTCATCTGACCGGCCCCGACGCCGACAAGTTGATCTTTGGTAGCATAAACGATGGCGTTGGATTTGACATGCTTGACGATCCGCCAGGCGAAATCGAGGGCCTGGTATTCCTCCTCCGTGGGCAGCCGCTTGGTGACGACCTGGGCCTTGCGGATGTCGAGATCATCTGTATCCCGCTCCTGGATGAGCAGTCCGCCGACAACCCGGCGAAAATCATAGCCTGTCTGGGAGGAGGGGGAGCTTTGAGGAATTTCCAGGACCCGGACGTTTTTCTTGGTCCCGAGAATGGCCTTGGCCTCTTCGTCAAAGGCGGGGGCGATGATCACTTCCAGGAAGATCTTGGCCAATTCTTCCGCCGTCTTTGCGTCTACCGTCCGGTTCAGGGCCACAATGCCGCCGAACGCGGACACGGGGTCTGTTTTCAAGGCCTTCTGATAGGCCGTCACGAGATCACCGTCCGAGGTCGCGGCGCCGCAGGGATTGGCATGCTTGATCACCACCGCCGCCGGCAGATTGAAATCTGAAACCATCTGCCAGGCCGCGTCGGAATCCATGATGTTGTTATAGGACAATTCCTTGCCCTGGAGCTGCCGGGCATTGGCGACGGCGGACATGAGAGGATTGTTTTCCGTGTAGAAGGCCGCCTTCTGGTGGGGGTTTTCCCCGTAGCGGAGATCCTGGGCCATGGCGAACTGGAAGGAGTAGGTTTCGGGGAATTCCTTCTTGCTGCCGTCGGGGTTGATCTTGCCCAGATAGTTGGAGATGGCGCCGTCGTATCGGGCCGTCAACTGGAAGGTCTTGGTCGCCAGGCGGAAATTTGTCGCCTCCGAGATCTTCCCGCCGGTCTGCTGCATTTCTTCAATTATTTTGGAGTAATCACCGGGATCAGTGACAACGCTGACGAAGCGGTAATTCTTGGCCGCCGCCCGGAGCATGGTGGGGCCGCCGATATCGACGTTTTCCACTGCTTCTTCCAGGGTGCACCCCTCTTTGGCCACGGTATCCTCAAAACGATAAAGATTGATGATAACCATATCGATGAGGTCAATGCCATGGGCCTGCACGGCCTCGATATGTTTGGGATTGTCCCGGAGGGCGAGGAGACCGCCGTGAATCTTGGGGTGGAGGGTCTTGAGACGGCCATCCATCATTTCCGGAAAGCCAGTATAATCGGACACATCCCGCACTTCCAGACCGCTTTTTCGCAGCTGAGCCGCCGTCCCCCCCGTGGAGAGGATCTCCACGCCAAATTTATTTAATTCCCTGGCGAAATCGACGATGCCCTGTTTGTCGGTGACGCTGATCAGTACCCGCTTGATATTGTTCAAATGCATAAATTGTCTCCCTGTTTTTATTATATGTACATGCAAACTAACCAGAAGCGAAAAAGATTTTTGAGCCGCTGCGAAACCGCTGTTCAGAGGTTTCCTCGTAGTTCCTCCATGTGGCGGACCCGCTTGTCGATGAGGGCCGCCGTACCGATGTCCGGCCTGTGGGCGACGGGCCCCCTGATGGCGGCTACGGCATTTTCGGCCATGATTTCGGCATCATGCAGGTTATCTGCTATGCCGACAACTCCGATGGCCCGGGACGTGGTCATATACAGGCCGTCGTCTTTTTTGTCCACGGAAGAATAATATAGTCTGGCCTGACCCGTATCTCCCACTTCGATTCTGGCTGCCGTCGATTGGGCGTCGGGGTGGTCCTTGGGGAGGCCGTATCCCTTGGGAACGATGTATTTACAAACCGTTGCCTTCTTGTCGAAGTTTACGGGAAGGCGGTCGAGGGTGCCGTTGATAATGGCCTCACAGATGTCCACAAAATCAGTCTGCAGGAGGGGAAGAATATTCATGGCCTCCGGATCTCCGAAGCGGGCGTTGTATTCCAGGAGTCGGATGCCGGACCTGGTGATCATGAAACCGCCGTACATGACGCCTTTGTAATATGTGCCTGTTTCCCGGTAGATGGCGGCGGCGACTTGCCTGGTGATTTCCAGACCCGCCAGGACATCCTCCGGCTTTATAAACGGAAGGGAATGATCTTCGCAGGAATATGACCCCATACCGCCCGTATTCGGTCCCTTGTCATCGATGAAGCGCCGCTTGTGGTCCTGGACCGGTGGCGTGGCGATTACATGCTTGCCGTCGCAAAGACACTGGAGGGAAAATTCTTCGCCCGTCAGTTTTTCCTCTACGATTACCCGGTCATGTTCCCTCAAGATCTGATGGCAAATCTCCAGGGCCTCTTCCTTTGCGAAAAAATGATCCCCCTGAACCATTACCCCTTTACCGCCCGTCAGTCCGTCGGGCTTTACCACCACCTCATCGAGGGCGGCGATGAATTCCGGGATGCCCTCCGGGGAGGTAAAAACGCGGAATTGCACATTTCCGGGGATGCCGTATTTTTCCGCAAGGTTGCGGGTGAATGACTTCGACGTCTCCAGCCGGGCAAGGGATTTTGTGGGTCCCACCGCGGGAATTCCTGCCGTTAGAAGGGAATCGACAACCCCTTCGTTCAGGGGGTCTTCGGGGCCCACAATGGCAAAGGCCGTTTCATTGGCCCGGGCAAAATCAAGAATGGCGGCCATATCTCCGTACCCTCCGAGGCGCACGCCTTTGGAAAGATGAGCTATTCCTGGGTTATTGGCTTTCATGTAGGAAAATAGTGCGGGGTTCTTCATGGAACGGACCACGGCTTCCGCAATTGCGTGTTCCCGGGCGCCGTTGCCGATGAGAAGAATGTTGGACATGGTATTTATTCCTCCCTTTTTCTTTTCGGGTTGTTGAATACCCAATGTCGTGCTAGATATAGGAAAAGGGCATTTCAGTCAATGACGGTTTCGCAAAAATCCACAAGCTTTGTTGCGCTTCATTCTTCGTCACTGCGACGTACACAAAAGTACGCCTCATTCCTCATAATTAGCGCGCCTCGCCTATGGAGCTTTTTCGAAGCCGTCACTTAAAGGAGCGACAGGAAAAAATGAAAAATAAGCGAATAGGTGCGGTTATTTTGGCGGCCGGCAAGGGAACGAGAATGCAGTCCGAGTTGGCCAAGGTTCTCCATCCCGTCTGCGGGAGGCCCATGCTGGCTTACAGCGTTGAGCTGGCGAAGGAGATAGGGGCGGACCGGATCGTGGTGGTAATCGGCCATCAGGCTGAGCGGGTTCGTGAAGCTTGCCCGGAGCAGAGTTTGATCTTTGTGGAACAGCAACAGCAGCTGGGGACGGGACACGCCGTCCTCCAGGCGCGGGAGGCCTTTGCGGACTATGACGGCCTGATTTTGATCCTCTGTGGCGACGTTCCCCTCTTGAAGCGGTCAACAGTCGCATCCCTCATTGCCCATCATGAAGCTTCCGGCGCCGTTGTTACGGTGATGACGGTTAATCTTGATAATCCGGGAAGTTACGGGCGGGTTGTCAAAAATGCCGCCGGGGAGGTATTGAAAATCGTGGAGGCGAAGGACGCTACGGCAGGGGAAAAGGAAATTCGGGAAATCAACACGGGAATCTATTGCGCCGATTGTTATTTCCTCTTCAGCGCTGTGGGACGGATTGAGAACAACAACGTCCAGAAGGAATACTATCTCACGGACATCATGGAGATTGCCCGGCGGGACGGGCATAAGGTGTCGGCCTTTGTCGTCGGGGATGAAGCGGAGGTTATGGGGATCAACACCCCGGAGGACCTCGCTTATGCCTGCCGCGTCATGGAAGGAAAGGAACCGGGGAGGGCTCATATTTGAGAATCGGTACGCTGGTTTTTGACAACCCCGTCTTTCTGGCCCCCATGGCGGGGATTACGAACCTTCCCTTTCGAACCATCGCCCGTCGATTCGGTTGCCGACTGGCCTTTACGGAGATGGTCAGCGTCAACGGCCTGGTCAGAGGTTCGCAGAAGACCTGCCGTTATCTGGATAGCGATCAGTTTGACCGGCCTTTGGGGGTTCAGATTTTCGGAAATGATCCGGCCCTTATGGCCGAAGGGGCGCGCATCGCTACAGACCGGGGTGCAGATCTTATTGATATCAATATGGGTTGTCCCGTCAAAAAAGTGGTCAGGGCGGGGGCCGGAGCTGCCCTCCTCCGGGATCCGGAAAAGGCGGGCATGATTATACGGGCCGTGCGCCGAGCAACCTCCTTGCCGCTGACCGTCAAGATCCGCGCCGGTTGGCGCCCCTCTGAAATCACCGCCCCGCTAATCGCCCGGATTGCTGAGGACGAGGGGGCCAACGCCCTGGTCATTCATCCCCGGACGGCGGATCAGGGCTTCAGTGGTACGGCGGACTGGGCAGTCATTAAGGCCGTTAAGGAAGTTCTCCACATTCCTATCGTCGGCAACGGCGACATTCGCCGCCCTGGAGATGCCAGGAAAATGATGCAAATTACCGGTTGCGATGCAGTGATGATCGGTCGCGCCGCCCTCGGAAACCCTTGGATATTCATGGAGATATTGGAAGCAGCGGAGAGGGGGGGATCGGGTGGACGTTGCCCGTCCGCCTCCCTCAAGGAGAGGGAGCAGGTCATCCGGGATCATCTGGAAATGGAGACGGATTATGCAGGAGAACGGGGGGCTGTTCAGAGCTTCCGTAAACACCTCCTCTGGTATACGAAGGGTCTGCGCGGCAGCGCGCCCTTTAGACATAAAATCGGCGGGTTCCACGAGCGGGAGCCAATGTTGGAAGCACTACGTGCCTATTTTGAAGAAGTGAATAATACCCTTGACTTTTAGATGTCCTTTTGGCATAGTCGCCCCTACATCGATTAATAAGAAAAGGTAGGGTGGGTCTGTGGAATTTGTAAAATTTAAAGAACTGGAAGAGAGAATTACAAAGATTCTTCAGGAAAAGGCAGTTTTAAAAGCGCGCAGTCAGGAGTTGGAAGAACTCCTTAAAAATAAAGATAGAGAGTTGGAAGAGGCAAATAACAAATTAAAGGGATTGAACGAGGAAAGGGAGACCGTACGCACCAAGGTGGATTCGTTACTCGATTTGCTTCAGGATATATAGGCTCCGCAATAAGCTCTCTCTGGGGTTATGCAGCTTGAAGAAGCGTTATTATATCAAGGTTATGGGACAAGATTTGTCGGTTGTGAGTGATGCAGAAGAAGAGCATGTTGCGCAGGTTGTCCAGTATGTCAATGACAAGGTAGAAGAGATTGGTAAGCAAACTAACCATTTCAATAGCTTGAATATCGCCATCCTGGCGGCCTTGAATATTGCGGATGAATATTTTAGAGTAAAGGTTGCTGAAGAGACCATCCATCAGCAACTTGAGAGCAGGTCGGAGAAGTTAATCAGCCTGATCAACGAGACAGCTTAGACTTATTAATCATCCCCTGCGATGCAAGTGATTAACTGATGTCTTTTGATCCAACACCTTGGAATCGGGGGTCTGTCCTTGTTCGCCGTGTGCATGTCTGCCGGCATCCGTAGCAGCGGGGGGCAGGAAGCCTGAAGCAGCAACATAAGGCGCCCACTTTTAGGAACGTTTCAAAAAGGTGGTTAACACGGCATTCGCGGGGGGTTTTCTTGCCTTGCAAAGGCCCCGTAGTTTTTTCCTCATTAAAATCCCTTTATAGAATTTGTTTATTCCTTGAGAGGTAGTGTACCCCGCCGTCTGATGTGGGGGAACGCCGAAAAGGAGACCGGATCTTGTTTCCTTTGATCCGGCTCAGCTGATATAAAGGAGGAGGTATAATAGAATTGAACACACTCATGATAATATTATTATTGGTCGCCCTCGGGGTTGGCCTGGTTGTGGGTTATATGGCGATGTATGTCCTGTCAAAGAAGAAGATCGCCTCATCCGAGAGCCTTGCCTCCCGAATCATCGATGAAGCAAAAAAGGAAGCTGAAAATATTACAAAAGAATCGATGCTTCAGGCAAAAGAAAACCTTCTCAAAGTCAAGACGGAATTCGAGAGGGACACCCGGGAACGAAAAGGGGAACTCGATGCCGTCGAGAGGCGGATTCGCACCAAGGAAGAAAATCTTGAAAAACGTATGGATGGACTTTCTCAAAAGGAAAGCAATATTGAGAACAGGGAAAAGGGGCTGATTCAAAAAGAGCAATCCCTTCATGACAAGCATGAACAAATGGACCGGAACATTGAGGAGCAGAAGGAGAAGCTGCAGAAGATAGCGGGAATTTCATCGGAAGAGGCGAAGAGTATGCTGATCCAGTCCATGGAGAGTGAGGCAAGGATTGAGGCGGCGACGACGATTCGCAAGGTAGAGGAAGAGGCGAAGAGAACGGCTGACAAAAAGGCCAGCGAGATTATTTCCTATTCCATTCAGAGATATGCCGGTGAATTTGTCGCCGAAAATACGGTCTCCGTCGTCAATCTCCCGAGCGATGAGATGAAGGGTAGAATTATCGGCCGCGAAGGCAGGAACATCAGAGCCATTGAGGCGGCAACAGGGATCGACCTGATCGTTGACGATACCCCCGAGGCCGTGGTGCTCTCGAGCTTCGATCCGATCCGGCGGGAAGTCGCCAGGATCTCTCTGGAACGGCTCATTTCCGATGGACGTATTCATCCGGGTCGCATTGAGGATATCGTTAAGAAGGTTCGTACGGAAGTGGATACAATCATCAGGGAGACAGGGGAAAGAACCTGTTTTGATGTCGGTGTTCACGATGTAAATCCGGAAATCATTACTCTTATCGGGAGCTTGAAGTTCAGGAGAAGCTTTTCCCAGAACGTTCTGCAACATTCTATCGAGGTTGCCCACCTTACCGGGATGATGGCGGCGGAATTGAAGATGAATGTTAAGGAGGCCAAACGTGCCGGCCTGCTCCATGATATCGGCAAGGCCATCGACCATGAAATCGAGGGTCCCCATGCCACTATCGGCGCCGATTTTGCGCGCCGTTTCGGGGAAGCCCCCAAAATCGTCCAGGCCATCGCCACCCATCATGATGACGGGAGAACAAATACCCTCCTCGGTGTCCTTGTTCAGGCGGCGGATACCCTGTCGGCCGCCCGGCCCGGAGCCAGGCGGGAGATGCTGGAATCCTACGTAAAGCGTCTGGAAGAACTTGAGGCAATCGCCAATTCTTTCAATGGTGTGGATAAATGTTTCGCCATCCAGGCGGGACGGGAAATCCGGATCATGGTGGAGAATGAGAAGATTTCCGATAATGACGCCGTCATGCTCTGCCGAGACATCGTAAAGAAAATAGAGACGGATCTGACCTATCCTGGACAGATCCGGGTTACGGTCATCCGGGAAACCCGGATCACCGATTATGCGAAATAGAATGAGCAGCACTGATGCGAATATTATTTATTGGAGACATTGTGGGCAAACCCGGTCGCCGGGCCGTCCATGAACTTCTTCCTGAGTTAATAAATAGTTACCAGATAGATTTCGTCATTGCCAATGGTGAAAACGCCGCCGCAGGCTTCGGCATAACCAGAGAGATTGTGGAGGAGCTCTTTGAGTGCCGTATCGATGTGCTGACGACGGGGAATCATGTCTGGGACAAGAAGGAAATCCTTGATTTCATAGGCGACTATGAATCACTCATCCGTCCGGCCAATTATCCCGGGTCGGCCCCTGGCCGGGGCAGCGTGGTAATGCCAAGCGTCAAGGGATATCATGTCGGGGTTCTTAATCTCATGGGAAGGGTTTTCATGCATCCCCTGGAATGCCCTTTCCGGACCGCGGAGCAGGAAATCGAAAAAATCCGGAAACGTACAAAGATAATCCTTGTTGATATTCATGCGGAGGCGACCTCGGAAAAGATTGCCATGGGCTGGTTCCTGGATGGAAAAGTAACGGCTGTGGTGGGAACCCACACCCATGTCCAGACGGCGGATGACCGGGTTCTCCCCGAGGGAACGGCTTATATTACCGACGTAGGCATGACCGGGCCTTTTGATTCCGTTATCGGTACCCGCAAGGAAATCGTTCTGGAAAGGTTTCTCACGCAGATTCCCAATAAATTTGACGTAGCCAAGGGTGATGTTCGCCTTCAGGCGGTCCTGATCGATGTTGACGAGAAAACCGGACACGCTCTTAGTATCGCGAGACTCTCGCTGCCGCTGCGCCCGGAACAGGTTTGATGTAAGAACTTTGACGAAGCCATTTTTCAAAGCTCTCGAAGTATGTGATGGAGATCTCTGCAGGAGGTGTGGGACAAATGAAGAATGTCTATGACGTATTTATGGAGCGGGGCTTCGTTGAGCAGGTGACGGATGATGAAGCGATCAGCCAGCTTCTCGATGGCCATGAGATTACCTGTTATATCGGTTTTGATCCGACTGCCACGAGCCTGCATATCGGTTCCCTTGTCCCCATCATGGCCCTTGCCCACGTGCAGCGTCACGGTCATCGTCCGATTGCCCTGATCGGTGGCGGTACGGGCTTAATCGGCGATCCGAGCGGCAAGACGGAAATGCGCCAGGTCCTCACCCGGCAGCAAATCGACTACAATGCCCAGTGTCTACAGCAGCAGCTTTCCCGCTATCTTGAATTTGGCGAGGGGAAAGCCCTCTTGCTCAATAATGCTGACTGGCTGACAAAACTCAATTATATAGAGTTTTTACGAGATATCGGGCGGCATTTTAGTGTAAATAAGATGCTCGCCGCTGAGAGTTATAAAATGCGTCTTGAGAAAGGACTCAACTTCATTGAGTTCAATTATATGCTCTTGCAAGCCTATGATTTTCTTTATCTCTTCAAAACCCACGACTGTGTCATGCAAATGGGGGGCAACGACCAGTGGGGCAATATGCTGGCGGGAAGTGATCTGATCCGTCGCATGGAGGGCAAGACTGCCCACAGCATGACCTTCCCTCTGATTACTACTTCTGCGGGACACAAAATGGGGAAGACGGAAAAAGGGACGGTCTGGCTTGATGCCCGCCTGACGTCTCCCTATGAATACTATCAGCACTGGATAAATACGGAAGACGAAGATGTGGAGAGGTTTCTTGCTTTATTCACCTTTCTGCCCATTGAGGAGATCCGGCAGGTTCGGGACTTGACCGACGTACGTTTGAACATGGCCAAGGCCGTTCTTGCCTTTGAGGCAACCAGGATAACTCACGGCGAGGAAGCCGCTGTCGATGCCTGGCAGGCTTCCTGCCGGGCCTTTCAGCCGAAACCGGTAGCAGCAGGTCTTTTCCCTTCGAGCACCATTCCAAGAAGGGAGAGTTCTGATGATCTTTCCGCGATACCATCCTTGGACATGGCCCGGGCAGCCTTTGAAAAGGGGATCCCTGCCTATGAGCTTCTTCACGAGACCGGATTGTGTTCTTCCCGCGGGGAGGCGAGGCGTCTGATTGAACAGGGTGGGGCATATGTCAATGATTTACAGGTTGTCTCTTATGATGAAAAAATCAATATGGACCATACAGACGCGCTGGGTGTGATCCGTCTAAGGAAGGGAAAGAAGAAGCATTTTCTGGTCGTTGTAAAATAGTGGAAAAAAGTTCTTGACTCTTCTCCAGATCCGAAGTAGAAACCTCGTCTGT